>OBLU010003808.1_pt1 | contig 13652 bp, 13 predicted proteins | sample 1518681 | NCBI WGS metagenome assembly OBLU01 (sample SAMEA3539304, study PRJEB22396) | soil metagenome | biome: tundra; feature: field; material: soil | place: USA | collected 2010-05 | depth 0.15 m
GGACAATAGACGGAAGCCTGGGCAGTGCCACTGGATCACCGTTGTGGGCCTGACCTACATGATTGCATCCAGACAGCGCGGCCACAATCGGTAGTCCGGGATTGGCCGCAGTTCAGCATGGCATCGTGGTTGTATGCGCTTCTAAGCCTGACGGTAGTGCGGATGTTTGCTTCCCGCTCGATAGGGACCGTCAAAAATGGCTAACCGCTTGCCATCGCCCATGCCGTAATCGAACCTCCCTTGGGTTTCCGCAGCCGATCCGTTTGTCTTACCTGTCGGAACTTCGGGCTGGCTCTCTGGTCCAGACGACATGTCCCGCGGTGGCGATGTCGATATCGACTTGCTTCGCGACGGTGAGCAACAGAAGGCTCGGGTCTTCCATACCCCATTCGACGTACGGCACCGAAAAATGAGACGCGGCAATCAGGCTGTCTCCGACTAGCCGACCCTTAACCTCCATCACGATTTGGTGTCCGGACCCGTGAAGTGTCAGGACTCCTTGCAGCTTTGCCTGAAACTGACCGTCTGTCCCCAGCTGACCGGTGACCTGCTGAGGCGTGAAAGTGATTTCCGGGTACTTTTGAACTTCGAGAACGCTTTCCTTCATCCGGTTATCACGGGTGGCAATGCGACTGTCGCCGCTCCTGGCATCGACAATGATGGAGCCGCCGGCTTCACCGGTGCCTGGGTCGGCTTTGATGAATCCGTGCTCCAGCCTGAATGTTCCATGAGTGGTATGGAGGGCGCCCGGCAAGCGAAACTCAATCAGTGTTTTTGACGGGTCGAGTTCCAGCGTTCCGGAGCGCAATTCCGCCGCTGCAGCCGGATACGCAAGGGCCGCCATGGCGAGCACGAACACGAACGCGCGATTGCTAAATGACATTTATGACGCGGCGTGCCATGCCCAGAGCTTCGGTCCAGAATCCCGTCGAGGCATGCATCGACTCGACCGTTGCTTCCATCGCGTCAACGAACTCATCCAACTGCGATTCGTTTATCACCAGCGCGGGCGCCACTTTGAGAACCATAAAGTTGTTCCCGCAGATTTGACTGTATATCGCCTTGTCGCGGAAAAGGCGCATCACCAGCACCTGTCCGAACATCGCGGGATGAATTCTCGAGAATGCCTCGAAAAGAATTCTGAGGCGAAACTTTTTGGGAGGACGGAACTCGATGCCGGACATCATGCCGAGCCCCCGAATCTCTTTGATCATGTCGTAGCGCGACAACCGCGACGTCAACTTCTCGCGAAGTTGTTGTCCCAATCGGTAGCCGCGCTCACCCAGGTTGCCGTCGGCGAGCACGTCCATCGTGGCGAGGCCGGCGCGCATCGATAGGCTGTTCTCGCTATAGGTCGATGTGTGAATGATCGAACGTTTGAACGAAGTATAGACGGAATTATAGACCGCATCCGACATCAGCACCGCCCCTGACGGAACCAGGCCGCCGCTAATCGCCTTGGCAAGGATCACCATGTCGGGTTCCACCCTGAAGTGGTGCGCCGCGAGAAACGGCCCCGTGCGATACATGCCGGTCTGCACCTCGTCCAGCACGAACAGCGTGCCATGGCGCCGACATAGTGACTGCGCTTGTTCCAGATAATTTGGTGGTGGAATCATAACTCCAGCTTCGGCCTGAATCGGTTCTACAACGAACGCCGCAAACTTCCGGGACGACAACTGCTTCTCCAACTGCCCAATATCGCCGAATGGAACTGCCTGGGTCCCGGGAAGCAGCGGACCGAACTCAGCGGTCCAGAATGGATTATCCATCAGCGAGAGCGCGCCGCAGGTGAGTCCATGAAAGCCGCCACCTGCATACAGGATCCCGGGCCGCTTGGTGTAGGCACGGGCAAACTTGATGACGGCTTCGACGCCTTCGCTGCCGGAACTGCAAAAGAAGACCTTCGACAATCTCCCGCCGGCCCGCGTGCATAGCCGCTCAGCCAGCTCGCCGGCCAATTCCGGAACGTGACCTTGCAGCATCGCCGGTCCGTTGCGGTCGAGTTCCGCCTTGATGGCGCGGACGACGCCCGGATGGTTGTGACCAACGTTATGAACGCAGTAGCCGGAATTGAAATCGAGAATCCGCCGCCCATCATCGGTGAAAAGTTCTGAACCGAGACAGCTCGCATAGCGAACGTTCATTCCCAAGACGTCGAGCAGCCGCACCCACTGCGGATTGACGTATTTTTCGTACAGCGGCTGCTGTGCGGATGAGTCTTTTGCCTCTGACATGGGGTTGATCACCTTCTCACTTGGAAGATTTACTTCGTGATGTGTTTCATCGCACTAATGTGGCTCGACTTGATCGAATCAATGTGCGGGTACTGCGGGCTGCGAAGCCCACTTCAGGAGCGCCTGCTTTTGGTCATCGGTCAGGCGCGCCGAGTGATCGAGCGCCGTGTAATCTCCCGGCGGCATCGAGCCAGCGCTGACGGACTGCTCGATATTCTTCAGCGTTTCCGCTCTTTTCCGCGCACCGTAGGTTTGCCAATCAGAAAAATTCAGCACCCTGCGCGCGGAGTTGGCAGCGAGGTGCGTCGGCGAAACAGCCGCGTACCATGGTGCGCTTCCTCCGGTCGAATGGCATTGGTAACACGATTGCTCAAGAGCCGCATTCACTTGCGAGTCGGTACTAACTGCGTTCGTAGAGCTCGGAACGGTCGCCGCAGGAGTGGCCGTCTCCTGGGAGCTTGAACAGCCCGCGATCAAGACAGCCAGACCAACAAGCAATGTTATTGGAAGTGGAATCTTCAACATCATCACACCTTCTAGTCGTCGAGGCTCACGAAACGGATGATTCCGGCGCCGAGGAAAATCATCCCTATTCCCACCGTTGCCGCGAATGGCCACAACGTCGCGGACGGCGGTTGGCTGCGAATCATCAAATCGTTGAACGCCTGCATGGTCCAAGTCGTCGGCATCCAGCGGGCGAGTTCGCGCATCCATCTCGGCTCAAAGTCCAACGGCCACCAGCATCCACCGATCGCCGCCATCGCCATGCTGACCGTTACGCCCAAGGGCATCACCGAATCGTGAGCGCGCGAAATCGACGCGACCACCAGTCCCAGCGCAGCGGCCGCGAAAGAGATCCCGACCGTCGGTATGAGCAACGCGAGAGGATTGCGTCCAAGCGTGATTCCGAACAACGCCCATCCGACTGCGAACAGCAACACCATTTGCAAAACCCCGACGATGAAACGCGCGAATAATTTTCCGAACAGCAGACCGGTAACCGGAGCGCCACTGACCTGAAGGCGCTTCAGGGTCCCCCAATCGCGCTCATCGAAGAGCGTCAGTGCGATTCCCAGCATCATGCCAATCAGGAGAAACGTGATGCCGAATCCGGGGACGTACTGATCGAAGGCATTCACCGCCACCGCTTCGCCCTCGATAGAGGGTTGCTCGACGAATCCGAGATTTCCGGGGAGCGTGAGCACCAGCGAGGCTTGGAAGGACTCGAGGTCGCCAATCAGGTTGCCGTCGCGCAACTCGGGTCCCTTCGGAATCTTGATAGAAAATGCAGCCACCGGAGCCGTTGCGGGAAGGGTTGGATCGAGCTTGGGCGGCGTCACCGGCTTGGCTAGTTCCGCCAGCTCAGTCTCAGAGATGGGCTTGGGAAAGGAAGGTGGCGGCAGAATGTCCGACACGTGGCTGCCCGCCATTATCCTGAGCTTCGCGAGCCAATCTTCGAAAGCACGCTGACTCCGCTGCAATTGGGTGAGGTACTTATGAATCTCCAGCAGTATCACCTGGCGCTGGGAGAGCTGACGTTGCACGTCCGCCCAGGCCTGCCTCTCGCGCGTCTCGATTGACGTTTCAGTCGCTTCACTGACTTGTTTGAGTGCGGCGTCGATCTGCGTGCGAATCGAAATTTCCAGCGCGGTCTGGGTCCGCGCGATTTGCGAGCGGACCTCCGATTGCTCCGATGCGATCTCTGCCGAGAGCCGTTTGATTTTTTCGCGCAGATCCTTACCAGAGGCCTCGATTTGCACTTGCGCCGTCGCCCGCGCCTGCTCGGTGACTCTTCGGCACATTTCGTTGATACGAAGTTCGAGCGCGTTGACCTCGACTCGCCTGACGGGATCGACGAATAGAATCAGCCGAGGCTGGCGGCCTGCGGCGACGGCCGCGCTGGTTCCCGCCGGAATCACCATCGCAATGGGCGTCCGGTCGCGTTGACTTACGAGGCCCCGCGCTTCGTCCGGGTCATCGAGCATTTCCAGAGTGAGGTTGCGCTCCTGGTGCAGTGCTTGAATTATTCCGTCGGACGCTTGTCCGTGATCGAGGTTGACCACGGGCAGCCGAAAGGAATTCGCAACACCGCCGTACAAACTGCCGAGCGAATATCCTGCAACTGTGATGATTACGACCGGCGCGAACAGCAGCATGAACAGGACAATCGGATCCTTGACCAGGAGCCGAGCCTCGTTTTGCGCGGTGAGCCATATTGCACGAAGCATAGCCGACGCGCTCAGAGCACTTGGTCGCGCAGTGTGTGGCCCGTCAGCGCGATGAACGCGTCCGACAGATTCGGGCTATGTAAGTTGAAATCGATAACATTCACGTCCAAGGTCCGAAGCCCATGGAGCACCTCGGCGACCTGGGCGAGACTGTTCATCTCGAGGGTTGCTCTGCCTTCGATTCCGGTCGCGCTGATCTCTCGCACACCGGCAAGCCTGCCGAAGCGCCCTTCCGGCAACTGCCCGCGATAGGTCAGCTCGATGCGAGGCCGGCCGCCTCCGAGCGAAATCACCTTTTCCAAGTCGCCCTCGGCGATTAGTTTGCCGCGATCGATCAGTAACACGCGATCGCAAATACGTTCCGCTTCTTCCATGTAATGGGTGCTGTAGATCACCGCCGAGCCGGCATCCGCGTAGTGCCGAATCCGCGTCAATATCTGTTCGCGCGATTGGAGATCGACGCCGACCGTTGGTTCGTCCAACAGCAGCACAGGGGGCCGATGAACAATTCCACAGGCGAGGTTGAGAAGGCGCCTCATACCGCCGGAGAATGCGTGCATAGGATCGTCGGCCCGGTCGCTGAGGCCCACCTCTTCCAGCACCCGCCTGCAGGACTCGGTCGCGTCGTCGCGCGAGAGTCCCTGCATACGGGCGAAATGCCATACGTTTTGCGCGGCGCTCAGCGTCGGGTAGAGCGCGAGCGATTGCGGCACCAGCCCAAGCATGCGGCCCAGCCCGCGCCGATCAGTTTTGGGCGCCTTACCATTGATCAGAACACGACCGCTATCGGGTCGAAGCAGAGTGGCAAGGATCGAAAGCGTTGTGGTCTTGCCCGCGCCATTGGGTCCCAGCAACCCGGCAATTTCACCCGGCCTCAGCGCGAGACTGACGTTGTCGAGCGCGAGACGAGTACCGTAGCTCTTCGATATTTCGATCGCCTCGAGGATTGGTGCCTCAGCCAAACTCATTTTGGTATTACGCCGCCGTCACCATCATCCGCATTGCGCCGCCCATCAGGGCGTTGAATGCCCCCGGATGTTGCATGAGCGAGTTGATTATTGCTCGCCGAACGCGAGGATGACGCGCGATCATCAACAAGCCGTTGGTGACGAACCAGTAACCGCGATAGACGCGCCGCGCCTCGCGTTCGTAAGCTTGCATGCTCTCCCGCGTGGCCCCGCGCTTGAGAATTTCAGGCAGATGCTTGCCCAGTATCAGCGCCGAGTTGAACGCGACCGACAGTCCGTCGCCGGAGATCGAATCTACGAATCCTGCTGCGTCACCGACCAGCACCATGCGATTGCTGTTGCGACGAGTCGCGGCGCGCGCCATCGGCCCGGCTCCTCTAACCGATGAAATCGCCGGGGCGTTCCCGAGCCGCGCCAGTAGGGCGGGAAAGCGGCTTGCCAGAACGGGTATCTTCGGCTGCTCGATGACTCCATCTTCCCAGACAAAATTGATTCCGACACTTTCGTCGGAGACCGGAGTCACCACCGCTTCACCCTTGGCGTCCACATAGACTTCAACGAAGTCGGTCCAAGGGCGAATTTTATAATGCTGACGTAGCGCGAACCGGCGCCGGGAGCTCGGAGCCGCCTCGAGACCGGCGGCCTTTCGGAGCGACGAGTGGAGTCCGTCTGCCGCAACGATCAGCCTTCCGAATATTTCGCCCTCGGTCGTGTACGCGACTGCTTCGCTCGAGGTCGCCTTGTAGCCATTGACCAAGCATCGATGACGTAACACCGCCCCGAGTTCCTCCGCGCGCCGGGCCAGCGCCTCGACCAGTACCGTGCGCCTGATGCCCATCCCTTTGGAAGGCATGCGCGACTGCGCCGCGGAACCGTTTTCCTGGATGAAACGAATTCCGGCGAATGGATAAGACGTCGTGTGATCGAAACGATCGGCGATCCCCAGGCGCTCGAGAGCTTTCACGCCCGGCGGCAGCACGCCTTCGCCGCAAGCCTTATCCGGCGGGAAATCGTGGCGCTCGACGACTACGACGGAAAGCCCCTGTTCCGCCGCGACAATTGCGACGGCGAGCCCCGCGGGTCCGCCGCCGACTACGACGAGATCCCATATCTCGCTCGCGGGCGCCGATGCGCAGCTGGCGGCGAAAGTGCTAGCCATTCGGCGTCACCATTGCAGCAGGACCAACTCGCCGCAGAAGCCGGGACCCATCGAGAGCAGCATCCCGTAGTCGCCTGGAAGAGCGACGTTCGACTCCAGAAAGTCAGCCGCCACGAACAACACTGACGCGGAGGACAAATTTCCAATCGATGCGAGCGATTTCCACGATCGCTGCAGGCTGCATCGTGGTACTTCGAGCGCCGCCTCCATGGCCAGCAGCACTTTCGGTCCACCTGTGTGAGCGATCCAATGCTTGATGTCGCGTCGTGAAAGCCGGTACTCGTCGAGGAACGAATCCGCTCCCTGACGCAGTTTATTTCGCACGAGGTCTGGAACTCCCGCCGAGAGCACGATCTCGAAGCCGGCGTCCCCGATGTGCCAGCCCATCATTTGCTCGGTGTCGTGAAAGAACATCGATCGCGAGGCGACTATCCTCGGCAAACTCGGCTCGCTGTTTTTCTCTCCTCCGTTCACGATCACCGCCGCAGCTCCATCTGCAAAAAGCCCCGAGGCGATAACGTTGGCAACCGACTGATCCTTCAGCTGGAGCGTGAGCGAGCAAAGTTCTACTGAAACAAGAAGCGCCGTATGGCTCGGGAAGGCACGCAGGTAGTCCGCAGCTCGGGCCAACCCCGCCGCTCCGCCAACGCAACCGAGACCGAAGATCGGCGTTCGCTTCACGTCGTCTCGCATCGACAGTCGATTCACGAGTTTGGCGTCGATGCCTGGCGACGCGATGCCCGTCACGGTAGTGAAAAAAATGTGGTCAACGTCCGTCGGCGACAGTCCTGCTTGCGAGAGCGCCGATAAGGCCGCTTCTTCGCCGAGTTCGGTCGCGCGCTCGATCCACTTGTCGTTCATCTTCGAGAACGAATCGAGTGCGCGGTAATCCTCCATCGGGAGCGCCAGATGACGTCCGCGAACACCGACCGAGCGATGGAGCCGCTCGAAGCGAGCGCGGCCTTCGTCGCTGCCGTCCCATTCTTTCCAAAGCGCCGCGGAAATCACTTCCTGCGGATAGTAGTTTTGCGGTAGAGCGCGGCCGATCGATCGCAATACCGGGTGCTTCGTGGCTGAAGACTGATGCCTAGCAGTGCTGTTCATCTTAATCGGGATTTCGCGCCTCTGGACTGTCCGTATTCTGACCCGGCAGTCTCCTTAGAACTTCAAAGCACGATTCATGTCGTCCGCACGTAGAGGCGAGAAGCAAGGCAGCAGCGACAGGTGCACGTTCCTAGCAAACCGCCTGCCATCCGTTTACGCTGGTATCAACAGGTAATCGCGAGGCTTCTCATCTCCGCACCTCTACGACGATGCCGGTTGTCCAAAAATTTGAACGCGAGGGAGAGCTTCAGGTTCAAATTTTTGAACGAAATGAGATAGACCTAACGGAATTTGCGTCATTGTCAAAAGGATTTCATCAAAAATGGCGGCATCGCGTTTGCTCATAGAGCCGTCTCCTTTGGAGACAGATAGGCGGCGATTGTTGCCACGGCTCGATCCGTTCGGGCGGTTCACTAACGCTGACCAAAAATGACCGAGCATAAACCGAGCGATAATCTTTGGGCGATTAGTTCCCTCGCAAGCACTATGGGTGATGGCGGCGCCGATTTCGCCGCGGACGACCAAGAATCTTTTCGCCGGCAGGAATTCGTTTTTGCCTCTCTCAATCTCTTGCTGATTGGTGCCCTGTTGGCGCTGCAGGCGATCTCAAGGTTCGTCCGCGGCAGACCTTCCGCGTCGGTTATCATCGTGCTGGCGGTTGGTTTGACAGTCCAGGCAGCTCACCTCATCTGGCTTCGCAGGAGGAACGCGCCGCTTTCTCGGCCGACACGACGGATTCTCACGTTCTGGTCTCTCGGATTCAACTCGACGCTGGCGTTAGTGCTGACTTCGTTAACCATCAGAGGAGACACTGCGTACTACGCCCTGATGCTTCTTCCCATACTCGAAGCGTCTTTCAGGCTCGGCCTTGGCGTCACGATCGCGGTGATCGGGCTGGCGGACTTTATCAGCTTCATGGGCGCCTATGGCCTGAAATTCGGCGAGTACATCGAAGCAGGCGCAATGTCGGTAATTTACAGCGTGATGGGAGTGCTGGTGTGGCTCCTGGTCAACAATCTTCGCACGCGCGAGGCAAAATTCGTGCACAATCTCGAGGAACTCGATCGTACCCGTCAGCAATTGCTCTCTGAAGAGAAGCTCGCCGCGATCGGCCGATTATCCAGGGCAATCGCGCACGAGATCCGAAATCCCGTTGCGATGATTTCCAGCTCTCTGGCGACCGCGACCCGGCCCGGTCAGGACGAAACCGAACGCGAAGAAATGTTCTCGATAGCGGCGAAAGAAGCCGTGCGACTCGAGCGGCTCACCACCGACTTCCTGGTTTACGCGCGTCCGCGTCCCGTGCAGATCGCGCGGGCAAACCTCGCCGACACGCTGAACTATGTCGCTACGGTCGCGCGCGCGCACGCAGCCAATGAAGGCGTAACGATCGATGTCGCTGTCGATAGCACGCTTGAGGGGGAGTTCGATGCAAACCAGATGCATCAGGCGCTCCTGAACCTGGTGCTGAACGCAATCGATGCATGTCATCGAAGTGATTTGGTGAAGCTCAACGCGCAGATGAACGGAAACGGCACCATCCGAATCGACGTAGTCGATCCGGCTGGACCCATCCCCGCTGAAATTGTGGCGCGCATTTTCGAGCCGCTGTTTACTACCAAGCAGGGCGGCAACGGACTCGGTCTCGCGATCGCGCGCAACATCGCGCGCGCGCATGGCAGCGATATCGTGTTGAGATTCAACGAAACGCGGCGGGTATGCTTTTCCATTGAGATACCGGCACACTTCCCGAGCCAATCTCTGAGATAGGGGCCACACTATGGGCAAGATACTCATTGTAGATGACGAACCGCACTTGCGGCGGATACTCATCTCCAATCTGAAGCAGGAACATCACGAAGTAGTCGAGGCCACCGGCGTCAACGATGCGCGAGGCGCGCTTGCCGAGCACACATTCGACGCTATCATAACAGACCAGAAAATGGGCGATGGTGAAGGATTGGACGTCCTAGCCGCGGCGCGGGAAGCCGATCCGAATCTTTCCGTCGTTTTTCTGACCGCATTTGCGACAATTGAACTCGCGGTGGAAAGCATGCGCCGCGGCGCATTTGATTTCATTACCAAGCCCTTCGTTCCTGAAGTTTTGCTGGCATCAGCCACGCGCGCGATGGAGCACACGCGGCTTGTGCGTGAGAACGCCAGGCTTCGCGACACGGTCGTGCGCCTTGAAGGCTCGTCGGAGATCACGGGGCGCAGCCTGGCGATTCGCCAACTCCGCGAAAAACTCGCGCGCGTCGCGCCAACCAACGCCACTGTCCTGATCAATGGAGAAACAGGAACCGGCAAGGAGCTGGTCGCCCGTGCAATTCATCGCAACAGCCCGCGTGCCGAGAAGACCTTGGTCGCCGTCAATTGTGCGGCGTTTACCGAAACCCTTCTGGAAAGCGAGCTGTTCGGACACGAGCGGGGAGCGTTCACCGGCGCCGACCGCGCACGCGAGGGAGTCTTCGAGGCAGCACACGAAGGTACTCTCTTTCTGGACGAGGCCGCCGAAATGTCGCTGCCGGCGCAGGCCAAGCTACTGCGGGTGTTGACGGACGGGCTGATTACGCGACTCGGATCGACCAAGCCCCGGCACACCGATGTGCGGCTGCTGGTCGCGACCAACAGAGATTTGAAGCGGCGCGTAGAAGAGGGCCTCTTTCGCGAGGACCTATACTACCGGCTGGCCGTAGTTCCCCTCACGGTTCCTCCGCTGCGCGATCATCGCGAGGACATACCCGAGCTTTGCGTCCTCTTCCTGGCGCAAGCCGTGCGCGACCTCAACACGCCGCCTCGTAGAATCAGCGCCGAAGCGATTCGCACACTCCTCAGCTACGATTTTCCCGGGAATATCCGCGAACTTCGCAACCTTATCGAGCGCGCATGCATTCTCTCGGCCGAGGAGGAAATCACCCCGGAGAACTTCCCGGTGTCAACGCCTCGCAGCGCAAACGGCCTCGCGCCCCGCAATTCCGCCGAGCTCACTCCCGACCAGATCGCCGAAATGATGCCCGAGACGCACAATCTTCGAGACTTTCTGGCCTCCCTGGAAAAGGCGGTCATCCAGCGCGCGCTAAAAATAACCGATGGCGCCCAGGCCGAAGTCGCGCGCCGGCTTGGAATGTCGCGGAGCGATCTTTCATACAAGCTCGGCAAACAGCGCATCAAAGATGCGGCGGGTTGAAGGTTAGTTCGTAGTTAACGCATCTGGGTATCACTGATTCTGGATGTGCTCGCGAACGGTGAAACTGCTCGCGAGATTCTCGAAGCTCGTCCTGGTCTCGAAGAAGCTGATGTCATCGCCTACGGCGCCAAGCGTCGAGAGACCACGACCCGGCTCCGACGCTAATCAGGAAGAGCAAACCCATCGTCGTCGCAAAATCAGTCCTCGCATGGCTTACCATGAACCAAAAGCCCTGATTCGGGTGGAAAAACTCGGGGATCGTGGAACAACTAGGGGATCATGGTGGTCACGATCGCGGTCAGGATTACAATCAACAGCGGTATGCTCGCGAGTCTGGTGAACAAACCGATCAATACCAGAGAGCCACAAGCGATCTCGAAGGTTCCTGCGAAATGTGCCGTCAAATCGGGATACGGAAATTGCGCTCGCCTACCAGAGGATGCTATCTACTTACGACATCGAGATACGATAACTCATGCCCTCGGCCAATACAATTTACTCGGGACTTATCCGCCTTCACATCCTCCACCATGCGTCGAAGAAGCCGATTTTCGGGTTGGGAATCATCGAAGAACTCGGGCGGCACGGTTACCGGCTGAGCGCAGGAACTCTGTACCCTCTGCTGCACGGTCTCGAACGCGAAGGCTATCTGCGCTCGTTCGATAAGAGAACCGGACGACATAGCAGGCGTCTTTACAGAGCGACCCGCACGGGTCGCAAGGCATTGCGGGAGGCGAAAAGCAAAGTCCACGAGCTATTCGCAGAACTGTTCGAAGACGAATGAGCGAACATTGTGAGCAAAATGCGGGTATTACCGTTTTACCTGGGGCGGCGATGATCCGCCTGCTGGCGGTTGTCGTCGTTCTGCTGAGCCTTCCAGTGATTGCATTCGCGGGACCTCCATATATCACGGACGACCCCGAACCCGTCGAATATCAGCACTGGGAGGTTTACTTGGCATCGCTATTCACCAAACAGTCGGATGCCTGGACAAGCACAGCTCCCCACCTGGAAGTGAATTACGGGGTGGTGCCTGACGTTCAACTTCATACGATCCTGCCGATGACCTTGTACGCGCCTGCCGATGGTGCAACCAGCTACGGCTTCGGCGATACCGAGCTCGGAGTGAAATATCGGTTCGTTCAGGAAGGTGCTTGGTGTCCTCAGATTGGAATCTTTCCGCTCCTGGAAGTGCCGACTGGACCTCATGATAGGAATCTCGGCAGCGGACATCTGCAAACATTCCTGCCGCTATGGCTCCAGAAGAGCGTGGGAAAGTGGACCGCTTATGGAGGAGGCGGTTACTGGATCAATCCGGGCGCTCATAACCGCAACTGGGGTTTCACCGGATTGGTCATACAGCGTCAGGTCCTGCCAAACCTCACGCCGGGTATAGAGATCTTTCACGGGAGCTCGCAACAGACAGGCCAGCCAGCGGAGACCGGCTTCGATCTAGGGATGGTGTGGGACCTGAGCGACGTTCAGCACATCATGTTCTCGGCGGGTCCCGCTTTCGGAGGACCGAACCAACTCCAGGGATATTTCGCTTATCAACTAACTTTTGGACCAAATCCATAACTTGCTGGAGTAACGTCGCAGCGGCGGTCGGCAGTAGCAAGATTCAAAAAAAGCGATCGCTTGGGGCACGCAATAGTGGTTGACCGTGGATGAGTCGCAGGGTGTTTCTCGAATTCGTCGAACCGTTTTGAAGCGCGGACTCTGACGGACTTGGTCCCAGAGTCTAACGAGCTTCGACGCTGCACTAAACGCGCGCACGCAGAGCCCGCGACCGTCATGGTTATCTACGAGCGATAGTGAGAATGCGAAGGATCCCTAGCCGCGCACATCATCTTCTTAGCACCCGGGTTGACGTCATGATCACGCCGCCAATGGAATGAGCCGATGGCATGGGGCGTGCACCACCGATTCCATACCCTGCAAACCGTCGAGCTGAAGACCGATCGTTTTCCGCGCCGCTAGGAACGTCTTTTCCTGCGCTCCGCCCATCGCTTTTTCAAGGCTTCTGACAAACGTCTCCTGCCCTCCGGCGTGATTCCGCCACGACTGTCGACCAGACGCTCGCGCGACGCCTGCACGCTTCTTCTTAACAGGCGATGACGACGCCATTCCGTCCAGCGCCTCGATAGCCCGGTGAATCCGATCCCTTTCTGCCTTCAACTCTGACAAGATTTTCTGTAGGTCCAAGGTGCGCTCCTTTCGTTTAGCCGATCGCCTTAAATGACCCACTTCTGAAGTGATTCCCGCAATGATTGGCGCGATGGATAATGTCAGCGGCGGTCCAAGTCCGCAACCCAGTTCTTAAGAAGGCCCTACCGTCTCCTGTTGGGTAAGCTATCGGGGTTCCTGCCTTCCCAGCTCGTTGCTTGGGGATGACGCTGATTCCAGCCCACGTCGTCGCCAAAATAGCTAGTTTGGAGCCAATTTCGGGGGTACTAACCGAGCAAAGTCGAGCAGGGGCTGGACTGGCTACGCGACGCGAAACGAGCAATGTGTGTGTCATTGGGGCAGCAAATCGCGCGCCTCAAGGAGGACCACATATGAGCTTGGATGCCGAGCTGAAGGTCGTGAAATATCGAGAGAAACGATCATGAAGCGGCGGGCGCCGGTTCTGGACCGAGATGCGCTCACCGCGGAGATTGCGGGTCTGTCAAAGGCCAGTATCAAGGACCTCCGCGAGCGCTGGAAAGCCATGTACGGAAAGGCGCCGTCCCGGGAAATCGGCCGGTCTTTTCTGACGCGCGCAATCGC
>OBLU010003809.1_pt1 | contig 13650 bp, 10 predicted proteins | sample 1518681 | NCBI WGS metagenome assembly OBLU01 (sample SAMEA3539304, study PRJEB22396) | soil metagenome | biome: tundra; feature: field; material: soil | place: USA | collected 2010-05 | depth 0.15 m
GGAACGTGGCCTACCCGGTTGATGAAGTCGCCCTCTTTACTTTCCCTGCGCAGACGCCTGGCACTCAGGTCAGCAAGGACGAGGCTTGCAGCTCAAGCCAGCCGACTCCCGTCGCCTATCCGGATACCACAACTCTGACAGCCTTGCCAATCACGACTGCGCATCTGAATACCCTGGTCTCCGATTACCAAGTCGTTCCCCTGTTGAGCAATTACCGCGCGTCCGACAGCACTACTGGGTCGAATCCGTTGACCATCGGTTCCAGCGTTAGTGCCAGCAACCCCTCTCTCGTAAATGCGGTCGCCGGGAACAGCTATTTCGGAGGGAGCAGTTGTACTGGCATGCAAGCCAAGGGCGGTGAGCAAACCTACTATGCAGGCGCAATCTTTACGGCGCAGCAGTATCTCGCGGCCAATGGAAGGTCGAACGCGCAAAATGTGATCATCCTGCTTGGTGATGGCGACGCGAATGGCGGTGCAATGGCTGGCTCCAGCTCTACCTTGAACAACAATTCGTCGATACCCGCAACATACGGGAAATACCCCTCCAGCTATCGTCAGTGTCAGCAGGCGATTGATATGGCTACGGCGGCCAAGACAGCAGGAACAAAGGTCTACACCGTAGGCTATGGTGTCGCGTCTGGCGGATGCAGCAGTGACAGTGGGGTTTCCGCATGCTCAGCGTTAAGACAAATGGCCAGTTCGGATTCGAATTTCTTTGTTGACACGTCGAGCACAGCATGCGCCGGCGCTACATCAGTCACAATGAATGGGAAGACCAATTCCCTGAGCGCAATCTTCACGGCGATCGTCGGGGATTTGACGCTCCCGCGGTTGGTTCCCAATACCATCGCATTCACGGCAAATTAGGTGCGCGAATAGGGCCGCAGAAGAGCTCCCGTCCGGCGTCATTGAGGAGTGGGTTTCAATGTGCCAACAGCAGGGTGGTCAGGAGCGCCTCCACTTTCAAAGCTGCCGATTCTGCCGCGCCGACACCATGATGCACGCCGTTCTGCACCTTGTTTTGGACGTGGTGCAATAGCAATTGCGGGGTTAATCAGGGGCAAGGATTTAGGGATACCTGCTAAACCGTTGATTCTATGGTGGCGGAGGGCAGGATCGAACTGCCGACCTACGGGTTATGAATGGAAAACTAGCCCCAATGCGGAACAACACGAACCAATTAAACCAACAAGACGTTACCAATCCCGCTCGTGCCGCTGCCCCCCAATTGGGTCACTTTGGTCCCAGTTCCCGGACAGAAGACGGAAAGGTTGCAGATCATTCTTTCTGACTCGGCTTGCCCTACGTCTATGACCGCTCCGTTTCAAGTGTTGGATGGCTTCACGGGGAGGGGCAGGTAGATTTATCCGCATACAGGAGCCGACGCACAACGCCCACTTCATCGCTCTGATGGACCGATTCATGCCGAGCCGGCGGTTGCGCCGGGATCAATTAAATCAACTGCCCGTCCGCCACGAGTATTGGGGGTATTGAGCTGAACTGGTCTAACTGACGCGCCACAAGCATCTCTGCGAGATCGCCAAGGAAGTTTGTCCCTCGGTGAACATCAACGAGTTGAAAGGACAGAAAGTCGGCGCGGCAGCCTGAAATGAAAACGCTCGTGGAGACCTGATTGGAAGACTGGTGCTTCGGAGAGCGGAATTGAGGGCCGTATTCTCGGCCTAGACAATCCACCCCGCCGGAATGTGAGCAAGGGCTATGGGAATTGGCGAAATGGGGCCTAACCATTGCGAAGCTACTGGCCTAACCATTGCGAAGCTACTGATAGTTGCCGATCAAGACAAATGGAGCCCAATAGAACGGATGAGAATAACCGGCATTATGCGTCTCTGATGACGACTCTTGCGCGATTTCAAATCCCCGCCCGCTTCCTGACTTCGCAGCAACGGCAGGCCCATGCAGGAATGCAAGCTGCGCCTGGCGCAACGCCTCCGCTTTTCCCGCGACAGGATTCTTGACCCAACGGCCATAGAAATCGCTCATTAACCGGCTCGTACTGGCGTCGTTTACATCCCAGAGCGTGGCCAGCACCGCTTCGGCATCCTTCTGCTGAGCAACCATGCCCAGACTATCCATCTCCAAGCCGTTTCTGGAGGTGTAGTCTCTCGCCGTACTGCACGCCGAGAGCGTTAGAAGCCTGGTGCCGTGAAAGGTGACCGGGGAATTCTCCATATTCGAGAGATTCCATGCGAACCCATTCGCGTCTCCACCGTTCTCTCCGCCGAGCATCAAGTACGGTTCCTCGCCGTCGCCCGCTTCCACGACGAAATGGCTGGCAATATGCACTACGGAGAAGCCGTTGCCTTCGCTGAGCTCCGCTTTCAGTGCAGCCAGCGTGAACTGTTCATTAGGCAGCAGCTTTCCCTCCATCGGTCCATGTGATTCAGGCACCGCGGGGTCGTGGACCACTGAATCCAGCTCTGGCATTACACCAGGCAGCGGCGGCAGCCCACCGTAGCTCTTTGACAGGCCCATTGCCAGAACGCTGGGTTTAATCCCATTCGTAAGCGGTGAATCCGTCATATGACCGTAACTCTCCGGCGTAAAGAGGACGTTATTGAAGCGCTCTATCATGTAGTGGTGGCCATCATAGAGCGCGCCAATCGGCAAGTAGCGCAATGCGTCGTCGAGCGACCAGAGCAGCGTGGGAACAGCACCGTGTGCGGGAGGCTGCCCTTCAAGCGTCTTCAACTCATCTTCGACTGGCGCCACAACCATGGCATACAGTTCGGCCAACTTTGGCCTGGGATCGGAATTGCGTGCGCGCAAAACCTTGAGTACCTCAAGTGCCTTACTGCGCACTTCGGCGGGAGTGGCCTGCAACTCGAACTCCTTTCTTGCGTTGGCCCTGACCACAATCTCATAGGTGTGATCTTTGCCCAGCAGTAGCCGGATACCCAATACGTGGGGGCCCAATTTTGTCAGCGTATTCTGCAGATAGCTCGGCGCGGACTGATCGTCGTGCGCAGCTCCATCTGCCTGAGCGTCTGATCTCTGCGCCAGGTCCGAATCGATGGTGCTGGTGAATGAGGACAGGATCGCCGCGCTTTCCTGCTCCATGTTTGCGCTCAATTGTTTGAGTTGGGCCTCCTCCTCTGGTGTGCGCGAACCCTTGGCCTGCAGGCCGGCTGCCTCCACACTGGCCTGCTCATAAACCATGGCTGTCTTTTCTAAATCCACCATGTCGCTTTGCGCCTTTTGCTGTGCGCGGGTGAGCTTCAAGGGTTCGATTCTAGCCGCGGTATCAGCGGTGGCTGTGCGCACAATGTCCATCAACTCCTGCTCCTTGAGCAGGTCGAGAATATCCTCGGCTTCGCCGAGCCGGCCGGCTTCAATCAGAATTTCCGCAAGCACACGATAGGTCATCGACTTGGATTGCGCGAATCCTGCTTGCAGGCCCTTGTCCATCTCCGAGATGTTCTTGCGAATCTGCTGGAATGCGCTCACCGCATCCATCCCAAAGAAGATCGCGTCCTCGTGGCGATGCTGATCGCGGAAGCCGATCATCAGCGTGGTTTCAATGCCGCCTTGAATCTCCGGATCGCCCGCGGCCTTTGCCAAAGACAATGCCGCCAGTTCGCTAGCCAGAGCTTTTTCCGGCTGGTTCCGCGCCGAGTACGCCCACCCGATGGTCATCATCGCCAGCGCCTCGCCACGCCGGTCCTCGACCTCATGCCAGATGGGAAGGGCATCGCTGTCGTATTTCAGGGCTTTGTCTATTTCTCCCAGGTTGGAACAATCCCTTCCCATATTGTTGAGGGTCATCGCTTCTCCGCGCCGGGTTCCAGTTTCCCGCCAGATAGGCAGCGCCTGTCCGCTGTAATCCAGTGCCTTTTGCGGCTGACCCATGTCGGCATAAGCCCTGCCAATATCGTTGAGAGCCAATCCCTCACCGATTCGATTTCCAATTTCGCGCCAAATGGGCAGAGCCTGGTTGAAGTAGTCGAGAGCCGTCTGGTGTTGCCCCAGATCACGAAAAAGCCGGCCAGTGTTGTTGAGGGTCAGCGCTTCGACCTGCCGGTTGCCGATTTTGCGCGAAATCGACAGCGCCTGGGCATAAGCATCCAGGGATTTCTGCTTTTGCCCGAGATCAGCGAACGTCCTGCCCATGCTGTTCAAGGTAAGTGCCTCGCCGCCCAGCTCTCCCACTTCGCGCCAGATGGCAATTGCCTGGTTGAAGTATTTGAAGGCCTCCTGCCCCCTTCCCATGGCGGAGTATGTCTCTCCAAGATTGTCCAGCGTGTTCGCCTCGCCGGCGCGGCCGCCAGCTTCACGCAAGTCCAAAGGGAGCGATTCAATCAGTGCCCTCAGATTCCTTAGCTGCCCCAGGTCGTGCAGCTTGTCTCTGTTGCTGAGTCTGGGCCCGACTTGCCCGGTGTCGAGTTCGTGCCAGATCGCGAGCGCTTCGTTCAGCTCCTTGAGGGCCACATCCCGTTGGCCCAAATCGTTATAGGCTCTGCCAATGTTGCTGAGAGTGTTCGCTTCCGCCTGCCGGATCCTCAATCTGCGCCAAATAGCAATAGCCTCATTGAAGCGCGAAAGTGCCTGGTGCTGCTGACCCAGGTCGCTATATACACGACCCAAGGTGTTTTGTGTCATGGCCACGCCGGGCTGATTGTCTGCGCTCTGTTCAATAGCGAGGGCTTCGTTGAGGTCCTCCATCGCCTTTCGCATCTGGCCAGCTTGCCGGTACAGATAGCCGAGCGTAATCAGCTCGAGTCCTTCCTCCTGCACCTGTCGCGCCGCACGTTTTTCAGCCAGGATCTGTTCATGCAGCTTGATCTGATCTTGCACTGGGGAACTCTGCGTGCGGGCTTCTGTTGCCACGAGCAGCCCAAAGCTTATGCATGCAATCAATCGGAATCTGTGCGCCAGATTCATCTTTCACCTTCCGTCATACGGGGTTGGCGCTGGGTTGGTCAGTCAGTCTCACTTCTTCTGCACGACTCCAATCAATTGGCATTGATCATTTGGCAGCCAGGTTTTCACGAAGGAATGCCACCACTTTGATTACTGAATCGTTTGCTGCTTCGGCGTCCCATTTAATGTGGACCCTCATACCCTTGGCAGCCGGGTCGTATGCGGTCATCTCGGGCGAATCGAGGTTGAATCCATGAGTTGCTCCCGCATATTCAACTGTGGTCAGCTGAAAGTGGTACTTCTTTGCCAGCGTGCTTTTGAGTTCGGGAACAGCCTTGTCCTCGCCGAAAGCGTCCTCGGTCCCATAGAAGATGATCATCGGGCGGCCGGTGAGTTGGCTGCCGCTTTGCTCAAACTCTTTTGTGAAGTGGTTGCACACCGGATAGAACATGACAAATGCGACAAATCCCTTGTCGTCTCCCATCCATTTCTCAACGTTTGTTTCCATGGCTGTTCTCAAAGCTATGTTGCCACCCAGAGAAAAGCCCATGATTCCGATTCGGTTGGGATCGACGGAGGATAGTTTTCGCAATTCTTTGAGCGCGGCGAAGGCCATCGGCAAAAAGACGTCAGGCTTTGGCCGGTCAATGGGGCCTCTGAAAATCCCAGTCTTGAAGTCGACTTCGAAGATCCCGATTCCCACATCGAGGAGCGGCTGTCGATAAAGCTCGCCGCGCTGGTCGATGCCCATGGTGCCATGAACCAGAATGATGGCAGGCACCGGACTCGAAGCTTTTTCCGGTAGGTAGAGTGTGCCCGACAGCCTGTAAGGTTGGTTGGGATCTAAGGAAGAGAAGTCAATCTTTGTCTGGGAAGAGAATGCACTGACAGGGATCACAAGGATGGCCATCAAACACAATCCAATGAGTCCGAAATTCTTCCAGCCCTTCATCATCCGCCCCGATCAGCAGCAGGTTTCCTTTTCGAGTTCATGATTGGCGCCATGACGGCCTTCCCCCGGCTCTACATGCCGACTCCAGGGAGAAGAATCGGTCATTATTTTTTCTTCCCGCCTTTTTGCGCTTTGCCGCTACTCTGTGATTTGCCGCTTCGGGTTTCAGAAGACTCAGTGTCACTCCCGCCGGCAGAGTGTTTATCCGTGGATGAGGCGTCGAGCGGTTCCACACTTACTTGCATTGAAGCGTACGTGATTCCAGGGACAGCGCTCGCAGCGCGCGCCGACAACGGCAGATTTGGATCCGCATCCTTCCGCACCAGGTAGCCCTGCACCAGGTCCAGGTTGGGCAGCTCCTTCGCCAACTCCTCTGTATGATCCTGCGGCACCATCAGGTAGTCGCCGGAGAGCAATCCCAGATAGCGATCTTCCCGATCGGGATCGCCAAACGCCGACTGGGTAGCCACGGCGGTAGTCAGATTGCCAGCCATAATGAATCGCGTGCGATCTTCCCAATAACTGAGAACTTCAGTAAAAGCGCTGAGTGCCGGTACGCTGATTGCCGGCAAGGTAACCATGGGGGCAATCACCTTTGCCCCCTGCATCATTATGTTGAGAGCTTTCACAAACACTGAAGTGCTTGCAGCCTTTGAGACATTAACAGCCAGTTTTCCCGTGCCCTGCGTTAGCAGGATCTTGCTGGTGCCCTGTGTTGCCTGAGGGTTTCTGAATCCCAACTGTTCGAGCGAAACCTTGCCTGCCTTGTCTGGCGTCAGCGATGCAATGGCCGTCCATGCCAGCGGAGCGATGATGTTCATGTATGGATGTATCTGGCAAGTATCGACGCGAAGCTGCGCTGCACGCGCGTTGGCGGCGCTGTCGCCGTTTTCGGGTCGGTATTGCGAGAGAGCGACACTTACGGCCACATCACCCTCGTGGTCCAGCAATTCCTCTTTCCCAATATCGGTGGCATAGCGCAGCCTTTTCGTGTCGCTCCGATAGTGCAGATACTGAGTCTCCGCTTTCGGATCGGGAAGCTGATCTTTCGGTCCTCGCGAGGCGGCCTTTTGCCCATAGTTGTGGCTGAGTGGATTCACCGAGTCGAAAAAACCATTCCAGAAATCATAGGAGTCGTGCGGCGTATCCTCTGGAGCAGCCTGCGAGGCTGCGCTTTGCGCGGCCGCAAGGTCGGGTAGAAGCGCCACAAGCAGACTGAGGGCTGAGGTATTAGTTACAAATGCGCGTCGAGAAATGGACATGGTCGTTCTCCTTCAAAAGATCGCAGGCCCTACTATGCGAATTGGTTGACCACAGCAGCGGCGCATTGCGTTCATTTGGTTGTGTCCGTTGAGATTCTTTGATTGTTGTGTCTTGGCAGTGCCTTGGCGTTTAGCTCGAAGATGACGAGTCGAGTGCCTTCACACTCACACGTATGGAAAAGTACGAAACATCGGGGACGGCGCTCATCGCGCGAGTCTGCAGAGGCAAATCCTGATCGGCATCTTTGCGCACCAGGTAACCCTGCACCAGGTCGAGGTTTCCCATCTCCTTGGTCAGCGAGTCAGCATGTTGCTGCGCGAACATCAGGTAGTCACCGGAGATCAGGCCGATGTATGGACTCTCACGTTTAGGATCTTTCAGCGCCTGACGGGTAGCCACGGCTGAGGTGAGATTGCCTGCCATGATAAATCGTGTTCGATCTTCCCAATAACTCATCGTCTGCGTAAACGCGCTAAGAGCCGGCACGCTGATGGCAGGCAGTGAAACCAATGGCGCCGCGGTTTTCAGCCCCTGCATGATGATATTGAGCGCCTTCACGAACATTGAAGTTTGTGGTGCCTTGGAGATGTTGACCGCTATCTTTCCGGTGCCTTTCGTGAGCAGAATCTTGCTCGTTCCCTGTGCCGCCTCGTCTGTTTTGAGACCCAAGTGGTCGAGCGAAACAAAGCCCCCTTTTCCTGTGATCACTGAGGCAATCGACGTCCATGCCAGCGGCGAAAGGAGATTCCTGAAGGGGTAGATCTGTGTGGTATCGACGCGGAGTTGCCCTGCGTGCTCGTTGGCCCCAGTGCTGCCGATTGCAGGCCGGTACTGCGAAAGCGAGATGCCAACAGCCACGTCGGCGTCATGATCAAGCAACTCTCCCTCGCCGATCTCCGTGGCATAGCGCAGTTTCTTCTCGTCACTCTTGTAGTGCAGATATTGCGTCTGAACGCCAGGATCGGGCAATTGATCCGCCGGGCCGCGCGTTGCCGCCTTTTGGCCCGAGCCTTGAACATCTGGACTCACTGAATCGAAGAAGCCATTCCAGAATGCGTAGGAGTCGTGCGGGGCATCCTCATTTGAGTCCTTGGGAGTCTCCGCCTGTGCGGCGTTGAGTTCAGGTGCGATTGCGGCAAGAAGACCAAGGATCGGCGCCTCGGTCAATAAATCACGTCGGGAAATGGACATGGTCGTTCTCCTTCATAGCATTATCGGGTTTGAGACGCGCAGGCCGGGAATGCCGCCGGCAGGCAATGCGCGCCCGATCTGTTCCTAAGGACCGCTGAGTACGCGGGTATTTGTGGGCAGGTGGGCGCCAATCGACAGGATGTCGCATTGGACAACGGGAACGTCCGCAATTCAGAGAACGCGCGGAACATATCGCAACGAGCTGAAGCCTGCAAGCTCATAGATGCTCCGAACACATTGAAACTAGAAGGGCCCAAAAGTTGCGCGAAGGGTTCGAGATTGTTCTAAAGTATAGCTCCGCCGGAGGGGGAGGTGAATCGTGCGGTTTAGGTTGCACTGGTGGCAATCCACCCGGACCCCAGGGAGTGAAGTTCGTTGGACTCTTGTTGAGTGCGAAGGACCGGGGGGTGTTGAAAGACTCACTCTCGGGAAAGTCGGAAAATCTCATCGAGCGGGATTGCTCTGCTGCGGCATTGGTGAGTCTGTTCGCGCTGCGGTCCTCTGAAGCTGCCTCCAGATAGCAGTGAAGGTGGAGAAGCCAGGGCTTGTTAGCAATACCTCAGACGGCGGACAGCGTAAGATTCAGGCGAGTCAGGGCGGAAGAATGAGTCTCCAATTTGCTTTCGTTTTTCGCATTCTCAAGGAGCTGCGGTCCTGATTAAGGAAAGGTCGAGGTCATTATGCACGGATTGGCCCGTTATTCCGCACTTCTCTCGTTGTCACGATTTGCATCTGCGCCTGCAAGGCTGGAACGCAAGCACCAACCCAACTTACGGTCAGTGGTGCGTCCTATGGACTACTGGCGGCCCCAATCGCGTTTGATTGTTTCAGTCCTGAGCTTCGCAACTGTGGGGACTTTTGTGGGGACCCTAGATAGAGAATGGCATGAATCACAGAGTCCCTCACTGCACCAGCTAAACCTCAAGCTGAGACGGCAGCGATCCTCATCAGGGTAAGAACGGTAATGTCGTCGCGCTGGCCGAATTGCTGGGCAGTATCGACGATGTTCTTTGCCGGTTCCATGGAGATGGCAGCGGTGCGCTCAAACCCGAAAAGCTCGCCCGAATTGTTACGGGCTTCCGCGATGCCGTCGGTTACCAAGGTCAACTTGTCACCTTCCGCAAGTTGAAAGCGGGACTCGGTGTACTTCGAGGTCGCTTCCAGCCCCAATGGCACGCCGTTTTCGATGGGGACCTCCTTGCCTTGAACGTAGGGAGGAAGATGGCCGGCATTGGCCAAAGTCAATGATCCATCGGGATCGGCGCGAAGGACGAGACAGGTGGTGAACCCTCCCTGGCTGCGTCCCCACATGCGCTCGTTCAAGGCGGCAAGGATTTCGGCAGGCCTCTGCGTGTACTGAACCAAAGTGCGAATCGTGCCCACAAGGAGGCTTACGGTCACGGCTTTGTGAAGGAGCAGATGGGGCACAGCTCGATCCAGGTTACCGTGGACACGTATGGGCACCTGATCCCTGGAGCAGACGTTTCCTATGTGGACTGATTGGATCAGAAATCGACCGAAAAGCGGTTGTTGGAACAGCAACCATCCGCAACTCCCGCGCAACCGAGGGACGAAACTGAGACCCTAATTCCAGCGTATGTTGTTGATTTAATTGGTGGCGGGAGGCAGGATCGAACTGCCGACCTACGGGTTATGAATCCGTCGCTCTAACCATCTGAGCTACCCCGCCAGTGTCGTGCCTGGTGAATGCCTGGAAGGCGCAGGTCGAAATGACCCGCCAGGGGGAGGTGCGGACCGCATTCGGCGCACGGCTCCCAACCTTGATGATACGGGGGCATGGATAGCAGGTCAATCCCGGACGGCAATGGCTAACCTGGACGAGCGAGCCGCGAAGAGAGTGTGTGGAGGTGCTTGCCGGGAGCGAGCTGAGCGCTGCGGGTGATTGCTGGCCGCCTGCTCCTGTAAACTCGCCTGCATGAGTACGTTCCGTATTGCCGCGGTGATTCCAGCGCGGCTGAGTTCGACGCGGCTGAGCCGCAAGGTGCTGCGGACGATTGCCGGCCGGCCGATGGTGGAGTGGGTGTGGCGCGCAGCGGCGAGCAGCGGACTGATGGACCCGGTGGTGGTGGCGACGGATTCAGAGGAAGTGGCCACGGTTTGCAGAGAGCGCGGGGTTTCCGTGGTGATGACTTCGCCGGAGTGTCCGAGCGGGTCGGACCGGGTGAGGGAAGTGGCGCGGCAGATTGATGCCGATATTTACGTCAACATTCAGGGCGACGAACCAACGCTGACGTCGGATTTCTTTCCGCCGCTGCTGGGACTGTTCGAGCGGCCTGAGGTGGAAGTTTCCACGCTGGCGGTTCACTGTCCGCCGGAGGAGTTCGCAAATCCCAACGCCGTGAAGGTTGTCACGGCTCTCGATGGGCGCGCTCTCTACTTTTCACGGGCGACAATCCCATTCGACCGAGACGCGACGGGGTTTACCGGCTATCGCAAGCACCTTGGGATCTATGCATACCGGAAGGCCGCGCTGGAGCGTTTTGCGGCGCTGCCGCCGTCACCGCTGGAAGAGTTGGAGCGGCTTGAGCAACTGCGGCTGCTGGAGAATGGGATTGCGCTCTATGTGGCTGATGCGCCGCGCGACACCATCGGTGTGGATACGGAAGAGGATCTCGTGCGTGCGGAGGCGGTGCTCAAGGAGATTGCGTAGCGGGACGGCGTGCAAAGTATTTTAGAAAATCTGAATTGCGAGCAAGAACCGGATAGCGTGCATGCGGCCCGATGGGCGACGATGGTTTCCATGAGCAGGAAACTCCAGTTGGTTCGCAAGGTCGGCGCCCCTAAGGTAATCGATTCCGAGGCTGCGTGGAAGCAGGTTCTGGGCCGCGATCCTGAAGCCACTTTCTTTTACGCGGTGACAACTACTGGCGTCTTTTGTCGACCGGGTTGCACAAGCAGGCGGCCGCTCAGGGCGAATGTGCGCTTTTTCCGCACGGCTGTAGACGCGCAGGCTGCGGGATTTCGCCCATGCAAAAGGTGCAAGCCATCTGCCGCTCAAAGCAAGCCTCTGGATAAGATTCGTACCTACATTGAAGCCAATCTCGACAAGCCGGTGCGGCTTGAAGAACTGGGGCGTGTGGTTGCGATGAGCCCATTTACCGTGCAGCGGCTGTTCAAACGTGAGATGGGTGTGAGCCCGCTCGCTTACCAACGTGCGCTGAGAGCGCGTTCGTTGCGCAGCGCACTCAAACAGGGAGATACCGTGACCAACGCAATTTACGAAGCAGGATTCGGCTCGTCGAGCCGCGCCTACGATGGCGCGCAACTCGGCATGACGCCGGCGCGCTTTGCCAAAGGCGGCAAGGGCGAAAGTATTTCTTACACTACGGCGCGTTCTCCATTTGGCTGGATCGTTGTGGGATCGACCGCGCGCGGCCTGTGCTGGCTTGCGCTCGCGGGGAGTTCAGCCGAGGCGGAAGCCAGCTTGTGCACTGAATTTCCAGAGGCCGAGCTGCGCCGCGATCCGTCTCTCTCGAAGCTGGTGGAGACGGCCGTGGAGGCTGTCAGCAACGGTGGAAAGCTAAACCAAAAGCAGACATCAACGGAGTTGGATCTGCGCGGCACTGCATTTCAACTGCGGGTTTGGCAGGCGCTGCGCACTATCCCCCGGGGAGAGACGCGCACCTATAGCCAATTGGCTCGTGAGATGGACATGCCCAAGGCTACTCGCGCTGTGGCCCGGGCCTGCGCACTGAATCGGGTTTCGGTGCTGGTCCCGTGCCATCGGGTAGTTGGCGCCAGCGGCTCGCTCACCGGATACCGATGGGGCGTGGACCGCAAACGCCAACTGCTCGAGGCGGAGGGTGCGCGGCTCTGAATTGAATCCCATCCGGGTCAAATTCCCCGCCACTTGCGGCGGGGTTGTTCATTCACTGAATCGGGATACGCGGATCGTCGCGAGTTCCGGAGCAAATTCTGGCAAGTTGCTTGCCGTCTCATTCGGCGCCCAATAGTCCGAAAATATTTCTTCCCATAGACGTTCGAGTGGTGTATGTTTCTCCCGTAGACGTTCGAGTGGAGTGTTTCAAGATGGGTGAAAAGAAGCAACCGAGTGGAGAGATGGTGCAGGGGACGCTGGACATGCTGATTCTGCGCACCCTGGTGATGGGGCCTGCGCACGGACACACTATCGCGCATGTAATTGAACACACGTCAGAGAATGTGCTTGAAGTCGAGCAGGGATCGCTGTATCCGGCATTGCATCGGCTGGAGGATCGCGGATGGCTGGAAGCCTACTGGGGTGTGAGCGAAAACAATCGCAAGGCGAAGTTCTACAAACTGACGCCAGCGGGGCGCAGGCAACTGGTGGCCGAGACGAACCGGTGGAGGCAGATGGTTGAGGCCATTGGCCGGGTGATGGGCGAGAGTCTCGGGTAGGTGCTGTTCTTGCGGGTTCTTGCGGCGCCGAGGGGCGTGACCAGATGCGACGTGCATTGGATCAGGCGTCTTGACTTCTGACACGAAGCGGGAGAGCAACGATGAGCATGAAGCGATTTTTAAGCCGGAACCGTCGTGATGCTGAGTTGGCGCGCGAGATCGAGGTGCATCTCGAAATGGAGATCGAGGAGAACGAGGCTCGCGGGCTCTCGCCTGAGGAGGCGCGGAGACAGGCTTATGTGAAGTTCGGCAGTGCGCGGCGCGTGCGCGAGAGCGAGTGGGAGAGCAACACGATGGGGCTGATCGAAGGCGTGGGGCGTGACTTGAAGTATGCTGCGCGTACGCTTGCACGGACGCCGGGCTTTACCATCGCTGCCATCTTGGTGATGGCGCTCGGAATCGGCGCGAATTCGGCGATCTTTGCTGTAGTGCGATCGGTGCTCCTGAAGCCGCTTCCGTTCAGGGACCCCGATCGGCTGATCCAACTTTACGAGCAGAGTCCTAACGGGAAGCGACCCTACAATTACGTAGCCGGCGGTATGTACGCGGCGTGGCGGCAGGAGGCGCCCAGCGTGGAACAGATGGCCATCTATGGCACAGACAGCATCAGCCTTTCAGGGGATGGAGGGCCCCTGCCAGAAAGAATTCGCTATGCCGAATGCTCATGGAATCTGTTCTCAATGCTCGGTGTGGACCAGGAAACAGGGCGATTGTTTGGCGAGGCAGACGATCGGCGGGAAGCGGCGGGAACTGTAGTGTTGACACATAGCCTTTGGATGCGAAGGTATGCCGGCGACAGGAAAATTCTGGGCAAGACAATCCTGCTGGATGCGCGGCCTTACACCGTTGTGGGCATGCTGCCGGCATGGTTCAGCTATCCGGATTTGTCGGTTCAGCTATGGGCTGCGATCTATCACGAAAAGAGCCCTGCCGAAATGCGGCGAGTGGATAATCACAACTACT
>OBLU010003810.1_pt1 | contig 13648 bp, 4 predicted proteins | sample 1518681 | NCBI WGS metagenome assembly OBLU01 (sample SAMEA3539304, study PRJEB22396) | soil metagenome | biome: tundra; feature: field; material: soil | place: USA | collected 2010-05 | depth 0.15 m
CTGGCTCTAGATTTTGTACATCATGATCGACCAGATGGGCTCGCGTCGGGCATAGTTGGCCAGATACGCTCGGAGCGCGCACGGCGATGCCTTCAACGAAACCCGCTACAGACGCACTCAAGACAGGCCCCGTAGGCGTGAGAGGCCTGCTAACAGGCCGAGATCAGGCAATTTAGGCGAATGGAAAGCGAACCTAAGGTTGAACTGTCTTAATGTATCGGCCTGATCCCGGCCTGTTAGCAGGCGTCCTTGCTTTCTGTGGGGCGCCCGCAGTTCTTGACGGTGATGTTTGCGGTGTGCCCAAGCGGAAGCTAGGCCCGTCTGCGCTCCAAAGAAGCGAATTCAATAGCGTTGCGACTCAGTTGTCTAGGAGTTCCAATTCGTTGCTAGTGGGCTTAACTGCTGCATCGGCGCTCCACTACGGACCTCCAGCAGAAGTTCGCCTGGATTGCTACCTCATCCCTAGACGTGCGTCAGTGCTCGTTCTGGTCGACCTGGGTACTTCCCAAGGCCTTCAGATCCGTAGCGGATGGCCGGAGCAGAGTCTGCGTCCCCCGGTTTTGCATGGGCCGGCCGAGGTCTAACGGACGCGTCAGTTGGTCGTCGGCAGACTGTTCCGTTTGGTAAGCTCAGGTGGCCCATTTCGGCGGTTTAATTGTAGCCGTCCGAAGCTTGCCTTGTTGACAAAAAGTGTTTTGCCATCGGTCTTATGGACTAAGCGTCTATATAAGAAGCACTCCGGCGGGCGCAGGCAACGACGGAATTTCGATGATTCCGACCTCCCTCACTCGAAACGTAAGAATTAGTTTGACCGCTCATCGTCGTCCAGAACTCTATTTTCCCACGTTTAAAACAACGCGTCTTTCAGGACGCACCATGTCTCTATGCTATCGATGCTACGGACCCACCTTTGGCAGGACCGGCCCGCTGATCTTCGGCGCCCCGGGAATGCTCAACTGGTTCCTGCTGATGGCCGGTTCGCCGAACTGAACGAACGGAATGCGCTGCTTGCCTCCGCCAGTGGGATTCCACCGGAAATCGTGATAGTTCGGCACTGTCTGACCCAGGAACGTGTTGTGAACGAGTAGTTCCCAGTTGTTTAACGACAGTACCCGCCCTTTGCCGATGGTTTCCATATACATCGCAAGCCCAAAACCCTGTCCGAAAAACTGCACTGGGGTGCCGATGGCAGGCTGGTGCGCCGTTGCCATATACCAAACCACGACCGCGTCCGTCGTAATGGCGGCCGGTGCGGAGGATGGGTCGTTGGTGTTATCGCCTGTCGCGTTGTTGCATGTCACCTTGATACGAAGGGATTGGTTTGGTGGAATGAGCGGAGCCCCGGCAATCTGATTCGGCAAAGGCGGGGACGAACCGGGCGCGGCCGGTTGATCCTGCCATCCCTCGAACCCTTTCGGATCCGTATTATTGTGTGCCGCTTGCGTCGGGATCGCGCTACCCCATCGCCAATGCAGATGGATCACCTCGTCCGCCGCGAGCGGCGCCTCGATCCAGGGAAAGATCGACATTGCCGTCGGCGCGGACGGATCGTCGGTATTCGGATCGTCGAAGCCCAGATAGGGCGTGATGTGGATGTTGTCGTATTCGCCCTGACCCGGCTCCCGATAACACATCAGCGGATTGGTCTCTGCCGTCGCCCACGGGATCGTGAAGCTCGGACGCGTTCCACGCAGTCCGCGTGGATACACGACCGCATCGATCAGCATCTCTTGTCGAATGCCGGGTACCAGATAGTCGAATACGTAGTCCCAGTCCGGCGGATTCGGAACAATTGTGCCCGCTCCTGGCTCTTTTCGGCTTGGATCGTTCGTGTCGCATGCCAGAAACGAGACGACTCCTCCCTTGTCCCAGAATACGCCGGCCGTCGGTTTTGTCGGTTTATAGGACGGATCGGGAAGGCGCTGGCCGCTGTGATCCGTCACGGGATCAGCATTCCGCGTCACCCCGGGGGCGTGAATCATTTTGAGATCGGCCGCAATATCGGGAAGCGTGCCGGGCACCGTCCCCTTGACGTTCAGCGTGACCGTCAGAGTGGGGAAGACTTTGATGGCATGCGCCGAATGCGAAGGCTCCTGATCGCTCTTCGGCATGCCGAACAGATACGCATACTGTATGTCTACCGTATACGAAACGCCCACAGCTCGCGGATCGTCGACCGTGCAAATCAAATGAAGGGTGAGCGCGAAGCCGAACTGTTTACTGTCTGATTTTCGAGTGCCCACCCCGTTGATCATACCCACCTCGATCCAGGACTTCGGATCGGTGAAGGGCACTGGAGCCGCCGTGCCGTCGAAGATAAGCCGCAGGTTGCACCACTGCAGATACTGGGCGAGCGTATGGACGGCGCCGGGCTTCCATGCCGGCGATGTCTCCGTGAACGTCACGTTCTGTATCGACAAGCCGTTCGTCGGGTCCAGCCACCACTCGAGCGCGAGAGTTCCCGCAACCAGCAAGCTGGAAAGCGTCGGAGTTACCGGCAAGGCCGTCGGGATACTGGGAGCCGACCCAGGCGTCATCGGTACAGGCGGCCCTGCGATTGTCCAGTTGATTTCGTTTTGAGTGCCGATTCCTGTCGTCATCCTTCACGTCTCCGATATAAGAGCTACCGACGACCGCACCACAACGCTGTCCAGTGCGGTCATCATAATTACGTACGAACCCACGTCATAATCCGGTTCATCGTCCGCGCTCGCGAACGGCTGGCCATCGAACGACGCCACCGGCGGACTGTTCAGCGTGGCCACTGCTTCGTTCACCGTGTCGACCACCATTTGCGCCTGATTTGCCATCAGATTCTGCCACGCCGTCACATCGTCCGGCGCCGTGATCCGCGGCAGCATCGACGCGACCGTGATCTGAAAATCGATCACGCGCGGGCGGAAAGTCGTGCAGAACGTAGCAACCGGAGCGCTGCCGCCGCTGTCCTGGGCGATCTCCGCGGCTTCCTCGGCCGCCACCGCGAGCGCCGCCCGCAGACCCGCAAAACCCGCCGCAATGTCGTCTGTGTATGTGACCCCGCCCGTCACTTTAACGGAGCTCCCGTCGCCATTCGTAATCGCCAGGTCCGCCGCCCCGGCCGTACCAGCCGGTACCGTAAAGTAGAGCCGCAGACCATCGGGCGAAATGGCCGGATCGGTTGCCGCCGTCGCTCCCACGTTCAGCGTCACGCCCGTAGTGTACGCGGCCGGCGCGGGGCTGTCGCAATCGCTCGCGCGAACCGACACGCGCGGACTCCCTTCGAGCGGCACTCCGGCGCGCGCGGCGCGTCCTGTGTCGATCACCGGCGGATGCAGCAGTCCTGTCACTGTGATCGTCAGCGCGGACCCTCCGCTCGGTGTCGCTGTGATGGTACATGTCACCGCTTCCTGCGTTTGCATGGCGCTCGGCAGTGTGGTCCAGGGAATGCTCGCGATCGTCAGGTCGGCCGCCGCAGTCGCTGTACCCAATGAGACCGAACTGCTGTCGACTGTCGCGGTCCAGTCGCCCGTCGCGCCGCCGCTCAAAGTAACGTCCAGCGCACCGCTCGATGGACCGAGATAGACCAGCTCGGCTGGCAGAGCGGCGTCGGTGGCGGGGCCGAATATCTCGATGCTGGTCGCGCCGCAGACCACGCTCTCGATGACGGTGGTTGCGCTCGCGGCGGGAGTCGGGCCGATCACCAGAATGTTGCTCGGCGCGGCATCGTCGAAAAGCCCCGTCGGCACGGGTGTGGAAGGGTCGATCGCCGACGCGGCATTGATGGCCCGCAACAGTTCGCGCCCGTCCAGCTGGTACGCGTCCGTGGCGCTCTGCCGCACCACCAGGGTAATCGTAAACGCCAGGCTGGGCGAGGCAGATCCGGTTCCATTCCAGAGCAGGCCGCCAGCCTCGACGTACACACCGTATGAGCCGGATGCCCAGTCGGAGGCAACGGCGGGGCCGACAGTGGGAGGATCGCCGGAATCGACAAAGTTGCGAGCGGTGCCGTCGGACTTGACGACTACGGTTCCGCCGGCTTCGTCGAGCGGCACGCCGCCATAGACGATGGCATCGATGGCCACCGCGCCGTACTGGCCGAGCCCGCCGGTGAGGTCGAGCGGATTGGAAGGCACCAGCGAAATTGTCGAATTCGTTGTGTCGGCAGTTACGATGCCGGCCACCATCGCCTGCACGGTAGTGGCGTCGGTAACAACGATTGCGAAGGTGGACGCCGCCACACGCGTGGGGCCGTCGGGCGTGGCGCTCACCGAAGACGTGGCGCCGGAAGCAACGGTGAACGGGAAGAAAGCTCGGACAGGGACGCTCATGGCACGCTCGCAATCACGGGCGCGGAAAGCACGCCGCCGCCGTTCTGCGCCCGCAGACGCACCGATGAGGGAACGCCTGACGGAATGGCGAAAGAAACCGTCGCCGGAAGCGACGGCGGAATGGTGAACGGCGCGATGGCGGACCACACACGCGAGTTTCCGATTCTAAGCTCGAGGAGATAGCCATGCCAGGGCTCATCGAGCGTGAACTGAATCGTCGCGCTTGCGCCCGCGCTCGTTAGGCTCAGGATCTGCGGCTGGCCCGGCGCGCTTTGCTCTTTGGGCCGTATGCGCATGGGCACGGAAGGCGCGGAACGAAGCGTCGCTCCGTTCGGCACGTCCTTTTCGGCGACCACGCTGATGTAGAAATCGGTGGGCGGCAGTCCCGTCCCGAGCCAGCCCCACTGCAGCCCCGGTGGCGGCGTTTGCGCCGTCGGTGTGGGTACCGAAGAGTCCTGCGCATATCCAACGCTCGAGTCGAACGTGACAATCGTGGGCTGCTGGACAGTGGTCGGGGCAAGTACATCGACCGACGATAGGGTCGCCCTGTCGGGCGCCGTATAGACCTGGTAACGATCGATGCTCCCGTCGCTCGGGTTGCTCCAGAGCACCGTTATCGCCATATCGCCGATGCGAACGGCGGTGAAAGGCGGCATCCGCGGTATCTGTTTAATGCGCAGTTCGACGGGCGTGCCGCTCTTGCCGAGCGTCGAGCGGTTGCCGATGGGGTCCACCGCCAGCACACGGTAGAAGTAGAGCGTGGTTCCGATGCCGCCCAGCGAATCCGCATACGCAAGATTGCCGGTTCGCGTGTCGAGCCAAAGACCCGGCGCCAGAATGTCGTTCCCCGAGGGGTCGGAGCTGAAAGTCTGCGGCGGGGTGGCGCTGGTGCAGTCGCTGCTTCCGAGCGGTTTCGTCATGCGGGAGGCAAACGCGCCCGCGTTGCCCGCCAGTGAGGCGATCCGGCGCAGCAGCCCGGGGTTCGCCGCGAAGATGGCCCCGTAGTCTGGGCTGCCCGGATTCGACGGGTCCGGATAGAGGGTGAGAGACGTCAGCGCCAGCAGGTTGCCGGTTTCGCCGGTTTCGTCAGCCCCATACGCCGACCCCAGGCTGGCGCGCAGCAGGCGGTCGAAAGCAAAAACGGTGGCGCCGCCGGCTCGCGTCACGAGATAACCGATTCCATCGCTCGGCATCCACCGGACAATCGCAGTAGCGTTTCCGGAAAGATCGGGCCACGAAGCCAGCTGCGCACTCTCGGGCGCCGCCGGAGGCGCGGGTGGCACTCGCGAGAGATCCGTCAGAGTTGCCGGACTCGCGGTGGAACTCTCGAAGCCATGCCGCGGCTGTCCGCTCTCCTGCCATTGTGGCTGGATTCCGTGAACCGGATCGTCGACAGCCGCGGGCGCATGGCTGTCGTTCGCCGCCGATGCGGTCACCAGCAGGAAGGTTCGCAGTTCGCCCGGATTCCGGTAGGTCGCGTGCGGCAGATAGATGCCAAGCCCGGGAAACCAGGTGGCGCCCTTGCCCGCCGCGAAAGCCGTGGTGTCGGTGCTCTGCAAAGTCAGCTGCAGGGTGGTCTTAGTTGTCGGCAGGGTGCGCTGCGCGTCCAGCGTGACAAGCGTCGTCGGGTAGGTTGCGCCGCCGATCTGCACCGAGCCGCTTTCGACATAAATCCCCGCGCTCGGATTCGGATGGGCGATCGGCGCGGCGAGATCGAGTACGACAGTGCGAACATCGCCCGCCGTCGTGTCACTGACGATATCGAGCACGGTCGAGGCCAGCGGCGCGACAATCGGCACGATGGCCAGGCGCTCCACCCAGTATTCCGGGTCCAAAGTGGATGCGCGAAGCCTGCACCCCTTCCCCGTGGGGGGCGTGACGATGGGTGTGACGGTGGGTGTGACATAGGCAGGCGCGTTGCTGCTCGGCGTGAAAGTCGAAGTACCCGGCGGGTCGTTGCTCGGCGTGATCGCGATCGGCGCGGGCTGCAGCAGATTATTGACCTGAACCCATGGCGTAGCGGAACTGCTCGGCGCCACCGCGGTAATCGTGAAGCGGCCTCGTCCGTCCGAGAGCGTGCCGCCGATCAGCTGATCGCTTTCCGCGGGCAGTGCCGTATCGAGCACGACCTGACTCTGCGTCGCATCTCCCGAGACGGCGTTCACATTCACAATATTCGCCGCCAGACGCGGCATGTCGTCCGAACGCCGCGCATAGAAACGAAATTCCCGCGTCGTGGGTGCGGCGACGGCGGAACTCGGCGGCCAATCGAGCCCGATGTAGAACGCGCTTGCCACCGACGGATTTGCCAGCATCCACGCCTGATGCTGCGCGGTCATCAGCGGATCGGTGGGGGGCGTCGTCGCGCTTCCGGCCGCGTTCGCGTCGAGCCACACGCCGCGCAGATTGCTCGGCGGAGGAGGCGGCAGCGTATCCCAGATACTGATCGGCCCAACGCCGACGGGAGTGGAAGGCCGTCCGAAGAGATCGTAGCCCGTGATCGACCAGCCCAGAAATCCTTCCGGAAAGCCCGCATCCCTCACCCGGTACGGAACCGGGTCCGAGCTTGCCAGTACGTCGGCGATCGGCAGCGCCGTGAAGGATGCCGGATCCGCCATCGCAGCAGCCACTGTCGCGGGCGCGGTCCCGAACGGCAACCGCCTCCTTGCGACGGCAAAGCGCGCGGCCGTTGCGGCCGCCAGCCCCTGCGGAGCCGTCGTCCAGTCGATCGCCGCCGCGGTCGCCGTGTTCGACACGCCGCTCGTCCCGCCTGTGATTACGGGCGGCAGCGCCCATGCCGTGAGCCCGGTATTCGAAGGCAATGCAAACGCCGCCGGGGGCTGTTCGGAAATCGGACCGAGTGGCCAGCCATATTCGACGCCGTTCCAGGTTCCCGTTATCCAGTAAAGAAGATCTCCGCCGGGCGCGTTCCGGTCCCACCACAGAAGGCCCAGCAGCTCGGCGATCACGGGATCCACCGCGATCAGAAGCAGCAGATCGACGATCGGCATTCCCGAAGTCGTATTCGATCCCGCATTGGTCGAGACGTCGGTGAAACGCGCGTCCACGTTGGCGATGGCCGCGAGCACATTGTGCGAGTAGACGGTCCAGTCGGTCGAGGTGCGGCGCGCGGGCGGAACTGTCGCCAGGATGGTCGGCACATCGGTGATCGGGCGCGCTATGTGGATGGGATCGCCGCGCGGGCCAGGCGGAGTCGAAATGATGCAAATTTCGTCGAGAACCGCGCCGATCAACTCGATCTCCACAAACGCCACATCAGGCCCGGGAATCGTAATGGTCGAAGATCCGGTGAAGTTGTCCCGCCCCTGCTGCAGCAGTGCGCCGCCGCTGTTGAGGGCGCGCCAAACGGCAATACCATGGGCGATGGTGACAAGCTGCCCCTGCGGATGGAACACCAGCCGCACGCCCTGATTCGAACCCTGCAATCGGATCAATGCGCTGCCCGCCGCGGCGATGGCGTCGGCGAGCGTGCCGCCGCCCGCGCCGGCGCCGGCCGCCCAGTCGATATTAATGCCGGACCCGAGCGAGTACGGCGAAGTCCAGCCTCCCTCAGGCGCGTGGCGGTCGCCGAGCAACGCGCAAATCGGGATCAGGTTGTCCTTGGCGTCGGTGCGATAGATGCGGTAGCCGCCGTTGGGCCAGCCGCGCGGCACACCCGGCGGCACGCTGCCGTCGTGAATCGTGGTGGCCGCCGGGAGCGACCAGCGCAGTCCGATTCCTTTGCGCAATCCCCAGCGCGGGGCGTTCAGGCCCAATCCGATGGCGGCGAGGACATCGCGATTGATCGTCATCAATGGCCTCCCGTCCCCACCGCTACAAAGCGGAACGCAGCCCCGGCCTGTTCATTCGATGCCGAGCCATAAATGAGCGTCGGCGAGCCTGGCAGGAAGAAAGCATAAGTGAACAGTAGCGAGACGCGCATTCCGGTGAGGTCGCGGAGGTCCGCCGCCCCGATCAGCATCGAGGAGCCGTCGGCGGATCGCAGCACGCAGGCTGTAATGGCGTCGCCGCGTGCCGCCAGCGTTGCCGCGAGCGCGGCGCCGGCGGCGGGCGGGGCGCTGCCGTCGTCGGGATCGGTATAGAGGGTAACGCCGACGCGGCGGATGTCCACCGGCTGGTCGAGCTCTAACAGCAGCAGCGGGTTCTTCGCGCCGACAGTAATCAGGCTCGCAATGGTTTCGGGGGGAACGGTACGCGGGGCCAGATCCAGCGCCGCCAGCGCGCTTTGAAACGCCACATCTTCCGTCGCCGAGTTGTACGGCGCCTGCGCCAGCAGGGTAGTGGGAACGGACAAAGCGCTCGAGGCCGCCGCGTTGGTCAGGATCGGTCCCACCGCCCGCGCGCGGGCGATCTGGCTGGCAAAATCCGCATAACGCCCCGTTGTAAACGAGAAGCTGTAGACCTCCCGCTCGGAGCCCGTCGCACCCGCCATCACCTGCACTGTGTAGCGAGTCTGCGGCAACAGCGTCACGTCGGCAGGCAGCGGACTGCTCGATTGCGAATCGCTCTGGTAGACGATCGGCGGAAGGTTGCACGTGCTCGACGGCGCCAGTATCCCCAGCAGCGTCTGGTACGTCTGCAAAGTAGTCGAGGTCGCGGCAGACCATGGGTTCGCAAAAACCACCGGGTTGCCGTTAGTGTCTGTCACCGGCTGGCCGTCCGCGCCATACAGGTGCAACACGAGGTCCTCACCCAGGCCCGTGTACATGCCATCGACATAGGACTGGTTCCAGGTAACGCCGACGCCGTAATTGGCGTAGGTGCCCACCGATCCGTCCGCCGGAATTGAAGTTTCGACGTAGAGATCGAGGTTGTCGAGAGGGTCGCCCTGAATGTAATCGCCGGGCGGACCCGAGGTCTGGAAGAACACCTGATGCGTCCAAGATTGGGGTGAGCCGCTCACCGACGAGTTCGTCTGTCCGGTGAGCACCGTTAGCCGGTACTGGGAATGCGGCACAAACAGCGGCACGTCGGCCGACGACTGCTCCACGAGGCTCTGGAACGTCTCCTCCGCCTGAATGGCAAGCGCGGAATAAGCGGCTTCGTCCGGCGTCAGCCAGCAGATCCGCCTCACATTGCAGCCAGCCGTTGTTGCGGTGGACGCCGCGAGCCCGGGAATCTGCGACAGCCAGAGCGAAGTGTCGGACGGATCGCCGATGCCGATGGGCATGCCGTTCTCATCCGCCTTTGTTGTCCCGCACATCTCGAACAGCGCACGGTCCAGCCGCGCGGTAACGAGCAGCGACCGGAACTCGGCGGCTACAGCCGCACTGCCCGTGCAGGCATACAGCAGGGCCGCTTCGAGGGTGCGCTTCTCCGCCGCCAATGCGGTCGCGGCAAGCTGAGCGCAGCCTGCGGCGCCATTGCTCAGGATGCAGGCGGTGAGCGCCTCGGCCGCCAGCGCGACCGCGCGGAAAGCCTGACACCGATGGTTCCCCTGAACCACGATGTTGGCTGCCGCCTCGAAGGCCGTGACCGCCGCGGCGAAGCGCCTGACTTCCGCCGCGCAGTCTTTCGCGCCGGAACATTCCCGCAGTTGTGAGATTAGGACCTTTACCGCGGCGCCCGAACCTCCCGCCGGCGGCCAGAGCAGCGCGATGATCGCATCCTCGACCAGCGTCACGCAATCCCGCAGCGGCGCGGGCGAGGTAGTCGCGCCTCCGTATAAGATGCCGTCGTTCTCGTAAGGGGGCGTGCGGTCGATGGTCGAAAGACCGACCGTATCGAAACGCAGGTGCGTAATGGGCGTGGCAGCGGCCGCGGTGAAGTGGGCCACGGCCGCGGCTGTAAATGTGTGGCGTTGCAGCTGCGTGGAACCAGAGTAGGTGGTGAGCGTGACCTCGCCGTGCGGCACGATATCGACATCGAGAAGCACCGACGGCAGGTCGAGCGCGAGCGTGGCGCGCGTCCGAGCCTGCAGGAACAGAACCACGGGGAACGTCGCGCTGTTGCGCGCCGCGATGCCGACCGTTCTGCTCGTCGTCAGCCTGCCAGGCGAATGCACGAACACCGGCCCGTAGATTGTGCCCGGCGTCTGATCGCGATAGCTGGTGCACGTCCTTCTCGGCGGGGGCGCGAGGTTGCAGAGTTGTTCGCCGAATTGCTGGACCGAGCCTCCGAGATACTGGCTCCCGAGGTCGCTGGTTTGGCTGAACGCGTACCGGTTGTTCATCTCGAACTGCAGCGCCGCCCAGTCGCCGTTGCGGTCCTTCAGGTTGCCCCACGTTCCCCAAACCGCGGTTTGCAGGTTTACCGTGCCGTTCCATGGCTGCGACGGATCCTGCGTCTGCGCCACCGTCTGCCACGCCGAGCCGTCGAAGATCTCGAGCGTCACCGACGTCAGGCTGGAGACGAAGTTTCCTGGAACGCCGGGCAACTGTTCGCCGGTGAAACCCAGCGTGCCCGGCTGCGCCACCGACGTCGCCGGTGGTATCCCCGCAACCGATGTTCCCGGATTCACGGGTCTGCCGAAAGTCAGCACCGCGTGCGCGTCCAGAGGCACGGTGGGCCCGGGCCCCACGCCGCTGGCGGGCGTCCACGAGGTCGAAACCACGGAGAGCGGCGAGATCAGCGTTATCGAGTTCAGCGGATCCACCCAGTAATTGGGCGTTGCGGCCTGTTCCCACGAGAACGAAACGTCGGCGGACGGGCTCGGCAGCGGCCAGGGCAGGCTCAGGCTGACGTGGACCGATCCCGAAACTTCGAACGGCTGCGGCGCCTGCGCGCCCAGCTTCGCATCGAGCGAAATGGAGATGCCGACCCCGAATGCGGAGATGCCGATGTCGCCCGCCAGATGCACCTGTCCTGCCAGTTGGAACGGCTGCCAGAAAATCTGTACCTGCTCCTCAAACAGCGCATGCACGTGAATGCCGAGCGGGCCGATACTCAGGTCCACTCCCCACGAAACGCTCGCGCCGGTATTCAGCGAGCGCGCATCCAGCATGAAGAACGAACCGGCCTGTACGATCGACAGAACCGTCGCCTGAATGCGCTTCGACTGCGGCGTATCCTCGCCCAGGTAGAGGTGCCAGGCGCTCGGGTCCTGCAGATTGAAGTACGCCTCCGCCGAAGCGCTTATATCGATGATGTCGGCGATGGAATAATTTGCCGTGACCGCGAACTCGAACTCGTCGTTCTCGAAATCGAGGACCGCCAGCGCGCGGAACGGCGGCTGCGCTCCGCTGTCGATGTCGCTGCGATCTTCGAGAAACTGCGCGCGCCCTTCGATGAAGATCACCGGCCCCGGAATCGTGATTACGATCAGGACCTTCGCGGCGAATGAAAAACCATCGTCGGGCAGGGTGCCCAGCACAATGCCGCCACCGAAAACCCAACTGCCGTTCTGCGGACCCCATTTGTCGGTTGGGTTCGCGGGAGGGGACACGCCCAGCCCGACTTCCGGGCCCCCCAGATACCAGTCCTCGAACCAGTCCTGCTGCGGCGTCTTCGTCGGCGCCCAGTTCTGCCCAACCAGAGCTTCGCCTCCGTACACCGCTATGCCGGTATCGGCCAGCGGGATCCCGACCGGCAGATCGAGCAGCGCGTCGAGGAACCAGTACTTGTATCCGGACGGACTCTGGCCCACCACGAAAGCCACCCCCAGGGTGGCCTCGAACGGCACCTCGAGCGTCAATGTCAGATCGCCCGAGAACTCGCTCTGCGATCGGTTAAACTCGACGCTGCCCTGTAGCGAAAGAACCCCGTCGATCATAAGGTCGATGGAGATGCCATCCAGCGTGACCTCCAGTTTCGAGGGAATCGAAGCCACCGCGATGCCCTGCGGCCACGAGACGCGCAGGTTGTTCACTTCCGCGCCGGCCAGGTCGTCGGTCAGCTTGATTCCGCCGCTGAATCCGAAGAACTGGCGGGTGGTCCCGTTCTCCTGGAAAGTGCCGAACCCGATCGCTTCAATCTCGACCGCGAATCCGGAAAGATCGATGTAGGCGGCGCTGGGAAGCTTCAGTATTCCGCCGGGGAGTTGCACATGGCCCTGGCTGTCCACCTTCAATCCGTTCAGCCCGAAGACCGGCCAGGTGAAACCGGGGATCAGCGGCTGCAGCGTCCCCGTGATCGAAATCCCCGGCACGCCGTCGATTAGCTCGAACGAAAGTCCCGAGATCTGCAGGTCGAGCAGTCCCGGCCGGTTCAGATCCACCAGATTGCCCGACGTATCCGAAAGCTGAACCAGCAACTCGCCGTCGGGACCACCGATCGACGCATTCACCGAAAGCCAGTCGGCGGCTGTCCCTGGATCGCTGAAGAACGGAATCTGCAGATACGCCTGGATCGAACACGCGGTCGGAATGCTGCTCGCGAAAGTAATGCTGAACGACTGCAGCCTGCAATCGATGCCGAACAGCGTTCCGCCCGGCAGCGTATCCTTATCGGCGGCGGGCGGAAGCGTGAGCTGAATCTGCCCGGTGAAGCCGCCCGACCCGATCGCGCAGTTGTTCAGTTGCAGAGTCGCCGCGCCCCCGCCGTCGAGTGGCAGCGTACTTGCGTCGCTCTGATACGTCGCCGTCGCGTTTGCAAATACGATGCCGCGGAATCCGGCCGGCGTGCCTGCCGGGTAGGAATGACCAGTCGGCGGATCGTTGCTGAGCACCAACTGCAATCCGGACATCGTCACGATCACGCCCGTATTCCCGATCATCGCGCCTGCGCCCGGCGTCGCCACGCTGATCGTGGGATCGTCGAGCGCGATCGTTTCCGCGTCGAGATCGATCGTGATTCCGGTGTTGAGCGTGAAGCCGAACCCTTTGGGGTTGCCGTTCGCGTCGAGCGACGGAGCCCAGCTCGTCCCGGTTTTGGTCCACTCCTGCATAATCGACGGAGGCAGGTATAGCGTGACCGGAAGATTGTCGATGGCGACGGTCAGGTGCGGCGATGTCCGCACGGTCGCGGTGAACGAAGTGATCGTTCCGCCCGCAATGCCCGTTTGCAGCTGAAAGCCCGGCAGGATGGGTAGATCAAGAGTGGCCTGAGCGAGTACGGCTAACTGAAACGTCGCGCCGTTGGGAAGTCCCGTCGCCGCATCGCGCGAGATCGACATGCCCGCCGCGCCGAAATTGTTGAGAAAACTCCCGATGTCCGGCGCAGTGCCAAGCGCGTGCGGCCACGCCGCTGACAAGAGGTCTTGGAGCGGGACGAATTTTGTCGGGCCTGACATGCAGGTCACTCAGTATATCACCAAAATTTTCTGCGATATTCGTTGTGGCCGAGGGTTTGTCGCGCCAAAGTGAGAAGTTCCTAATTGGCCAAAGTAGAAAGTTCCTCTTGACAGCCGTAAGGCTAAAGGATGGAACGAATCGCGATGAGCC
>OBLU010003811.1_pt1 | contig 13645 bp, 6 predicted proteins | sample 1518681 | NCBI WGS metagenome assembly OBLU01 (sample SAMEA3539304, study PRJEB22396) | soil metagenome | biome: tundra; feature: field; material: soil | place: USA | collected 2010-05 | depth 0.15 m
CCTGTCGCGCCGCGTGCCAGGCGGGCGCGATGCCTCCCAGCAAGCCCATAGTCATCGCAAAGATAACCGCCACCATTGCGACCTGCCAAGTCAGGTGCAGGCTGAAAACCGTTTCGCTGAAAGTGAGGGAGTTGCCGATGCCCGTGCTCATGCCGTTGAACGGCAATATCAGGACAATTCCGACAATCGCGCCCAGTAGTGAAAGCAGCAACGCCTCGATCACGAACGAGGTGAGGATGCTAGGCCGGGAAAATCCAATGATGCGAAGGGTTGCGATTTCACGCGAGCGATACGCGACCGCCGCGTACATCGTATTCATGGCGGCGAAGCTGGAACCGATTGCCATAATGATCGCCACAAACGTTCCGATAAATTTGATGGCTCCGCCCGAACTGGTTTGCTTCTCGTAGTATTCGGTCTCGAGCGTGCCCTCGAGCTTCAGGCGCTGATCGTCGCTGACGCGATGTTTCAGCGCGTCGGCGGCAACCGCGTCCGTGGCTCGCAGATAGGCGGAAGAATAGCCTCCCTGGCGGTCAAAATCTGCTGCGATCTGATTGACGTCACCCCAGAGTTCGGAATCATAGGCGGTGCCGCCGGAGTCGAAGACGCCGACGACCTTCCACTGTCCCTTGGCAAAGTCGAGATTGTCGCCGACGTTCGCGCCGGAAAAACGATTGTGAATAGACTGCCCGACGACGATTTCGCGTTGTCCCGAGGTAAACCAGCGGCCCTCGACCAGTTTGGCGTTGGGACGTAGAGTGAGGCCGGCGGGCATCATGCCGCGAACCGACACGTTGACTTCACCGGTTCCATCCTTGCGCGGGAGCACGACTACAACCACCCATTCGCCGGAAGCGAGCGGCTGACCCTCGCGATCCTGGGCAATGCCGGGGAGCGTCTTCAGAGTCGGAAAAAGATCGGCGTTGAAGCCACCCGAAAGTTCCGCGGTGGAGCCCTTGCGCATGACGAGCACGTTCACGGGATCGCCGCTGGCCATGAAGGCCTTCTTCAGACCCGCCAGCAGCGCCATCAGGAAAACCGCGGTGGTCACGGTGAGCGCAATGCCCAGAGCCGTCATGATGGTGAGGCCCTTGCGCAGCTTCAGGTTGCGAATGTTATAGCTGATTGGAATCGCCATGGTCCGCCGCAGTTGCCCTCAGCGGCTAAAGCCGCCATTGATTTTGCTGCATGTACGGCGCGGCTGAAGCCGCGCCCCTTCAAAACACTACGCACCCCGATACCAATCATGCTTGCACGGCAGGCCGCTAGCCGATGTAGCGCAAACCCTCCACAATATCTAATTTTGCCGCGTGGTAGGCAGGAAAGATCGCGCTCAAGAATCCCACCATGCCCGCAACGAAGATGGCGAGCAGCAAAGTGGGGGGCGTCACTTTCATGCCAGCAAAAAACAGACCCATGCCGGGCGCGTGCGACAGAGCCGAGACCACTCCGAGCGCCAGCAGGCAGCCCACGGCGCCGCCGGTCAGAGCCACCAGTACCGCTTCGCCAATATACAGCCTTAAGATCGATTGCCGCGTGAATCCTAGCGTCTTCAGAACCGCGACCTCGCGAGTGCGTTCGCGGATCGACATGGCCATGGTGGTGGCCGAGACCAGCAGCGTGGCAAACACCACCGCGAAGCAGATGCTCAGAATAAACGCTTTCACGTTGCCAATGCTGTTGATAAAGTCCAACTGGAACGCTTTTTCACTCTCGGTTTTTGTGGGCTCCGGAGAATTGCGGAACATGGCATCCACGGCGGAGGCGACCGTGGCGACGCGGTTCGGAGAATCGGCGAGGATATCGAAAATGCCGGCCTTCCCATTGGCGAACGAGACTGCTTCCTCAACGTACTTCTGATTGAAGTAAACGGAACTAGTGGGTTCCGGCGCCGTATAGATCCCGCGAATCGTGAGATCAAGATTTACGGGATAGATGGTGCCCTTGAGCACGATGCGATCGCCCAGCTTCCAGCCAAACTTCTTTGCAAGTTGGTCGTCGACGATGGCGCCGGCGCGATCGCGCTGCCAGGCCAGCGCTTGATCCGCGGGGATCTTGAATTCGGTGAAGATCTTGAGGATTTCCTCCGGGTCGGTACCGAACTGGGCGAACATATTCTCCGGCTTGGCGTCTTTGTATGTGCCTCCAAACCAGTTGTTGGGGGCAACGGCCACCACGCCGGGGATGGCCCGGATTTTCTCCCGGTAAAACGACGGCAGCAATTGCGTCAGCGAGACGCGGTGGCGGGCGATCAGGCGCTGCGCGGCCTCGGCGCTGAACGTGTCAATGTAGAAGGCGCGCCAGATGGTCATCATCAGAGTCAGCAGCAGCAGCGAGAACGTGATGCTCAACACGGTCAGGAAGCTGCGCCGCTTGTTGCGAAACGCGCTTTTCGTCACGAAGCGGGTTAATGTCATGCGACTCCCGAAGGCCCACCGGTTGAAAAGAAATTCCTGAGACGGAAAGTCTACCCCGTCTACGGTCGTTCTGAGAATAAAGCAGGGGTCGAGGTATGGACAACTGGAGGGTAAACCATTCACCACTAAGGCCACGAAGGAAATGCCCGCGACCGGGATGACAAAAGTACATTCTGCGGCAAGATTGATGTTGTGACCGGAAGCCAACCCCGGTACAGTAAACCAATGTTCGCGCCTCATCCCAACCTCAGCGACGAAGTGAATCGGAATATGGTTCAGTCCGAGATTGAGGGAGGCGTATTCCTGGAAGGTCTGCCGCCGGACACCGTGCTGCAGATTCGGACGCAGCATCACTTCTACACGGCACAACTTCTGGGCGAGGGTTCGGCGCTGATTTCAGGACATCCGCAATACTGTCCGCAACCAGTTCAGGTGACCATCGCAGGCTCGACCTGGGGCGGCTCCATGCTCAAGGTGCGCTTCATCGGTCGCGGCATGCGCCTGGAGTTTCATCACCCCGCCTACAGCACACCGATTATCACGTCTTCGATTCAGGAAATTTCCGAGCGCAGTGGATGCTTAAAAGATCGACGTGTCGCTGCCTCTTACCGAACGCTGAACCAGCGCGAGTCATAACGCGCTAGCCAGAAGGCTCCTACTCTTAGCCTGAGCATCAGATCCTGCAAATCGCTTCCAGAGCCATTTCTCAGTGACTTTCGTAACTCTCAGTGGGGCAGTGGAAGGCGGTATTCTAGCTGTGATTCTCCCCCTGTTCGTTAGCGAATTTCATATCCAGGGTGTAGTGCGGCTTGTCACCGCGAGGCGATTGTAATGGCGACGATGTTTGGCCGATTCGAAATTCAGAGTGAGCTTTCCAAGTCAGAAACCGCCTTGATTTATAAGGCGATGGACACGGAAACCAACCAGGTCGTGGCGCTCAAGACGCAGAGTCTGGAGTCGCTGGGCGACCGTGCGGATGCCTTTGTGGAAACGCTGATTGCCGAAGGCGAGGCGACGCGCGATCTCGTCAGCCAGAACATCGTGCCGCTCTATGGCGCCGGCGAGATCGACGGCGAGTTCTGCGCCGCCATGGAATACATCCAGGGCAACAGCATCGCCACCATGTTGGCGCGCAAAGAAGGCTTCTCGATCTGGGATCTGCTCGATATTACGCGCCAGGTTTGCACCGGCATGGAGCACGCGGCGGCGAAGGGTGTGGCCCATTGTTCGCTCGAGCCCGCCAAGATCATGGTGCAGTGGGACGGGATGGTCAAAATCCTCGGTTACGGCATCTCCAACATGAGTCTGATCGAAGCGGAATTGGGAAAAGGTTTGGGCCGGCTCATGCCCTACTGTTCTCCCGAACAGATTCGCGGAGAAGCCCTCGACCTGCGCTCCAACGTGTTTACGTTAGGCACGATCCTTTACGAGATGGTGGTTGGCCGGAAGGCTTTCGATGGTGCAGATCCGGTTGCGCTGGTGAGCCAGATTGAAAATGAGATGCCGGCCAGTCCGTCTGCGGTGAATTCCAAGATTCAACCAGGGGTGAGCGCGCTGATCATGAAAGCGCTGGCGAAAGCTCCGGCGGAGCGTTATCAGAACGCGCGCGAACTGGTGGACGATCTGGAGAAGTGCAAGGAAAACGGCAAGAAAGCCACCACGGATTCCAGGAAGACGACGCCAACGCCGAATGTTGCGGTGAATTCCGCGGCGCGTGCGGCGGCGGCCAGCAAGTTTGTCTCGGCAGCCTCCAGCCCGGCCAGGCCCGCGCCACCCGCTCGACCGGTTTCGCCTAGACCGGTTGCTGCCAAAATCGTTTCTCCGGAAATCGATGCTCCGGTGTATTCGCAAACCGATCCGCCGGCAGCCGAGACCAGAGCCGCTGCGGCAGCTGCGACGGGAGGGGGCGGCGGCCGCTCATCTACATCCGGCGCAAACTTTAGTTCGAGCTTTGATTCGACCACGGGTGGGAACGCCGATTCGCACTCTAATTCGCACTCTAATCTGGACTCTAATCTGAACTATGGCGCACGACCGGCCGGCGAATTCGAAGTAAGCGCTCCCGAATTCCAGGCTGCGCCCGGCCCGGTTCTGTCGGCGGCGGTGCTGGAGCCAGAGCCCGTGCAACATTTGCCCCGCGTGGCCGTGGATCCGATGATGTCTGAGCCCGCCGCAAGCTCATCCAGCCGAAGTTTTTCCGACCTGGCAGAAATGCCTCCGCTCAAGGAACCCATTTTCGAGCCGCCGGTCCCGGAGCCGATAGAGCCGTCGCATCCTGCGGCGCAGACCTACTCGCAGAAAGAAGAGAAACCAAGAATCCAGCCGCGGGAAGTCGCGGAAAAGGCAATCAAGGAAATCGCTACCGTTCCGCCGCGGCTGATGCTCTATTCGATTCTGGGTGCGGTTGGACTGATTCTGGTGATCGTGATCGCGCTCTTTTTTCATGTGCGCTCGGAGGACGATGGATCCACGGCCGCCCCGCGGCCCACCCAAGCCGCAAAATCAAGCCCAGCTCAACCGGTTGCACAGGCTCAGGCAGCGCCTCAAATCGAGCAGTTGGCTCCGCCCGTTGCGGAAGCTCAACCGAGCCTGACGGTCCGCCAAGTCGAAAAGCGCAACTCGAAGAGCACACGGCGGGCGCCCGCTCCGGCCCCGGCGCCGGTCGCGATCCCGGGCCAGGCCCTGATCGACTCCAGTCCGCAGGGCGCACAATTTCAGGTTGATGGCAAAAGCGATCCGTCGTGGGTCACACCGTTCAATGTGACGGGTCTAAGTGCAGGCAAGCACATCATATCCGCGAGCAAGTCTGGCTATTCGTCGGAGATACGGTCGGTCGATGTTGCTGCCGGCAGCAAAGCCTCTCTGACGCTTCATCTGGCGGCGGTCAATGCGCTGGTCGTGGTGAACAGCACGCCGGCTGGCGCCGAGGTCGTTATGGATGGCAAGCCGACCGGACGAGTGACCCCGGCGCAGTTCGCCGTGGAAAAAGGAAGCCACAGCGTTCTGGTGCGCAAGCAAGGATACCTCGAAGAGACGGTCACTACCGATCTTGGCCCCGGCCAAAACTTCCAGTATTCGCCCGCGCTGCGGGCGCTGGGCAACGCCGAGGATATACGGACGGTCGGCAAGTTCAACAAGCTGTTTGGACGCGGCGGGGAGAGCACGGCGGGCATGGGCTCCATCAGCGTTCACACCCAGCCGAAAGGCGCACAGGTCGCCATCAACCAGCGGATGCTGGATAAGCTAGCGCCCGTCGACGTGATGCTGGGACCGGGAAATTACATCGTGGACATCACGTTGACCGGTTTCAAGCCGGTGCACAAAGTCGTCAGCGTCGACAAGGGCGGCAAGGCCGCAATCGACGAAATTCTTGAGCGGCAATAACAATCGATTTGGCGAGCCTCTGCTTACATCTCTGTTTGTGGCGCTGGCATCTCCTTAGAGGACTTCCCGCAAAAAAACTGAAAGTTCTGCGCTAACCCGCTGATAAATCGAAGCACCTAATCCGGAATAGGACTCCAGCCCACCCCCTAGGACGTATAATCGGGACCAAGCGGATCCCTGTCGCCTGTCACTTGGAGTCGTGATCCGAATCACAGCCAGCGGGTCCGGCTGTACTCAGGATAGGGTAAGACAAGAGGGAGTGATCTTGTGTCGTCGCAGCCTACGCCGGGCAAGTTGAGTCCAGATCTGTTGCAGGCCCTTCACGGGATCAAGTCCGTTCAGCGATTCCCCAAAGGCGCCACGTTGTTTCAGCAGGGTTCCGCAGTTGCGGGCGTCTACCTGGTGGAGAGTGGCGAGGTTCGCGTCCTGCTGCCGACTGGTCCGAACCAAAAGCAGCTGCTGGAGGTCGTTGGTCCTGGAACCCTGCTCGGGCTGAGCGAGAGCATGAGCGGGGAAAGGTATCGGATCACCGCGGAAGCAGGCGACCAAACCACCGGAGCCTTTATTCCGCGCGAGCAGTTCCTGGAGTTTCTGCGTGAGCACGGCGATTTCTGCATGCAGGTGGTGCGGCTCTTGAGCGAAGACGTGCACGCGCTTTACCACAAATTCCGCAGCATCAGCGCTCATCCCGGGCGTCCGCGGCAGCGTCCTCTGGACGAGCAGTTGAACTAGCTGTCAGCTCTCAGCCATCAGTAACAACCCCTTGCTACCGGCTTCTCGCGGGCGAAGGATATTCCTGTGGATGCTTGCGTTTGCAGTTCTCGGAACCCATTCTTCAAGGGTCAAGAACTGATAGCTGATGGCTGATCGCTGAGAGCTAGTTTGCTTTGAAGTTGATCGTGATCTGCGTCTGGATTTCCACTGGAGTGCCATCGAGGTAGTACGGCTTGTATCTCCACTGGCGGACAGCGTCCACCGCGGAGCGCGCCAGGGCGGGGTTTCCACTGAGCACTTTCGGATTGACGACATTGCCTTCCTTGTTGATGGTGGCTTCGATCTGCACGGCGCCCTCGGCATGAACCGCGAGCGCGGATGGCGGATACTTTGGCTGTACTCGCTTGATCAAAAGCCCCTGGGACACACCCTGCGAAATTTTTAGGGTTGCCAGTGACAGTTTGGGAAGATTTGACGATGCCGAAGACATCAAGCCGCTCAAGTTGCTGTCGTTTGCGGGTGCCGCATCGAGCGAACTGGGAAGCGGAGGCGCGGACTCCTCGGCTTGGGTTTGCGTTTTGGTCATCGCGGTGCTTGATTTTACGAGTATGGGTGCCGAATCCGGTTTCTTCGCTGCCGGCTCCGGGTCTACGGCGATCCGAATCAACGGAGAATTGCTCGCGCCGGCCGAGGGCTTGTCGGGCGCTGCCGCGGTAGCGGTTTTGGGAGCCAAGGTTGGGGTGGCGGAACTTGCCCGGTCGGGCTTGCCCGTCGCAGGTGTCGCCCCGGGGGAAGACATGGGCGACAGAGCAGGAACCGGCTGTCCCGAGTTCTGGGGCGCGCTTACAGGCTGCGGAGCAGGGGTTGCGGCGGACTTGCCCAGCTTGCCATAACCAAAGTAGCCGAGCGCGGCCAGAGCCAGGACCGCGGCTGCTGCGATCAGGATTTTCTTGCTGCCGCCCGATCCGCCGGAATCCTCTTCGTCTAGTGACGCAAACGACGGGGCCTCGGTCGTGCTTACCGAACCTAACACAGGAGTTGGCGCGGCATTCTGCGCGGGAACCGCGTGCGATGGACTGGCGTGTAAGGGACTCGCTACCTCCGATTCAACTGTCGTGTTCCCTGGTGTTGGCGGAGCCGCTACTTCTTTTGCCGGAGCCGGTGCTGCGGCTGATCCTGGGGCAGCCGTGAAAGCAGAGCTGGTATTGTGGGCGGGTACGGAGGCGGCCGGGATGTTTGCTGCTTCGTTCATTACCACGTCGTTCGTGATTACGTCGTTCTTGATGAGACCAAGGGAAGCGGACGGACGCGCTTCCACAGCTGGTTCGATCGCAATCGTCGTTTGTGCTACGGGCACGGGAATAACCGCCGGTTTGTCCTCAACTTTTGCCGCTGCGGCCATTGCCGGAAGCCCCGCCGGAATCATTGCTGGAATCGGCGCCGGCACCGGAGCTTCGAACTCAGGAAGTTCGGGACGGCTTGGCGGTGCAGCCATCGCTACCTCACCCCGACTCGCCGGTTGGAACGAGCTGGCGGCGGACACAGGAGCTGTTTTTGCGGGCATTGTGGGGACGGTCGTGCCGCTGGTACTGGCGCTGGCAGCATCGGAGTTTTTCCGCAGCAGTCCGCGCGCCACCCGAAGCGTTCCCTTGGCCTGCTCGATGTTGATCGGCTTGGTCAGTACCAGATTCGCGCCGATGCGGTAGGCCTTGGCCACGCCCGCTTGTCCCTCGACCACAGCGATGGCGAGCGAACTCTGATTGGAGCTGGAATTCCTTGCGCTCTTGAAGAGCAGGGAAGCGTTCTGTTCGTTCTCGCAGTCCACCACCAGAGCGTCATAACGCCGCGCCATCAACCTCTTTACCGCAGCGAACGGTTCGTGAACCGGCTCGATGGTGAAGTCCAGCTCGCTGAACACTTGGCTTACAACGCGAGCCAATTTTTCATCAGGACAGAAGAGTAAGGCTTGGTAACCCATGATGAGGTCATCCTAGGCAATGTCGTGATTACCAGCAAGTTACGTGGGTAATTGAGCGGCCGTCGATTGGCCGGCGAATTTCGAGTCCCACGCGGATTATTGAGGGCGGCTGTGAGCGCAAGCGGTCGCCTGCGGCCGAAGCCGCTGAAAGATCGAGGCCGCTGAAAATCAGGGCCGCTGAAAATCGATGATTACGACGGTCTGGAAAGGCCGAGCCTCGCCGTCGCGAACGTAGGGCCGATAGCGCCATTGTTTAACCGCGTTGATGGCGGCGGTAGCCAGCGCTGCGTTTCCCTCCACCAATCGCACGCCCTCAACCTTGCCGTTTTCATCCACCACTTCCTTGAGGACGACCGTTCCTTGAGCATCTCCCGAACTTGCTTCGACGGGATACTTGGGCGTGACGCTATGCGCGAGCCGCTTTTCCGCACCCTTGGAAGACAGAATGATCGCGCTCTTTTCCCCGGGTAGCTGAGCGTCGGACGAAGTCCCGGCAGCGGCGTCCTTCTTGTTGTCGCTGGGCTTGCTGGCCTCAGGCTTATTCGCAACCGGTGCAGCTGGAGTTGTAGTCGCGGAGGTTGGCGGCGCTACTGCCGTGCCTGGAGTCGCTCCCGTTGCAACTGCGGAAGTCGTTGGTGTTGGTGTTGGTGAGCTTGTTGCTGAAGGCGTTGTTGGACGGGTTGCTGAATCTGGAACCGTTGCTTGTGTCTGGTTCGGATCGGTTGGCAGTTGCGGCACTGGCGCCGAGGTTGTGGCCGGAGCTACCGGAGCCGGAGACTGCACGGCCATCGGCGCCGCAGCCGGAGCTAGCGCTTGGTGTGCTATTCCGGCCAGGTCCAACACACGATCAATCTGCGGTTGGGCGATGGCTCGGAATTCCGGCTGGTACATCCACGCGGCATAGAATCCGCTGCCAGCAAGCGCGAGCATCAGCAACGCGACCAGCGGACTGCGTCTCTTGTGCTGGCTTTGCTGGTAGGACGAAAAGACCGGGACACCAGGGTCGGCGACCGGTTTATCCGGCGCTGCTTTGTCCAGTCGCGCACTTTGCAGTTCCGCTTCTTTCAGTTCTGCTTCTTCCAATTCCGCAAGCACCGGATCGTCGGACGGCATTATCGGGCGCCGAGGTTCGGAAACTGCCGAAACAGCTCGAGCCGAAGACGATTCTGACGCCGAAGACGATTCTGACAGAGACGATGCCGGAAGAGATGGGAACGGCGGCTTCAACTTTGGAGTCGCTGGCGGGGCATCGATTTCCTCTTGATCTACGGCGGAATTCATCTTCGTGGTGAGGGCTGGCACGGAGTGGGTCGCGGTTGCAGCGGAGGCTGCAACGAAGCTTGGAGCAGGCTCGGCAAAACTTGTCAATTGCGAAGAAACGGCCGCGGCGGCTGCCAGCGCGTGTTCTTCAGGCATGACCGCGCTGGACATGGCCGCGCTCGCCGGCTGCGCGGGAACACTCTCGTTTGCCGGCGCGTCTTTTCGCAAGCGGCTGACGGCGGTGCGAATCGTGCTCCGGGCCTGGTCTTTCGCGACCGGCTTGGTCAGAATCAGTTCCGCGCCCAGGCGAAAAGCAGTGGGCAGGCCGGCGCGGCCATCGACGATGGCGATCGGGACAGGGTTGTTGCCGTTTTTTCCGCGACGGCAAACGTCAAAGATCAGCTTGGCGGCGGGCAGATTTTCGCAATCGACCAAAACCAGGTCGAAGCTTTGCGAATTAAGTTTTTGAGCAGCGGAAACTCCGTCCAGGGGACGCTCGCAGGTTACTGACATTTCTTCTAACACGCCAGTAATTGCGCTGACAGCCTGGTCATCCGGCGACAACAGCAGAGCATGAGGCATAGCTGTCTCATGCTAGGAACCGGCGTCGAAAGCCGCAAGTTACGGGGGTAAGCGGGGGCGCTCCCTATAGTTTCATGGCAGCCGCTGGTTTTTCCCGATTGCCGACTCCGGCTGTGGATAAACAATCGAACCGCGAAAGGCGGCCTTGTCGGCCGGTGCAAAATCCGGGAACGGCAGCTTATTTTGGTCGCGCCATTGCTGCACCTGCTGCTCCGCCGCCTGGGTTTTCTGCTGGTGCAGCCCGGAATCGCGCGAGATGTAGATGGTTTGCGAAGGAGCTGCGAAACCGCAGCCCGATTGCTGGACGATATCCATGATGCGCAGCAACATATCTTCGCGGATGGCCGTAAATTCCGCCATATCGCGGGTGAGGATGTAGCTGAAAATCTCCAGGCTCAAGGCGCTGTTGTCAAAACTGGCGAAGCGGATTCGGGCCGAATCGCTTTCGACTTTGGGGTGCTCGTACAACATGCGGCGAGCTTCCGCCAGCAGATAGCGCAGTTGGTCCGCCGAGGTTTCGGATCGCATCACCAGCGTAGGATTGAACAAAAATTTATCGCGCCGGGTGAAGTTCTCGATGTTCATGGTGGCGAGCGCGCCGTTGGGAATGGAAAGCTCGGTGCGTTCGAGGGTGCGAATGCGGGTGGAGCGCAGGCTGATGTCCTCGACGTTTCCGACGCGATCGCCAAAGCGGCAGAAGTCGCCGACGCGGATGACTTCGTCACCCAGCACGGAAATTCCGCCGAAAAGATTTTCCAGTGTCTTCTGCGCGGCGAAGGCGATGGCGATGCCGCCGATGCCGAGGCCGGCCAGCACGGTCGTGAGGTTGAAGCCAACGATGCCGAGCGTGGCCAGGACCGCGACGATCACCACCAGCGCTGCCAGCAGCCGCTCGCCCAGCACCATCAAGGTTCCGGTGCCGACGCGGCCCGCGCTGACGGCGTGCATGCGCAGGCGCTGCATGGTGAGACTAGTCGCCCGGAGCAGAAACCAGAAGAAGCCGATGCTGATGAGAACGGCGATGGTCCGGTAGTAATAAAGACGTGGCAGCAACGGCAGGCCCAGGTAGGCGCCAATCACGCGGTGTGCAACTGCGCTGAATGTGACCAGCAGCGGCTTGGACATGCGGTTGTAGGAGTGCAGGTTGGGACGATTTCTGAACTTAAGCCAAAGCCGGCGCGGAATGGCCAGCAGCAGAACCACCGCCCAGCCAATCGCGAGCGCCAGTGGAATCGCGGCGAAAAGCGCCAGCCATTGCCAGAGCGGCATCCCGAGAAACAGGTTTCGCACCAGGCTTTGCGGGAGTTTGTTTTCGACCTGGTGAGCCTCCAGGTTGTCATACAACTCGGGGACTTTGCTGAGCGTCTCGGAGGCGAAGAGCCAGATTTTTCCGGAATTCGGATCCCCGACCCGGACGAGGACCACGGGAACATCGGCATCGCTATTGGCAAACATTCCGATGGTTTGCTGATCGGGCGCGCCGGACTCCGGATTACCTTCGGGAGCGGTGCTGAGCCGTCGCAGGCTGCCCACGAAGGTGCGGTCCATGAGCACCTTCAACTTGCCAGCCAGGTCCGGGCCCTGCGACTGGCGGCGCGCGGCGCTCATTTGCAGGTAATCGGCGGCAGTCTTGTAATTTCCGGCTTGTGCGGCTTGCAGGAATCCAAGCACAGTCCCCGAAGGCGTGTCACGTCCCAGCGGATCGGCGGATGCCGGAGCCGGTTCCTGAGCCTGTGTCCCACCCTTCAGCAGGCTGGTCACCGACTGTGCCATCAGCCCATGGAGAGAAATGGAAACGACAAAAACCAACAGCGCCAATTTTTTCATCAAGATTCCAGTAAGTGGAGAGCCGGGCGTCCCCGCCCGGCCGTCGTGCTCACAGCTACGGCCAAATCCATACGGGCGGGCGAGACGCCCGTCGCTCCACCGAATGACTCATCACGCGCTACTTCTTGGGACGATAGATGTCGGTGGCTTGTCCGTAAAAGACTTCCGCCGACTCCATCATCGTCTCCGACAGCGTTGGGTGCGGATGGATCGTCATACCAACATCGGCCGCCAGGGCGCACATTTCGATGGCCAGGACGCCTTCGGCGATCAGTTCACCTGCGCCCGCGCCCACGATGCCGACACCGAGCACGCGTTCCGTCTTCGGATCGATGAGCAGCTTGGTGAGACCTTCGGGCCGGTCGAGCGTGATGGCGCGCCCCGAAGCGGCCCACGGAAACTTGGCAACGGTGATCTCGCGTCCTTGTTCTTTGGCTTGCGTTTCGGTCAGTCCGGCCCAGGCGATTTCGGGATCGGTGAAGACGACTGCGGGAATCGCGTTCGGTTCGAAAGCGACCTTGTGGCCGGCAATGGCTTCAACGGCGGTGCGGCCCTCGTGCATTGCTTTGTGGGCCAGCATCGGTTCGCCGGCGACGTCGCCAATCGCATAGATCGTGGGATCGGCGGTCTGGCGCTGCTCGTTGATTTCGATGAACCCCTTCTGGTTGACTTTGACCTTCGTCTGGTCGAGGCCGGGGATCTCGGAATTTGGGCGGCGGCCTACTGACATCAGCACGCGGTCGAACACCTGCTCTTTTTCCTTTACGTTTGGACCTTCGAGGGTCACGCGAATGCCGGTCTTCTCGTCTTTGAGCGACTTGACCGTGGTGTTCAGCAGGATCGCGGCGAAAAGCTTTTCCAGGCGCTTGTGCAGAGGCAGCACCATGTCGCGGTCGGCGCCGGGCAGCAAGCCGGGCATCATTTCGACGCAGGTCACCTTGGTGCCTAGCGTGGCGTATACCGATCCCAGTTCCAGTCCGATGTAGCCGCCGCCGATGACCAGCAGCGTTTTCGGAATGTCGGGCAGATCGAGAGCGCCGGTCGAATCCATGAGGCGCGGGCTGTCGAGTTTGAGACTGGACACAACGGTCGGGCGCGATCCGGTCGCGATGATGATGCGATCGAAAGTCAGGTTCTCTTCTCCGCCGGCTGCGGTCTTCGTGATTTTCAACGTGGTGGAATTTACGAATGCCGCTTTGCCCTGCACCAACTGGACCGAACGCTGTTTAGATAACTGTCCGAGTCCGCCGGTCAGCTTCTTGACGACACTCTCTTTCCATCCGCGAAGCTTGTTGAGGTCAACTTTAGGCTCGCCGAATTCGATGCCCCAGTTCTTGGCCTGCTCGGCTTCTTCGAGAAGCTTGGCCACATGCAGCAGGGCCTTGGAAGGGATGCAGCCGCGGTACAGGCAGACGCCGCCGGGGTTCACTTCCGGATCGATCAGCGTAACTTGCATGCCCAGGTCGGCAGCCAGAAATGCGGC
>OBLU010003812.1_pt1 | contig 13644 bp, 9 predicted proteins | sample 1518681 | NCBI WGS metagenome assembly OBLU01 (sample SAMEA3539304, study PRJEB22396) | soil metagenome | biome: tundra; feature: field; material: soil | place: USA | collected 2010-05 | depth 0.15 m
GCCCAGGAGCTGAACAATTTCAACCCGCAAGGGCTTGCCGGATCGACCATCACGCTGCAACTACGCCGCTACGCCAGATCTTCTAAAGTGGAGGACGCCAAGCCGACGGAGACGCTGGACTACCCCGTGCGGGTGGTCGGGGTTCTGAAAGCGAGTCCGCAGGACCGTGTATATGGTTCCCTAAACATGGTACGGTTCGTGCGGGACTTCTCGACGGGCCGTTCCAGTTACGTGGCCGAACCCGGCGGGCGGGTGGATCTCGACAAGATATCGGCACGGACCATGAATGAGAGCCTGCGGATCCATTTTGGCGGTGCCGCCGCCGCCGAAATGGCCTTTCTCGATATGAAGCGCGGACGGAAACAACAGCGATTCGAGTCTTCCTGGCCTGGCGAGAAGATGCTGTACCTACGAGATGTAGAGACGGTTTCCACAATTGTTCTCATTGGGATCGGCTTGCTGGCGGTGGTGGCGGGAGCGGTGAGCATTTTCAACACGCTGCTGGCGTCCGTGGCGCGGAAGACGAAGGAGATTGGGATCATGCGCGCACTGGGCGTGGCGCGAGCGGACATTTTTTTGATTTTCCTTTCCCAATCGGTCATCATCGGGACGGTGGCCTGCCTGGCCGGACTGATCGTTGCCGGCATGGTGGCCGCGCCCTTGAATGCCTATATCGGCGGCCGGTGGGATCAGCTGACGGACGCCATGAAGGCCATCGGCGGGCTCTTCCAATTCAATGTGGGAATGGTTTTCGCCGTAGTCGCGGTGGTGTTGGCGATTTGCCTGGTGGCGGCGTTCCTGCCGGCGCTGCGCGCCGCGCGCAAGACGCCGATGGATGCGCTCCGGGAGCAATGACCGTGACGGCTTTGCCAAGAGCGTTGGAGTAACGGTGTGAACGAACAAAACCAAAACCAAAAAGGGTGTCTGGCCATCGTGATCGTGATCGGCATCATCGTCTTCGGTTTCGTGCGGCACTTTCAGCACGAGAAAGAGGGTGAGAAGTTGATGATCGCCTTCTCGGATGCCAAGGGGTTCTGGCGAGGCGAGGTGAAGCAAGCGGCCGATGGATACCTGCTGACGCAAAAGCAAATTCCCTTGCGGGCTATCGCGCGGCGTCCGAATGTACCCATGTTCGCCAGCAAGGATCAAGGCGCGGAGGAATCGTTCCGGCAGGTCATGAACCCGTGGAGACCCTACTACGTCTACCTCTACGATCCTGTGAAGGGCGCCCTGCGTGTCGGCGAACAGGCCCGTCTCAAAGAAGAGGATGCCCTCTGGGTGCTCGAAGCGGACGTGTACTGCTGGACCACGCGCGAGGTGTTGAACATCGAGCAGCCCCTCCCGCTCTACGAGACCCTCGACGATGCCAAGGCCGACAAGAACCGCATCAGGGAGAACTATATCTTCCGGTACGCCGATCACGTCGAAGGCCGCCCGGGCGAGGGCCGGGTGCCGGTGATGGCGGCGTTGCCCGTGCTGCGCCGGGAAGATGGCAAGTACTGGTCGTTCATCCGGCCCGATCCGGAGCCGGACCCGGCCCGCGATCGTCCCTACCAGGTGTGCTGGATCCACTGGGAGGGGAACGATCCTTCGGTGAGTGTGCGCCTGCGCATCACCAGGCCGGAGTTCGAAGAGTACACGGGCGGACTCCAGAAGCTGTTGTACGACTGGACCTATGGTTCGTCGGAGGACAAGTCCAAAGCGCACGAGGACATGATCCGGTCGACGCAACGAAATATCACGGGAGAAAAAGACGAAAACCGCGGCAAGCAGTTCAGTACCACGGACTTGCAGACCCGCACGCAGGGGATCCCTCACCCGACGGGCATCCTGGTGAGTGGAATCCTTAACGAGTTACAGGCGGATAATGTGAAAAAGCGGCTGAAAGAATGTCTGGTGATGGGTCTCGACCGCGCGTTGTGGAATAAGGCCGAGATCGCTTATCTCGAGGTGGACCGGATCCCTTAACGCCGCGAGTTTGAGACGGCGGCGTGTGAGGAGGAGCAGACCGATGGGAAGCATCTACGCATGGTTGTGGTCGTACTGGGGCGTCCTTATCTCCGGAATCGTCCTCGGTTTTATCGCCGGTGTTGCCGGAGCCTACTTTAAGGAACAGATGTACCAGGAGACCGGACTGGTCTCCTTCGGGACTGTAGTCCTGCTGGGCACTGTGCTCTATGGCATCCTCTGGGCGATTTTCGGCCCGCTCTCGCTGCATTGGATTCTGATTCCTTTCGGTGGGGTGAGCGTGATCATGCTGATCATCGGATTCAACGGAAGCGCGACCGAGCACATTCGCGGCGCCTTACTGCTCCTGACCGCCCTAGGTGTGGTCTATCTGGCGGCGTTCGACGATACCGTTCACGCCGCCATAGCGCCGGGTCCCTCGGCATCAGAAACAGCGCCTGAGACAACGGCGCAACAGCCTGCCAAGCCGGACCTTTCGCCTGCTGCGCCGGCGGCTGCGAACGGACCGCAGTTCACAAAGGGGGAGGATGGCTGGTGGCTCCTCGCCAAGGGCGGCAGCGGCGGCGTCAACGGTCCCGGCGGTGGACTCCACCGGGCAGCGGTGCGCGACTTTTGGCCGGCGGGCGTCGTCGCTTCGCGGCAGGGATTCCTGGCCACACCCGATGGAAACGCGGTGCGGGTGTTGGCTTCCGGTTATCTGACACCGCTCTTCGATTCATCCGAAACGGCATTTCCCGGCGGCGTGGTGGCTGTCATGAAGCCTTATCGGGCTTACTACGTGGTCCGTAAACAGGGTACGGCGCTGCTCATCTCCGAACCTCCGTTCTCCCCAAAGTCTCCCTTCTTTTGGGTTCGCCAGGGCGACTGCTACGTCTGGGCCACGGGAAAGGCGGCCGAGGTGAGAGGCTCCCTATCGGTTTATGCCAGCGAGGACCAGGCGCGCACCAGCAGCCAGCCGCTGGCCCCTGCGGAGAAATACACGGATTTCAGCCGGCCGGCGGCGGTCGCCAGTGCGAGCGGCCCGCCGTCAATGACCCGGATGCCTGTCCTGTTGCAGGCGGGGGACGTCGCCGCTTTGTTGTGCCCCTCATACGGCGGCGAATTGTGTTGGGCGAATCTGTCCATGTCCGGTGGTTCAATAGTGGTGTCGAACGCTCAGTGAAGCAAAGACAGGTAGGGACCCCGGCAACGCCGGGATCGATGCGGAGGATAGAATGGGCCGACCGGTAGGAATCGATTTGGGGACCACCCGTTCCGCGGTGGCTTGTGTGGACGAGAACGGCCGCCCGCGCATCCTGGCCGATCAGTCCGGCATTTCACTGGTTCCCAGTGTCGTGCTGTTCGAGGACAGCGGCGTGCTGGTGGGTGAGATCGCACGCGATACCGCCATCGCCATGCCCGAACTGGTCGTGGAATGCGTCAAACGCCGCATCGGGGATCCGTCCTGGCGGTTCACGGCAGGCAACCGCAAGTATAGTGCGGTGGAGATCTCGGCAATCATCCTCAAGGAGATGAAGCGCATCGCGGAGGTGGCGCTTGGAGGCCCCGTGACGGAAGCGGTGGTTACGGTGCCGGCCTACTTTCACGACGCGGAGCGCTCCGGCACCCTCCAGGCGGCCGAACTTGCGGGCTTGAAAGTGCTGAAAATCGTCAACGAACCGACGGCGGCGGCAATGTACTACAGCTTCGAGGAAGAGACCGCGACGCCGCTCTTCCTGGTGTACGATCTCGGCGGCGGAACTTTCGACATCACCATCATGAAGCGGTTGGCGGCCAACTCGCTGGATACCGTATGCACGCGCGGCAATCACTTTCTGGGAGGCAAAAACTGGGACGAACGCCTGGTAGATCACGTCGCCGGGCTGTTCGCCGCGGAGCACAACGTGGATCCGCGTCTGGATACCGCCGCGCTCTACGATCTCAACCTGCGATGCGAACGGGCAAAAATCGCCCTGACCGAGAAAGCCAGGACGCAGATCGTGTGCCAGCACGGGGGCAGGACGCTCTCGACGGAAATCACGCGGGAATTTTTCGACAAGCTTTCGGAGGATCTGCTGCGGCTCACCGAGGACGAGGTGGATCGCGCCCTGGCGGAAGTGAACCTGGATACCTCCGCGGTCGGCGTCGCGCTTCTGGTGGGCGGCTCGTCGAAGATGCCGATGGTGCATACCATGATGCGGCGCAAGGCCTCGGTGCTCCGCATGAGCAAGGATCCGGACCACTGCGTAGCGCTCGGTGCCGCCCTCGAGGCGGCTCGTCAATCCACCGGGGAAGGTCTATACAAACCGGCCTTCCGGCGCTTCCTGGAGAACACGACGATTACCGACCGTACGCCTCACGGACTGGGTCTGATCGCGGCGGAAGGCGGGGCGCTGGTCAACGCGATCGTGATTCCGAAGAACACCGAAATCCCCTGCGAGAAGAGCCGCGACGACATCACCACCAACGTCGACGGGCAGACCACTCTGTCGGTCCACCTGGTGCAGGGCGAAGACTCCGACGCGCTGGCTTGCGTGCCCGTCGCGACCTATGAGTTCGCCGGCATCGCCAAACGCAAAGCCGGCGAGTCGGTGGTCCGCATCACCTATCGCTACAACGAAAACAACGTAGTCGAAGTGAGTGCGCTGGACGTGAAAAGCCAAACGGCCCTCACCCAGAAGACCCTGGCGCTCGTCGACCTGCTGGAGCTTCGGCGCGGGATGGAGGGGAGCAAGGTCAGGATGGTGCGCCCGCGCCAGGTGGCGCTGCTCATCGACTCCTCTGGGAGCATGGTGCTTCGCATGGATCAGGCCAAGGATGCCTGCCTCAAGTTCATCGAAAACACGGATTTCGAATCGGTGGAAATCGGGCTGATTCAGTTCGGCATGGGGATCGGCGCTTCCGTGCTTCACGGCCTCTCCCGGGACGCAAAGTCGCTGCGCAACAAGGTGGCTACCCTGGTTGCGAGCGGCGGCACCCCGATGCACGAGGCGCTAAGCCTGGGCGTCGCGATGCTCGGGGGAACGGACAAGAACATCGAGAAGTTCATCGTGCTTTTCACGGATGGTTACCCCGACGACCGGGCCCGGACCACGAATTCCTGCGCAGGCGCCAAGCGCCTCGGAATTCAGGTGATGTGCATTGGCGTCGGCAGCGCCGATCAGGAACTGCTCGATGAGATGGCGACCACGCCCGGGAATGTCGAGTTCTCCAGGTCCAGCGAAGAGTTGGTCACTTCTTTTGGCAACATTGCCCGGCTCATATCCGGGCGACGCGTTTAGAATCAAGGAGGTAACGATTGGAACAGCCATCGAACCCAGCGAACGGCGGCATGGCCGATGCCACCGCGCCGAACCCGCGGCCCGGCGATGCCGTGGCCGCTCTGGACGAAGCATCCGCGCCGATTCCCCCGCAGGAGCAGGTGGGCGCCGCCGAATCAGGCTCGGGCACGGAGCCTGACGCAGTGGGGGCTGTGTCCGGGCAGGCCGAGCCGCCCGCCCCGCCACCGGCGACACCATCTAATGCGGTCGGCGAAAACGCCGATAGTTCCGTTATGACGCTACTACAAGCTCAGAACGGATCGGTGATCGAACACCTGGAGCGGCTTGAGGCGCAACTCACCGATCACTTGCGCGCCAATGCCTCCTGCTCCCGCGCCGCCTTCGACCATCTCTATGACGAGATGCAGGCTTACAAACGGAACTTCCTGCTGGAAGCTCAACGCCCACTTCTGCAAGACCTGATGATGCTATTCGACAGCATCGACAAGCTACGCCGTAACTACCAGCAGGCCGCGTCCCTGGATCTGGCGGCACTTTCTCAAAACCTGGAGGGCCTGCAAGTAGAGGCGGAGGAAATCCTGTTGCGGGTCGGCATCGAGCGCATGACCGGGTTGTCGGACAAGTTGGACGTCAACCTCCAACGCGCCGTCAAAACCGTCGCCACCGAGAATCCCGAGGAGAACCTCCAGGTGGTAGAGCAGGTCAGATGCGGGTTCGTTAGCGGGGGACAGCCGCTTCGTAAGGAACAAGTCATCGTCAAGAAGTACACACCGCGTGCGCCTAGCGGCAGTCCGTCAAGCGCGGACGCAAGGGAGTCCACCGGTTCCTGAGCCGCGGCAAGAACTTGCGATCTTTTCCTTCAATCGACCGAAGTGTTTGAGGACTGAGGAGACATAATTATGCCAATTATCGGTATCGACCTGGGCACGACGTTCTCCGTCGTCGCCTTTGTCGATGAGCATGGACATCCAGACACGTTGTTGAATACCGAGGGGCAGCCGTTGACGGCTTCGGCCTTGTGGATCGACGAAGACGCCAACATGATCGTCGGCCAACTGGCGCTGGACAGCGCTATCGCCTATCCCGATGACGTCATCACCATGGCCAAACGAAGCATGGGCCACGACGTCAAGCTCAAAGCGCGCGACAAGGAGTTCACGCCGCAGGAGGTGTCCGCCATCATCCTGAAGAAACTCAAACAGGACGCGGAGCGCCACTTCGGCCAACCCGTAGACGATGCGGTGATTACCTGCCCGGCGTTTTTCGGGGCTGCGGAAACCCAAGCCACGGAGGAGGCCGGGAAGATGGCCGGGTTCAATGTGCGGCGCATATTCCCGGAACCGGCGGCGGCGGCGCTGGCCTTCGGCTACGACAATCCCGGCCAGGAACAGACGCTGCTTGTGTACGATTTGGGCGGCGGAACGTTTGACATCACGCTCTTCAAAATCGGCGCCCCGGAGCCGGGGTCGACAACGCCGAAAATTGAGATGATCTCAACCGACGGCGATCGTCAACTGGGTGGCGCGGATTGGAACACGCGGGTGGTGGACTGGGTGGCGGAAGCGTTCGTGGCGCAACAGGGCAAGACCATCCTGCTCAACGCGCTCAAGGATAAAGTTGGCGGCGAAGACGATGTCCGCAAGGCGCTCGACACCATCGGCAATCTGCCGCCCACCGCCGAGGCGGTGGGCGACGAACTGGTCGGGCTCGGCTTCGACCAGGATCGCGTGAAGACGGCCCTGAAAGATGTGGCGTTCGATCCGCGGACCGTATCCACCACACGCCAGGAGCTCTATTCGCGCGTGGAGCGCGCCAAGATTGCCCTGGCTCGCGTGGCCAAAACGGCTGTGGTGTGCCAGCACGAAGGCTTCTCGCTCAAGGTGGACCTGATGCGCGAGAAGTTCGCGGAGTTGACGAAGGACTTGCTGGACCGAACGGAGCAGGCCATCGACCGTCTGCTGGACGCCAAGGGCTATACCAAAGACCAAATCCACCAGGTGTTGTGCGCCGGCGGGTCGACCCGTATGTCCATGGTGCGTGACATGCTCCAGCGCAAGTTCCCCGGCAGGGTCAATACCCAGATCGAACCGGACCTTTGCGTGGCGCAGGGCGCGGCGCGCATGGCCAAGCTGATCGAAACCGGGAACCCGCACGAAACCACAATCAGTCTGAGCCCCCACGCTTATGGCGTCCTCGCGCTTGGCGAGGATGGCAAGCCTCATGTGTATCCGGTCATCTTGAAAGACGAGAAGCTACCGTGTGCGTCGGCCAGGCCGAATGAGCAGTCGCGTCCCGATTATCAGTACGGACAGTTCTACACAGCCAGTGACGGGCAGGCCAGAGTCCCGTTGGAAGTGTACGAGTTCGATGGCCTCTCCCACCAGGAACTCCAGGACAAGGAGTCCTGCCGGAAGATCGGCAGTGTCTTCATCGAGAACCTTCCGCCCAATCGCCCGCGCGGACAGCAGGTCTTTGCCACGTTCGAGTTGGACGAGAGCCTCCAACTTACCGTGTCGGCGTTGGATGTTTCGTCGGGGGCGACCAAGAGCGTCCAGTTGACTCTGGGCGACGCCAAGTCGGACGAAATCCAGAAGAACGCGGTTCGCTCCGCGGCCATGTCGAGGCTGTTGCAGGACACCGAAGTCAAGAGTTAGCTCTAGTGTCGGCTGAACGGCTGGGGAGGTGACGGCGGGATGCAGAATAGAATCCGAGACTATTTCCACCTTATGAGGGTGGGCACGTCGATTGCGGACCCGACCGTTCCGTTCGACAACGACTTCTACCTGCTGGGGCTCGATGAAAGTGAGTCGGACCATCTGATCGCGCAGAAAGCCAAGGCTGCGGCCGATATCCGCTCCAACGAGGTGGAGAAGCGTGGGATGGCCAATGCGAACAAGCGCCTGGATATACTGCTGCGCGACAAGATCAACCAAGCCGGCGCTCGTTTTGATGGGGATCCGGCCAAGGTCAGGGAGCATCGCGACGAACTGCAACGGGATCGCGACCGGCGTTTGATAGACTTTGCCAAAGACCTTTGCGATTCCGGCAAGTGGACGGCGCAGCAGGGCGCCGACATGCTGGAAACCCTGGCTAATCGCATCGGCATCACGCCGGACCGTGTGGCGCGAGCGGTTTCGGAGGCGATGCAGGTGGCCGGCCAGTGGGCGGTGCCTGGCATGGGTACCGTTACGCCTCCGCCTCCGCCCCCTCCTCCCCCTCCGCTCATAATCTCCGCCGAGAGCGTCTCCGTGGGAAGCCTGGAGATTCCACTATGGGGACTGATCCCGGTGGTCGGTCTGGCGCTCGGTGTCATCAATGGATGGGCCGGCCTGGCATTCGGCCTCGCTTTCCTGGTGCTGGCGTGGGGCAGGGCGAATGCGGTGCGTAACCTCACCCCTCGCGCTCACACGGGGAACCACCTGAAGTGGGGTTTGATTAACGCCTGTGTCGCCAGCGCGCCGCTGGTCGTGCTCCTGCTCTTCCACCCGGGCGCATCGGCGTCCTCCGCCAAGTGGGCCGGCGACTGGGACACCGACTGGGGGAAGATGACGTTCAGTGCCGGATCGAGCCGGGTGACCGCCCAATACGAAACTCGCGGCGGAACTGGCAAGGCCGATCTTAAGGCCGCCAATGCGCGCCAACTGGACGGTTCCTGGTGTCTTGGATCCTGTACGCCTCCCAATGGAACCGGGCGCCTCCGGCTGGTCCTCGACGAAAACGAACAGACTTTCAAGGGATGGTTCACCTATGGTCTGGATAGTCAGATCGTGATCGGCGACGATGCCGAAAACCAGATCAGCGGCAGGCGGAAGGCAACGAAGTAGCGATCCAGGAATGACAAGAGAAAGTCCGATGAATCCCGAGGAATTAGAGCAGTTGCTGGGGGCTATCAGGAGTCCGGACCCGGCCGCCAGAGCGCGCGCATCCAACCGGCTGGTGGAAGTCGTCTGGAGGACGGTTTGGGGCATAGTACGCGCCACCGTCGCCGGGGATGCGGCGGACGATGTGCTTCAAGAAGTGATGATCAAGATCCTGATTTACAAACCCCAATGGGACCCGGTTCGAGGGGTGGCTGCCTTTCGGAGCTATCTCCGCGTGGTGGTGGCCTCGGTCAGGGCGGAGTACTTTCGCCGGCATGCGGGGCCGCGGCCCAAACCCCAGAAGGAAGATTTCGAATGGCTCTTCGAGACCACGCGCGGCGCCTGTCTGCCTCCGCCGAAGGTGCTCGTCGGGGCATTCCATGTGCTTCTCGGCATGAGCATCGAGCAGATCGCGGCGGAACTGGCCGACAGGCCAATGCGGGAATTGGCCGGCAAGCTGCTAGCGGGGTACGAGGGCCCGGCGAGGTTTGACGAACTGGTCCGCCAACTGGCCGACCCGCCGGGAGATCGTTCCCTTCGCGAGTTTGTGCCGGCGGGCGCCTCCATGGAAAGCGAGTTCGAACACTGGGTAGGGTCTGTCCAGCCGTGTGCCGAGAATCGATGGCTGCCGGACCCGGGCGAGGTCGGCAATCCGCGCGAGATTCGCGACCCGCATGAATCGTTGCCCATGCTGCCCGAGAGAGTGGTCTGCGAGACATTTCGAGAGCTGTTGAAGCTTACCGAGTCGCCTCACAAGCTCATCGTTTTCGTGCTCAACAAGCTCTTGGAACAGACGCCCAAGGAGATCCGTGCCAAGGCGGCACTGCCGCTGAAGGCGCTCTATGGCCAAGCCAAGCGGGGCTGCCAGGATTTGCCGATCCGCGCGATTACCGCTAACCAGTGGGATGAGTACTTTAGAGACCTGGAGGCGAAGATGGCCCAGGTCGGAGGGACCACTCTGGCCCACTATTCCAAGGGTGTCGAGGTGGACGATTGGGTCCGGCATATCCACCTGCAGTTCATGACTACCGTGCACGAGCAGGAGCACGATTTTCTAGTGTGTGTGTTCGCGCAGGACGAAGCCCATCAATCCGTTGCCTTCGGCTTCGGCGACCTGCTGAAAGTGCCCGCCGCCGGCGTCTGGCAACGATCCAACGATCCGCTGCGGAAACTGTCGGCGTCTCTGAAATCCGAGTACCGGAAGCGTTACGATCTGGCCCAAGCTCACGTCGACAACTGTTTCGACGAGTTGGAAACCAGACTTGACCGCTCCACGCTGCGAGCGATCTCCGGCTCGGCGCGCAAGCAAGCCTGCCTGGCAAGGGGCGCCGCCAAAGTGGGAGACACTTGGTTTAACGACTACTATGTCGGTAGCCGAAAAGACGAGAAGCTAGACGAGATTCGGGACTGGCAGTGGAAGGTCCGGGCCCGGGTCCGCGAGAGCATCGAGGCGAAGGGAAGTGGCATGCTGTATGCGTGGGTATACGGCTGGTTGTTCCAGGATAGCCTGCGGCCTGACAGGGCAAGCCGGGGGCGGGAAGGAGTTGGGTGATGACCGAGCAACAGAAGCCCCGACACGCCAGCAGACAAGCACTGATTCAATACTCGCTCGGCGGGCTATCCGACGCGGAGATGGCGGAACTGGAAGACCACTTCGCCGAGTGCGATACTTGCGCGGCACGTGCGGTGGGCGTACACCGTTTGGCCGGAGTCGTCGACCACGTGGCGGAGCGAATCGCCCCCGCGGAGATGCCGAATCCTGCCGGTGTTGCAGACAGGATCTGGGCCGCGTTGGCGGGGGCCAGAGAAGCGGTGGTTGGGGTGTTGGGCCTCGTCGGCCTGGACACTGGCGGTCCAGTTCCGAGCCTCTCCGCCTTGGAATACCGCAGCCTGGTAGCGCGTTCGTCGCCGTTTTTCCAGTTGGCAGTTGTGGAAGGCTCCGGTCTGCGGGTGCGAGGCGCCGTCCGGACTCGCGGGACGGCCGGAAAGACCAAACCCTCCTCGGAAGGTGAGCGAAAGCAAGTCAAGGCGGAGGCTGGCGGGGCGACGGGCCAGCCGAAGTGGACTGTCGTCGCGGCCGGCCAGGAAGGCAAAGTCACTGCCCTTCTGGAGCGATGGACCCCGGGCAAGCCACTCCCCCTTTGCATGATCATTCCGGCAAAGCCGGGAACGCAGTTTGCGCCGCAAGTCGTGGAGTGGGCGCAGGAGGGGTCGGCGCTTTGCGCGCGACGCGACGTGCCGCGCGGCACCTACATCGTCGCCCTGGTAGAGCGCGAGTCGCACGAAAGGCGCTTGCGGTAGGACGCGCGCAATGTGGCGCCGGCACTCGTGCCCGATGCCTCATGTTGGTGGGGCGGACCCCGGGCGGACCCCCTGGTCGGGGTGCCCTCTGGGCCGGGTCCCCCTGGACCCGCTTTTCGCCCCAATAGCAACACCATGCCGCACGCGGCAGAGGCCGGCCGCGGACGGGGCGTCCGCCCCACCATTCCTGCCGGTATGCGTTCATGGAAAAGTATGCGGCATTAGACTGAGAGTCTGCGCCGTATCGGGTTCCCCCCGAAGCAGTTTCGCCGCATCGAAGGAATCCCTGTCCGAACTGCGGTAAATCGGCAGGTGTCCCGTTTCCGCCAGTGGAGGCCGGACATGGGACTCGTCGTCGGTGTTACAGGGACCGCCAGCGCGGACCACTTTTTTGACCCGTCGCGGGTTACACGCCGGGGTGACTCGTACTGGATCGCCGCCGGCGGCCGGGAGTTCCGCGTGGATTGCGTTGCGCCCGTCAACGGAAACAAGAAAACCGACGCCCTCTTCGACCGGGCGCTGCTGGACCATGCGGATTACCAGCAGTTTGGCGGCGGAGGCTACAACGCGGCGGTGGAAATGCGCCGCGAGGCGCCGGATGTGGAGATCCGGTACTCGGACTCCGGGACGTACAACCCCGAACTCGAAGCGGACCTCGCCAGCCGCAAGATTGGTTACCGCTACCGCAACCTCTACCCGACGGTTAACAATGTGGTGACGGGCGATCCCCGGGCGCGCGACAAGCTTATCTTCAAATCGGCCCCGCCGCCGCACGCCATTCAGCTTCCGCCGGACGATCAGTTCCGCTGGCTCACCGAAGGTGGGACCGTGCTGGACAACAGCGACAAGCACCGCGCCTGGGTCACCAAGCTCGCCGGCGCGGGCGCCCGGGGCCGCTTGAACCTGCATGTCGTTCTGACGCCCGCCCTGGCCGGCGACTACCTGATGGACGCCGTGATCCCGAGTTCCCGGCTGATCGTCGCCGGGCTGGATGAGCTCGGCGCGGCGTTGGGCGTCGCCGTGCAGGATTCGGTGGAGGGTGGGGTCGAGGCCTTGCGCATGCTGGCGCAACGCGCGCTCTCGCCGGTGGTGCATCTGACGCTCGGTGAGGCGGGCGTGCTGGTTTCGAATCCCGAGGACATGACGGTGTTGCACGTGCGCCTCGCGGCCGGAAAAAATCGGGAGGTGCGGGCGTGTTTGCGGGACCACTCCCAGGTTTGCGGCAGTGGCGATCGCTACGCCGGCGCCGTGACCCTACACATGGTGGCGGGGCGTTCCGTTCTCGGCGCCGGCGCCCTGCACGGATCGCCGTTCGCCTCGGCGGCCGTTGCCGGGTGCGCCGCCGCCGTGCGGCGTCTCGGCTACGAGGGGCCGCTCGGCCCCGGGGATTTCTTAGTTGACGTGGCCGGCGACCTCGCCGAGGGTGCCGGGGCTGGCTGGGGGCACGGGGCCGCGTGAGACTGGGCTACGCCGCCGGGGAGACTACCGGCAGGTAAGCTCCCTTGGCTGCTCCCTCAAACACTGCCCTGGCTCGCTGGTCGCCTCCGGCGCCGCCGACTGTGACCGGCCGGCATACAACCTCGCGCACCTGCCACCTACCCTTCTCTCATCCGCGACGCGGCCAGGTATACGTCGCACAGCGTTACGGCAGGCTGCTTGAGCAGGGCCGCCCGCGCGGCGGCGGCGTCCATCAACGCGACGGCCTTATCCGGCAGCGGGCCGGCCAGGGTCAACGAACGCGCCACCGCCGCCTCAACCACCGGCGCGTCGATCGCCACGCCGTGATGGGCGGCGAGTGTTTCGCGGAGCTGGCCGAGCGCGGCGGCGGCGTCCTGGGGCGCGAGCTCTGTCACTTCGATGGGGTCCAAGCGGCGCGCCAGTGGTCCCTGCGCCAGCTTCTCCACGTACGCCGGCAGGCAGGTGGCCGTCAGACGCGCGCGGCGGTCGAGCGCCCCGGCCAGCAGCCAGGGGGTCAGCGGCACCGTCATCACCGCCAGTTCCAGGCGATCCAGCGCGAGCACTACGTTGGTTCGCGCGGCGGCCTCCTCGAGCGCGGCGTTGAGCAATTTCTCGCGCTCGCCATCCCACAGCACGCCTGCCAGCAGGCAGGCAAGATCCACGCAGAGCAACTCCCAGTCGGGCCGAGCGCCGCTCAGAAGCGCGGCCATCCGATATAGGTGGTTGGTCTTGCCGAGCCCCGGCGATCCTACGATCAGCGGCAGCCGGCGCTGCCAGGCGAGCAGGCCGGCGACTGC
>OBLU010003813.1_pt1 | contig 13644 bp, 11 predicted proteins | sample 1518681 | NCBI WGS metagenome assembly OBLU01 (sample SAMEA3539304, study PRJEB22396) | soil metagenome | biome: tundra; feature: field; material: soil | place: USA | collected 2010-05 | depth 0.15 m
CTAACTCAGATTGAACCCGCGCTTCTCACAGAAAACGTACTCCATCTAAAAAGCGAAGGGCCAGCACAAGGCCGGCCCTTCGCTTCTGTCGCGTTCGCTTTAGGTGGTGGCGCGCGGCTTCACGGCAATCGCCGTTGCCGGAACCACGGTTCCCGTACCCGTGTAGGTGCAGCCCAGATTGTTGCCGCCACTGGCAACCGGTGAACAAGCCGGCAGATTGGGGCTGATCTGTTGCGTGTCAGTCAGTGTCGTGGTGTTGATGTAGTGGATCATGTTATCGCCGGCGGTGGACACGAAGAAGAGCGTGTTGTCCGGACTGAACGCACCGGCGATCGGAGCTGTAATCGCTGAAGCCCCCGTAAGAGTCACGTACCCCAGGGTACCTGGCGAGGTGGTTGCGGCCGCGGTCTGCGTGTAGTAAGGCAGCGTCGCACCCGGCGTTGATCCCGAGTAGGTGATAAAGCTGAGGCTGTTGGAAGCGCCCGCCGTTCCCTGAGTAACTGCAGCGGGCGAGGTGACGACTTGGTTGACGGCCGTGGCACTTACGTTCACCGGCGCCTGGTTTACAAGGACCGAATGCGTGAGGGTCAACGGCTGCAGCATTCCAGCTACTTCTGGAGGACATCCACCGGCATACGGAGTGAGTCCGATGTCAGAGAACGTGAGCCCGCCACCAATCTCGGCTGCGCCCAGAATATGCTGGCCATCGATGGTCGCTGCCAGGGCGTCGGTCTGCACGGGAACTGAATCGCCCTGCGGATAGAACACCATACTGGCATAGTTGCCCGCGGTTCCCGTCGGGCACCAGGTATGCGCCACTGTCGGTTCGCCGCTCAGATACGCGCCAACTCCGGGAATCGTGATTGCCAGGTTCCTGGGAGTAAAGCTGGCGACCGAGGAAGCCGGCGGAGCGGGCAGCGGGTACGACGTGAACCCGGTGTTCGCGTTGTACACATAGAGCGTGTCAGTATGGCCCGTAATGCCGGCCGCCGCATCGTTCGCCGCCGACGAGTCCGTGATGTAAAGGGTTTTGGAATCCGGCGTCCACTGCGCTGAAGTTCCGAGGCCGCCAAATGTCGCTGAAATGGTGCCTGATGCATTGTAGAGATAGAAGACATCGCGGATCTGGTCGTTGATCAGCACTACCGAGTTATTCGGAGATACCGCCAGCACCACGCCCGGAACATTGGTGTTTTGCGCCGAGATCGCGTTCGACAGTGTGCTATAAACCATCAGTTCATGCGACGAACCGAAGTAGAGACTGGTTCCCGTACGGTCCATCACCATCGAATTGGGCACATAGGGCAACCGAACGTTCGAACCTACAGTGCCTGTCAGCAACTCCACCGGAACGAAATATTGCGACTGTCCCGGCGCTGAGTACCACACATAGGAGCTGGCCGTTCCCGGAGTCGTGATATCGACCGCATTGCTCGAGACCGAGAGCCCGGTTCCATACAAGCCAACTTGGTTAATGGGCGATGGATTGCATGTGGCCGGCTGGCAGATCGCGTACACCGAAGCAGCGCCGGGGAAGTTGGCCGTAATCGCGCCCGCGCTTCCCGCTGTAATATCGATTGGATTGGTCGACTGGTAATCGAGCGTCAGACCGGTGATCGGATTGTCGTTGGTGTCCGTGACCGTCGTGACAAGATTCTGCGCCACGCCTTGGGTTACCGTTCCGCTCGTATTTCCGTTCAGAGTGACCGAGATGTTCTTTGGCGGGCATGTGGAGAAGAACCCAGCCGACGATCCCGACCCTGCCACCGAGGCCGTAATGACCGTGGTGCCCGGCAGTTCAGCAGTAATCTGATTCGTCTCTGCATTGATCGAAGCGATGGCCGGCGTTCCGGCGGTATAAGTCAGAGTACCGATGGCTGAGGTGCAGCTCGGAACCGATGTCACTCCCGCCGGAAGCGGGCAAGCATAGTTGGCGCTGGTCACCGTCGAGGGCGCGCACATCAGCACCTGGGTCCCATTGTTGCTGTAGCAGGCCTGCGCGTCTAATTGCGCCAATTGTGTCTGAGATAGACACGCCTGCGGCCCCACAAGGGAGATGGAGCTGACCTGGGCGTGCACATAGACTTTGACCGGGTTTGATGTCACCGAGTTTGCCGCCGCTGATATATAAGCGGTGCCGAACGGTAACCCTTCCGTATTTGGAGAGGGACTAGGGAAATTGCAGATCGTATAGTCCGCGATGCCGCCGCCTGAATTGCGGTTCCACGTGCCCGCGCAAAGGTTTCCCGTAGGCGAGATATCGACGAGCTGGTTATGGGTCGTTCCGTAACTATAGCTCTGAACGCTGAAGGCACCGCCTTTGCAGTTGACGGCCGTCGGCGACTGCACCTGGCGCGTTTGGCCGAACGCCAGCGAAATACCCGTGGTCTCAGGCTGCAGGGTGATGGCATAGAGATCGGTGTTCTTCAATCCATAACCGAGACCGTTGCAATAGTTCCCAGCCGGATTGCGATAGCATCCGGAAATCGAAATTCCCGCCGGAAGGGCCAGGCCTAACAGACAGACAAGCGTCAAAAACCGCCGCATGAATCCTCCCCGCCCCGCGCTCAGCTACCGCGGAACGGTCTCTCCAAAAAAACGTCAGAAAATATGAGTTGAGAGCGACCCGCCGGCACGCCCCAATGGGACCTGTGGTCGGGAAGTCCGCCCAGATGGACGGCCGTCTCCGCTCACACCTGACCGGTCGACAAAACAAGTTTTCTCCAAAGAAAAGTGTATCAGGGCAAGCTGGGCCGCCCCCCTCTTCCGGGCGCAGCGGTTCCCGCTCCCCTTCCCCTCTTTAGACGGTTTCAAGTGCCGATAGCGAGCAGACGTTAGTCGCCTGCCGGCATGTAGCGAGCAAACCACTCCACCGCCCGATCCATCACGTCGCGGCGATGCTCGGGGTCCACAAAGCCATGCCCTTCATTGGGATAGACCACCAGCTGCGTGGTCACATGCTCGTCTCTCAAGGCGTGCCAGAACTCGTAGGACTGTGGAGCCGGGCACTCTCCATCCCGATCGCCCACCACGACCAGGGTTGGCGTGTGCGCCTTCTTGATGAAGTTGATGGCCGAGCTCTTCGCGTAGGCCGCCGGATCGTCATAGACTGACGCCCCGAAATAAGGAATCATCCACTGATCGATCGAGTTCTCGCCGTAGTAGCTCTGCCAGTTCGACAGCCCTGCACCCGAAACCGCAGCTTTGAACCGGTCTGTCTGCGTCACCGCGAACATGGTCATAAACCCGCCGTAGCTCCATCCCGTGATGCCCACACGTTTAGGATCGATGGGATACTTGCTCTCCACCGCGTCTACCCCTGCCAGGATGTCGCGCAAATCGCCATACCCGAAATCCTTCCGGTTGGCTTGGGTAAACGCCTCTCCCTGTCCGTAGCTTCCACGCGGGTTGGGTTGCAGCACAAAATAACCCAATGCCGAGAAGGCTGTCGCGCTTAACCCGCCCCCACCTCCCCAATGTCCGCTAACCGCCGCAGCCGGGCCGCCGTGCACCTCGACGATCAAGGGGTACTTTTTCGCCGGATCGTAGTCCTTAGGCAGCAGGAGCCATCCCTGCACATGAAACGCGTCACTCTTCCAGCTCAGCGACACCGACTTGCCCCACGCCGGTTCGACGCCGTCGTTGAAGTGCGTCAGCTGCATCACGCCCTCCAGTCCGGACGACATCACCGTGCCGGGCTTAGCAGCGTAAATCTCGGTGGGCTTGTCGAACGTGCTGGCGTGAAAAACAAACATCGAGCGGTCGGCCGTGGACGAGAGACTCAACTCCATCCGGCCATCCCCGACCGCCCCGGGGATACTGAATATAGGAGAGGCAAAGCTGGTGGCGGCACTTGAACTGGTTCTGTCTCCCTGCAACCGGAAGCGCACCAACTGGCAATTTCCACCCGCTAGTTCGCTCACGAACAGATGCTCATCCCCATCCCACAAGATCCATGCAGGAGAAGTCGGCCGGCCTTTGGTCAGATCGCGCGGCTGCCCTCCTGTTGAAGAGACGACCCATACATCGCCACCCGTCGAGCCCTGGTCACTCATCAGCCCGCCGATGAAAGCAATGGCCTTGCCGTCCGGTGACCAGCGCGGTACCGCGATTTGCAATCGATGCAACTCGCCCGCGACTTCTGCCGGAGCCAGAATCGCTTTCGGCTGCTCACCCGGCGTCTGCGTGTAAAGCGTAGCCACCCACCAGTTATTCTCTCCCGGTGGATCGGCCGCTATGTACGCCAGCGCCTTCGAGTCCGGTGCCCAATCGAATTCGTACACATGCAGGTTGGCCGGTGTAGCCAATGTGGAGGCCGTAGGCGTGGAGACATTCGCGGAAACCGTAGCAACCCGCTGAATCTCCACTCCATCTTCCCCAATCACACCTGAGGGCAGCTTCATAGCCGCTAGCGCTCCTGCCGGACGCGTCGCGCCCTCAACATAGAGGAACGCCACCTTGGTTCCATCCGGAGAAAACGCCGGAGCGTTTGGCAGCCCCTTCAACTCGGTGATCCGGTGCGCCGGGCTGCCGTCTAGCTTTTCGAGATAGAGATCAGTTTGCTCGCCTTCATGGGCGCAGTCTGAGAAGAACGCCAGCGCCTGCGAATCCGGCTCCCAGGCCATCTCGCTTTCGTGACAATGCTGGTCAGGTTTCGTCGACGCGGTGACCTTCTGCGTCTTTTTCAGATCATTCATCGAAGCTACCTGAATCGCGCCACCCCCGCGTCCCCCTTCGATCCAGGCCAGGTGCTTGCCATCCGGCGAGATCGCGACCTGATTGATGCCACGGCCGCGATTCATTCCCTTAAGAACTTCTTCGATGTGCGCGCGATCAGGAGCACCGCCGGCGGCAGGCGTACTTTGCGCATGGGCAATTGAATGTGTGGAGATTGCAGCGGTCAGGGCAGCGTAAACAAGGAGGGAGTTCCGAAAAGATATGGGAAGGTTCGGCAAAAACATACCGAAATCCTATCAGGGTAAGGCCGGCACTCTCCTCACGCACTCGGCCACAACAGGATGCCATTCATCCATGTCGCACTGGGAATTTGACGAAGGGCTATGCGTTCTTCGGTTTCCACCCCATCCAGTCCATCAACCACCCCCATGTTGTGTCGATCGTTGGATGAATCGGCGGCGCGGGCAGCGCGGCCTTTGGAAAATTTACCGGCTTACCGCGGTACGAATCCGCAAGCTGTTTGAACACGCATCCTTGTTCCTTGACGCGGCCATCATTGGTCAACAGGCCCAAGGTGTATTCGAGCGGATTCAATTCGAATTTGCGATCGACATCGTGGCTGTCCCAGTAACTGAACCAACTGACGCCCTCGCCAATCGCAGCGATCACGGATTTCTCCAGCCACGCGGCCTGTTCCGTTTCAGTCAGCTCCTTGATGCAGGTGTTGAACTCCCCAGCCCACACAGGTTTCAGTTGCGTTCCCGCGTACGACCGAATCAGCGCCGCCATTGCTGCCAGCAACTGCACACTGGGAGGATCCATCGCGCCGCCATACTTCACCGCTTCTGTCCAGAACGGGTAACAGTGCATTACCGGAAAACGTTGCGACGCGAGCGCCTTCTGCGAAAACGTATCGACCTCGAACCACGGATGGTGATCGACCCCATTCACGTGCAGTTGGTCGGGCAAAACCGAGTGCATCAACCCGAACATCTTCTCCATCCACGCATCGCCGTCGGCGGTCGGCGCACTCCAACATGTATTCAGCTCATTGCCAAAATCGAAGCCAATGAGGTTCGAGTGGGGTTTCATAATACGCGCCAACTCGCGAATGTATAAATCCTGCGCACGACCCTGTTCGGGGTCGGTATAGAACCCCTTGTCTCCGCGATGAAACGGTGGCATGAAATACAGACCGCTTAGCTGCCCCGTGAATGCAGTGACTAGCGCATCCAATCGCCGCTCGCCCATCAAGCTGATCAATTGATCGAACCGCTCCAGGTGCAGAGGACTGACCCATGTTGCACTCGGCTGAAAATAAGGCCAGATGAGCATCAGGCGCAGATGATCGGCGCCCAAGGCCGCAATGGCATCCAGGTCGCGCCGGATCGAATCCGCCTCCCAATCATTCCAGCAATACCACCAGTTGCGCGAAGGTGTGTAGTTGATACCGAAACGGTGAAACCTGGTGTCGAGCTTGACTGAAGCTGTTTCGGTGGACTCTCTGAACTCGCTGGCAGAGGCCAGCACGTCTACAACTCCGAACCGCTGCGCCGCCACGGAACCGGCAAGCGCCGTACCCGCTGAAAGAAAACTACGTCTGTTCATAGCCGTATCCAGATGTAGACCCGAGTTTATGCCATCCGCCCGGTTCACGCACATCGACTCTCGAGCGACTCACCCCACGTGGTCACACGCCGCCACCGGCATTTGAAGCTATTTGAATCAAACTCCGAATTCAATGACGGCATCCATTCAATCGAAAATTACTTAGCCCTTTTCGTCCGGTCGTTGTAAACTTTCCTCGTCTCGTCTTGCACTACGATTCTCAGAAAAACTGGGAACGCCGAGTAGTCTTGCCCCTGAAACTTTTTGCTCACCGCTAGTGGACACTTGCCTGCGTGGAATCCCCGTTCCACGACCCACCCTTTCACGCAACATCCGGTTTTCAACGTCGTATGAGTTTCTTGCGAAGTGTGCACGCTAGTCGCATGACCCAAACTCGAATCGTCATGGGCCCAGACCCTTCGTTCGTTACCTGGCCCGAGTTTCGCTCATCCCAAAAAGCCACAAAGTACTTAAGAGGAACAAATGAAAAATCACTCGCTCCTAGTGACTGCAATGGTTGGTCTGTGCACGATGACCGGCTTTTCGCAGATTGACGCCAGATCTGTTGCAAAGATCGCCGTGCCAGTCGGCGCAGCCGCTGAAAACACGGTGACGCATTTCAACGTGTATTTGCCATTGACGCATCGCGCTGAACTTGATCAACTCTTGCGGGACCAGACCGATTCGAAATCGTCCAGCTATCACAAGTGGCTGACGCCCGCCCAGTTCAAGGCAAAGTTCGGACCCAGCCCTTCCGATGTTGCCCAGGCCAGGGCAGCATTGGAGGCTGCCGGCTTCACGATCCTCGCCGAGAATACTCACAGCCTCAAAGTTGAAGGCCCGGTATGGGCCGTGCAGAAGACCTTCCAAACCCACTTGCAGCAAGTACGCATCGCAAGCGGTGAGATCAAGTTGGCGGCCACCGAACGCCACCTAGTTCTGCCCGACTCTCTCTCCTCCGTGGGCGCCGTCATTCCAGAATTCACCACGCACCTCGTTGCGCATGTGCATTCCACCAGGGGACCACTGCTTTCAGAAGCCAAGGGCAATACCCGCCTATCCAGCGCCGACAGTTTCTTTTACCCCGATGACATGCGCGAGGCATATCAAATGCCATCGTTCGTAGCCAAGGTGACTCCGCCGCACTCCCGCAAAGAGGTACAACTCGATGGAGCAGGGGCGACGATTGGTATTGTCATCTCCTCGGTTATCGACCCAACGGACCTTGCTAATTCGTTCAACTCAACGATCAGCGCCGGCCAAGTGAGCGATTTCCAGGCCTACTCGGCGCACACTTCGGTGCCTGTTCCCACCGTCGTCATCGATCCCGTCGAAGGTGGCAGCGGTGCGTTCAATCCCAACTCCGGCGACGCTGCCGAAGCATCCCTGGATACTCAAATGTCGCTGGGAACCGCTCCCGGCGCGAAAGAGATTGTCTATGACATGCCTGACCTCACCGATGCTTCGATCATCGCCGCCTATACTCAGGTCGATGAAGAGAATCGCGTCGATGTGGTGAGCTCTTCCTTCGGCGAATGCGAACTAGACTTCACCCCGGCGGCCAACGGTGGCGTTGATTACAGAGACATCCTCTATACCTTCCACGATTTGTTCCGGCAGGGCAATGCCCAGGGCATTACCTTCGTGGCCAGTTCCGGCGATAACGGCGCTGTGCCCTGTCTTTCGACTGCGTTCGATAACAATCCGACCGACGGCACTAACTACGTTGCCGGTGTTGAGAATCCGGCCTCCGACCCCAGCGTGACCGGTGTTGGCGGCACCAACCTGCAAACTTCGCCCAGCCCCACCTCAAACGACGCCAAGTACCTGAGCGAAAATGCGGACTATGACCCACGTCTCCCCGCAGAATTCGAGATCGGCCCCAATAAAATCGTATCTGTGGGGAACAATACCTGGGGATCTGGCGGAGGATACAGCATCATTTTTGCTAAGCCCGACTACCAGCTTCTCACCAAGACAGGAAGCAAGAAGTCTCGCTCAGTTCCTGACCTTTCTCTCATGATGGGCGGCTGCCCGGGAGACGCAGACCTCAAAGCGCAGGATTGCTTAAATCTTCCTCGCAGTGCGGCCATCGTCTGGATCGGTGGCAAACCCGCATTGCTCATCGGCACCAGTTCCTCATCCCCGCAATTCGCAGGCGTACTAGCGCTGGCCGTTGAAAAGAGCGGTGGCCGCCTTGGCAACGTTAACCCGCTCATCTACACCCTGGGATCTCTGCAAACGATTCTCGGCGGATCTCATGCCCCCGCGGCATACCAATACTTCCACCGCAATATCTCGGGCAACAACAACCTCTTCACTGTGACGCCAGGTCAGTCGTATAGCGAAGTGCTTGGCAATGGCACACTCGACGTCAGGAACTTCCTGCTCCTGCCGGAGATTGCCCCTACCGGCACCCCCAACACTGCCTCCAACCCATAGTCAAAATTGAGCGCGACGGCAGGGATCACCCTCTGCCGTCGTCCTCACAAACTCCACCGAAAGTTCCGTCTTTCCCGAAACAATCTTTCCTGACAGATGTTGAATCCTAGGTGCATCGAATAATAGACATGCTTGAGTCCCGTCCGTGTAGTTCGGCCCATGCACCTACGCCTTCCGTGTCTTATCCATCCACAGGTCCCAGGTGAGTGGGCCGATCTCCTCATCGTTAAAGGGACTGCCAATCATCTTCAAGGCCAGTTTGATCTGACCGTGGTGATAACCTTCGTGCCAGATCATGTGCTGCAGATAAAGCAGAGGATGATCATAGTGAACTTTCATCTCCTGGCCTGACTCGATGAGGCTCTCGACCGCGTCCCGAACGGCTTTCGCGCTCCTGTTCAGTTCCCCGGCAATGCGTTCAGCGTCCCCTTCCTTGACCCACTCTCGGGAGGGCAGCTGAGTCGCGAACTGGGGTGCATCTTCGGAGAGAAAGATCAGCCGCACGAAGTGAATGTGGGTGAACATCTCTGCAACGGTGGGACTTCCCGGCATCACTGTTGCTTGCAGACCGAGGGGCGGCAGGGCGCGCAGCAGGTTAACAAGAATGCGATTGTTGCGATCCCACGAATCGAGAATTACTTCGAGCAAATGGTCATCGGTTGCGCCTGGCACATGAACCTCCTTGATTAGGGCAAACAGCCCGCAGAGTGATAGTGATTGGGATGCACCCGATAATCCGGGATGTTTGTCTCGCCGCCCACGAGGTTAGCACTCGGCCAATTGCGCCAAACACGTTTTTGGCCGATACCTCCCCCACCCGCGGCCAGGAGAGTTGAATTGTGAACAACGGGAATAGCTTAATTAGATGACACCGATCAGATCTTCATTCCAACCCGACAAACAATCCTCAGGTGCGAAAGATCTCTACAATATTTGCGGCCTCTATCCGTCTAGCTAAATAGATGGATGAGTCATGAGCGTGACTGCGATGATCGAGCAAGACCGGCAAATCCACGAAGTCATCGCGGAACAACGGTCGCGACTGCGCAACTTTATTCGCAGACGCGTACCGAATGAGTCCGACGTTGAAGACCTTGTGCAGGAAGTCTTCTACGAATTGGTGCAAGCCCATCGGCTGCTGCAGCCCATTGACTACGTCACCGGCTGGCTTTTTCGAGTGGCGCGCAATCGCATCACAGACCTGTTTCGCAAGAAGAAGCCGGATTACTTTGACGATCGTGTAGTCGAAGACGAAGAGGGCGAATTGCTCCACTTCGAAGATCTGCTGCCCTCACCGGATGCTGGGCCGGAAGCACTCTATCTTCGACATTTGCTACTCGATGAGTTGGAACTCGCCATCGCCGAATTGCCCGACGATCAGCGCTCGGTCTTCATCGCCCACGAACTGGAAGGTCGCAGTTTCAAGGAACTAGCCGCGGAGAGCGGAGTCAACGTTAACACCCTTCTGTCGCGCAAGCGCTACGCGGTGCTTCACCTCCGCCAACGCTTGCAGTGCATTCACGACGAGTTTTGAGGAAGTGAGGAACACAAATGAGAAAGAAATGGATGTTTTTCCTGATCCCGCCTGCCATCGCGCTGTTCATGTTCATCTGCGGTGAAGTGGTCATGCGCTTGTGGAACTGGCTGCTGCCAGGTCTGTTTGGATGGCATCAGCTCACATTCTGGCAGGCGATCGGTTTGCTCCTGCTGTGCCGCATCTTGTTTGGGGGGTTCGGCAGCCATGGCTCCGATCGTTCTAAATCAAAACGCAAATGGCGCCGCGATTGGGAACGTACGACGCCTGAGGAGCGCGAGAAATTCCGTGAAAACATGCGCGCCCGCTGCGGCGGCTTCGGGCCCGCGCCCGACGAAATCAAGGATCCTGCTTAGTGTCCGTGACCGTGATAATACCGCGCCCAATCGCATTGGGCGCCAGTTGCAAAGCCTATCTCCGCCCGCTCCACACGTTCGATGAAGTACGGGGTCGGGCGTGTGATGTCGAGTAGCGGAGACAGTCCGCTCAGAGGAGTCTATTGATAAGGAGGGATAGCCAGTTGATGAGTCGCCATCCCGTAACGCGCGCTCCCGTTCAAAGATGGCACGCATCATTGGAGGTGGTGGCCGCAGTCGATTCCTGCGAGAATTTCGCGGCAACAGCAGAACCTCAGCTGTGCGCAGCACTATCAATGGCGAGCAGCCTCTCCAGTAGCGGCTTCAACAAGTCCAATCGAAGCGCATTCGCTCCATCTGATTTGGCATGCGCCGGATCGTCGTGCACTTCGAGGAACACGCCATCCACGCCCGCCGCTACCGCGGCCCGTGCCAGCAGAGGAATAAACTCGGGCTGGCCTCCGCTCACACCGTTGGCGGCGGAAGGCTGCTGAACCGAATGCGTGCCGTCAAAGACCACCGGGGCCATCGCTCGCATTACAGGTAGAGATCGGTAGTCCACCACCAGAGTGTTGTAGCCGAAACTGGCTCCGCGCTCGGTCAGAAACACGCGTTCGTTGCCCGTGGACCGCACCTTTTCAACCGGATGCGTCATGTCCCATGGCGCCACGAACTGACCTTTCTTGATATTGACCGCACGGCCCGTCTTGCCTGCGGCCACCAATAGATCCGTTTGCCGACACAGAAACGCCGGTATCTGCAGCACGTCCACGGCCTCGGCAGCCACTTCGCAGTGCCCGGGCTCATGAACGTCGGTCAACACTGGCAAGCCCGTATCCTTAGCCAGCCGCCCCAGGATCCGCATGCCTTCCAAGAGGCCCGGTCCACGAAAACTCTGCACGCTGGTTCGATTTGCCTTATCGTAGCTGGCTTTGAAGATGTAAGGAACGCCTAAGTCGCTAGTGATCCGCTGGATAGCCTCGGCCATCGTCCGCACGTGCGCCTCGGACTCAATGACGCACGGTCCCGCGATCAGAAAGAGCCGCCCCGTACCCACCTGGACTGGCCCGATTTCAAATGAATGACTCACCGCTTGATTGTAATGGGTTGCTAGACGGCTGACGTTGCCAATGACAACCCGCCGCTGAGCCCTTTTTAAAGATTCTTTTAGCCTTGCGAATCCTTTCGCGAAAGCACACGCTCTTTCTAGTCAGAGGGAACGAAATGTCAGACGCGGCGCCACCATTGATCGACATCAACACCTGGAAGGAATGGAGAGCGATCGGTCGCCCCGGCAATTGGTCGACGTGCGCTCCTCCACCGAGTTCGCCACGGTCCATGTACCAAGCGCCATCAACATCCCACTCGAACAGATCGAATTTCGAATCGCAGATCTGAGCGTCGATTCGCTGGTCGTCTTAGTTTGTCAGGCTGGCACGCAGGCCCGTATGGCGGCGGAGTTGCTTGCAAACTCCGGGATAAACCTCGTGGTGCTCGATGGCGGAACCGATGCGTGGCTCAAAGCCGGCCATCCAGCCGTGCGCAACACCCCCGCACGCTGGTCGCTCGAGCGGCAGGTACGCCTCATTGCGGGACTTCTCGTAGCCGTTGGCGTAGTTTTGGGAGTGACAATTTCTTCTTGGTGGCTGATCGTACCCGCTTTCGTCGGTTGTGGGCTGACCTTCGCTGGTTTCAGCGGGTTGTGCTTGATGGGCGAAGCCTTGGCGCGACTGCCGTGGAACCGCACTCGGCGGTCAATCGGCACTGCCTTCGGCAATTCGACGGGCGTATCCTGCGCTTGTGAATTGCCTAAGCGAAATTGACACAGGAGCAGCACCTATTACGGATTTCGAGCGCCTCGCCCATCAGCACAAGGATGCGATTTATCGGCAGATGGTCCGGGTGTGTGGCAATCGGGAAGACGCCGAGGACGTGCTGATCGAGGCCTTGATTAAGGCTTACCGCAGCCTCAACGCGCTCAATGCGCCCGAAGCGTTTCGTACGTGGCTGGGCCGAATTGCGAACCGCGTCTGCTGGCAGCTCAGACGCCGTGAGGCTTTGTTGCCGCTGTTGCAGTTGTCATCGCTTGAGGATGGTGGCGCTGAAGCTATCGATCCGTCCCCTTCTGCCGAAGAACAGGCTGGAAGCTTCGAGATGAAGGAGATCTTCACAACGGCTCTGCAAAGTCTGCCGGCGGATTATCGGGCCATCTACGAATTGCGCGCCATCGAGGAGTTGAGCGGAGAGGAAACCGCTCACCGTCTCGGACTTTCAGTTGCGGCGATGAAAAGCCGCTGGCACCGGGCGCGAACGCTACTCAGGGACCGCCTTGATGTCGAACTCACCGGCGTCGGTCGATCCCGTACAGACTCGAAAGAAACAGCATAGGGAGAGATTCATGATTGAAGTCAAAGTTAAGCATCAAGGTGGGGTAAGGTTTCAGATTGACGCGCGAAAAAACACCGTCATCAGCGATCAGCCATTGGAAGCAGGTGGAGAAGACGAAGGCATGACGCCGCCAGAGTTGTTCTTATCCGCGCTTGGATCCTGCGCCGCTTATTATGCCGTTGCCTATCTCAAGAAGAAGGGTCTGACTCGTGGGGGCGTCGAGGTGCGCGTGACCGCAGAGAAGGCCGGACCGCCTGCGCGGCTCGACCATTTCCGCATCGAACTCGATGTGCCCGGAACACTGAGCGAGGCTGACCGCGCCGGTATTGATGACGCCGTTCACCGCTGCTTGATTCACAACACCCTGCTGCATCCGCCCACGGTGCATATCGAATTGCACACAGCGGTTACCGCCTGAGTTCGCACCCCAGGCCCGGCCACACAACAATCCCGGCCGGGCCCGACCTGAAGCACCCGGAACTACAGGGATCGGTTACGCGACCACTGCGACAACGCGCGGTCAAGCGCGCGCAGCGGTGTCGGACCAGGGAGATTCCCCTGCGGCTGCACCACGCCCTGTGCGGCAAGTCTGCGGCAAAACGCTAAGTATTCTTCGAAAAAGCGGACATCCTGTCGAGC
>OBLU010003814.1_pt1 | contig 13641 bp, 10 predicted proteins | sample 1518681 | NCBI WGS metagenome assembly OBLU01 (sample SAMEA3539304, study PRJEB22396) | soil metagenome | biome: tundra; feature: field; material: soil | place: USA | collected 2010-05 | depth 0.15 m
TTTTATCTGGTTCTGCTCCGGCTTTTACAAGTTTATTATGCATTAAAACTGATTCTATTTCATAATGCATTAATTTATCAGTTGCAAGATCAAGAGATCTTTTCATTACTTCTATAATATTTGGGTTTTCTATAAATTTATTTATTCTTATTTCTGGTGAGGTAATAATTAAATCAATTATTGTGGCACCACGTTGAATTGCTGTTAAAATTGGTGACATTGATTTTATACCACCATCAACAAAAAGAGATCCGTTTATTTCCACTGGTCTAAATATACCTGGAATACTGGCACTCGCAATTACTGCACTTATAAAATTATCATCTGTTTGATCAAAAGTTGTATATTTACCAGAATAAATATTAACACATCCAGCACTTACGTTTCTATTTGCCTGTCTTATTTTATCAAGAGATACATTTTTTTTAACTAATGCGTGAAGTGGAGATGAATCATAAAAACCTAAACTCCAAATAGATTGAAGTCTTTTCATTAAAGACCAGAGTTTAAAAATATCTGATCCTTTAAGACTTAGCCACATGTCAGATAGTTCTTTGGATGCTTGTTTTTCTTGTCCCAATGGAAACTGCGAAATGAATGCACCACAAATTGCCCCAGCCGAGATACCAGATACAATTGGATATTGTATTTCTAAATCACCAAGTAAATGGGTTATTGCTCCAGAAGAATAGGCACTTTTTACACTACCGCCAGAAATAACAAGTGCTCTCAATTTTTATTCTCAATTATCTTCACAAATTTTTCTGCCGTCTTTTTCCAACTATTCTCTATTAAATATTCCTCTTGGTTCTCTAACTGCTTTTTTACTAACTTAGGGTCGGAAAATAATTTGTCAAGTGATTCTGCAATTTCTTTTGGAGTATCAGATTTTATTGTTGGCAGATCTGAAAAATGATTAATGTTAGAGCTAATCACAGGTATATTATGTCCAATTCCTATTCTTGCTGCTCCCGACGCCCCAAACATATCATGCATTGGATCATTAATATATGGAAATACCAATACACTATTCATTTTTAAAAACGTACTAATAACATTTTCTGATTGATATCCCCTTATAATTCCTATATTATTTTCTACACCAAGATCACTAATTAATTTTTGTAAATCGTTAAAATATAATTGATGTTCAATTTTATTATAAGGGCTTTCAGAAAATAGAGCGGTAAAAAAAATATCAGGATATTTATTTTTTAATAATGCAACTGCTTCAATAGTGTTCTGAAACCCTTTATAGCGAAAACCAAATCCGACTTGTAATATAGTGTGTGTAGATCTATAAGAATTCCATAGTTTTTCTATCTCCATTTTATTTGGACAACCATGAGGAATAACATGTATCTTTGCATTAATTTGTTTCTCTTTTTCTAATAATTCTTTTGCCCCAGAAAGATGAACAACAATTTCCTTACAACTCGCTTCAAATACTGTTTTATCTTGATGATGAAAAGTTGAATGCATAATAACAATCACTCTATATTTATTTAATTGGCTCATTAAACTTAACCAATATTTAGCATCAGGAAAAATACCAAATTCGTGCTGGATTAAAACAATATCAGGGTTGTATTTATGTACTTCTAAAATCAATTCTTTTAATGGTTTGCCTCTTTCCCAGCAACTAACTATTCTATCTTCTGGGATTATTATATTTTCTAATTTATTTAATGGACCAGTTGGGTTATTATTTTTTTCAATAAATAATTTATAATCATTAAGATGGGGGATTAAATCGTTATAAAGAAATTCTGCATAAGTTGAAATACCACATTGCATTTTCCAGTTATTTATTAATGCAACTTTTAGATTTTTTATATTTTTTTCACCAACAATACTTACAATTTTTCCATCTTTAATTTTATAATTTAATACCAGTTCTTTATTTGATAGAACTTCTAGTTCTTTTGGTAATTCTATAATTTTATATTCTGAATTGATAAATGGTCGATCGGAAATAAGGCAAATACTTTCATTTTTAATTCCCAAGTATTTCGTCATTTAAAATTTCCGTCGTCCGCAAGTTAAGTTCTTCAAAAGAATGCAAGTTTATAGGCTTTTCTTGATATTTTTTATTAATTTTATCCTCAAATTTCTCTAAAAGTATATTCTTGTTAATACCATAGTAGTAGAGACTATCATCTTCTTTAATTTTCGAGTGATGATAGATTGATATATGATTGGTTTTTGCAATATCTGCCAAAATAATGCCATGAAACCGCTGTGTAATGATTAGTTGAAACTGAGAAAATAGAAATGAAACCTCTTCAATTGACTGTGGTGGGTCAGTAATTAAAAGGTCATTATCTCTATTGGTAAGTTGATTGATAATTTCTATGGATGCGTTATGATCGTGCAAAGTGTTGTTTTGAGACATAGGAAAGAATTTAACTTGATAATTATTTTCTATAAGATTATCTATGAATTGTGCGAACTCTGAGCAAAAATATGACCAGGAAGTATGTTTATAATGTGGGTCCTGGTGTTGTGGAACCAAATAGGCGTTTGGAAGTATAAGTACCGATTTATTTTGTTTGTTTGAATGAATTGCCTTGTTTTGGAGCACATAAACCAAATCAGGAATGATCATTACATTAGAATTTAACTCGGTGATAATATCAATATTTGCATTAGAACGTAAGGCAATTAGTTTAGACATCTTTAAAAGTTCTTGATGGAATGGATGAATGCATGTATCGGCACCAACCCCCATATAGAAAATAGGTTTGGTACATAACAGTTGTTCGGCATTCAGATCAATCCTAGGTTTTTGGTCTAAAAATGATCCTCCCCCAAAAAATATAGCATCTGACTCTAAAATATTTTCGCTAGTAAGTAAATCTGTAAATGTAAAAGAAAAATCTGGGAAAATTGACCTAAATGAATATGTAAAAAGGTCATCTCCTAGATTTTTTTTATTATAGTATCCATACACCAAAACTTTCATAGGTGTTTGTCTTTATTTAGTACTTAATTTCCCACTTAATTTGTCGAGCATCAGAAACATTCCAACGAATTGTAAGTAAATAATGATGATGGGTGACCCTAATATCCCAAGTTAATCTATCACTAACGGGATTACAAGAAGCATAGCCACCATTTTCACAGAACTCAACTAAAACCATATCCGGCTTGACATATGGAGGAAGTTGTATCCCAATTTCTGACTTTCCTGACACAGTTATATCACCTAAAATAGGTTGTAATTTATTATGTTTCATATTTTAATGGGAAATTATGTGGTAATCATATGTCCGGTAGATAATAATATAATCGCCTGATATATATAATATATGGAAACAATTTTTGATTTTTTAGATCAATTTTATGATAGATGCCCAAAGTGCCACCATAAACTTCTTATATATGCCTCAGAGCACAATAAAGTATTAGATAATCCCAAGATAGATGTTTTATTTGATAGACATAAAAACACTATAATAATAAAATATAAAAAGAGCAATTATAGTTTTGAGGAAGTGGTTGTTAATATAGATATAAAATCTAGAAAGATAATAAATGTTTCTGATGATAAAGATTTAACATTTAAAAAAATCAACAGTATTAATATATCTATGTTTTGTTGTGATTGTAATTTAGATTCTAAATCCTTACCCGGTTTTCAAATTGTATATGATTTAAATTTTAATGGAATAGAAGATATAAATTGTTATCTTGTTTCATACAGTTTTTGTATGGTAAATAAAGATATTACATATTTGATTGATGGAGATCATAAGCACAATTTATCAAGAGTACAAAAGAAAAAGCCTAATGATGGTATTTCATTTAATGTGCAAGCCGGCTATTTAAATTTTGATATGTGGAATTTTAATGATTTTGAACAGATATATAGGAAATTTGACACTATCTTTTTGCTGATTTAAGCTTACATTTTTCTAATATTGCTTCATTTTTCTTCAATGAAAATGGTAATGTAATAGATACTTTGTTATCTCCATTATTTCCGCCCCAAAGAACAAGTTCATTTGACACCCATGATATCGTATCTATTTTGGTTCTATTAATTGCTTCTGAATTAAAAGAAAGGGTAATATGCGGCCTATATATTTTAAAGGTATTATCATAAAATATACCCCTCTCATCAAATAGATTTTTAAGTGTTTTTCTTAATTTTAATAATTTAGGAGATTCTATCATACTTATAATTGGAAATGGAGAGCCGCTATTAACAGGAAAATAATTAATTTCATTAGATTCTATTTTAATAGGCTTTGTTTGTTGGGTTATTTCAAAAGCCGCCGCCATAGCCTTTGATAAATGTTCAATATCTAAATTTTTCCCCAAATAAAACAATGTAATATGAAGCGAAGAAATATCTGTTCTATTTCCGGGGATTTGTAGCTCAGAGAATAAACGACCTACGTCATGCGTTAAAGAAATTCCAATGAAAGCCATTTTTAACCCCTATTAGGTAAGTATATGCATTGATATTTTGTTTGTCAATGGATAAAATAAGTTAGCATAATATTGAGATTTATGCCCAAGATTTCATTAGAAGATGTAAAAAAAATATCCCCATCCGCGTTAATGAAGATGATTCAGCGCGCAAAGAACTTCCTTAAAACAAACAAGATCTTTAAGGAAATGTGTGATCAATATAAAGTTGATGTAAATATTATTGATTTAATTCCAATGAAATTTGATGATATAAACGTATCAGCCCGAACTTCACATGGTGTTATAACACTAAATTATAAACTTTTATGTGATGGAGATTTTCTAAAAGATTACAGCTATTTAATACATGAATGTCAACATTTTTTGGATCAAACATTAAAAAATAATCCAACGATGGGGGCCGAGGAAGGGGATTACCTTTCTAATCCGGCAGAACAAATTGGGTTTATTCGTCAAATTCAATATATAGATCATATGCATGGAAAAGACGAGGCAAATCAATATGTCGATCATTTATTAGATCATCATGATAAAGATGGCAAAGAAAGAAAATCATTAGAAAAAAAACTGAAAGAGAAAATAGAATGATTAAAAAACTTTCTCAACATACAGAATTAGATAAAGATAAATATAATGCTGGGGTGCCAGGAATATCTGGAAGAAGACATGAGCAACAGATTATTCCTTTTGGTGAAGGAGATGCGGATTATAACTCACCAAATAAAAAATTATATAACGATATAAGAGTTAGAGATGAATTACAGAAAAGAAAAGAAAAACCATCAGATTCAATAAATTTTAATTTTCCAGATTTAACACCAGAACAAATTAAATATCGCAAGATGACTGAGCAAGAAAGAATTCGTCTTGTTGATGAAGATAATGATAGATATAGACGATGGGATCAGCATGACAGGAGATGGCAACCAGAATTTAAACCACAATACGACGAACAATATAAATTAGATAAAGCACTGCCAGAAGATATTAAAAAAGAAATTTTAAAACAATATCAAAAGCTTCAATTAATTACAAAAGAGTTTCAAACAAGATATTTTGAAGCGAATCAGTGGGCACAAGAATCAACTGAATTAAATTATGAAGGAACTTATTTCGATTTGTTCAGAAATATTAGTAAATATATGGTTGCCATTTCCAAGAAAAAATTAGGAGAATTATTTGGTAATACAAAAGAAAAAAAGAGATATTACGGTAGAGATAAATCTAGTCAGTTAGCAGATTTTTTAAATAAAGGATTAAATTTATTTAATATTACACCACTAAATTATCAAACAAAAATATCAGAAATGAAAAATGCAATTTCATATATGATTAGTATTTCTGAAAATTATGATAAACGAAAAAAGGTAATGGAAAAATTACCTGATTTAATAAATAAAGAAGTTAAAAGTTTTCTATTAAAAAGAGATAATAGAAAGTTTTTGAAATGGATGGATGAATACTATCCTAATGATAAAAAAGAATTTATAAAAAACTTTATTGATAATTTACAAAGCGGAAGTCACAATAGAAATGGATTTGGAATAGAAGAACTATCAGATATTAAAACTTATAAAGGAATATACGAAAAGGCAAAGAGCACTGCAACAACTACTTTAATGCATGATATTAGACATAAAACAAAAGAAGATATAACAAAAAACTTAAAAGAAGAATTTGAAACACGGGCAACTAAAAAAGTAAATACACTAATAAATGTAATTGATGAATCTGATAATAATTTAGATATTATAAGTAAATATTTTTATAAAAATTATAGATTTGATTTAAAACCATTATTTGCTTTTATAGAGCAGGCTTTTAATGATAGATTTAAAGAATATGAAAAAGAGGGAAATAATGCACCAAAGAAAGATGATATATTTCCAGAGGGCACATTCCCAACAACACCAGAAAAATATAATTCAGTTGCTCAAGAAAAATTAAGAGAATTTAAAGAACAATTTATAACGGATTTTAAAAAAAGTTTATTAGATTTTAATAAAGATCATTGGCATAAAAACCAAGCATCAGAAAAATATGTAGGTGAGTTTCTTTTAGGATTAAAATCTCCTATCGGTAATAACCGGATAATGATGGATTTTGAACTATTATCAACTAAAACTGCAAAAGATATGGATGATTTGGTTGATAAATATATTAAAGATGATTTAGTTAATAGTCTTCCAAATTTTGAAGAAAGTAAATATGGTTATTCAAGACATCACAATAGTAATTATCCGGTATTTTCAGGATTAGGAAGTTTAATAAGAGAATCCGGCAGATTTTCTATTAATGATTTCGTAAATACAGTTCATAAAAATATGCCAGATGTACCAAAAGAATTTGTGCTTAATCTTGTAAGAACAGTTATTAAGGGTGGATATAAAAATGAAGATAATCCACTTGATGTAAATAAATTAAATCAAAATCAAGCATTTGAATTATTATCTCATAGCGTAGGAACATATAATAAGACAGCAACAAAAGTAATGTTAGATTTATTAAAAAGATCTGGAAAATTAAATCCAAATAGCTTTACTAATGTATTTTTAAATGGATTTGAAGGTATAAAATATATGGTAAGCAAGCTTCTATTGGAAGTTAAAACAGTTAGAACAGACGATCAGGTTATTGCTATTTTAAGTCAAATTATAAGAAACCCAGATACCATTGATAGAGATAAAGATAATTTTATTGAGTATATAGATTTTATTCATAATTCAGCATCAGATATTTTGCCAAAAGACTTACACAAAATGTTTTCAAATAAAAATTTCTCACAATATTCAAAATCTGGAATTGTGCAAAGATTATTTAAAGCATACGCACAAATTAAATCTTTGGGCGGAATAGTTGGATTAAATAAAGAATACGGAAATGTAATTAAAGAATTAAAAGTTAGTGGATTTATTAGTAGATCTTTCGAAACAAATATTAGATATATAGTTAAAACTTTCGAATCAGGAGAGATGATTAATCCATCAAGCCCAGAGTTTAAAAAATTATTTGATATTACTTCCGCACTAGAAACAGATTTGCAAACAATTGAAATGTCAGACGCGTTAAAAGAATTAATTGTTGATTATCGTCCAAAAGATAAAAGATTATTTAATTTAGATATGGAAATTAATGATCGACTAAGGTTCCGAGTATTAAAAGATAAAGACCCAAGAATGTTAAGGGTTGGAATTGAATCAGGCTGTTGTCAGAGGATCGGTGGCGCAGGAGAGGGAGCAGCCAAGGATTCATTCGTAAACCCAACAGCAGGGGTTTTAATATTAGAGTGGAAAGATAGTAATGACAAGTGGGTAATGTTGGGACAAAGTTATTTTCATTATGTGGCTACTACTAATAGTTATTTCTTAGACAATATTGAACACGCCTATGGAAATGTAAGAGCAAGCGGGGTTGATATGGAAGCTGCGTACGCCTATATTGCCAAACAAATGAAAGAAAAATTTAATGTAGAAAATTTCTTGGCTGGTAAAGGATATTCAAAAATAGAAACAAGTGCATTTAAGAGCAATAAGTTAAGAGGCGGAGATCCAAGATATTTCGATCCAAAGGCAGGTCATAAGTATACAGATTTCGATCCAAATAATAGCATGGATTTGTTAGAGCCAAAATTTGATATGAAAAAACGGGAAGAGAAACTAACTGGCAAAAAGAATGAAATCATAGAGGCATTTGAAAGAGTATTAGGAAGAATTATTAGAACGGCAATGGTAGCTTAATTTGAAATATTTCTGCATTTTGATAAGATGACGGCGGGACCTTATTATCTAAATGTTTTCTTAAATGGATTGTTAGAAGCGAATAGCTCTGGCGACGGGTATAGTATTAGTTTAAAATGGGCACAAGCTTATCCACAAAAAAGAAGTAATAAAATAGTTTATAATATTTATATGAGTGATGGTGTTGCTCCGGATTTTCCAAGTAATTTTTTTAATGTTACACCAAGTTTTGTTAGTTGGGATGGATCTACTAGTGTTAATATTGTAGATTTAACCCCGGGAATTTTATATCACTTCGCAGTACGTGCTGGTGAATATGATCCTAACTTTTTTGATTTTAGTAAATTGCCAGTTGCTTATAGCGGGTTGTCAGTTTTTCCAGCTAGTTTATTAGCAGCAAATATTGGGGCCAGTGATTTAGATATTCCTTTGGTTGATGTAGAGTCGTTTCCAAGTAGTGGTGTCGTTAAAGTGGGAGTAGAGTTAATAAATTATTCTTCGATAGATATTGGGACTAACAGTTTGGTTTTGACCAGTGCATCCTTACAAAGAGGATATGATGATACAGTTGCTTCAATTCATAGGACTGATGGCTATGATGGGATTGATATTTGGGATCCTACTGTAGTTTTTTGGCCGATTGAAACAGAAGAACAGAATACTAAGGTTTTTGAATGTTGGAATCGGTTTGATGTTGCTAATTATCCTTTTGTTATGGCAGACGGATATCATCAACGAGTTAAGGATATATTAACAACAGATTTTACAGATAGTGATGCAGCAAACGTTACCTTTCCAGCCTATGATTATTCTGGTTATCATAGAACTGATCCAACTCTATTATTGGGTGGAGCATGTGTGGGAAGTTATTTTGGCGGACAGTTCGGTTGCAGTGATAGTTATAATGGTGTAGGTTTAATGATTCGTGGGTTGAGTGTTGATGTTATGGCCAATCAGTTGCAAGAAGAACTTTTAAACGTAATTGGAGAGCCCTGTTGTTTAGTTCGTAGACAAAAGACAGGAGATACATGTAGTTGTTATTTGCCTGGTAATGAATATCCAGAGAACCGATGCAATATATGCTTTGGTACCGGTTTTGTTGTTGGGTATGTTCAATATTTTAATCCAAGACGATCTGATGGGCGTATTATGATCCGTTTTGAGCCATCAGTAGATAGCGTTCAATCTACAGAGTCAGGATTAGAATCTACTCTATTACCTAATGCCTGGACCCAAAATTTTTCATCAATACATAATAGAGATTTTCTTGTTCGTTTTGATGATTTTGGCAATGAAGAGTTTCGTTATGAAATACTTAATGTAACACGTAATAAACTTTTATTAAATAACGTTGGTCAGCAGAGATTCGCCGCCCAAAGAATTAGAAAAACCGATCCGATATATCAAACCGAAGTGCTCAGAGACTCAAGTCTATATCCAAATACAATATACACTACATTTACCCAGTCTCTTGGAATACCTAACCACCAGCACAGTTTAGTAACGAGTGAGATGATAACCTCGGTAAGTCAATTAAATGAGATTACAAGTATAAATGCAAGTCATAGCCATGAGATCAAAAATGGTGTGGTTGTGACAAATTTAGGTCATACACACACAATCCTTTTCTAAAATATTTTCTCATTATAGTATAAACTCACTTTCTATGGGAAAAACTAATGGTTAAACCAAATTATACTGCCGGTGTAGGTGGATTAGCGACAAGTAGATATGACTTCGAGAACCACATTTTGGGCACGGCTTTTAGGCACAATGCAGATCAAATTGATGTTAATCCTCCATTTGATATCTCTGGTATTGATTATGTTACTGTTTCTGCTTCATTAGATGCCATAGCTAATTTTATAGTTGTTTCTCAAAGTAATGGCCAAGGTTTTATTACGATTGGTGACGGATATGATACATACCATGCTAGTGATAGTTCTGGTACCAATCCAAATGTAGGGCTTCCTTGGTCACGTTATCCATATGATTCAACAATACCGGCTCTTAACACCGCCTTAGATGATCTCTTAAATAATCCATTAAATCCATTATATCATAGAATAAGAGATGGCGGCATTATAGTTATTAAAGCAGGTACATATAAATTTACCGGAACAGTAAATGTTCCGCCAGGTATTATGATTTTTGGGGAATCTTACGGAACCAAAATTGCTAATGCTACTTCTGGGGCACCACTTTTTCGTATTAAAACTGATACGTCTCGTTCTGCTGACTCTGGATCCGATACAGTTAAGTTTATGTTTGCCAGAGAAACAGTTTTTTACAATCTCACAGTTGCCGATAATTTTATTGAACCACTTTATTTAGGAGATTTATCTTATAAAATCCCGATTAATACTTCTGCATCCAATCCGTTAATTATTCAAGAGCCAGGTTCTAATTTACGAATTCAAAATTGTAAATTTATTGGTAAGCCAGTTATAGATATAGTGTCTTCCCACATTACTACTTGTACATCGATGGTGGTTGGAACGGACACAACCATACCGGTTGCTACAGGTTCACATTTGGTTATTGATAACTGTTTTATTGATGGGTTCTCAGAAACTTGTCAATTCAAAACAACTGGATATACTAATGACACGTTTATATGTACTAATAACAAAATAAGAAATTATGGAAACTTAAATGTGGATTCTTCTGGGCATCTTAATAATACATTCTTTAATATCAACAGGTGCAATGCCATAATTACAGGCAACTATGCAAATGGTACTTTAACCGGATATATAAGTAGTTTGTTATATGTTGATAATTTTCCCGCCTTTGTATCAACAAGCACACAACCAAGAATTACAGTTTCTAATAACACTGGCGCCATGTATCATAACGCCTTTTATCCAGTATTAGTATATTACAATCCAGGTAGTGATGGTGAAAATGTAATGGAATCAATGGCATCTGGAAATAATTTTGGATTCAATGCAACTTATAATTATATTAATTATAATTCTATATTTGGTATGAATGGACTTGTTAGTGTTGGCGGTCTTGATGGGTATACCTCAAATCTTTCTTTTTATAATAATTCTAATTTAGTTCTTAATTCGGGGTCAACACTCATGGCAGCCTCGGGGTCAACTATAGCTTTTGATGCGGGAAGCTCAACAACTTTTGCATCAAGTAGTTCATTGGCGTTAAATGGAACCGCTACGGTTTCCGGAACAGAAACAATAGCTTCTGGTGGTGAGTTACAATTATTAAGTGGATCAGAATTCGATGGCTATTCCGGGTCAGTATTTAAATTACATACTGGATGTTCTGCCACAATGAGTTTAACAAATTCAAATATTACTATAAATAATAGTTCAATATTAGAAACTGCAGGAACTGGTTTTATTCAGACCAATGTAGCAGGCTCATTCGTATTGGCTGGAGGAAGCACAGATTATCCAACATTCTCTACACCAAGAACAAGAACAATTCAATATGTGCCAGCGCAATTAGTAACATATCTTGGGACGGATTGGGCTTTAGGGGTATTCTTTTCAACAAACATTCCATCTTTAACTGGCCATGCAACAAGCACCCAATTATGTATTCCGCTTCTTAATCCAATAAATGGATCAACACTAACATCTTTAACCATGCATGTTGCAGTTGCGTCGGCCCATGCTAGTGTACCTGCTATATTACCAGTTGTAAGGGTTTTTAGAGTAACAATTGCCGCGCCATATGTTTCTGATTATATGGATAGCGGATCTGGGCAAGCATTTACACCAACACCAGGATCTGGTGCCGCATGGTATGACAGCGGAAACGATCAGTCTTGGACCTATACAACTAATCAAAGCAATGTTATAGATACATCTCAATATAATTATTATGTACAAATAGTTGATGAAAATGGCGCTAACTCACACAATGCAAATCAATACTCTGGATTTACCGTACTTTATTCAAATATAGTAGATATGAGACCTGCTTAAGTACATTATATTATCACGACTATTTTCTCATAATTGTAGGAGAACTCTATGAATAACGCTTTAACTGCCTTATTTTCCTGGCAATTTTTATTATTTTGTTTGATGGTTGCGACAATTATGTATTTAATTAGAGTTGCAGTAGAATATGCCTTTAATAAAGCTGAAACTTCTAAATTATGGAACGATCTTCTTCTTCCAGTATTACCACCAGTTATAGGAGCAGTGGTTGGATATTTTGCAAGCGCTTATGCTTATCCAGAGGGATTAAACTCAATAAGTGGTAGGGTAGCATTTGGAATGGTTGCTGGATTATTATCAAGCTTGGTTTATAGGGTTATGAAGGCTTTTTTAAAATCACAACTGCAAACATTTATACAGCAGGGTGGATCAGAAATTACAACTAACTCTGGTGGAACAACTACCGTAACAGCAACCTCTACAACTACTTCTGCTGATGCTTCTACAACTTCTGCAACTACTATTGTTGTACCTGCTGCAACTGTTCTACAAACACCGGGGCAGATAGAAAAAAATTCAAATAATGGGAGCTGATTACTTTGGTTAACTATCCTGGCAGCCTGGACGACGACTCGACACTTTTACGCGTTGATGGAAACATTACCGAAATAGGTGCAGATGTTATTAATGTATTGCGATCTGTTGCATTTGCAGTAGAATCCGAAATTGGTATAGGTGCATCTGGTACAGCAGGATCAATTGCTGCTAGACTTTCTATTAGCTTAGATGCTGCTGGTAATATTAAACCATCTGCCGTAATAAGTCTTTTGAATTATCTTCCAATTACTGATGCGCAAGTTTCTCCAACCGCCGCAATACAAGAATCAAAACTTAACTTAACTTATAGTACGGTTTCTTTATATAATTTATATACTAATATTAAAAGCGCAATTGATGTTTTGAATGGTTTTCTTAGTTTAACTGGAATTAAGCTTGAGCCACATATTGATGGTATAGACTATCACCACTTACTGTCCGCAATCGATGTTGATTCTACCACTAGCTTTGTTAAAATATCTCCTTCATTAAATGTTATATCGGCCGGTACATCAGTCGTAAATAGAAACACAACTAACTCAGATACTTTAATAAAAGATCTTAGTGATGATTTAGTTATACATGAAAAATCAGATGGGTACGGCGTAATAACTGCTCTTGCTGGAGGCACTGTTCCACCAGAAAACTATGCACATATGGCTGCCGGAATTTTTATTGATAGTACAGTTTTTTCAACGATACCAGAAAGCAATAATGATTTACAGAAATTTGCAGAATATGTAGATAACTCAAGTCTTCTTCTTTTGGGAAGCCGCATACAAAATTTTTATGCAAATGGAATTTCCAATACGTCAAGGTCTTCAAGCCTATTGTCTGATGGATATGGTGAGCCCCTTATTCCACCAACACCAGTAACGGCATACTTCCTTGGTGTTCCTACTGGGCCGCAATCTTCAACACCTATTGATAGTTCTACTGGTGATGACGTTATT
>OBLU010003819.1_pt1 | contig 13624 bp, 12 predicted proteins | sample 1518681 | NCBI WGS metagenome assembly OBLU01 (sample SAMEA3539304, study PRJEB22396) | soil metagenome | biome: tundra; feature: field; material: soil | place: USA | collected 2010-05 | depth 0.15 m
TGACCATGGTGGTGTGGGAGTCGGTGCCGACCAGGGTGTCGGGGTAGGCGAAGACGGTGGACTTCTCGGTGGTTGCTTTGCCGCCTTCGGTTGCTACGGCGTCGAGGGTGCGGACCGGCTGCGTGGTGAAGACGACGCGGGCGAGGTATTCGAGGTTGACCTGGTGGCAGATGCCCATGCCGGGAGGGACGGCGGAGAAGTTGCGGAAGGCGGTCTGGCCCCACTTGAGGAAGGCGTAGCGCTCGCGGTTGCGGGTGAACTCGAGGGCGGCGTTGAGGTCGTAGGAGTTGACGGTGCCGAATTCGTCGACCTGGACGGAGTGGTCGATGACGAGCTCGGCGGGCTGGAGCGGGTTGATCTTTTCAGGATCGCCGCCGAGGGACTTCATGGCGTCGCGCATGGCGGCGAGATCGACTATGGCGGGAACGCCGGTGAAGTCCTGCATGAGGACGCGGGCGGGCATGTAGGCGATCTCGCGGGAAGGCTCGGCCTTGGGGTCCCAGTTGGCGAGGAAGGTGATGTCGTCGGCAGTGACGGAGCCGCCGTCTTCGTGGCGGAGGAGGTTTTCGAGGAGGATGCGGAGGGAGAAGGGGAGGCGGGTGAGATTCGGGAGCGCGTTGAGGCGGAAGATGTTGACGGTGGTCGCGCCGCTGGTAAGGGTTGCGGCACTCGAGAAGGAATCGGGATGCTTTTCGGTCATGGTTTTCTCCGTTTATCGTCAGTCGGGGCGCGGGGCCTTAAAGCGGCACCGGGCGCGAAATTTGGGCCGTATGCGCGAAAGGCGCGAGGCGGCGGGAAGGAAAAGCCTATCAAAAATTGTCGGTGTGCGTGGGGATTGGCCGGGAGGGCCGGTATTTGGATCAGAACCGACCGCGGGCTGGATCAAGACCGACCGCGGTCGCGGCGGCCGTGACGGAAGCGCTTCGTCTTCGGGATGGAGGAACGGAAGGACATCGGGATTATTTTACGCTTGTGCGCCTGGTGGCGGAAGGCCACGCCGCCCGGCGCCGTTCATGGTTTCCTTATGGATCAACTACCGTCTTTTTACGACTTTTTGCGTAGCATCCGCTTCAGTACCGGCGTCCAATATGCCGATGTGTTCAAGTTGCTGTTTTCTTTCTGGCGGAGGAGCGATCTGTGATTCAGTCAATCTATAAGGGTATCGAGATCGAGTTGGAGATGCATCAACAGACCGAAGGTTATTGGAAGTGCGACTACATGCTGATCACGCGTCCCGACAGAAATGTGACGCTGGTGAAGGGCGTGGTGCAATTTCCCACGTTGAAGATGGCGAAGGAGTATGCCCTGGAGGATGCGCGCGCGGTGATTGATAACGCAGAGGCGCTGCGATTGAGCGTCCACGCGGCAGGGCTGGCGCCGGCCTTCGGATTCCATTGATGGTTGCTGCGCGTTTTCGCCCACGGCAGCGGGAATATGGGGCAAAGTTGCTGACGGAGTTCAAACGGGTGTGTCCGGCCCCTTAGCGGTGGGTTGTGGCATCTGTTCGGGTCGCCGGCGGGGAAGGACTCGTCGAATGATGCGGCGCTGGGGAAGGGTTTGCATCTTATGACTAAAGGAAGATTTCCGAGGTGAACGGCTTGCGAACGATTGGAACGGGTGCGGCGATTGTTGCTGCACTGGCATTTTTGCTGGGTGCGGGTGGATGCAAGAAGACAGCGGATTCGGGAACGGCTTCGTCTGATCCGGCCGATGTGAATATGGCTCCGGTGAATGGGCAGGCTCCGGTTGCGCAACAGCCGCTGCAACAGGTGCTTGCGGACCGCGAGACGGAACAGCCGACCCAGCAGGGGGAGTATGAGGCGGATCAGGCACCTCCGCCGCTGCCGGACTACCAGCAACCGGTGGCGACGCGGCCGAACACGATCTGGACGCCGGGATATTGGCAGCATTCTCCGAGTGGCTATTACTGGGTTCCGGGCGCGTGGGTTGCGCCTCCGTATACGGGCGCGTTGTGGACTCCGGGATATTGGGGCGCGGATGGGCCGCGGTACCGGTTTCATCCGGGGTATTGGGGACGGCATGTCGGGTTCTACGGCGGCATTCCGTATGGCGGCGGGTATGTGGGGACGGGCTATCGCGGTGGATATTGGCGCGGCAACCAGTTCTATTACAACCAGGCGGTTAACCGGGTGGATCCGAGCATTCAGTTTGTCTACAACCAACCGGAACCGGTGTATGCGGGAGTCCGCGTGAGCTACAACGGCGGAAGTGGCGGGATTGCGATTGGGCCGATCGCAGCGGAATTGTTCGCGCTGCGCGAGCCGCACGAGCGGCCGGAGCGGTACCAATACGACCTGGAGCGTGAGTCGTCCATGAGGCACGGGCAGTTCTATGACGTGAATCGCGGGCGGCCGGAGGTGTATATTGCCACGGATGGATTTGAGCTTGGCGTGGGGCGGCCGGTGATTGTCGAGCAGCGGGAAGGTCCTCCTGGACATGCGTATGGGTTGTATAAGGACCATGGCGATGAGGGCAGGGGCCACGATGGCGACCACGGGAATGGTCATGGCAACGAAGGCCATGGCGACAACGGGAACGGTCATGGGCACGGCAATGGCAAAGGTCACGACTAGACGTTCGAGAGCAGAGGAGCGGTAAGGGCGGCCAGCGATGGCTGCCTTTTCTGTTTCTGGGGCCGGTTAGGTCTCATTACCAGAGATGCCACTTGTGGAACGCGAGGACATAGCAGGCCAGCAGCGCGTTGGTGGTGGCGTGGGCGATGACGGCTTCGCCGATTCGGCCGTGGCGGAGCATGGCCCAGGCGTAGAGGACGCCGGTGAGAGTTCCGACGAACCAGAGATGTCCGTGGAGGAGGCCAAAGGCGAGCGACGAGATGCCCAGGCCAATCCAGGTGAAGGTGGACAACGGAAGGGCTTCGAAGTCTGCGGAGACGAATCGGCGCAGGAGGAAGCCGCGAAAGGCAAGTTCCTCGGCGATGGGCACGGTGACAACTGCGGCGAGGACACGGAAGGCGATCCAGCCAATGCGGACCGGTGCGGAGGAGTTCGTGAGCGACAGTGGCATTGCATCGTTGGCGCCAGTCTTCTGCAGCGAGTCGAACGCGATCCAGAGAGCGAAGACGAGGACGCCGATGGAGGGACCGAACCAGGTCAACTTCAAATTGAGCGAGGAGTAGTGCTTTCTCATCGTCCACAGGACGCCGGCGGCGGCGAGGAACCGAAGCGGGTAGAGCCATTCGAAGTTGCTGCTGGCGGCGGTGGTGAGCATGCCGACGGCGAGGATCGTGAGGAAGGGCAACAAGTAGGGTGTGGAGGGATTGGCGAAGGATGCGGCGGTGGTCGCAGGCGTGGCATGCTCCCGGCGGGTGAGCCAGGGGACGCGAGTGGCGGCGATGGAGAATCCGAGGGCGACCGCATTGAAGGCGATCCAGCCGGCCTGGGAGTGGAATCCGCCCAGGGCTACTTGCGGGGCTCCGGCGTTGCCGATGAGGATCAGCGCGGTGATGCGCACGGCGTTCAGCAGGAAGATGGTCACCACGCCTGCGGGGATGAGGAGTAACGCATGGGGGAAGCGGCACTCGCGGCGAAAGAGCCATAGCCAGCAGGCGGAGAAGGCGAGGATGAGGCCTACGCCTTCAAAGCCCGAGCACTCGGGGGCGATGATGACCTGGAATTTTTCGGTGCCGAGCAATTTGGTGGCAGGGTCCGAGACGATGCCGGAGACGAAGGGGTGGAGGAAGGCCCGGGTGAGAAAAAAGGTGAGGTTGGTGGTGGGACCCCAAAGGAGGCGGATGTAGTTGCCGGCGACGCAGGCGGCGACGACGAACACCAGGGCGAAGGCCGACAGCGAGCCTGTCTGGCGGAGGAGCTGCGACCACACCCGGAGCGGTGCCAGTGCGAGGGCGGCGAAGGCAATTCCGGCCAACCCGGTGATCAGCCAGAGGGCCACGGAGATACCTGCCGGAACCGCCGCGAGGTGACTTCCATACAGGGCCCAGGAGAGCGCGCTAAAGGCGGCCATGGCGAGAAGGTGGGACACGAGAAGGCCGCGGCCAATGGGCGCTTGCTCGACTCGCAGAGAGATTTCGGCGAGTGCAGTCCGCTTTGTGAGGTAGGCAAAGGTGACAAGGATGGCTCCGAATCCGACGACTCCGCGGACGGCCCATGCGCCTCCCTGGCCGACGAGGCCGATGATTCCGCCTTGCGCGACGAGGGCGCTGTTGTCGAGCCAGATAGAGAGGAGGAGCAGTTCAGCGGCGAAGAGGAAGGTAAGCGCGAGCAGCCGGGGAAGCAGGCCGAGAGACGCATGGCTAGCCGATCGTCCGTGGGTGCGGTTCTGGGGCGGAGCAGGGGTCGTGAGGAGAGGCATGTAGGGGCCCGGAAGACAACAAGAGCACCCGCATAGGATAGCGGGTGCCCCTTGGATCATCTGAGTTGAGGGTTTACTTCCGGCGTGCCCGGAACATGAGCACCATGCCGGATACCAAGGCAATCGCGCTGCCGGCGGATCCGACGGGAATCTCTGGTGTGGAGACAGGTACGGCCATCGCGACTGTCGATGCACCGGCTACCAGCAACACGAGTCCCAAAACAGTATTAAGTTTCTGCATGTGATCTCCATTGAAAGAAAGTTTTGACTAATTGGACAACGGCTATGCATCTGGAAAGCAATCGGAGGGCCATCTGTTCTGTTGCAAGGAAAAGGGTTATTCGGCCTGGGAGTCGAAGTCCGCAAACTCTTGCATGAAATGGGGAATACCGCGCGACGCCGGCTCAATCGGCTGTGGGCATCTCGACGTGGTCGATGACGAGGGTGTCGACGGGGCCTTTGGAAGGTTGGAGCTTGAGGCCGAGCTGTTCTTCGAGGGCGGTGAAGATGGAGATGACGTTGGGGCCGCCAGCTTCGGCGGCGACGTCGTCGGACCATTTCAGGGTGATGTCGGCGTGCCCGGTGAGGCCGGTCTTGTCGATGACTTTGCGGCCAGAGAGGCCGGAGAGTATGTCGGCGAGGTCGGACATGCTGTCACTCTTGCCGGTTAGGATCTTCATGGTGTCCGAGCCGTCGATGTTCCATCCGCTTCCGGTCTGTTCCGACGGGTCGAGCTTCAGTTTGGTGCCACTGTGGGCGACGATGAGGTCGTAGACGGGAAGGACCTTGGGTTCGAGATGCGCTTTGAGATGGAAGCGGTCGGCGAGCAGGGGGATGATCATGGCCTGCAACTGCGTGTCGGTGAGTTTGGTCGGAGAGCCGTCGTCGGGGGGAAGGACCTTGGCGGTGACGTCGAAGCTGACGGAGCTGACGGGGCCGGAGAGGCCGGTGATGAGGTCTTCCTTGACGTCGTAGGCGAAGGCGATGATGGACTTGAGGGGGACGTTGGAGGCGGTGAAGAGGATGTTGTCGTGCAGGCCCATGCCCCAGGACTGGACGTTGGAGTCATTCTGCCGGACGGAGCTGACATCGTAATTTGGGAGGGTTTGGGAGAGGGCGATGGCTGCTGCGGGACCCTTATGCGCGAGCTGGGCGTGGGCGGCGGCTGAGATGAGGAAGACAGCAATGGCAAGCGGGAACAGCCGGAGGGATTTGTGCACGGAACGCGGCTAGTTTGCTGAGGGCATTTCGACGTGGTCGATGACGAGGGTGTTGACCGGGCCGTGGGTGGACTGGAGCTTGAGGCCAAGCTGCTCCTGGAGGGCGGTGAAGATGGAGATGGCTTTGTCGGGGTCGGCGTCGACGACGTCGTCGGGCGACCACTTGAGTTCTATGTCGAACTGCCCGGTGAGTCCGGTCTTGTCGAGGACGATGCGGTGGACCCGGTCGGCGAGTGCGTCGGCTAGCCCGGTCATGGAGACATCTCTGGCCGTGAGTGCCATGTCGTTGTCGCGGCCGTTCAAGTTGATGCTGAAGTCGTGGGGGTCCTGGCCGGCGGAGGGCTTGAACTTCGGCGTGTTTTTGAGGACGGTGAGCTCGTAGACGGGGAGGGTCTTGACCTCGATGTGCGACTTTATCTGGAAGCGTTCGGTCAGCAGTGGGACGACCATCGCGACAAGCTGTTTGTCGCTGATGCTGGGGGGCGCGCCGGAGTCGGGCGGGAGAACCTTTGCCTCGACGTCGAAGCGAGCGGATTCAACCGGGCCGGAGATGCCGGAGATCATGTCTTCGCGAATGTTATAGGCGACCTCCAAGAGCTGCCTGAATGTCACGTTCGTGGCTGAGAAGCGGTTGTGGTCAATGGTGATGTCAGTATTTCCGGATTCGGTCTTGTTCTGATGGATGGAGACGACATCGTAGGCGTAAACGGGTGCGGCGGTGCTCGGGGGCTGGGCGAACGCGCGTGGCGCGAGAACGAGCAACAGAGCGGCGAGGACGATCCAGAGGTGCTGGCAGGGTGGATTGCGGGCCGCGAATTTCGACATAAGTTTTTCTCCTGAGAGACTATACGGAAGAAGCCAGAGGAAGGTTCTTGGGGGTGCTGGCAGACGCAGCGCGAGGTGGACAGCCTGTGCGATGATTCCAATGCTGGCAGTTGTTATGCGGCAATCGGGGTGGAGGAGAGGCGAACGATGCGGATACGGACGGTTTGGAGTGCAGGGTTGGTGGGATTACTGGCGGTGGGTGTGGTTGCATGGGCGCAGGGCAGTGGGGAGCATCGAGGCCCGACGGCCGGGCCGCAGTCGAGCCGTGATTTGCAGGTCTACTTCGTGGACGTGGAGGGTGGACAGTCGACACTGTTCGTTGCGCCGGATGGAGAGACTCTGCTGGTGGATACAGGATCGGCGGGGCCAACGGCGCGCGATGCGACTCGGATTGCGGCGCTGTGCAAGCTGGCGGGCGTGACGAAGATCGACAACCTGGTGATTACTCACTACCACTCCGACCACGTGGGCGGACTGCCGCAGTTGGTGACGATGGTGCCGGTTGCACGATTTATCGACCATGGCATCAACCGCGAGAGCGAGGCGGTGGATGGAGGCGCGGCGACCGTGAGGGGATGGAACGCCTACCAGAAAACGCTGGCGGATGGACATGCGGAGCACCTGGTGGTGAAGCCGGGCGATGTGCTGCCGGTGAAGGCGATGCATGTGGAGGTGGTGAGCGCGGACGGCGAGGTGATTGCGAAGCCGCTGGCGGCGGGTGGGGAGCAGAATCCGGCGTGTGCGTCGTCGCCGCTGAAGGACATTGAAAATACGGAGAACGATCGCTCGGTGGGGATGGTGATTACGTTTGGCAAGCTGCGGATTCTGGACCTGGGCGATCTGACCTGGGCGAAGGAGCGGCCGTTGATGTGTCCGGTGAACAAGCTGGGCCAGGTGGATGTGTACATCGTGTCGCACCATGGGCTGATCAACAGCGGCAGTCCGGCGCTGGTGGATGCGATTGCTCCGCGGGTGGCGATTATGGACAACGGCCCGCGTAAGGGCGGCGCGCCCACAACCTTCGAGACGATTGAGGGTTCATCCAGATTGAAGGAACTGTGGCAGTTGCACACGGCGGAGGGGAGCGATGCGAAGCACAACGTCGCGGAGTCGCGGATTGCGAATTTACCGGGGCCGGACGCGGGGAATTATCTGAAGTTGACGGCGCGGATGGATGGCAGCTTTTCCGTGACCAACGGGCGAACCGGCGAGACCGTAGAGTACCCGGTAAAGTAATGGATGGATTGGAGTTATTTTCTTACCCGCGGCGCTGTTTGGCCAGCGGGATTGCATCCTACTGTGTATCGCGGCTGCTGGTTTGCCGCGGGTTGGACTGGAGAACGAAGATGAAAAGCGGGTGTTTGGGCCAAATGGCAGTCGGGTCGGGTGATTCAGGGATGGGCAAGACCGAAAGGCGAGTTAAGGGTTGGTCGTGGAGAATGCTCGGTTTCGGCGTTGGGTTGGCGCTGGTGTGGGGAGCAGCAGGTTGCCATAAAACCACCGCGCAGGGGGCTGCGCAGAATGCAGCGGAGCAGTATGGCGGGGATCCCGCAAATGTGAATATGGCCGGCGATGGGAATGGCGCTCCGGGACAGCCGGCGCAGGTACTTGGGCAGAGTTCTCAGAATGAAGCTCAGCAACAGGCAGAGGAATACTCGCAGCAGCCACCGGCGCCGATTGAGCGGAGAGCGCCGTATTCCGGCGATCAGAGTTATGGAAATCCGGGTTCCCCGAATCAGGGCTACAACGACCCGGGCTATCCCAATCAGGGTTATGACAACGGAAGTGGCTTGTCCGATGACCAGGCGGCGGATTTGTATGCGAGCGATCTGACGGATGGGGCTGCCAGCGAGCCGCCGCCGCCGCTGCCGGATTACGATCAGCCGCCGGCTCCGGATCCTGACTATCTGTGGACGCCGGGCTACTGGGCATGGAGCCCGATGGGATACTACTGGGTTCCGGGATGCTGGGTTGCGGCGCCTTACGTGGGTGCCTTGTGGACTCCTGGATACTGGGGTTTCATCGGCGGACGGTACCGCTTCCACCACGGGTTCTGGGGACTGCACATCGGCTTCTATGGCGGCATCGACTACGGGTTTGGATATACCGGGTACGGATACTACGGCGGGTATTGGGACCATGACCACTTCCGCTACAACACGGCGGTGAATCGCGTGAATATCAACGTGATTCGTAACGTGTATACCCGCGATGTTTACGTCAACAACCAGGTGGTGAACAACCGGATTGTGAACCGCGTCAGCTTCAACGGCGGACGCGGCGGCGTTCAGGTGCAGCCGCGGCCAGCAGAGGTTGCCGTGCTGCATGAGCAGCGCCATGCGCCGATGCAGTCGCAGGTTCAGGTGCAGCGGGATGCGTCGCAGAACAGGCAGCAGTTCTTCAACCAGAATCAGGGACGGCCGGCGGTGGCCGTTTCGGCAGGGCCGGTGGTGGCGGACCGCACGCCGTTGGCGGTGCTGCCGCGGGCTGCGGGGCCGGCTGTGCAGCCTGGAGTTCGCAACGATATGAGGCCGGGCCAGGGCCAACCGCAGGTGAGGCAGGGGCAGCCTCAGCAGGGACAGTTCCGGCAGGGCCAGCCCCAAGTTCAACCCCAAGTCCAGGGGAGACAGGGACAGCCTCAGCCTGAGGTGAGGCAGCCACAGCAGCAGGGACAGCCGCAGCCACAATTCAGGCAGGGCCAGCGGCAAGGTCAGCCACAGCCTCAAGTGAGGCAGGTACCGCAGCGGTCCCAGCCGCAACCTCAGCCTCAAGTGAGACAGGCTCAACCTCAGCCCCAAGTGAGACAGGCTCAACCTCAGCCTCAACCTCAGGTGAGGCAGGCGCCTCCGCAGCCTCAGGTAAGACAGGCACCGCCGCCGCAGCCTCAACCGCAAGCAAGACCTCAGCCGCAGCCGGCTCCGCAGGCGCACCCGGCTCCGCAGTCACACCCGGCACCCCCTGCTAAGCGGGACGATCACCCGGACGACAAGCCTCGGCGGTAGTCTGGCGTGTAGCGGTTTTGACAGGTGGAAGGTAGAACGCATGGAACGGCAGGACTGGCCACTTCGGCTCGTCCTGCCGTTTCTTCGTTTGGGGGCGCGTGAGGAGGATGGTTGACGGGGTGGTGAGAGTGTCCCCGCGATACCCTCGCCTGCGGGCTCGGTGATCATGCGGCGCCCATTCGCCGGGTGCTATTTGCTGAAGGCTAGTTGGCCGAGGAGGATCGCGTTCAGGGTGATGATGACGGCGACTGTGATCCAACCCAGGATGCGGGTGTGGCGGGCGCTGGAGAAGCTGTGCATGACGTCAATCCGGCTGGTGAGCAGGAGCAGCGGAATGAGCGCGAAGGGCAGCGCGAAGCTGAGCACGACCTGCGAGAGCACGAGGATGCGAAGCGGGTCGAGGCCGGTGGCGATGATGGCGACGGCCGGGATGACGGTGATGGCGCGGCGCAGGAAGATGGGGAACTTGATGTCGAGGAAGCCCTCGATGATGACCTGGCCGGCCATGACGCCAACGGTTGAAGAGGAGAGGCCGGAGCAGAGGAGCGCGACGGCGAAGACGGTGGCGGCGAGGCTTCCGAAGAGCGGGCCGAGGGTGTGGTACGCCTCCTGAATGGTGGGCTGCAGGTTGTTGGTGTGGACGAAGGCGACGGCGGCCATGAGGATCATCGCGGAGTTGATGAGCCAGGCGCCGTTCATCGCGACGAAGACGTCGATGAGTTCGTAGCGCAGGAAGCGGCTAAGGATCATGCGGCGCGGAATCGGCGTGAGTTGGTTGCGGGCTTTGAGATTGTCGAGGGTCGCGGTGGCCGGCAGCGCGGAGCCGGTGAGTTCCTTGAGGCGCGGCTGCACCAGCGCGGAATGAAGATAGACGACGTGCGGCATCACCGTTGCGCCGAGCATGGCGACGGCGGCGTAGATGCTGTCGTGGAAATTCTGAGCCGAGGATCGATCGAGCGTGGGCAGCAGCGTGTGGATGGTCGCGAGCTTCCAGTCGGGATGGACGAGGAAGATCTCAAAAGCGTAGGAGGCGCCGATGATGGCAACGAAGGCCATGATGCCGCGCTCCAGCCAGCGGAAGCCCGCGAGGTCGAGCGCGAGGATGGCGAAGACGAGGACAGTGGAGACGAGCGCGGCCGCGAGTAGCGATTCCCTTGGACTGAAGCCGTGGGCGTAAAGCAGGGGGCCGAAGAGGAGGTCGAGGCCAATGGCTGCGCCGAGGAACTCTGCCAGGTCGGTAGCGACGGCGGCGATCTCGGCGGCGACCCAGAGGCCGATGGTCGCAGGGCGCGAGAAATGCTTGCGGCAGTTTTGCGGCAGGGTGAGGCCGGTGACGATGCCGAGCTTGGCGGAGAGGTACTGGATGAGCATCGCCATGGCGTTCGACCAGAGCAGGACCCAGAGCAGGCGGTATCCGAACTGCGTGCCGCCGAGGATGTTGGTGGCGAAGTTGCCTGGGTCGATGTAGGCGACAGAGGCGACGAAGGCGGGGCCGAAGTAGGTCCACATCTCGTTGCGCTGGAAGTTGGGCAGGAAGCCGCGACGAGGCGGCTCGGGGCTGGGGGCGAATGCGCCGGCGAGGGAAGAAGATGCTCGCGGGCTTGTCTCCGTCTCAGAGGTGGCCGTTTGTTCCAGTCGCGTTGTAGGGATATCTGGCATTCGGTTGCGGAACGAGGCTGGGCCCTCCTGCATTTGTATGGATGCGGTGGAAGCGACTGCGGCAGGTACGCGCACCCCACAAATTAGGTTAACCTAAGAATTAGGTATACCTAAATTGGAGAAATGAGTCAAACTGAATCAGGCGGAGCGGAGATCCAGATGTCACCAGGCCGGCAGACGAACGGCAACACCGAATCGGTGGACAACTACTTGAAGGCCATCTTCTACCTGGGAGGGCCTGAGGAGAGCCGCGTGACGATCAAGTCGCTGGCGGACCGCCTGAGCGTTGCGCCGGCTTCGGTGACGAATATGCTGCAGAAGCTGGCTGCGGCTCCGGCGCCGTTGGTGGACTATGAGCGGCACGGCGGGGTGCAGCTCTCGGGTGCGGGGAAGCGGCGCGCGCTGGAGGTGGTGCGGCATCATCGGCTGATTGAGACGTTTCTCTACGAGGTGCTCGACTATCCGCTGGAAGAGGTGCATGCGGAGGCGGAGCGGCTGGAGCACTTCATCTCGGAGCGCTTCGAGGAGCGGATCGCGGCCAAACTGGGACATCCCAAAATTGATCCGCATGGGCACTCGATTCCGACCATGGAGGGTGAGATGACGGCGCGGGAGTCGATGGTGCTGGCCGACGTGGTCGAGGACGGAACGTTCGTGATCGACAGCGTTTCAGACCGCGATGTACGGCACCTGCGATTGATCGAAGCGTGCGGAATCACGCCGGGGGCGCGCTTGCGCGTGCGAAAGAGCGTGGGTTCGCAGGGATATACGGTGCGGGTGGGGCGGTCGGCGAAGGTGTTCGATCTGACGCGGGACGTGGCGCGCGATGTGCGGATTGTGCGTATCGTGAAATGACCGAGACGGTCGGTGCGGGGCATCCGTGGAATAATCGTGCGGAGGCCGGATGCCGCTGATAACGTTTACGTCGCTGGTGTTTCTCGGATCGTTTTCGGCCGGGCTGCTGGGTGCGCTGACGGGGCTTGGCGGCGGCGTGGTGCTGATTCCATTGCTGACGCTGGTATTCCATGTGGATCTCCGCTATGCGATTGGCGCCTCGTTGATTTCGGTGATCGCAACCTCCTCGGGCGCGGCTGCAGCGTATGTGCGCGAGGGTTATTCCAATGTGCGAATCGGAATGTTTCTCGAGGTGGCGACGACCGTGGGCGCTGTGTTCGGTGCGTTCCTGGCGACACGGGTGCCCACGCGCGCGCTGGCAATCATCTTTGGCCTGGTGCTGATTTATTCGGCGTGGCTGTCGCGGCACCAGAAGGAGATTGACGAGGAGCAGGAGGACAATCCGTGGTCGGACAGACTGGGGATGTCAGGTTCGTATCCGGATGGGGCGCATGGCGGACACTTGAGTTACAAGGTGGACCGGATCACGGCGGGGTTCGCGACGATGTTTGGCGCAGGTACGCTATCGGGCCTTCTGGGGATTGGGTCGGGCGCGGTGAAGGTGCTCGCTATGGATAAGGTCATGCGCATTCCATTCAAGGTCTCGACGACGACGAGCAACTTCATGATCGGGGTGACCGCGGCGGCGAGTGCGGGGATCTATCTGTCGCGCGGGTACGTCAATCCGGGGCTGGCATTCCCGGTGATGCTTGGCGTGCTGGCGGGCTCTCTGCTGGGGGCGAAGGTTCTGGTGCACAGCCGGGTATCGCTGCTGCGGACGATCTTCGCGTTCGTGATTGTGGCGCTGGGCATCGAAATGATCGTGAATGGCTGGCTGGGGAAGATGTGAGGTGGAGATGAAGAATTCCGAGACGGCCGGAGCGGCGCGTGCTTTTGACGATGCCAGGATGGAGACGATTATGGGCCGGCTGCTGCAGGTCGGCGTGCTGACGGCCGCAGGTGTGGTGCTTGGCGGAGGGATCTCCTATCTGCAGGACCATGCGCGCGAGCGCTCCAACTATCGCGTGTTTACCGCGACGCCGGTCCAACTGCGTCACCCGGCGGCACTGCTGCAGGGGCTTGGGCGGGGCAACTCCGACGCGATAATTGAGTTGGGAATCCTGCTGCTGGTGGCGACGCCCATCTGCCGGGTGATCTTTGCCGTGATCGGGTTTGCGATGGAACGGGACCGGCTGTATGTGGCGATCAGCCTGACGGTGCTGGCGGTGTTGCTGTTCGGAATGCTCCGCGCCGGCTGAATCCTGGGACCCGGAGCTGGTGCTGGACGCGATTCGTGGGATTGTGGAGCGAATGATGTCATGCCGATTCAGGCGAGCTAGTTGAGAGCGTATGAAGCCGCTAAGATGCGAAGAAGGCCTCGACGTCTTCGATGGATTGCGTGAGGCGATAGGGTGGGAGCGAGTCGAGGAAGATACGGCCGTAACGCTGGCGCTGGATGCGCGGGTCGAGCAGCATCAGCACACCGCGGTCTTTGAGTGAGCGCACGAGCCGGCCGAAGCCCTGCTTCAGGGTGATGACTGCGCTCGGCACCTGGTAGTCGAAGAAGGCGCTCCCGCCGGCCGCGGTGATCGCATCCATGCGGGCCTTGACAACGGGGTCGGAGGGCACGGCGAAGGGCAGTCGGTCGATGATGACGCAACTGAGTTGCTCGCC
>OBLU010003820.1_pt1 | contig 13624 bp, 11 predicted proteins | sample 1518681 | NCBI WGS metagenome assembly OBLU01 (sample SAMEA3539304, study PRJEB22396) | soil metagenome | biome: tundra; feature: field; material: soil | place: USA | collected 2010-05 | depth 0.15 m
ACGACCCACATGCCATGCGCAAGAGCATCACGCAGCCAGAGCGACGCTGGCTTCAGCGATCAGCTCCCGCGGGCATGACCACTACACAGAAGTCCGGACACTCCCGAAAGGCGCAGTTTCGCCGCTCACTTGGGCTTCAAGGCGAGGTGCGAAGCACTCCAGCGTGGCGCAGACCTCTAAGAACGCAGTATCAGCCCCGTACCAATGCTTGAGATTTTCGATTGCGCAGTCGCCGAGACGCCTGTCGGCGCTCGCCGGGCTGCGATGAGACACCACATCATTGTTTGGCAGAGCGGCGCGCTCTGAAAGACCAAGCAGCTCGAGCAGACAAGCAAAAGATGCATCAAGACTCGGAAACCACATGATGAGCAGAAGGTCGTCAAGCCGGCTTTGGAGATACTTGCGATCGTGAAACCATCTCCAGTACGAACTTCTAACGTGACCAATCGAGATCATCGCGGCGCGAGCGGAAGCTCGTTGCTCTCTCTCGTCAGATGACAAAGCGCTGGCGAGGAAGTTGGCCGTCGGAAAGGCCCAAAAAGCACGTTGCTCCTCCACACTCCACGGATTGTCAAAGAGCGGTTGGCCGCGGCGCTTCCTGCTATTGAACCCGCTAACAAAGCGATCAATAGGGTCGCGGACGGTGAAGAAGACCTTGTCCCCAGACGGAATCTGACGCAGTTCGCAGTCGTGGCTGTGGAGCACGAGTTCCTCGAAGATGCGCCCCAGACGCCAGCCGCGGGCGGCGGCCCAAGTTGCAATCTGCCAGCGCTGAATCGACGCTGAGCCGGCGCTCGCGGCTGCGCTGTTCTTTACGCGCGGAGCGAAGTCGACCGGGCGCCGCTTCAGGGGCGCTCAGCAGCCCGCGGCGAGCCGCGCGAGTCGTTGCACTGACGTGGTGATGACTTCGCGCTGGGTCTCGAGGCGGTTGACCTCGGCATCGGGGATCTCGACCTCCACGGTGATCAACGTGCCTTCGCCCGCCGGCTCCAGCCGCCATTCAAAGCGCAGATCGGAAACCAGGCAGGAGACCGTGACCCGCTGCTGGTCGCGTTGGGTTTCCAGCAGCTGGCCCATCGGAAAGTCGGGGTAGCCCTCGGGGTACATGGTGTATTCCCTGTCGTTCGTGACCGTGATGGTGCCGATTCCTGTCCACCAGTCGGGGAAACGCGATGGGTCGTAGAGGAGCTTCCAAACGTCCTCCGGCGCCGCGTCCGAGGTCGCGGTGTCATGGAACGACGGCATTCGACCTCTCCTTTGGAGTTGATGACTGCATCTCGTCGAGCTCGGCGCGGGCCTTGGCAAGCTCGAGCTCGGGTTCGACGAGGCCCACTACGGGGCGTCCGAGGTCGGCCAGTACAGTCGTGATGCTCTCGGCGCGGACGGTCTGCTCGAGCAGGCGTTCCCAGCCTGCGATTGACTCCTTGATTCGCCGCTCGGCTTCCTCGTGCCGGTCGCAGGCGAGCGCGACCAGGGCCTGGACGCGTGCGAGCTTGGGCACGAGCGCGTTGGGGAAGTCCTGGGGGCGGACGGGCTCGAGCACCGTGGCTCGGACTTCCTCAGCAGCTCGTTCCGGCTGTCCGTTCCGGGCGAGCGATTCGGCCAGCGCCAGACGCGTCAGGGGCCGGCTGATGCGCGCATCGCCTGCGAGCGACTCGGCGAGCAGCCCGGCGGCTAGTTCGTACGCTCCCTGCTGGAGGGCGACCAGGCCGCGGTCGTGGCTCGCCATCGCCAGCAACTCAGGTTGCGCGAGCTGTGTAGCGAGTGCCTGCTCGGACTCAGCCGCGCGGCGGGCTTCTTCCAACCGCCCGAGGCATCTCAGAACGAAGGACCGGGCGGCCAGCAGATGGATCTCCAAGCTCTGGAGCCCTTGTCCGGCGATTGCGGTCATGCCGCGATCGAGGAACTCGAGGGCCCGCTCGTGCTCCCCGGCCGCGGCTGCGGCGCCGGCGGCGTTTGCCCAGCACCCGAACGCGAGGTCGGGCCGTCGCGCCCGGGCGATGGCCTCCCCGGCGGCGATCGACGGGCCGTAGGCATCGACGAACCGGCCTCTCCGCATCAGTACGAGCGCGCGGGCGTGTCCGACGTCGTAGGTTCGCAAGTCGTTGGTCTCCGGGACATCGGCGCTCAGCTGCCCCAGCAGCCGCTCGGCTTCCTGGACGTCGCCGGCGACGGCCTCGGCCCAGGCGCGCGCCGCGAGCGCTTCGCTGCGTTCCTCCTGCGTGGGCAAGCTGGTGCGATCGAGCAGTTCAATCGCGTGGCTGGCACTCTCGAGCACCGCGCGCGGGACGCAGATCGGGCCGTGGTAGGCCCTGGCTCGCCGCAGCCAGGCTCGGGCGAGCGGCAGCGGCTCGCCCTCCGCCAGGAGCGCCAGCGACCGTTCGAATCCTACCTCCGCTTGCTCGCGGCGTCCGCGCCAGGCTTCGAGCTCGCCGAGCTCGAGCCACAGGTCGGCTCGCTCTGGCGCGATCCCGAGCGCCTCGTCGAGGTAGGCGACCGCCTGCTCCAGTGCGGCCACGCTCCGGGCATCCGCGGCGGCGCGCACGAGCTGCGGGACTGCATCGGTGTCGGCGCCCGCGAGTCGCAGCTGCCGGGCCACCTCGGCCGGGCGGGGGATCGCGCCCATCTGCTCGCTCTCGATCAGCGCCTGTGCCCAGCGCCGGTGCAGCCCCCGGCGGCGGGGCTCGGCGATCTCCTCATAGACCGCGGCGCGCAGCAGCGCGTGGCGAAACCCGATCTGACCGTCGGCGCCGGCGAGCACCATACCTGTCTGAAGGGCTTGGGTCGCGGCCTGCTCGGGATCTCGCAGGCCAAGCTGGCCGAGCTCGGCGGATTCGAGCGGCCGCGCGGCGACCGCGGCGATTTCGACGAGCTTGCGTGCCTCTCCCGCAAGCGGTGCGAGCGTCGCCCGCACGGATCCGCGAAGGCTCGGCGCGACCTCGTCCTGACCTCGTCCGAGCGCGCGCGCGGTCTCCACGGCAAGCAGCGCGTTGCCCTCCGCGCGCTCCACGACGCGTGTGATGTCAGCCTCGCCCAGGCGCGCTGCCTTGCGGGCAAGCGCCGCCACCCGCTCGGCCGGCAGGGGCCCGAGGGCGAGCTCGGACGCAATCAGCCCGCGCGACCGTAGCGCGTGCTCGAGCCGGTCCGCGTCGGCGCTGTGCGGCAGTTCGCGCCGGGTGATCAGGACCATGACCCGTTGACCCGCCACGCGCCGGGCTGCATAGCCGGCCAGCTCCAGGCTCGGCGCATCAGCGCTATGAGCATCCTCGAGTACGAGCAGCAGCGGCGCCGTGCGCGAGGCCCAGCTGAGCAGCGCGACGACCGCCTCGTAGAGCCGGGTGCGCTGGAGGTCTGGGGCGACCTTGGTGCCCGTTTCGCCGCTGCGGGCGAAGTGCGCCGGAAGCTCTGCCGCCAGCACGGCCAGCTCTTCAGGCCAAGCAGCGTCCAATGGAGGCGCCGGCAGGAAAGGCAAGAGCTCGCGGATCAGCTCTGCCCAGAGGCTTAGCGGCGCGGTGCCGCCGAGGTCAAGCGCCGCGCACGCAGCGCTCAATCCGCCGGCCGAGGGCACGCGCTCGCGCAGCTCCGTGGCCAGCCTGGTCTTCCCGACCCCCGCCTCGCCGCGGATCAGCACCACAGCTCCCGACCCACCCAAGACTGATCGCCACGTCTCCTCGAGCCCTGCCAGCTCCCGATCGCGGCCGATGAGCGGCAGCAGCCCCGGCGTCGGCGGCGACGGGCTGGCTCTGATGGGCGCGTCGGTTTCCACGTCTGCGCGCAGCTGCTCGACCAGCTCGCGCGTCGGCGCGGAGGGCGCCACGCCCAGCTCCCGGCGCAAGCGTTCGGACAGGGCCCGGTAGGCACGCAGCGCGTCGGCTCGATCGCCGGCCGCACCGAGCCGGGTGATCAGCCGCCGATGGGCGCCCTCGTCGAACGGATCGAGTTCTACCTGGCGACGGCTGAGGTCGATCGCTTCACGAGCATCACCGCGTCGCTCGCAGGCGTGCGCGATCTCCTCTAGCAGCTCGATCACCCGCTCCCGGTGGCGCGCGCGGGCCGACAGCGCCCAGTCATCCTCGATTCCCTCCAGCAGCTCTCCGCGGCACAGCGCCAGCGCTTGCTCGGGGGCGTCTGCGGCCAGCAACTCAAACTCGCGAGCGTCGATCCACAGACCTCCCTCGTCGCTCAGGCCGACCCGCTCACCCTCGACGGCCAGTCGCTCGCCCAGCTGGCGGCGTAGCGTCCACAGGGCGCTGCGCAAGCTCGCTCGCGCGCTCTGGTCGAGCACGTCGGGCCAGAATCGTGTCGCCAACTCGGCTCGAGGTACCGATCGCGGCGTGAGCGCAAGGTACGCGAACACCGCCCATGGGCGGTGCGACGGTGGCGAATCGATCACGGTCCCGTCCAGCTCGACCGCGAGCCGCCCTAACAGGCGTGCGCGCAGCACAGCGTCAAAGCCTACCGCCGCGCTCTTTGACTCTCGTTTGACGGCGTTCACACGCGGTCCGCGCAACGTTAGCTCCCATGGCACCCAACACCAACAAAGGAGAACGCCATGAGCACGACGACTAACCCCACCTTCGATCTCGACCGTTTCGCGCGTGCCGCCGAGGAACGCGACGCATCGACCCAGCTGTCGATGTACGCCCCGGACGCCACCGTGACCATCGCCGACAGGATCTCTCAGCCCGGCTCACCGCGAGTGCTCTGCACACGCGCGGAGATCAGGTCCTGGCTCGAGGACACCTACGGCCGCGACATGACCCACTCGGTCCAACACCGGGTCAAGGCCGAGTCCGGAGCCGCCTACACGCAGGCGTGCCGCTACCCCGACGGGACAAACGTGTTGTGCGCGACGGTGATCGAGCTCGAAGGCGGGCTGATCTCAGGCCAGACCGTCGTCCAGGTCTGGGACGAGCGGTAATCCGCTAAACGCACTCCACGGGCGAAAGGATCAATCACATGTCCACTGCTGCACAGGCCATCGATCAGGCCAAGCTGGATGAGTTCATGGGTCGCTTCGTCGGCGACCTCGGCGCTGCGATGAGCGCGGCGCTGGTGGTGATCGGCGACCGCCTCGGGCTCTACCGCGTGATGGCCGATGGTGAGCCGCTCGGTGCCCAAGCCGGCGAGCAGCGGCTGGGCGAGGTCGTCACCGCCGGCGGCATCTCCGCCTACGGCAACTCGACCCACGACTGGGATCTCTCGCACCCGGATCACCCCAACCCCGAATACCGCTGAGACGTCTCTCGCTTTCACAGCGACTTCACATTTCGTCCGCATCGATAGGAAGTTGTGACCAACTGGTAACCCTCTGATCGTCTTGCCGGGTCTATTGCGGATGCGCTGGGCCGGGTCGTGGGCCACGATCAAATCACTGTGTTTGATGATCGGCGCGTTGGAGTGTGATGGCAAAGGATCGGATGATCGAGGTGCTCGGCGAGGCCCAGTTGCTGCTTCCTGGACTGGTGGGCAGTGCGTTGGCCGCTAACGACCGAGTCAAGTACCTGCTCACGCTGCTCCAGGCAGCGCGAAGCGGGGCAGACGGTGCAGTGGGGGTGAGTGGTTTGCGTGACGAGCGGCTGGCGAGCGGAGTCGAGGACCGCGAGCTTGATCGCTTAGTCGGGGATAGCACTCATGAGCCGGATGGTCGGTACCGCATCCCGGGCGCGCAGACGCTTGCGCGCCGGACGATCGACGAGGTTGAGGCGATGCTGGCGCCACTGCTCGCTGCCGGCGTTCCCGCCGCGCGGGATCTCGACCGTCGCCTTCAGGCGGTATCAGCGGCGCTGAGGGTCGACGGTGATCTGATGGCCTCTGATGACATCGCGCTGCTCACCGCCGGTCCGGGGGCGGGCGGCGACAGCCTACATCTGGTGGTGATGGATGCACATAGGGAGTTGAATGCGCTCGAGGGGCAGATCGCGACGGAGTCGATCGATGGCGCCCGTGCGCACGACCTGTCTCCGGCCGATCGTGGGGTGGTCCGCGCGTTCATGCGTGGAGTGCACGCGACGGAGCGGCTGAAGTTCGATCATCCGGGGCTGGGCACGATCGCGACGCGAACCGGGCCGACGCTGGTGATCCAGAACGATCTCGGCACCACCGACGCGCACATCGTCGTGATCAAGGTCACCGGCCTGGTGGTGACGATCACCTACACCGACGTGCACCTCGCGCGGCTGTTGTTCTTTCAGGGTCTCCTCGCTCCGTTCCGGGCGGTATGGGATGACACGCGGTCTCGCAGTGATGCGGCGATCGAGGGCGGTCTCTTCCACCTTGCGAGCGGACGGTTCGAGGCCGATGACGAAGCAGACCTGGAGCGTTTCATCGCGCATCTCGGGTCGCGGCTGGTGTTCATCATCGATTGGAACCGGGCGCGCAAGCGGTTGCGTCGGCTCGTCGGCAGACGGTCGGCGATCGAGCTGTTGCGCTGGGCCGCCGAGCGTGAACACGGGCACATCGCATTCTTGCGTGCGGGGGCTGATGGACTCGTTTACGACGCGCTCGAGTTCGCCGGGGGTCGTGTGGCGCGGGCGGGCGAGTCGCTGCAGGATGTACTCGGCACCGATGCGGCGGAGGCCTACCTGCGGGCGGTGCTGCGCATCTGCTCCGACGGGTTGCTGGCGGGAAAGATGGTGTCACTCGTCCAGGATGAGGTTCGTGCTGAGCTGACCGGCTATCTGCGGTCGGCTCGTCAGGAGATCCAGGAACTAGCGTTGCGCCACGCCGAACTCAGCGTCGAAATCGCCGAGGCGGCCCGCGACGGGCTCGAGCACGCGATCGTCGGCGCCGCGGACCGCTGCCACGCGGCTGCTGCACGCGCGCTGAACGCCGAGCATGAGGCTGATGAGCTGGTCACGGGGGCCCGGACCGCCGTTCTCCGATCACCGGACCTCCGCCCGTTCCTCGACCTGGTGGAGGCCGCGGATGACATCGCTGACTGCGCCGAGGAGGCAGCGTTCTACGCCACGCTGTTGTCGGATGGGCATCCTGCCGGCGGCGTGCGGCCACAGGTGCGCCGAATCGCACGGCTGGTCTTGAACGCGTCGCGGGAGTATCTCCGTGCCGTGCAGCTGAGCGTCGAACTGCGACGGGGCGGCCCTCGCGAGGACATGGACGCTTTCCTCGCGGCAGCGCATAAGGCGATCGAGCTCGAGCGCGAGACCGACGACACCCAGCGCGCCGTCCACCAGGCACTGGTCGCGGAACCCGAGGAGTCGAATGTCGCGCTGTTTGTGGTAGTCGAGCTCACGCGCGCGTTCGAGGAGGCCGCCGACGCGCTGATGCACAGCGCACACCTGCTGCGAGAGCACACGCTCTCCCGGGTCGTGCGTTCGGAGTCTTCTGCCCGGCGTGCCGCGGACTCGGCACCGCCGCCGGTATCGTCGCTCGTCCCGGCGGCGAGCGAGCATGTCTACGTGCTCGGCGACCCTTCGATCCCGGTCCCGGGCGCGATGACGATCGGCGCCAAAGCACACGGGCTGGCGCGACTCGCGCGGGCTGGATTCCGTGTGCCGGAGGCCGCCGTTCTCAAGACGAGCTTCTCGCGCAGCCGCATGCACCCATCGAACGGCGATGAACGCCTACGGGAGGTGGTTTCGGGCGCCGTCGACGCGCTCCAGGGCCAGACAGGGCTCCGGCTCGGCAGTCCGCGACGGACGCTGCTGCTGTCGGTTCGCTCGGGCGCGCCAGTGTCGATGCCGGGCATGCTCGAGACGGTGCTGAACGTCGGCGTCTGCGACATCTCGGTGCGCGGACTGATCGCGCAGACCGGCAACCCGAAGCTGGCTTGGGACTCATACCGGCGGCTGGTGGAATCGTTCGCGACTGTCGTTGACGGATGCCCGCACGAGCCGTTCGAGCAGGCCGTGCGTGATCAGCTCGCTGCTGCGGCGGTGGAAAGTCCGCGCGAGCTCACGGCGCGAGCACTTGAGGAGCTCACTCGCGCTCATCTGGAGCGGTTCGCCGACCTGACCGGGCGACCGTTCCCCCAGGACCCAATCGAGCAGCTACTCGCGGCGACTCGCGCGGTGCTGGCGTCGTGGGATGCGCCGAAAGCCCGTGACTACCGCCGCATGCACGACGTTGCGGACGATCTCGGCACCGCGGTCATCCTGCAGCGCATGGTGTTCGGTAATGCTGGTGGGGTGTCGGGTGCCGGTGTGGGATTCACGCGCGATCCCGCCCTCGGAGAGCGGCGCCTGTATATGGACTTTCTGTTCGATGCCCAGGGCGAGGACATAGTCGCCGGGCGCCACATCGTGCAGGGCGTCAGCGAGCTGGCCGTGATCGCCCCTGACCTGCTCGACAAGATCGAGCAGCTATGCCCCCGACTGGAGGACGAGTTCGAGGACGCGCAGGAGTTCGAGCTCACCGTCCAGGAAGGCGAACTGTTTCTCCTTCAGACGCGTACCGCAAAGCGCACGCCCTGGGCTGCCCTGCGGATCGCGACCGATCAGGTTCACGAAGGCGTGATCTCCCCGGCAACGGCGCTCGCCCACCTTGAGGATATTGACCTTGCGGCGATCCGCCGCGTGCACGTCGAAGCACCCGGAGGCACCCAGCCGCTCGCTCACGCGATCCCAGCGAGCATGGGGGTCGCGATCGGTCCGCTCGCGCTCGACCGCGAGGCGGCCGATCGCATCGCGCAAACGGGAACACCGCCGGTGCTCGTTCGCGCGGACACTGTGACTGAGGACATGGCCGCGGTCGCCGTATCGGCCGGCGTGCTGACCGGCTCCGGCGGTCGCACGTCTCACGCTGCGGTCGTAGCGCGCGAGCTCGCCAAGCCCTGCCTCGTCGGCTGCCCCAAGCTCGAGCTCGATCTGACTGCACGCACCGCGAGGATCGGTGAACGGCTGCTCTACGAGGGAGACGTGATCTGCCTCGACGCCGAATCCGGGCTTGTCTTCTCCGGCACACCCGCGGTGATCGAGGAGCGCCCCACCGACGCGCTAAACGAGGTCGCGGCCTGGCGCGCCGCCTTGTCGGCGGCTAACGGCGCGGGCAGCTGAATGAAGAGCGCCCCTCCAGCTCTAACCGAACGCTTCCTTGCCGCCGTTGCGCTGGCCGCGCAGATCCACGGACACCAGCGTCGCACAGGGACGGAGATCCCATACCTGGCGCACTTACTCGTCGTCACGGGCCTCGTGATCGAGGACGGTGGCGATGAGGACGAGGCGATCGCGGCGATGCTGCACGACTCGGTAGAGGACGGCGGCGGTCGAGTCGTGCTTGAGAGGATCCTGCGGAGTTTTGGTCAGCACGCTGCGGAGATCGTCGAAGGCTGCTCTGACTCGGTCGACATCGACCCGGCCGAGACGTGGATCGAGCGCAAGCGCCGCTACCTCATGCATATGCCCGAGGTGACCGATGACGCGATCCTGCGCGTAGCGCTCGCTGACAAGGTTCACAACGCGCGCTCGCTCGTGCGTGACTACCGCGAGGAGGGGCACGCACTGTGGGAGCGGTTCACGCAGAAGACCGCGCGCGAGCAGCTGTGGTACTACGGCGGTCTGCTGGCGTTCTTCGAGCTCCGCCGGCCCGGGCCGCTCAGCGAAGATCTCCGGCGAGCTGTCAGCGAGCTCGCCTGGCTCGTGGCGCGCGATGAGGCGCAGCGAAGCAACGAGCTGCAACTGTGGCTTGACCCCGACCTTCACGCCGGTCAAGCACCGGACGGCTGGGTCCAGGTGCGCACGCCTGCCGAGTTGATCCAGCTGCTTGACGAACACTCGGTCATCGCGCTTTCGTTCAAAGGTGGATCCGACGCGTCCCCGGTGATTGACTGGCTGCTGGAGCAGGACGCAGGCGGCCGCGACCGATGGCCGATCGAACGGATCGCCTTCCACGGCGCCGCCGCCGCGACGGCGATCGACCAGCTCATTCGCGCGGTGGAACGCCGCCCGGAGAGCGGCGAACCGATGATTGAGCGACCCCTCGGCGCCACCAGACGGCCTTGGTGATCTTCGCACCGCGGTCGCAAGCACGGTAGTCGGCGACGATCACTCGCCCGATTGCGTACTTCACGGACGACCCCTCCGGGCGGAGTGCGGATGCCGCGGACGCTTCAATTGCCGACCATTGTCCGTATACCGAACTCAATTAGTGCTTATCAAATAGTCAGGGAAGGACCCAACTAATGTCTCGTAAAGTCTTCGACGTTCTCACCAGCGCTGGGGGGGTGGTCGCCGTTGTCGTCCTGCTAGTGGCCGGCGGTCTGCTGACCTGGGGGCACAGCTTTGTCAACTCCAACGTCCGCAACCAGCTCGCGCAACAGCAGATCTACTTCCCGGCCAGGGCGGCATTTGACCACGCCAAGCCCGGCACCGAGATCACCCCGGGGATGATCCCCTATTTGGAGAAGTACGCCGGACAGCAGATGCTGACGGGTCAGCAGGCCGAGGCCTACGCTGACCACTTCATCGCGATCCACCTGTCAGAGATGCCCTACGGCGGCGTCTACGCGAAGATCAGCTCGGCCGCGATGGCCAGCCCGACCAACACCAGCCTCAAAACTCTGGAGCAGACTTCCTTCCAGGGAACGACGCTGCGGGGGCTGTTGCTTGAGGCCTATGCGTTCTCAAAGATCGGCCAGATCATGCTCTGGGGGGCGATCGCGTCGTTCATCCTGGCGGCCTTCATGTTCGCGCTCGTCGCCTTTGGCTTCCAGCACGCTCGAGTCACCTCACCTGAAAAGCGGATGCTGGCACCGAAGCTGAGCCCAGCGTCCTGAGCTAGTGGGTGGGCGGGAGTCTCCCGTCCGTTGCCACGACGCCCGCGTCGGCTCACGCCGACGCGGGCGTCACTCGTCTAATCGGCCTGGCGATGAGTCCATGCTTGAGCAGCGAGTAGGGGATGTCCGCAACGAACCGGCTGGCAGCGCCTTCCCCCACTGCAGTGAGCTCGTGAACTGCGCTCCGGAGCGCCGGCATCCGAGCCCCACCGTGCGCGTCTGAGGCGATCACCGCTCGCGGGGCGCTGCGCAATAGAGTCAGCGCGTCGGCGCGAGTTCGTTCGCCGTACAGACCGGTGAATGAGCCAGCAGTTAGCTGCAACACGCTGCCGGCGACGCGCTCGCGAGCGAGCGCCGCGTCGGTGGCGGGGGTCTGCATCGTGCGTTCGGGATGAGCGATGACGGTCCCGAAGCCTCGGTGGCGCAACTCGTCCGCGGCTTCGGTGAAGCGGTCGTCGAGCCCGGCGAAGGGTGCTTCAAGCAGCACCCATCGGTGTCCGCGGGTCCCCTGGGCGATCGCCTGCAGTTCCGGATCGGTCAGGCGCTGGACCATCTGGTGGGCCAGCTCGCCGCCCGGTCGGACGTCGAGTCCGATGCGCTGGCGTCGCAGGCGGTCGACCAGCTCTCGCACGAGCTCGGGGATCTGCGCGGGCTCTGTGATGTGCTGGGGGTGCACATGGGGAGTGGCGACGACGGTTTGGGTCCCGTCGGCGACGGCGGCGGACGCCAGCGCGAGGCTCTCGTCCACGGATGAAGGACCGTCGTCAACGCCGGGGAGGAGGTGGAAGTGGATATCGACGTTGCCCATCACCTCCGATGATTCGGGTGAGAAACCGATATCCCGTGACGATTCGGTGAACGTAGGCGGACAGGCTTGACAGAACTCCGCAGCTGGCGTGTGGGGGGTCTCGGATTTACAGGAACGTCACAACGTGTGACTGGCGGAGTGGATTATTGGGCGCGCCGGCGGCGGCCGCCAATCCTCAAGCCGGGCCGCGCGGCGCGACCTTGTCAACAATGTCCGCTACTTGTGTGAACCCCCTGTGACTTGTCTTGACAAGTTTGATGGCCAGGCCGATCGTGTCGTGCGAAACCAATCAGGGGGTCGCGTGTGGGCCGAGCTAGCAGCGCCGTCCTGAGCGGGTTGCCACCGGGGCCCCAGGGGCCCTATCGTCAAGCTCGTGGCATTTGAACCAGAGCTCCGTACGGGTCCTCCATGGGCGATGGAGGAGATGATCCTGCGCGAGCGAGAGCTCGTGCCGGAGCTCTTGGCCAGCGCTGAGGCCCGCCACGCGGGAGCGCTGATTCGCAGCGCGCTCAGCGCCGGCGAGCCCGTCGTACTAACCGGATGCGGCACCAGCGAGCATGCGGCGATGGCCGGCGCGCAACTGGTCAACGAGGCTCTCGGCGTGGAGTCAGCCATCGCCCGTGACGCGTTTGAAGCCTCGATCGAACCTCAGGCCGGAGGCGTGCTCGTGGGGATCTCCCATGAGGCCGGGACCACGGCAACGCTCAACGCGCTGGCGGCCGCCGGCGCCCGAGGCGCGCACACGATCCTGGTCACGGCGGTGCCCGAGGGAGCCACGACGGCCAAGCTGGTCGTCCGGACGCCGCTACGCGACCGTTCGTGGTGCCACACCGTGGGTTACCTCTCGCCTGTGCTGGCTGTGTATGCGATGAGCGGGCCGCCCGCCGGGCCGGTTCGCCAGATCCTCGACGAGGCGTTAGATCGGCGTCCGCGGTACGCCGCCGCCGCGGCCCGGCTGACCGGCTGCGAGCGGCTGCTGATCGCCGCCAGCGGCGTCGACGCGGTGACCGGCCGGGAGTTGGCGCTGAAGCTGGAGGAGGGGGCCCACGTGTCGGTGACGCCGTTGGGTCTGGAGAAGATCCTGCACGGGCATCTGGCTGCCGCCGATGGGCGCACCGGGCTGATCATGCTGCGCTTTGACGCTCGCCACAGCGACGCGCGCGATCGCCGGGCTCGCGACGTGCAGGCCGCGGCAGATGTCTTGGGCATGGCCACGGTGACGCTGTATGCCTCGACGTCGGGAATCGCTCCGGTGGCCGGCGCGCTGATCGCCGGTGCGCTGGCGCTGCAGTGGCTGACGCTGGAGTTCGCGCTCGCCCGCGGCACCAACCCCGATCTGATCCGGCGCGAGCAGCCGCTCTACCGCGCGGCCGCGCAAGCCGCCGGGACCTAAGGGGCCCCTGGGCAGTTCGTACCTCACAGGTACGCCCACGGTATCTGTAGGATACTGCCGGTGTCCTCGCTTGTTGGCGACCACCCGTCGGTCAGCCCGCTGCTCACCGAACGGGTGCAGCGAGCCAAGCTGCTGGACGGCATGGTTCGCGCTGTGGCCGAGAAGGGGTTCGCCAACGCCACCGTCTCCGACGCGGTGCGTCTGGCCCGCGTCTCACGCGGGACGTTCTATGAGCTGTTCGAATCCAAGGAGGCCTGCCTGGTGGCCGCCTACCGCCTCGGATGCGAGGTGCTCGAACAGCGCGTGAGCGAAGCGGTGCGCGACGTCACCGATTGGCGGGAGGAGTTGCGGCTGGGCATTCGCGCGTATCTGCGTACGCTGCAGGACGAGCCGCTGTTCGGACGCGTCTACCTGCTGGAACGGATCGCCGTCGGCGAGGAGCGTGACGCGGTGATACGGCGCTTCGCCGCCCGCTACGGCGCGACGTTCGCGCGGTCCGGGCGCCCGGTGCCCCCCCCTGACGCGCTGTTCGTTCTGGCCGTCGGCGTCCACGAACTGGCCTGCAGCCGGGTTTCACTGGGCCAGCCGGTGATCGATCTGGAGGACACGCTGGTCGGATGCGCCGTGCGTCTTGTAGCCGAAAAGGAGGAAGCATGGACCTGACGTTCAACGACCGCGAGGCGGCCTTCCG
>OBLU010003821.1_pt1 | contig 13621 bp, 13 predicted proteins | sample 1518681 | NCBI WGS metagenome assembly OBLU01 (sample SAMEA3539304, study PRJEB22396) | soil metagenome | biome: tundra; feature: field; material: soil | place: USA | collected 2010-05 | depth 0.15 m
GCCCGCGACGTCACCGGATCCTGCCAGTCCTCCGTCGACACCCGCCCGTAAAACACGAACCGCAACCCGCCGCGCACCGGTCCCCTGCTCTCCGGGCGCCCTGACCGCGCCGCCCACGCCACCAGCCCGTCCCCGCCCCCAGCCGCGGGGCACGGCCGCGAGGACATCAGCGCGGGGCGCCTGGCTCTGGGCCGGGCGACTGTGGGCTGATCGGGTCACCGGCTGGGATCTCGATGAGCAGCGTGGTGCCGCTGCCGGCGGGACTGCTGACCTTGAGCGTGCCGCCGAGCGCCTCGATGCGGTCGCGGAGCCCCGCTAGTCCCGACCCGTGTGCCGGGTCGGCTCCCCCGATCCCATCGTCGCGAATCGCCAGCTGCAGGATCGGGCCGGGTGTACCGAGTTCGACGTGTACGGCGGATGCGTGCGCGTGCTTGGCCGCGTTGGTCAGTGCCTCTGACACTGCGTAGTACGCCGCGACCTCGACGTGCTCGGGCAGCCGCCGCCCGGCGCGCAGATGGAGCTCGACCGGCATCACGGACTGGCGGGCCAGCGATCTGAGCGCTGGCTCCAGGCCGCTCCTGGAAAGGATCGCCGGGTGAACCCCGTAGGAAATCGCCCGCACCTGGTCAGATACGCCGGCGAGCCGCTCGGCAATCGGCGACAGCTTGCCGTCCAGCTCGCCGAACCCGGCAGGCACCGACGCCTGCACCGCCCGCAGATCCAGTATCAGCGACACCAGCTGCGGCTGGATGCCGTCGTGCAGATCACGCTCGATCCGCCGCCGGGCCTCGTCCGCGGCGGCCACGATCCGCGCACGGGAGGCGGCCAGGGCGGCCAGGTTCTCAGCGTTCGAGATCGCCGTGGCGACGAGCTCCGTGAACCCCGTGAGACGCGATTCAGTGTCCGGGGCGAACGGCTCGCGAGCCAGCTTCGAATGGAGGAACAGAACGCCCCACAACCGTCCCCCGTCGAGGACCGGGCTAGCGACCGAGGAGCCGACCCCCAGCTCGTCCCGTACGAATGCGGCGATAGGCCCGGGAACGCCTCGATAGTCGTCTATCCGGACCGGCCGGCCCGTCTGGAGGACTGCCGAGGCCAGATCGCCTCCTTCGAGCGGCCATGGACCCGGAACCAACGGATGCTGCTCGCCCTCGGCGGCCCAGGTAGCCAAGACGGTGACGGTCTGATCACTTTCGTAACGGCCCATCCCGGCCATGTGGGCGCCGAGCAGCTGTCCGGCCTCCGCGGTGACCGCCGCGAACACCTCCTCCGGCGGCACCTCGCGCGCCACCAGCGTCGCCACCCGCCGCAACGCCGCCTGCTCCTCGGCCAGCCGGGCGAGAGCGGCGCGGCTCTGGGCGTTCGCGATCGCCGTCGCCACCAGTTCGGTGAACGAGACCAGGCGCGCCTCGGTGTCGGGTGGCATCGGCTGTTCTACGGTCGAGCCGGCGGCGATCAGGCCCCAGAGCCGTCCCTCCACGATGACGGGTGTCCCGGCCGCCCACCGGAGACCCGTTTCGCGGATGCCGGCGCTAAGGGGGCCCGAGGAGCTATCGGCATAGCCGTCGATCTGGGCTGGACGGCCGGTCTCGAACACCAGCGTGCCGAGGTTGTGCCCTCCCATGGCCCACCGGCTGCCCACCGGAAAGTGGACTACGACGCTGCCCGATTGGGCGACGAACGTGAGCGTACCGTCCGGCTCGTAGCGGCACATGCTGGCCGAATCGACGGGGAGCAGTTGCCCGGCCTCTTCGGCAACCGCCGCGAACACCTCCTCTGGCGTTGCCCCGCGCGCCACCAGCGTCGCCACCCGCCGCAACGCCGCCTGCTCCTCGGCCAGCACATGCAAATCGTCCACGCTCAACGGCGCTCCCGGCCGCCGGCGCGCGGCGCGAACGCGGCGCCAGGCTCGCTCGTCATGAAGACCCGCGCCACAAAGAGGTCGCGCCGTAGCGCATGAGACGGCTCCTGTTTGAGGGCTTTGATTCATGATGCCTAACGGCTGGCCGCTGCGCTACGCCCGTCGACCTGGCCTGACGCATCGCCGAGCCGCACACGCGGTCTCGCCAGCGCTGACCTACCGAAGCGTGCTGGCCGGACGCTCAAGATTTTTGTTAACGGCGACCCGATTAATGCTGGGCGCCGCCGGGAGCAGCGGGCACCGAGATCGCCATAGTCAGGCCTCCGCCGGGAGTTTCCTCCGATTCCAGCGTGCCGTGCATCGCTTCGGTCAGGCCGCGGGACACCGTGAGCCCGAGCCCGACGCCGGTGCCTGCCTCGCCGAGCCGCTGGAACGGCTCGAAGATCCGGTCCCGGCCGGGCCCGGGTACCCCCGGCCCGCGGTCGGCGACGCGCAGCACGACCCAGGCTCCGCGGGCGCCAGCGGGGGCATCCTGCGGGAGAGTACTGCAGCGCGTCCGCGGTCACGTTCGCAATGACCCGTTCCATAAGCGGCGGATCGGCCATCACCGGGGGCAGGCCAGGCGGAACGCAGACCATGACCGCCCGGGCCTGCGGCCCGATGCTGGCCAGGGAGCGCGCGATGATTTCCTCCAGATCGGCCGGCCGTGGAATCACCGGCAGCGCCCCGGCCTGCAGCCGGCTCACGTCCAGCAGGCTGGAGGGCAGGTGGGAGAGCTGGTCCAGGGACTCATCGGCGGCGGTCAGCAGTTCGTCATGATCCTCGGCCGTCAACTGGATGCCGGCCGAGCGCAGGCCGCTGACGGCCGCCTTCGCCGCCGCCAGCAGTGTACGCAGGTCGTGGCTGACCGCCGCGAGCAGCAGGGCGGACGCGCCCAGGACGGGCGTTTCGCTGCCTGACACCGTGCCTCCCTTAACGAGCCCCATGGGTAGCTAGCCGAGCACCCTGGAGCCGCCGATCATGGTCAGCGTCTCCGTCTCGGAACTGGTATCGCCGCTGACCAGGATCTGTCCGCAAGAGTTGACGGTGTACCCCTGCGCGGAGACGAAGCCGCTGGGGACGGTGAAGGTGCCCGTCTGGGTTGTTGCGGGGCTGGAGGTGTCCGCGACTGCTCCGGTGATGGGGTAGCCGACAAAGGCGGCAGCGTCGGTCCCGGGAGTTCCGTACACCAGGTACAGCTCAGTAGCGGTGTTGCCGCGACTGGAGATGTGGCCCAGGACCGCTTCGCCGTAGTTTCCGTTGATCAGTTCGCCGGTGCCGTTGAAGTTGGTGTCCAGGGCGCCGGTGTGATCGTTCACGGCTACCGTCAGGCCCGTCGCCTTGGAGGACGAGCCCTGCTTGGTTCCCTTGGTGAAGGAGAAGCCCGAAAGGATCATGTCCGGGAAGCTGGACTCCTGACCGCTGACGGTGACGTTGGTGATCTCTGCCGACGGGCCGGAACCGTTCACGCTCTGTACGGGAAACTCGGCGAGGCCGCCGCTGCCGAAGCTGCTGTCGAGGCTGCCGTTGCCCTTGATCTTGGCCGCCAGCACCAGGCTGGACGACGCCGCGTCGTCCACGCCGCCGACATAGATCGTGCTGTTATCTGACACCGCGCAGCCGTACAGCGTCGGGGAATTGTTGCCGCCCGGGGTGGCGATGGTGACTATTCCCGGAGTGGTGCCACGGGGATTGAAACTGGTATCCAGGCGGGCCGTGCCGGAACCACGGGCCGGCGGCCGCAGGCGTTCGACGACCCCCGCCGTGCCACTGGAAGTGGTTTCCTGCCCGACGATGATGATGTCGCGACTAGCGGGAGCAATGCACAGGCTGGTGAATTTGTAATTGCCCTCGTCGCTGGTATCGAAGGCATTGATGTAGCCGTCAGCGCCGAATTCGGTGTCGATCGCACCATGGCTGGTGCGCCGCACGATGTAATACGGGCCCAGGTAACTGGGGCTGGTGGAGCTGGGCGGCGGCGTGCCGCTGCTGGCCGGGAAGCAGCCCCGGCAGCCACCCACACCGACGTTGGCGTTGGCCTCGACCAGGCTGTAGGCCTGCTGGCCAGGGCCGTCTGGGTCAACCGCTACGCCGGTGCCGTAGCTCTGCCCGGTCGTGGTCGGGCCAGCGTAGGGCTGCGACAGCCCTCCGGTGCCGTAAGCGCTGACGTAGCTGAAACTGAAGTCCGCCGCCTTGGTGCTGCTCTTTGCGGATGCGTAACCCGGAAGACCCAGGCTCGCGGCCAGCACGATTGCGCCTATATAAACCCAGCGTCTCATGCATGCGTCCCTTCGGTGAGTGCTGCTGCGCCAGTGCGGTGTAACTGGGTGACGTGTGCGTCGTCGGCGGGTGCGCCGAGGTCAAAGAGCTGGCGCAGTGCGTCGAGATAGACAGGTCCATTCGGTCCGCTGGAGAATTCCCTGGCGCGGACGGTCGGCTGGTGCAGAACCTTGCGGAGTATGCGGTGGACGGTGGCCGCCGTCTCGGCCCGTTCCTGTTCGCTGAGGCCCGGCAGCCGGCCGTGCAGCCGCGCCAGTTCGGCGTCGGCGAGCTGCCTGATCTGTGCGTGCATCGCGGCGATGACGGGCGTGGCCGCCGCTTGCTGCTGCCGCTCCATGTACGCGGCGGTCTCGGCGGCGACGATGGCGCGGACCTGAGGGATCTGGCCGGGTACCGCCCCGTCAGCCAGGTGCTGGCCGAGCGCGGTGAGGTCGATCAGCGTGATCCCGGCCAGGCGCCCTACGGCGGGGTCCACGTCGGGTGGCATCCCGAGATCCAGCACGAAAAGCGGCCGCTCCCCGGCTCGCGCCCGGGCCGCCCGCACCCGCTCGGCGGGCACGCTGAACGCGGTGGCCCCGGTGGCCGTGATCAGGATGTCGGCGCCGGCGAGGGCGGCGGGCACGTCGCTGGTCCGCAGGGGCCTGCCTCGCACCGCCGCGGCCACCTCAGCGGCTCGCGCCACGTCGCGGCTGGCCACGGAGAGCCGCCCCACGCCGGCCTCGCGGAGCAGCCGGGCCGCGAGCCTGCCCGTGGGCCCGGTCCCGAGCACAATGGCAACGCGGCCGGCCAGACCGTCCAGGTACGCCTGGGCGAGATCCAGGCCGGCCCGGGCGAGCGAGATACCTGCAGTACTGACCGTGGTCTGGGTGCGGGCACGCTTGCTGGCCCGCAGCGCCGCATCGATCAGGCCGGTGACAGCGGGGCCGGTGGTGCCCGCCACGGTGGCCGCGCGGGCGGCGGCCTTGATCTGGGCGACAATCTGGTCCTCACCGACCGCCATCGAGTCCAGCCCGCACGCGACCGAGAACAAATGCTCAGCGGCCGCACCGCCGATGTGGATGCGGGTCATCCCCAGAACGTCAGCCGCCGGGATCCGGCCACGCGCCGCGACCAGGTCCGCGACCGCCCGGGTGGCCGACCTGGCGGCCCCGTCGACGGCCGCATAGACCTCCAGCCGATTGCAGGTGGAAAGGATGGCCACCTCATCGATGGACGGCAGAGCATGCAACCGGGCCAGCAGGCCGCCCAGCTCCGCGGACGGCACGGCGAGTTTCTCGAGCACTTCGACCGGGGCGAACCGGTAGGACACCCCGACATTCACAATCGTCATCGCAGGTCCGTTCGGTAGGTGGATTCTGCTCAGGGGTGGATGAGGGCCCGGCGCCTGCTGGCGCCGGGCCCCCGGTCTGCCCCGGCTGAATCAGCCGGTCAAAGCGACCGGCTGGATCTGCCGGTCAGGACTGCCCGGCGCGGACGCCCTTCTCCACCCGGTCGCCGAGGTCCTTGTCCACGTTCCCGAGGTACCAGAAGGCGCGCTGGAGCACCGGCTCGGTCACGCCGGCGAGCAGCGCTCCCACGATGTTGCTGACCAGCCGGTCCCTCGCGGCGTCGTCCATCACCTCGCGGACCAGCGTGCCGGCCTGGCTCCAGTCGTCGTCCTCCGCGTGCAGCTCGTAGGCGGTGCGCACGAGCTCGCCGTCGGCGTACCAGCTCGCCGGCTTGTAGTGCTCGCTGTCGGCCTGCGGGCCGCCCTTGGAGTTCGGGAAGTACACCGGGTCGCTGACGTTGTGAATCCGCATCACCCCGTCCTTGCTGTAGGCGTGCACCGGCGCGACCGGGGCATTGACCGGGATCGACGTGTAGTTCACGCCGAGCCGGGCCCGGTGCGCGTCGTTGTAGGAGAACAGCCGGCCGAGCAGCAGCCGGTCCGGGCTCGGCCCGATGCCCGGCACCATGTTGCTGGGCGCGACGGCCACCTGCTCGATCTCGGTGTGGTAGTCGGCCGGGTTGCGGTCGAGGGTCATCTTGCCGACCTCGATGAGCGGGTAGTCCGCGTGCGGCCAGACCTTGGTGATGTCGAACGGATTGAACCGGTAGGTCTTGGCGTCCTCGTACGGCATGATCTGCATCTTCAGCGTCCAGCTCGGGTGGTCGCCGCGCTCGATCGCCTCGTACAGGTCCTTGGTGTGCAGGTCGGGGTCGGTGCCGGCGAGCCGGTCGCCCTCGGCCTGGGTCAGGAACTCGATGCCCTGGTCGCTGATGAAGTGGTACTTCACCCAGTGCCGCACGCCCTCAGCGTTGATCCACATGTAGGTGTGCGAGCTGTACCCGTTCATGTGCCGGAAGTCCTTCGGGAAGCCGCGGTCGCCCATCAGCCAGATCACCTGGTGCGCCGTCTGCGGCAGCAGTGTCCAGAAGTCCCACTGCATGTCGTTGGAGCGCAGGTTGACCTTGGCCAGCCGCTTCTGCGACCGGATGAAGTTCTGGAAGTGGATCGGGTCCTTCATGAAGAACACTGGCGTGTCGTTGCCGACCAGGTCGTAGTTGCCCTCGGTGGTGTAGAACTTCAGCGCGAAGCCGCGCAGGTCCCGCCACATGTCGGGGCTGCCGCGCTCCCCGGCCACGGTGGAGAACCTGGCCACCATCCGGGTGGTGGTTCCCGGCTGGAACACCGCGGCTTTGGTGTAGGCGCTGACGTCGCCGGTGACCTCGAACCGGCCGAACGCGCCGCTGCCCTTGGCGTGCGGCTGCCGCTCCTTGATCCGCTCCCGGTTGAAGTTCGCCATCTGCTCGATCAGGTAACTGTCCTGCAGCAGGATCGGGCCGCCCGCGCCGACGGTGAGCGAATACTGGTCGCTCTCGACCGGAATGCCGGCATCGTTCGTCTGGATCGGGTTGGGTTGCGTGGTGGTCATGCGGGTGTCTCCCTTTGTCGATGGAGGGTTACTTGTCGGCCGGGTTGAGGGCGCGGAACGCGAGTCCCGCGGCGGCGCCGGCGGCGAACTGGACCAGCAGGTAGACCCACACCGTCGACCAGGCGAACAGGCCGCCGGTGGCCATGCCGAGCGCAACGGCCGGGTTGAACGCGCCGCCGGAGATCCCGCCGACGGCGAACGCGCCGGCTGCCACGGTGAACCCGATGGCCAGGCCGAAGAACGAGTTGCCCATCTGGTCCTTGCTGGTGGCGACGTTGAGCACCACGTAGCACAGGGCGAAGGTGAACAGCAGTTCCACCACGGCCACGGCCGCCAGGGCATGACCCGACGGGGTGAGGGTCCTGACCAGCGGTGGGTTCACCACCGCGCGGGCCACCACCGCGGCGACCACTCCGGCGGCGAACTGCGCGATCCAGTATGGGACCGCATCGCGGATCGAGATCCGGCCCCGGACCAGTGCCGCCATGGTCACGGCCGGGTTGTAGTGCCCACCCGAGATGTGACCGCCGGCGTAGACCATCACCATCAGGGCCGCGCCGGCGGCCAGCGGGGTAAACACGCTGCCCGCGAAACTGGCCGCTGCGACCGTGAATACGAGGAAGAACGTCCCGATCACCTCGACGGCGTACTTCCGTCCGGCTGCCGCCCATTCGGGGGCGGCCTCCTCCTGCCTCTGCTCCTGGCCGATGACCACGTCTGTCATCTTTTTCCTCCTTGCTCCGGGACGCCGATGCGGCGCGGCCAAGAGGCGGAATAGCCCCCGCTTACTCCGCGTGGACCGCGTTCTTTACCGCTCGGCTGACGTTCCTGTGACACATTTACTATTGCGCCTGAGTCGTACCGCTGGCATCGCTGCCAGCGGCCATTAAGAGCCCCGGCTAGTGGGAATAGCGGACTACCCGCTAGCGGTAACTACGCCGGCAGCCCAGCTTTTCTGCACAGAGAAAAACGGCCTCACGCCCATCACCGGCTGACTAGGGAAGAATTGCATACGCAAGCAGCCTTAAGGGAGAACAGCCCGAATTCACCGCGCCGCTTGAGTCGCCGGAACGGGGGTGGCCGTGCCCTCAGATGCCGCGGTGTTTCCGCCGCTCCGCCTCGGTGGTATCGCCCCAGACACCATCATCGCCGGTGTTCAGCGCCCACTGCAGGCACGGCTCGCGCACCGGGCACGTTCGGCATATTTGCTTGGCTGCATCGATCTGAAGCAGGGTGGCATCCGATGTGCCGAGGGGGAAGAACAGTTCAGGATCCGCGTCACGGCAGGCGGCGTGGTCGCGCCAGTCCGTGCCCTCGGCATCTCGTCGCTGGGGGAGAAGGCCTTGGCTCGTGTGACTCATCGGGCTCGCCACCTTTCCTCCTCGTAGATCGGCACCGCGGGTTTCTGTTGTCACGCCGCGGGCCACCCAACTATGGCGTGGTAGCGATTACCCCGGCATCATTGCCAGCAGCCAGCTGATGCCCCGGCTAGCCCGAATAGCTGAATTCCCGCTACCTGGAACGGCAAGACCGCACGCGCGCTCAGCGCAGATGTGCAGCCGCAGCCTGACGTGTTAGTAATCCATTTACCGAACGGACGTACGAGGACGCTGCCCGCTGTCCGGCCTTTCACGGCGTGGGGCCGAGGATCCGGCCGATCTCCCGCGCGGAGAGCTCCGATTTCGCCAGGAAACCGACCGCCTGGCTTTCGGCGATCAGCTCCGTATAGTCCGCTTCGGCGCGCGCCGAGATCATGATCACTGCGGTTTGGCCGCCATGGCCGTCCTGGGCCAGCAGCCGGGCCAGGTCAAAGCCGTTCTCGTCCCCTAGCCCAATGTCGACGAGGATGACGTCTGGCCGCAGGACGCGGGCCTGCCGGAGCGCCTCGGCGGAGTTTGAGGCCATCCCCGCAACCGTCACGCCCTCTCGCTCGAGGAGAGCGCTTGCCGCCCGGAGGAATTCATCGCTGTCGTCAACGAGCAGGCACCGCAGCGGCATCCGACCAGGTTGGCAGGCACGCGCCGCCGCCGCATTGCAGCTAGCAGGAATGCCGCCGCCAGTAGTCATCAGCAAGCTTCTTGCGCCTCCCACCACCACGATCGCAAAGCGGGGCGGCGGATCCAGGCGCTGGCACCGCGCCTGGGCGCGCGCACCTGCGTCGCGGAAACGTCGATCTCCGTGAGCTCCGCATAGAGCTTTCTGATCTCGCGCTCTCTCCAGGTGCGGGAAGTAAACCGGTGATGTGTGATCGCCGTCAGCATGAGGAATCGAGCCTGAGCGGAGTCGAAATCCCCCGCCAGCCAGTCCGCGCTCCATGCTGGCCTCCTGTCCCCTAGCGGTCCGGCCTCTGTTCAGCCGGCTCCAATCCGTCGCGTTGCCGGTGAATGGGCCGGTTCAGCTTCAGCTAGCATCACCCGCCGGCCGGTGATCCGGCATCGCCGCCAGCACCCGCCAGCCGTGGGCGCTAACTGCAGGCCCGCAGTACCGCTAGCAGGGAAGGCGCAGCTTGCGGCGGGCCCGCTCGTAGAACGTCGTGCGGCCCAGCCGGACCACCTGGGCCGCGGCCGGGCGGGGCCGCATGCCGATCCGCTCACCCGGAGCGGCATACCCGGCGACTACCCCGTCCACCTCTACCGCGAGACGGCCACTGGCGGGCAGGATCTCCAGCGTGACCGTGTCCCGTGCCGAGATCACCACGCCGCGGTTGTAGGCCGAGTGCGGCGCCGCCGGGGTGACCAGCACGGCCTCCACGGCAGGACTCACGATCGGGCCGCCCGCCGAGAAGCTATAGGCGGTGGAGCCGGTCGGGGTGGCGACGACCACGGCGTCGCAGGCGTAGCTGACGAACGGCTGGCCGTCCACGTACACCGCGACCATGGCAGACCCCTGCCCCGGAACGCGGACGACGGCCACGTCATTGAACGCGGTGATGGCCTTGGCGCCAAGTGCGCCGTCGATGGCGAGCCGGGGCTCGATGATGAACTGCTTGCTGTCGATGGCTGACAGTGCGCCGGGCAGATCCGGCACGTCCACCTCAGCCAGGAACCCGAGTTTGCCGAGGTTCACGCCGAGGACAGGGGCGCGCTGCCGGTCCGCCAGCCGCATGGCCCGCAGCATCGTCCCGTCCCCGCCGAGGCTGACGACCAGGTCACAGCAGCGGCCAAGTTCCTCGGCGGTGACCGGGACCGCGGCGCAGTTGAGCCTGCGTATCTCGTCCTCGATGCCGAAGACCGTGATCTCCTTGCGGGCGGCCCAGCCGAGGACCGCCTCGACCGCCTCAGCGGAATCCCGCTGGGGATGCAGAACCAGGCCTACTGAGCGCATACCCCGGCCTCCCCGGACGCTACCGTCGTCCCTCGTGCCGCGGAACCGCCGGTCAGACGGATACAGGCTGCCGCCACAGCACCCGCTTCCGCCGATCGGCGCGGCCAGGCGGCTATCGGGCCTGCCGTGCGGCCGGGCACCGAGCGCACGCTCTGTCGTGCTGATGAGTGCAGGCGCCTCGGTGGTGTCGGCCGGCGACTTCGGCGTGTCTTGCGTCATTGCCCTACGATCACGCGTTCCGGGCGCATTGTCGTCACGGCCAACGGCCAACTCTGTTACCGGCTAGCAGGTATCCGGCGGGTCCGGTCAGCCGGGTACCCGGATGGCCGCTGGCATCGATGCGGCCAGGCGGCATGCCGCGGGATTCTCCTGAAAGGCCAGGCGTTCATCAGGAGGTGGCCAAATGACGAACACGACCCCATGGCGCTCGGCGAGGGCCGAGCGCACGGACTGGCGTGACCAGGCCGCCTGCCGCCGCCTGGACCCCGACCTGTTCTTCCCGGTCAGTATGTCAGGCGCGTCCCTGCCCCAGATCGAGACGGCCAGGCGCGTATGCGAGCGTTGCCCGGTGCTGACAGCGTGCCTGCGCTGGGCACTAGACGCTGGCCAGGTTTCCGGTATCTGGGGTGGCACCACCGAGGAGGAACGGCGCGCCATGCGGTACGCGCCGGCGCCCCGCTGAACGGGCCGAAGCGGATGGTCGCGGGATTCACGACGGCGCGTGGGCGGCTGGGTCAACGCTGATGCGCGGCACGCCGCGATATCTGGGACGCCGGCGGCCGCAGCCCAGGGCGACGAGTCGTGGTCACATGAGTGCGCGGGGCCGCCCAGGTGAGGACGGCCCCGCACGGTCAGGCCCGGCTGAGTCCCCGGCGCCGAGTGCCGGGTGTGGTCAGAACTTGCCGGCCTCGATGTTGGCCAGCGTCACCCGGGAGACCTGGTAGGTCTCCACGCCCGCCGGCACCCCCGACGTAGTCGACACGGAGCTGACCGGCAGCCCGGTCGTGGCGTTGACCGTCAGCACCTCGTCTCCGTCGCCGCCGAACACCGCCGGTCCCGCCGTGATGGTCAGCGTGGGCTGCCCGCCGGTGGTCGAATTCGCGACGGTGACCTGGGGGATGGTCGCCAGCAGGCGCAGGACGCCCGCCCGGATCTCCGGGTCGCCTCCCGCCCAGTTCAGCGCATCAGTGCACTCACTCCAGAGAGCGTTGTTGATCTGGTCCTGCAGGGCGGGCATCTTCCACGGGGTCTTAATCCCCTTCATGCGCATGATTGCTTGCCTCGCCGCTGCGCCCGCCTTCCATAGTTTCTCCCGCGCGGCGAGGCTGAGGAAGAAGTCGTTGGGCGAGGTATCGAGCATCCGCACCCGGGCGGTGGCGAGGTCGCCGGTCGCCGCGTAGCGTGCCGCCGCCACCGCACGGAAATCAGAGCCATCGGCCTGGTTGGCCTGCTGGGCGAGCGCCGTCCTGAGGGTCTGCTTGTCGTCTCCCGAGTACAGTTTGCCGCTGTCGGTGTACAGGCCGTAGTAGACCTGCATCAGTTTGCCGCCGATGGTGTTCTGGACGATCTCCAGCGACGCGTTACCCGGCTGCGAGCCGGCACTTGCCGAGATGCGGGCGGCCAGGGACACCAGTTTCGAATTCACCGCGGGCGCCTGAGAGGCTGGCCTGGCCGGCGCCGCGGGCTGCGGCGCCGACGTGGCGACAAGCACCACAGCCACCGCCGCCGCGACCGCACCGATCCCGGCGCCGATGCCGACCTTGCCCCTGGCGCTCAAGGTCCCGCGACGACGGCTACCCGCCCGGGAAAATCCCCCTCCCCGCACCGGAGCCACCGCTGGCACCGGCGCCGCTTCCGGCCGGGGCCCGGACTCGGCCATGGTTGCCCGCAGCACCGCCCGCGCCTGCTCGTACGCCTCAGGACGCCAGGGCGTCACGTCCAGCGCCTGACTGGCCAGATCCATCTCGTCCACGTTCACTGGCTCTCCTTCACACTGTTGAGTTCCGTCAATAGCCCGGCCACTTCAGGCGCGTTCCGCAGCGCGGCGCGGGCCTGGTGCAGCAGGCGGCGTGCGGTCCCGGCCGGCATGCCGAGCACCCGCGCGGCATCGGCGACGGACAGGTCCTCCCCTGCGACCAGGGTCAGCACCTCTCGTTCCTGGGACCCGAGCCCCGCCAGGGCAGCCCGGAACGCCGCCCGGGTGTCCACCCGCACGTCCACCGCCGGCCAGGGATCCCACTCGTTCACCAGGCCCGTCACGTCCGGTACCAGGTCCTCGGCCGGCCGGGACCGCCAGTAATGCCGCAGCCGGTTCAGCGCCACCCCGTACAGCCATGGCCGCGCCCCGGCGAACGACCGGTCATACGTCCCCCGGGATTCGAGGGCCGCGACCCACACATCGCCGAGCAGGTCCTCGGCCGCCTCTCGCCCCACTCGCCGCTCGAGGTAAGCCCCGATCGCAACCTCATGGCGGCAGATCACTTCCATAAACGCATCTCCGTCGCCGGCCAGCGATCTGCCGATCAATTCCGCGTCCGATCCCATGTCCCTCCTCGCCTCTTCGCCTCTGTCCCGCCTCCACCCTGTAATTGCCAATTCACCCCCAAAGCGTTCAGCTCTCGAAGCCAGTGGAACCGCGCCTCCGTTCGGGCTGGTCTTCATCGTCATCCCGAACGAAGGCGGGTGACTGTGGTTGAGTCGGCCTGCGGCGCGGTGCCGGGATCGCTCCCGTCCGTTTCCGGCCGCCGCCCCGCTGGCCGTGCGCGGACCCTATCTGAGCACCTGGCTCCCGGCCACCACACTGCCCGGGACCTGGCAGCAGTTCTGGCGGGGGCACACGACGGCCATGGGCGGCATCGTGCGCATCGACGGCACGCCGTATCAGTTCATGGTGGACCCGGCGATCATCCTGAACGTGCCGAACGGCAACTACGGGACGCCCACGACGGTTCCCTGGGTGAGGCGAATGGGACCGGGTCATGGACCTCCGCCCGTCGAGCGCCTGCGCCGGGCGCGGGATCTGCTCACCGTTAAGGGATTCGACACCCGGAGCACGGTGCTCAGCTGCTATTCCGGCGCAGGGTTCACCCGCGAACTACAAGCCGCCCAAAGCCACGACATCCATCTTGTCGGCCTTGACCAGCTCTACGCAGGCTAATTTAGTGCCCCTGCCGGACGGGAACGCAGCGTCGGGGCCCTGGCG
>OBLU010003822.1_pt1 | contig 13617 bp, 9 predicted proteins | sample 1518681 | NCBI WGS metagenome assembly OBLU01 (sample SAMEA3539304, study PRJEB22396) | soil metagenome | biome: tundra; feature: field; material: soil | place: USA | collected 2010-05 | depth 0.15 m
ACGTCGAATATCCACCGGGAGACTACAGTTACTGCGCCTGTTCTCGACTCTACTCGCGACATCAACAACTCTCCCTCACCAGCCTGCCTGTTGGCCGCCGCGATGGATTGGTGGGACAATTGGACGGCGTCAAGGAGGCTGCGAAATGACGGTTCGGCTTTTGGTTGAGGCCGTAATAATCGTGGTTGTGATCTACGTGGCAGTTCGCTTTTTTAGGAAAAGGGGATAGCCCACTCGGTGAGCATGTGGGTGGGGTTGACGTGACCGGCGAATTCTGTACCAGGGGAAATGTTAGAGAAAACTGGTACAAGAGGAACTGGCGTATCGTACGAAAGAAGCACAACCTGCCGGCCTGGACCGCCCCAAGCAGATGAATAGTCTTTCGGCACAGAGATACACAAGCTAACCCTTCTTCTGAGCTTTCCTCCATTTTGCCCAGCGCGCTTTCTGAGCAGCGACAATCCTCTTACGGGCGGCTGGTGACATCTTGCGTCCTTTGCGGGCACTGATTGAAACAACCTTTTGCCCCTTGATCTTTGCCCACCGCGCCCGTTGAGCGGCCGCAATTCTCTTGCGTCCCGCAGCCGAAATGGTTCGCTTTTTGCGAGTTGCAACAGCAGCTTTCGGTTGGCTCCCATGCATGTAGACGTTCCCGAAGGCGACCAGGGCGGTTGTTATGCGGTGCAGTTCATCCTCAAGTCGCGTGCGTTCCTTCTGGAGTTGACTGACTACAGACTGCATCAGTGTTTTTGGCATGACGCAATCCTATCACTCGCAAATTGGAGCAAGACGGTTCCTGCGGGAAGTGTTCATGCAAAATCGCTTCGTTCACGATGGCAAGGCGTATCGAGCAGGATGCCACTCGGTAGACTGCTCATAGGCATTCGCAACTCGCAAGACTGTAGTTTCGTCAAATGCTCTACCTGCGATCTGAAGTCCGATCGGCAACCCGGTCGAGCTGAGCCCGCAAGATATAGAGATCGCTGGAAAGCCGGTCAGGTCATACGGAATGTTGAAGCGGAGAAACGCGTCAATCACATTCTCGCGCAGGTCCCCTGATTGAACCCATACTTCACCAACGGGGGGCGAAAAGGCAGGCAGGGTAGGAGAAACAATCACGTCGGCTCGATTGAAAGCTTCGTTGAAGTTGCGCTGCAACAAGGTGCGCGCTCGCTGGCTTTTCACGTAGTCGGTGGCCAGCAGATACCGTCCGGCTTCGAGGTTGGTTCGCACTCCTGGACTGTAGTCATCCGCCTGTTTTTTCAAATACGGCTCATGATAAGAGGCAGCTTCCGCCAGAGTGATGTGTGCTTCCATCGCTGAACAGCTTTCCAAGTCTGGGATGTCAACCTCTACAGTCGTGGTTCCCATACTTTCCAGTTGTCGGATGGCCTCGCTGACGAGCTTCTGGATCTCCGGATCGACGTGCTCGAAGAAATACCGACGAGGGACGCCCAGCCGCAGGCCACGAATGCTCCCTCGCATCTCTTTGCGGTAGTCGGGTAATGGCCGTGAGCTCGCGGACGGATCGTTAGGATCTGGACCGGCGATCGCAGCCAGCATGATCGCTGCATCTTCCACGCTCTTCGTGAGGGGGCCTACGTGATCAAGTGACCAAGCTAGAGGGATCGCTCCATAACGACTCACGCGACCATAAGTAGGTTTCAGACCGACCACTCCGCAGACCGCCGCGGGCGTTCGGATTGAACCTCCAGTGTCAGATCCCAGCGATGCCGTGCATTGGGAACTCGCCACGGCGGCAGCCGAACCTCCGCTTGAGCCGCCCGGTACTCGGGTCGGGTCCCACGGATTGCGTGCGGGACCGTAATGGGGGTTGTCGTTGGTCACCCCATAAGCAAACTCATGCATGTTAGTTTTGCCGACCAGAACCATGCCCGCCTGGTGCAGGCGAGCAACGGCGGTGGCGTCGAAGTCAGGAATCCACTTGGCGAGGACTTTGGAGCCCGCGGTGGTTCGAACGCCACGCGTGGCGAAGAGGTCTTTGATGGAAATCGGGATTCCGTGCAAAGGGCCACGGTATTGACCTTTGCGTATTTCGCTTTCCGCTTCCGTCGCGGCCTTTCGGCCTTCCTCCTCGGTGATGGTAATGAAGCTGTTCAGCTTGGGTTGGAGTTGATAGATTCTCTCGACAGCCGCATCGAACAACTCCACTGGCGAGATTTCTTTTTTCTGGAGTAACGGAGCCAGTTGATGAATGGGGCGCGAGATCAGAACTTCAGGCATTGGATGCTCAATCGGCTTTGAAGTAAGTGGCAGGCTCGATCGAGCCCAAATCCAGAGCGCGCAGCGATTGAGAGTCAGACACAATGATTCCGACGAGTTCAGCGGTTGGCTGGAGCCACGGGTCGCTCAGCACCGCGCCGGTCACCGTCGCCATGGAGCGAATCGTCGCGTCCAGCGCTTGCTCCTCGGCCCGGAGCGGCGGGGCTAACAGCAGAGCGGCAATACCTATACCACTGCGCTGAATCCACGCCCTTCGGCTCAGTAAGCGGACGAGAATATTCCTTGGCACGGCCCCCCCAGAAATCCTTCACTCCCGAACCAAGCATCGAGAATGCGGGGCTGTAAGTGGCCCCGCATTCGACGAGGCTAGAAGAGCACCTTGAGCCCCAACTGAATCTGCCGTGCCGGGAACGCCGTAATGGACCTGCCAAACTGTGGGTTTCCCATGTCGCCAATCGGGTTGTACAGATTGACGCGGTTAAAGAGGTTGAAGGCGTCGGCCTCGAACTGGACAGTCAACCGATCACCCGCCTTGATGCTCTTGAATAGGGACAGGTCCACACTCTTGTATGCAGGTCCGCGGAAAGCATTGCGCGAAAGGTTGCCATTCTCACCAACGGGGATACACTGCGAGCCGGGCCCCGAGTTGACAGGTCCGAAGTCGAGAATCGAGTTGAGACCATTGGGACAGAAAACCTGGCTTGCCTGTGACGTCCTGCTATCGCCCGATAGAGAGTAGGTGAAGCTTGGGTCACCAAAAAGGCCGTTCACGAACTGCCGGTTGCTGAACCCGGTTGTCTTGATCCCCGCTGGACGGTTTGGACGATCATAAGGCAAGCCGTCCATGTTGAAGTCACAGCCGCTGTACCAGGCCAGGCCGCAATACACATCAAAAGGACGTCCGGATTGCAGGCTGATGACCGAATTCAACTTCCAGCCGCCCAGAACATTCTTGAGGGCGGCATTGGACTTCGGAGAGGGCAATTCCCACACCGCGCTCAGGGCAAAGCGTTGGGCGACGTCGAACTCTGAAGGCCCGCGGTCGCCGGCCTGGTTTTGTATGTCTTGCACCCCGCTGTAAAGTCCGCCGTATCCGTTAGTATTGAGGTAATCGCCCAGTCCGCCCTCGGTGACGTTGTCAAGGACCTTGCCCCACGTGTAGTTGGCTGCGAACATGAACCCGTGGCTGTAGTTCCGTTTAAGCTGGGCGTTCAGACCGTTGTAGCTCGCATGGCCCTCATTGCTGATATAGGTGATCTGACCCCAGCCCGGGGCGAGCTGTGACGCGAAATAGTTGCAATAGGTCTGGTTACATATATCTCCGTCAAAGCGGTTGTAATCCTCGCGTGTGTAACCTCCCACATCGCTGGTGCCCACATAATTGATCGTGAGAGCATAGTCGTGCAGGAACTCCCGCTGGATTCCAAAGAACCATTGCAACGAATAATTCGTGCGGAGGTTGGGATAAACGCCGCTGGGAGTGATGGAGACGTTATTCACGGGAGGTCCAATCCCTCCGTTTGGGGTGTTCTGCCCAGCGAAGGCGGGACTCGGCACAAACGGAAAATCATTAAGTCCATAAACAACCGAGCCCGGAGGTCCTACGAATGCGCTTGGATCCACGTAGGTTGTGATGGCATCGGGAGGATCGAGCCGGGACGCATTGGTGTAGAGGTTGGAGTAAGGCTCGTTGTAGGCGATGCTGAAGCCGCTCCGCACGACCATTTCGCCTTTTCCCTGCGGATCCCATGACACTCCGATTCGGGGCGCAAAGTTTTTCTTGTCGGTGTTCCAAAGCTTGCTTACTCGGCCGACGCTGGCGCTGGCAATCTGCTGAAATATGTTACTGCCGGGACCAAGAGTAATGTTAGAGAGAACCCCAGCAGTTTCGGTTGGCGACTCGAAGACCTCGTAACGGAGGCCAAGGTTCAATGTCAACCGGGGACTGACTTTCCAGTCATCCTGGGCGAACCCGGCAAATTGGTTCCAGCGGAAATGCCGCGGTGTGTCCGTGAATTGGCCACAGCTTGGCATTGGCGAACCCGTGCAATTGTAGCGGTTAACGAGGGCCGACTCCAAGTAAGGTGAATCCGCAGCAAATGCAAAGATGCTGGAGAATTCGAAGTAGGGCTTCGAGGTAAGTTGATAGTCGCTGTTTTCCTGGATGCGCCTCACTTGAAAGCCAAACTTCAGAGCATGCCGCCCGATGATGTGAGTGAGGGTATCGGTGAGCGCAAAGGTATTAAAGATGAACTTGCGTGGAACGTAAACCTCACCGCCCATGGGGACTACGCCGTCGTCAAAAACCAGGTCTCCAAACGCATCGGGCTGGGCGCCAGCGCTTTGCAGCGCGGCACCGGTCAGCGTGTTGGGCGGCAGTTGGAAGGCGATGTTGCTGTTATTCCTTGAGTAGGCGAAGCGAAGATCGTTCAGGGTGTGGGAGGTGAACTCGTGGGTTTCTCCCAAACTGAGGTCGGCAAAGAACCCGTCAAAAGGCGCCCTAAAGCCCCGTGTACCCGCACCCAACAGTTCCTGGGCGGCCACATCCCCGGACGCCAGCGTATTCACCCAACGCCCATAAAGCTGATCATGCGTGCCTAGATGTTGATCGACGCGGACAAGATATTGGTCAGCCTGGTTGGGCTCGACCTGAGACGCGTTAGCGTAGCAGTAGTCGGCATCGATGCTCTGAACGCACGGGGGCCCGGGAAAATCATGGTAAAACATCGCCGCTAAGGTAGGGGGGCCGGCAATCACTGCTTGCCGGAACGCGGGCGTTTCACTGACGAACGTCTCCGGCTGGCCCGCAGTGAGACGCGATCCTTCGTAGTCCATAAAAAAGAACGTCTTGTCCTTGACGATCGGGCCGCCCACCGAACCACCGAACTGATTCTGATGGAGCGGTGTCTTCGCGATCTGGTCAAAGAAGTCCCGAGCATCCAAAGCTGTGTTTCTTCCTGAGTAGAACACCGACCCGTGGAGCTGGTTGCTGCCGGACTTGGTGACGATATTAACGACCGTACCATTGTTGCGGCCGTATTCCGCTGAGAAGTTCAGCGTTTGAACCTGTACCTCCTGAATTTCTTCCAGCGACGGAAAGATGAGCGGAGTACCGCCCAGCCATTCATTATTGTTCGAATTGCCATCCAGAATGAAGTTGTTGCCGCGCGGCGTAGAACCATTGGCGGTGTAGCCGTATAGAAAAGTTACCGACGAAGTGGGCGACGGCACGTTCGATATGACGGGCGCGTTGGTCTGGGTTACGCCGGGTTCGAGCGTCACTAATTGATAGATCTGCCTCCCGTTCAGCGGTAAGTTGTCGACTTCCTGGTGCGTGATCGTGTTGGAGAGCCGCGCTTCTTCGGTTTGAATCAGAGCGGCGCCACCTGAAACCTCGACTGTCTCCTGAGCTCCGCCTACCTGCAATTTGGCGTCAGCGCGCGTCGTGGTGTTGACGTTGACCGGAATGTTCTCGAGAAGGCTAGCCTTGAAACCCTGGGCTTCGACCCGGATCTGGTAGGCTCCAATCTGAAGATGCAGTACGCGATAGTAGCCGATATTGTCAGTCTTGGTTTGGTCAACCGCGCCGGTCTGAAGATTGGTGATCTTGACGCTGGCGCCCGATACCGCTGCGCCGCTAACATCGGTCACGGCCCCAGAAATGCTGCCTTCGGTCAGTTGCGCTTGTAGCGTGGTTGAAAGTGCAAACAGAAGCAGAACGAACGCCGACCACTTCGCCATCTTGCCTGAATGCCTCATAGTACCCTCCCGGCATGAATCTCGAGCGACTGATGGGCACAGAATTTGACCGAGATCTTTACATTGCTTCGTCGTTGTCCAGAGAAATTTACGCATACTCTATCAAGATTCCTGCAAAGTTTGCAAAGAAATTCTTGGTGTGCCTCCCAGCGGCGGATTGGGTGCCCCGGAATCGCCCATCCCTGGCGTGCCTGTTTTTAGTGAGGTTGTAAGGTTTTCTGCAGCTTTTGCTTGACGGGACGTTCCCAGTTGAGCAAAATACGCCCGCATCGGAACGGCGGCTTTGAAAAAGACTACGGTTTATTTCCGGATAGGCGAAGCGGCGCGAGTGCTGGGAGTGAGCGCCTCCTCACTGCGAAACTGGGAGCGCATGGGGTTGCTGGTCCCCGCTCGCAGCGACGCACGTTACCGGCTATATTCCCGCGAGGCTCTCACCAAACTGCGCAAGATCCAGTATCTGCGGACCGTGAAGGGGGTGAACCCGGCAGGAATTGCCGCCATGCTGCAAAACGAGGTTGGGGCCGATGCACCGGCGCGGTTGTCTGCACGAAGAACCAAACGCCTGGACATCGCGCCCAGGCTGGCGCAGCTACGCCATAAACTAGGCTTGACCTTGGCCGGAGTTGCCAGTGAGACAGGAGTATCGGTCAGCTTTCTCAGTTCTCTCGAGCGCGGGTATTCAAGCGCATCGATCGCCACCCTGCAGAAGCTCGCCAGACTTTACCGGACGAATGTCTTGTCGTTCTTTGCGGATGAAGACAATGAGCGCCGCCTGGTACGCGCCCGCGAGCGCAAGGTGTTGAAGCCGAATGCGGGGGTTGAAATGGATTTGCTGGCCGCGGGCAACAAGATGATGGAACCTCACTTGTTTCGCATCGCTCCGGGCGCCGGCAGCGGGGGTTCGTACAGCCACGAAGGCGAAGAGTTCATTTTCGTGCTTCAGGGAAAGCTGGAGGTCTGGTTGGATGAGGTCGAACGTTATGTCCTCGATCCCGGTGACAGCCTGTACTTTGAAAGCACACAGGCGCACCGCTGGCAGAACCTGAGCAAGAAGGAGACCTCCCTCTTGTGGGTGAACACCCCGGCAACTTTCTAAGACTCGCAGCCCAATGCACCAAGGAGAGCTATGAAACGACGATACAGGGTTACAGTACTGATACTGCTGGCGAACATCTGGTTCACTCACGCCATCGCCCAGACCTGCAAGGATGCTGACCTTCTCCTGCGCAATGGCCACATCGTTACGATGGACGGAGCGAAAAGGGTTGTAGGCGCCATGGCAGTACGTGACGGCAGAATTCTCGCCCTCGGCGATGACGATGCGCTCGCAGGTTGCGCCAGTTCCCGTACTGAGTTGCTTGACTTGCGCCGGCACACAGTTCTGCCCGGACTTATTGATGTCCACACTCATGCCATGGAGTGGGTGAAGGGCATTTTGCGCGGCGAGATTGATCTGGGATACCCCGCCGTCCATTCCATCTCGGACATCTCGCAAGCCGTAGCGCACCGCGCCGCTACGCTTTCCCGAGGACAGTGGATCGTCGGGTCCGGCTGGGACGATGCCAAACTCGCGGAGCGACGCTACATCACTCGACAAGACCTTGACAAAGCTTCACCGGACCATCCCGTTTATCTGAAGCACGTGAGCGGTCACCTAAGCGTAGCCAGCAGCTTTGCCCTCATGCTCGCTAACATCACCAAGGCTACCCATGATCCGCAAGGTGGAGTGATTGAGCGCGACGTGTCTGGAGAACCCACCGGAATCCTCAAGGACACAGCGATGGGACTTGTCGCTACCATCCTTCCCGGAGATCCACCGGACATTGACGTGCGCGCTGCCCAGCTGATTTGCGAGAAAGCAGCAGAGGTTGGCCTCACTACCATCCATGACATCTTCATCTCGCCCGCCGAGATGCGCGGGTACCAAGAGGCACACCGTCGCGGCTGGCTGAAGGTGCGGGTACAAATGTCGCCCAGGATAGGCAGCATCGCCGACGCTGAAAAGCTGGCCCAGATGGGCGTGCATACCGGCTTTGGCGATGATCTGCTGAAATTCGGGGCCGCGAAAATGTTTGCCGACGGCGGCATGGGCGCGCGCACCATTGCCATTTACCCGCCGGGAGTAATCGGCGAACCGAACAACCTCGGCGTGCTCCGCTGGACGCCAGCCGACATGCGGAAGGCCCACTCAATTGCGGCCGGTGCGGGCTGGCAGTTGGAGACACATGCCATCGGCGACCGTGCTATCGACGAGGTGCTGGATTCCTACGCTGCGGTGATCCAGCAGCTTGGCTTGAAGGACCACCGCTTTCGTATCGTGCATGCCGGCATCTCTACTCCGGCAGTGCAGAAACGCCTGCGCGAACTCAATGTGCTGGTCGACGGCAATCCTCCGTTTGTGTACTGGATTGGAAGCTGGTTCCTCAAGTACGGGCCAGAGCGTGTGCGCTGGTCGTATCCGGCGAGATCCTACATCGAAAACGGAATTATCGAGGCCGCTGGATCCGATGTTCCGGTGACACCGCTCAGCCCCTGGTGGGGAATCTGGGCCGCGGTTGTTCGCAGAGACATGGAGAGTGGCCAGATCTTAGCGCCGGAGGAACGCATCTCTGTCGAACAGGCGCTCGCACTGTACACACGTAACGGAGCCTACGCCGGTTTTGAAGAAGACCGCAAGGGAGCCCTCGAACCCGGAAAACTCGCTGACTTTATTGTGGTCGACCGCGATGTGCTCACCGTACCCGCAGATGAACTCAAAGATGTAAGAGTACTCCAGACGTTTGTGAGCGGCCGCAGCGTGTACGAGCGGCTCTCCGCCGGAAACATTCCCGGAAATACTCAATGACAGAGCGGTGCGATTTTGTTGATCTCATGCACTGCCGCGTACCAGATGAACTCGTTGCCGTCGCTGAAGATGTAGTAGGTAGCTCCATTCGGCAGCAGCAGCACACTGATCCCGCCGTAGCCGCTCATGAAAGGCACCCAGAAATTACAACGGTATTGTGGGAATTCGGCAGTCGTCATGTGCTTCGCCCAGAACTGATTGTGATACCGGAATGTGTTCGGTACAACGGGTGTCCCCGTATCGGGTACGGGTACACCGAGAGTGGCCGGATTTGCAGTGCGGAATAGAGACTCCTGCAGTCGAATGGGCTCGAGCACCTGCGCGTTCTTGATCAGACCATTAATCACTCCGCCGCTATTGTTTAGGAAGCGGCCGATCTTGGCGATGTCATCCTGAATGAAAAACAGCCCGTAACCGCCAAAGGGTTTACCGGACGCGCTGTTGTCCGTGTGTAGCGTGGACAAACTGCCTTGACTCATGTTCAACGGCTTAAAGACGGCGTCGCGGATCGAATTGAAGATGTCCGACCCGCTGCCCTGCTGTTGCTGCAAGTAGTTGTTCATGGCCTGCGTCAGGATAAAGGTGGCGTGGGTTTGGTACACCCACGTGATCCCCGGAACAGCCTTGTGCGGGAATGGTGTGAATGCGTCTGCGATCTTCGTACTGTAAGGCTCGGCTATAAGGAACGCACGCTCCTGGGGACTGCCTTCATCTGCTTCATTGCTTGCGCTAATGTAATTGCCGGTAGCCATGTCCGCCGTGTTGTCGAAGGTCACATTCGTCCAGTCGCCACCGTCCACGTACTGCGGGACGTAATCTCGAATCAGCCGGCCATAAACCGCGCTTCCATACTGCTGTCCCAACCACATCATCGCCAGTCCGGCAAATGACGACTTGGCTAACGAATAGGAGGGTAAGCGCATGTTGTCACAGAAAGCGTAGGCACCGTAGCGCGTCTGGCAACTGCTGACGTAGTTCACGCCATTGATCAACAGCCCATAAGTGGTAATGTCAGCGGGCGAATGGAACCCACGAGTGAAGTTGGCTATATCGATCCCGGAATTCGGGTAGTCTTTCGCCAGAGCGCTGAAAGGCTTGGTGGGTATGCGGTTTGCCACTTCGGCGGCTTCCGCATTTTCCAGCGCCTCGTCGCTTGCTACGCTGCCCGGAGTATAAGTGGCCGCAAGTTGTCCCCACATGTTCAGCTTGAAATACAAGCAGGTTTCCTGCGTCACCTGGTAACGAACCTTCGAAATGTTGGGGCTCTTGGTGCGGTTGAACAGGAACGTCATTTCCCCGTTGTGCACGCAGTTCTGATTTCTCTCGACCAAGGCGAAGGGAAGCGAAGCGCGCATGTAACCGTGGTCGGTCCTTTCCCGCCACACCCGTCCGGGCCCAACGATGTAATTCCATGCCGCGTTCCCCGTGATGACAAGACCTTGCTGAACGGGAATGAGATAGCTCCCGTTCTGCACGAACTGGAGACTAAAGCTGGGCAGATGCCGCCACGGGGAATTGCTTGCGCTGTCGTCTCCGAAGTCGTCTCGCAGGATCTGAGCGCTCCCGCTCGATGCCGGGTCGGAGAGCGTTAATGTGCCCTCGAAGGTCTGGGAAGGCGCAGCCGCATTGGCAGGTAAGGCAAAGCCGTCACGGTCATCGACTGGAGCGGTGGCGCCAGTGTTCGAGAAAAGTTGGCTGTAAGTGAGAACGGAGCGATGCACATCGCCATTCCCGCTTAGGGGATCCCCGGGTACGGGGGTTGTGGCCACGGTTGGTGCGGACCATGCAGCCACCGCTGGCCATAGAAATAGCAAATGGAGAAGAGTCCAACGCGTCATCTTCATTTTCCCGGTCAGGAAAGGATCCCTCGCTGGTGAGGGGATAGAATATTGAGCAGGGCACTGGAGTTCAAGAAAAAAGCGAGGTGTCGAATCCGCACTCTGAAGAGTACTGCTATACTCCAGGTCGCTATGCGCATTTGATACGGGAGAATAACCACGGAACCTTTCAACCGCCTGCCGAAAGTTTCTCCCAACAGCATGCTGGCGCGTGTCTTGCTGGCATTTCTTGCCACCGCCGGATTTTTCTATGTCAATATCATGCCGGCCCTGGTGGATGGGCTGAAGGTAGGACTCGGCTTTACCAACAAACAGGCCGGCTTGGTCGGCTCATGCAATGTCTACGGCGCGGCCTGCGGCTCATTTCTGATTGTATTTCTAGTGCGACGCATCAATTGGAAATCGGCGGCCCACTTGCTGCTGCTGGGGTTGATTGGCATGGATTTGCTGTCCATGCTGGTCAAGAGCCCTTTCGCACTCATGAGTGCTCGATTCTTGCACGGTTTTATCGGCGGGATGCTGGTGGGCATAAGCTTTGCGATCTTTGCCCGCACCACGGCACCCGACCGCACCTTTGGCGTTTTGCTTCTAGTGCAAGTTTTCGCGGGCGGTCTCGGAGTAATGAGCTTGCCGCTGCTGGTACCGAGGTTTGGCACGAATGTCTTGTTCGCGACGCTGATTTTGTTCAGCATGACGACATTAGTGATGCTGCAGTTCCTGCCAGATTATCCAGTCAAGGCACCAGTGCCACGCACTCCGGGTGCCGCGCCCGATAAATTGCAATTGAAACCGCTGTTGCTCGCGCTGTTTTCGGTATTTTTCTTTCAGGCCGGCAACATGGGGCTATTCGCCTTCATCATCGGGCTTGGAGAGCACCGCGGCCTGGAGGTCGCGTTTGTCAGCGAAACCCTGGGCATTGCGAACTGGTTCGCGACGCTCGGCGCGGTACTGGTGATCGTGATTTCCACTCGCTTTGGGATATTCAAGCCGATCCTCGGCGGCATGCTGTTGACGCTGGCTGGCACCTATGTATTCAACTACTGCGAGGTGAAGTGGATCTGGATAGCGGCGAACATTGGTACAGGCATCACGTGGAACTTCGTGATTTCTCACCTGCTCGGCATGTGCGCCAGATTTGATCGAACGGGCCAGACTGCGGTATGGGGCGGCTTTGCTTCCAAAATGGGCCTGGCATCAGGCCCGTTGCTGTTTTCATTCATTGTCGGAGCGGGTAATTACTCGGCGCTGATCGCGACGGCGCTCGTGCTGCTAGCTTTTGCAACTTTTGCGTCGGTGATCCCAGCATGGGTACTGGATCACGGTGCGGTCAACGATCTGTCTGACGCGCAGAGTGCTCGAGCTGTTTCTTAGTCCGCGCGACGCGTTCGAGTCGTGGTTATTCGTTTTCGTCTTGGAGTTGAACATGTCATTATTTTCGATTGCAGCCTTACAGGTTGATTTGCCTTTTGCCGATAACCGCGAGCGTCTGGAAAAAGAAACTGCACGTGTGCTGGCGAGATTTCCGTGGGTAAGGATGATTGTTTTCCCCGAGCTTTGCTCATTTGGGCCTGGGTTGAGTTTTGCCGAAGCCATGCCCGGACCGACCGAGATCCGGTATCAAGCTTTGGCCAAGAGAAATAATGTGTGGCTGATTCCGGGATCACTTTATGAACTGGTTGGAGGAAATATATTCAACACCACGCCGGTAATCAATCCCGAAGGTGAAGTCGTCGCGCGATACCGCAAGATGTATCCCTTCCTGCCCTATGAAAAAGGAGTGAAATCGGGAACTGAGTTTGTCGTGTTCGACGTTCCGGAGGTTGGTCGTTTTGGAGTTTCAATCTGCTATGACGGGTGGGTTCCAGAGACGACTCGCGCGCTGGTGTGGAAGGGCGCTGAGATCATTATCCATCCGACCATGACAGGAACCATTGATCGGGCACAAGAACTGATCATTGCCCAAGCCAGTGCCATCACGAACCAGTGCTATTTCGTTGATGTAAACAATGCGGGTCAACTGGGCAATGGACGATCCATAATCGTCGGCCCGGAAGGTGAAATCATCCATCAGTCAGGTGAAGTGGGGGAACACGTTCCTTTCACGATAGATCTCAATCGAGTTCGAGAGGTGAGACGGTCGGGCACCCTCAGACTCGGTCAAATCCTAAAGTCATTTCGTGACACACCGATTAACTTTCCCTGCTATCGAGGTAAGTACGAAGAATCGCCTCCGTTGGACGCATTGGGACCTCTGAAAATGCCCGAGGCCTAGAAGCTAGTGGGACCGGTGTGTTGGTCAAACGCTTACATTGGGGGTATCACGCACCCACAGGAACTTGCAGCGCCAGAGGCTGCAGCAGCCTACTTCACCCACCAAATGTTTGCCAAGTCCACCTTTCTTATATTCCGTACATTAGCTCTTTGCTGAATAATTTCCGCGGTGATTGGTGTTTGGGCGATCGAATGTTCGGTGGGCGAGCAGTCGGTGGATGCGATCACGAAGCTCCTAGAAGGACGTCACTGCGTCGAGAGCTGGATCATGATACGTTCGACCGCGAACCGTGAGCAGTTCATATGGCGTTTGGTTACAAGTATTGGATGGTTTACCTCCCGGACTTTAACCTTGGAGTCCGAAAAACGGCGTTATGGGTAACGACGTCTGGCCTCGTCTAGGTAGACACTACCTCGGACTGCGCAGAGGCACGGCAACGGAAGTTGTGAACCTGGATTAGCACCTCTGACACACCTGGATCAAATCTGACGGCTGGGCGTGCAATGTTAAGTCTAGTCTCTAACATTTAGACTTACTTGAACAACAGCCGGCAGGCTAGAACATTGAGGTTCCTACCGGGCGTCCTTTAGTTGGCCGGTTTTGGGCTGCACTGCCGAATATACCCTTCGGTTGGTTACCCGCCAAACTTTCGTGCCATT
>OBLU010003823.1_pt1 | contig 13611 bp, 10 predicted proteins | sample 1518681 | NCBI WGS metagenome assembly OBLU01 (sample SAMEA3539304, study PRJEB22396) | soil metagenome | biome: tundra; feature: field; material: soil | place: USA | collected 2010-05 | depth 0.15 m
TTGGCGGTGAAGCGTTCGCGGGCGCGGGCGAAGGCGCGATCGGCATAGGCGTGGCGCAAGGGGCGGTCGGAATCGAGTTGGGCAAGAATTGCGGCCAAGCTGCTGGCGTTGTTGGTACGGAAGTAGAGCGCGGCGTCGGCCCAGACCTCGCGGAAACTGGGAATATCGTTGGCGACGATGGCGCAGCGGGAGAAAGCGGCGTCGAGGGCGGCCATGCCGAGCGGCTCGTAGCGCGGCGTGGCGGCGTAGACGGCGGCGCGGCTGTAGAGAGCGCGCAGTTGAGACTCGGTCTGCGGGCCACGGATGGCGACGGTGGCTTGCGCGGTTGCGACTTTTACGTCGGCACGGATAGGGATGCGCGGAACCGGCACAGTTTGCTCGGCGCCCACGATGCAGATGGGGAACGGGTGCGAGTGCTGAGTGAGCAGGAAGACTTGCTTGCCAGCATCGACCAGGCGGCCGATGGAGAGGACGGAATCGTCTTTGCTGACGTAGGGATTGAAGAAGATGGGATTGCGTCCGGGATAGATGATGGCTGCGCGACGCGGGCGGCTGTAAGTAGAGATAAGAGTGTCGAGCATACAGGCCGACGGCGCGACCACGGCATCGGCGGCGGCAATGCCACGAACAATGGTATCGCGATACCACTTGAGCCAGCGCGTGGGGCGAGGCGTGCAGCCTTGCACGGCTTGCGCCCAAGTGATGAGGTCGCCGTGAGCCATCACAACGCGGGGGATATCGACGGGAAGATTGCCGTGGCAGAACTGATGGAGCTGAAGCAGGTCGGGATGAACTTCGCGCACCAGGCTTGCCAGAAATGCGGAAGATTCGGCGAGGTCCTGCGGAGCTTCGTCCATCCACTCCAGGCGGAAGGCGGTGGGGCGGTATTCGAGGCCGTGAAGGCGATCCATCCATGAAGTTTGGTCGGGGAGCGGGATCTCGCCGAAGGTGACGAGGGTGACTCGCACGCCGCGCGTGACCAGTCCGGTGACCAGTTCGCGAGCGTAGGTCCAGGAACCGGAGATCGTATCGGCGGTGACCAGAACGTGCAAACGCGCCTCCGAGACTGGCTGCGGAGGATAGCAGACCTCCGCCAAGAGGGTTTATTTTAGTGGGAATTCGTGCGCAGGGGAAGGGATTTCGACAGCCGAGGCGGCTGTCTCTACCGGTTCGTTGTTGTCTACGTCGCTTTAGAACGTCAGCTTGGCTGCCAGTTGGAAGGCACGAGGGCCACCGGAACCGAAGACTCCGCCAGCGGTGCTGACCGGTTTTCCAAAGGCAGAGGAGAACGCAGGATTTGTATTGTCGGGGACGAGAACGTTGAAAAATCCGGAGTAGTTGGAGTTGCTCGAGCCCAGGATATTGGCCTTATTGAACAGGTTGAAAACCTCGGCGATGGCTTGCAGGTGGAAGCGCTCGCTGAGACGGAACTCGCGCGCGAGGCGCAGGTCGAAGGAATTGAAAGTATCGTTAAAGCGGGCGTTGGGAGAAACCATAGGGAACGGCGTGCCTAGACCGCCGTTGGTCGCGCCTTGGGCGTTGAGCTGAGTCAGAAAGGCGTTGAGCTGGGCGCCGGTCTGGAATTGACGGCCACCGGCATTGCGTCCAATCTCGGGGACGCGGTCGCCGCTGCCGTCGCCAAGGAGGATGTCCATGGGAACGCCGGAAGCGTAGGTCCACAGGGGAGAAAGGCGCAGGTGGAAAGGAAGATCGGCCGTGCCTTGCACAACCAAGCGATGACGCTGGTCGTTGGGTGCAGGACCGTACTCACGGTGCAGATCGGTGGGATCGACAGGCGGATAGCCGAAGGGGATCTGATCGTAATTTGCGTAGTCCAGCGATTTGGAGAATGTGTAAGCGCTGTGAAACTGGAAATGTTGCGTGAAGCGATGGTCAAGGGTGAGCCATAGCGCGTCGTAGTGAGTGTTGACCGTGGACTGCAGATCGGTCACGGTTTCCGGTCCGCCGGACACCGGATTGAAAACCGGAGGCGAGAGCGGCACGCCGATGATGAAGTGCGTACCGAGATTATGAATGCCGTCCACTTTCAGGATCCAGTTGCGGGCGACTTCGTATTGAACTCCGAGGTTGAACTGCTGCACCATCGGATTGCGCATGTTGTTGTCGATGATGTTGATGCCTTCGGCGGCGCCACCGGCACCGGGAATGATTGGTCCAGTGAAAGCCGTATTGGGATAAGTGGGCGTGAGACCCGGGATGAAGTTTCCGCTCCCATCGAGGAAGTTGGCACTGCCCAGGCTCACGTTGATGGGCAGGGCGCGGCCGTCGAGTCCGCGCTCGAGGGATTCGATTTCGAGCGTGACCCGGTCGTAATAGATGCCGTAACCGCCGTGGACGCTGAATTGGGCATTTTTTGCGGCCCAGTTGAAGCCGATGCGCGGGCCCCAATCGTTCGCCGCTTTGTGACGAGTACCGTGGAAGTAAGGAAGCAGGATGGGATTGATCTGGCTGTAGTGGCCGACGTCGTTGACGTCGCTGTCGATCTCGTAACGCAGGCCAAGGTTGAGAGTGAACTGCGGGTGGACGCGCCAATCGTCCTGAAAGTACGCAGCAGTGTGATTGTTGTCGGCGTTGGGAATGATGAGGTCGCGATCGGGCGTGCCGCTGCGGATGGCGACGGCGAAGAGCAGATCTTCGTCGTTGATGACGCCGTCGCCGTTGCGATCCTGATTGGCGAAGTCCTGGACGAATTCGATAACGCCGCTGCGAAATACTCCGAGATCGAAATCCGCGCCGACGCGTTGAAACTCGCCTCCGAAACGGAGATTGTGCTGGCCGCGGGTCCAATCGACGTTGTCATCCCACTGCGAGCGCTTCTGGCGGGTTTGTTGCGGCACGCGGTAGGAAGAACCGTCCGCTATGCTGGGGAAGTCGAGCTCGGGCGCAGTGGTTAGCGGAGTGGTGGCATTGATGAAGTTGTTGAAGCTATAACTGGCGCGATTGAGCAAGGTGGAACTGATGACGCGCGTCCAAGACGCCTGAAAGGTCTGAAAGTCGTTGGTAAGGCCCTGGCGCTCGGAAGCCGAGCCGAGGGGCTGGCCGGAAAGAAAGCTGGCAGCGCCAGTCGCATTCAAACGCTCGATTCCGTAGTGCAGCGTAAGCGAATCCTTCCTGGAAATCTGCCAGTCGCCGCGAAGAGTACCCATGGGATCGGTGAGCGGCTCCGAAGCAAAGCTGGTGGAGATAGTTCCGCCGCCGGCAGGATTGGGGTTGCGTGTTCCCACCAACACGCCGCCCAGTTCGTCCCGGAACTCGAAGGCTCCGAACCACCAAGCTTTGTCTTTTACCAAGGGGCCGCCGAGCGTGCCGGAATACTGTTGCCGGCTGAACTGAGGCTCCTGGCCAGCAGGCGGGGCAACACTGGATGTGGGATTTAGGACAGGAGTTGCGGCCTGTATGCTCTTGTCGCGCTCGTAGATCGACGCCGAACCATGCAGACTGTTGGTACCGGACTTGGTGACGACGTTGACCACCGCGGAACCGGAGCGGCCAAGTTCGGCGGAGAAGCGATTGGTGGCAACCTGGAATTCCTGCACCGCGTCCTCGGGGACATTGAGCAGCATGCCGCCGACGACGTCGTCGTTGTCATCCATGCCGTCGATGCTGACGTTGCCGCCGCGGCCCAACTGCCCTGCGGAGGAGATGACGACGGTGCCCTGTTTGGTGGGATCGAAGTTGGGAGCGATGGTGTCGCCCGGCATCAGAAGCGAGAGTTCGAGGAAGTTGCGTCCGTTGAGCGGAAGATTGTCGATCTGTGCGGAGGTGACCACGCCGTCGACGACGGAGGAGACCGTGTTGACTTCAGCGATGGAGTTGGCGTCATCAATCTGAACCACGGTGAGCTGCTCTTTTACACTGAGCCGAATCTTGAGGTTGGCTTGCTGGCCTACTTCGAGGTGGACCAGCGACTCATAGCCGGCAAACCCGGCGGCGACGACTTTCACGTGGTAGTCGCCTGGGGCAAGGTCGTCGAGCGCAAAGAGTCCGGAATTTGTTGTCGTGGTGCTACGCTGCAGTCCCGTGGTTTCTTGCCGGGCGGTGACTTGCGCGCCGTGCACAACCGCGCTTTGCGGGTCGGAAACTTCGCCGCGTATAACGCCGGTACCTAACTCTTGTGCGGAGACAGCCGCTGCCAGTAGAAACAGCGTGGAAAGGATGAGAAATGCACGCCCGCTCGCGGCGGCGTTCGCTCCTTGCTTCGACACACTAAAACGCTTCATCGGCACACAGTGCTCCTAGAGAGTGCGATTCGAGAACGCGCGATGCAATCGCAGGTATGCGACCTTGCGAACGCGCTGGTCCTCGGCACGCGAAATCTTTTTTGAAAATTTTCTGATGAGCCCCAGCCCACAGAATGTAGAGCAGCGACAAAGTAGCGGGAGCGGGAGCGAGACGCAATAATGCGAAAAGATTAGATCGAGGACGGAGCCGCCGCGCCTAGTCTCTGGCGTATGTCTCGGGCGAGATTGTCGATGAGGCGAATTTTTTCCGCGGCGGGTGCGGGTACGCCGGGCACGGACATGGCCAGTTCGCAGGAAAGCAGCATGGAGGTGAGGCTTTCACACATTTCACTGCGGAACTGTTGCTCGACCGAGAGTCGCGCTTGAGCTTCCTCGCGCTTGCGGCGGTGCAATGCGGAGCGAACTTCGCGAACCAGCCGATCCATGCCGCTGACGCCGAAGTTGAGGTACACGGGAAAGGCGGTGCCCAGATGCTCGAGCACCTGGTCGCTTTCGGCCGGCTCGTTTTCTAAAAGGAACTGATCGATGACAACTGCGGAGTACGACTGTTCCCGCAGCCGAGCCACAGCTTGCGGTAGGTTTTCGGCCCAATGAGCTTCATTTCCAGTGGACTCTCTTAAAGTGGCGGCGCACTCTAGACCGCGTGCTGAGGGTGTGATGAGTAGGATCATGCGGTTTCTATAGCACGCGGGTCTCCACTGGCAGGTTCGTTGAAAAGATGGGAGTTATTGCTCTGCGCGCGAGTTTTCTTCCCATTGCGGACCACGCGAGCATTCGAATGCATTTCATAATTGAACGCTTGCCGCATCACTTCTCTATGATCGGTAAACTTGGGGTCGAAAAAACGGCACTGGATCCGGCGCGCACCTGAGTCGGGGATGAAGTCCCCAACCAATTCAGCGCCCGAAGGGGCGCCGATAACGAGGGCCTTGCGGCAGGCCTGAAGGCCTGCCCCGATACGAATCCCACCGGGTATGAACCCCACTTCGCCCCGGGCAGCTACGCGTGAGCTGCGTAATCTTTCAGCTTGCGGTAGAGAGTTGTTTTGCCGATGCCGAGCAGGCGTGCGGCCTGTAACTTGTCTCCGTTTAGTTCCGCAATGGCGCTGAGAATCGTCATCCTTTCCAATTCCGCCATGGGGACGATTTTGTTTTGACCGTGTCCGTTCCCAGTTCCCGGCATGATGATCACGGTCCTGGCAATGGCTGGCGGGAGGTCGGGAACATGGATGAGGGGTCCGCTGGTGAAGGCGCAGGTGCGTTCCAGACAGTTTTCCAACTCACGAACGTTGCCGGGCCAGTCATAAGCCAGCATAACTTTGACCGCTTCGTCGCTGAGAATTTTTTCCTGAGCCGAAGCGCGCGAGGCACGCTCCATGAAGTGGGCGATGAGAAGAGGGATATCCTCGCGACGCTCGCGCAGCGGTGGGATGCGCAGGCTGAGAACATTAAGGCGGAAATACAGGTCGCGCCGGAAAGCGCCTCCGGTGACAGCCTGCTCCAGGTCGCGGTTGGTGGCGGCCAGAATACGAACGTTGATGGGAATGCGGCGCGTGCTTCCGACGGGACGGATTTCTTTTTCCTGAATGGCGCGCAGCAGTTTGGATTGAAGGTCGACGGGAAGTTCGCCGACTTCGTCGAGAAATACGGTTCCCCCTTCGGCGATGGCCAGCAGTCCATCTTTGGCTTGATTGGCGCCCGGTAAACGCGCCGCGGACATAGCCGAAAAGCTCGCTCTCGATCAACGTGGGCACGAGCGAGCCGCAGTCTACGGGAATGAAGGGCTTGTCGCGAAAAGCTCCGGAGTAATGAATGGAGCGCGCAACCATTTCTTTTCCAGTGCCGCTCTCGCCCAGAATCAGCACGGGATGAGAACTGTTGGCGGCTTTGGCGATGATGCGGTAAAGCTTCTCCATTTCCGGAGCGCGGCCGACGAGGCCACCGTAACCCTGCTTGGACTTGAGTTTTTCGCGCAACATCCGGTTTTCGGTCTTGAGCTTGAGATGGTTGGCGACGCGAGCCAGCAACAGTTTGAGTTCGTCAATACTGAAGGGTTTGGTGACATATTCGTAAGCGCCATGCTTCATGGCCTGGACCGCCGACTGCACGGTTCCGTATCCGGTCACGACGATGACCAGCGCTTCTGGACGCTGGGATTTGATGTGCCGGAGCGCTTCGAGACCACCCGCGCCGGGCAGTCGCAGATCGAGGAGAACAGCGTCAATCGTTTGGGTTTGCAGCAGGCGATAGGCCTGTTCGGCGGAATCGGCGACATGAGTCATAAAACCCAGAGAGCAGGCGACTTCGCGGCAAGCTTCCCGGATGGAGCGTTCATCATCGACGATGAGGAGGTTGAGAAAATTGGCGGCCAGAATTTGCGGCGTGGCGATCGATGGGCTTACGGCTGCAGACGTCATAAGAGTGATTCCTTCTTAATTTCTTGAAATGTTTTTTGGGATGGTTCTGAATGTGGAATGGGGATGTCCAGAAAATCTGCGGCGGCGGTGGAGTGGGAAGTGCGGGGGAGCAGGATCATAACCCGCGTCCCGTGGCCCGCTTCGCTTTCGACATGGATCAATCCGCCGTTTGTAGTAACGATGCTGCGGACGGTGGTTAATCCCAAACCGGTGCCTTTTCCGGCGCTCTTGGTGGTGAAAAAAGGGTCGAAGAGATGCTGGCGTGTTTTGGTATCCATGCCGCAGCCGTTGTCGCCGACAGTGAGAAGAACACAAGGAAAGGCGGCGGGGCCGCCCTTCAGCGGCACGGAGCCGGGGACGCTTTGAAACTTACAGTTACTGGTCTCAATCACAATGCGGCCACCGTTGGGCAGGGCGTCGCGGGCGTTGAGAACAAGATTGAGGAGGATTTTCTGGGCCTGTGCCTGATCGATCTTGACCAGGCCCAGATTTGGGTCGAGACCGAGGTGGAGGACGATGTGTTCGCCGATAAGGCGGGTAAGGAGATCCTGCATGGCCTGGGCAATTTGGTTCAGGCACAAGGCGCGGACCTGGGAGGCTGGCGGACGGGCGAAAACCAACAACTGCCGCACCAGGCCCGTGGCTTGCATGATGGCCGAGCGAATTTCATCCGCGTAGCGGCGCTGGCGGTCGCGCGGATCCAGACTTGAAAGAAGGAGATCGCAATACAGCATAACGCCAGTCAGGAGGTTATTGAAGTCATGGACTACACCCCCTGCCAGGCGACCGACGGCTTCCCATCGTTGAGACTGGAGCAAGCCATCCTCGATGGGAACGGCATCGCGGTTGGGTTCGGCGATAAGCAAGGCATGGGTTGGATTCTGGCCAGATTGGGGCAAACGCCAAGCGGTCCAGTTCGTCTTTGCCAGCCGGAGGCCAGCGTCTTTTCCGGCATGTGCTCCTGCCATGCGGATGCTGTCCCGTGTGGAATTGAACAGGTCGCGGAGAAGCAATTCTGTGGTTTCGCGGGTTTCGGGAGGAAGCAAATCATAGAGCCGCAATGACCTACCGTCAGCGAGGCTGGGGTCCAGAGACTGTTCGAAGGCGGGATTCATCTCGACGATCACTCCCTGCGGATTACAGCGGGCTGCGGCGAGGGGAGCATGTTCGAAGATGGAACGGAAACCCATTCCGGCGGCCTCCGCAGCGGATGGTTCTGTCCAGGGAAATGGAGTGGCCGTGTTCATACTGATACTTTGCCGTGGAGGGCGTCGGAAAGAAACCCCAAGACGGTCTGGTTGATACCTCGGTGCTCCCGAAACGGGACTGGCAGACCACGTTTGCGATCCGCCTCTCTTATTTTCGAGTCCCACTATAGGAGGCCCAATCTGACACTGCGAAGGGCACACGTCACTCAAACCAGGAACAGGCCTGTGGAAAAATTGGGCAAGAGCTTTTGATTGTTTGGCTTAGTGGGAAAATAATTAAAACGTCGAAAGGCTTAAAGGGCGAACTGCAGAAGGACTATTGGTTGGAGTTATGGGAATACTGACGATCGGCAACTGAGTTTGGATCGACGAAAGTGACCGGGGCGGTGAGCCGGAAGGTCAGGCGGCGTCCTTTCTGCACTCGGAGGTCGAGGGATCGCGCGTTTCGTCCGCTGCCCCGGGAGGACGCACTCGACAGCCCGCTCGACTGAAAGGTTCCCTTCGCGAACAGGCTTGAAGTCTGAAGATCGAGCGCTTTGCCATCGACGATGATGGTGTTCAAAGTAAGCCGGACGTAACCGGGATCAGGACTCAAGCCAGGCCGGTCCACGGAGGGCTGGGCGGACTCTACGCGTCCGCTGACCGGAGTGCCGCGTTCGATAAAGGCATCTCCATCAGGGGTGAGAGGCCCCTCCACTGACGCAGTGAATGCATCCCCCGGTCGAACTCTTGAGATGAACAAGGAATTGTCCAACCGGACGGTGATCAGCGTTCCTGCTGGCAGGCTGCGCGCATGCGATGCGACAAGAAAGGGCGTACTGCTTCCCGACTTGGACTCCGGGGGAACTGCCGGATGGGCGCTGCCGTCGGTGGTGAGATCAGGATTCTGGTGGAACGGGAGCTTTTGCTCACCAGCCGGAGAGTTCGTTCCTGCGTCGGTACGATGGACAACGCCAGGACGAGCGCACCCTGAGGTAAGGCTCACCGCAAGGCAGAGCAGCATCCAAGCTAAGTTGTGTGGGGGGCTGGCTGGACGTCGTGCCATGCTAAGTATGGTTGCTCGATCCTCTCAGACACGCTAGTGGCAAGTGAAATACCAGATCGGCGGTAAGGGAATCAAGGACATGGGGACTGGATAAGCATCGGGCCATGTAGAAAGTGCGTGTTTCTACGTCTGAATGTTACAGTTCGGCCGAGGGGCGATGATTTATCTCGAAACCAAACGGTTGCTCTTTCGTACGCACGAGGAAGAAGATGCAGCCGATTTTGTCCGAATGCACACGGATTTCGAGGTGCGCCGCTACCTGGGTGGGCGAGCGTGGTCTTTGGAGAAGGCGCAGCATCGGTTCCGAAGTGAATATCTCGGTCGACCGACAGGAACCTACGGTCTATGGGCCACGATTCTCAAGACAGAAAAGAAATACATCGGATGCTGTGGCCTCCGCGCTGCGGGATCGGAGGCATATCTCGGTTATTTTCTTGCCCGGCCCTACTGGGGACGAGGATTCGCGTCAGAGGCTGCGAAGGCTTTCATCAACGTCGCATTTGACGGCTTGAACTTGCCGCGTCTTCTGGCGGATGTGGAGCAGGGACATGGCGCGTCGGAGCACATTTTGCGGAAGTTCGGGTTCGCGTATTTCAGTCGGGAAGAGATTCGCAACAGTGCCCGCGTAATCCTTACTTACGAACTTTCGAGAGACGCATGGGGCGCGGTTTCTGTTCTGCCCAATCATTAGTTGCGAAGTTTTCTTCGGATCAAAACAAATCGCGGAGAGCGTGATGCTCTCCGCGAAGGTTGTTCGGTTAAAACCGCGAGTTAGTTGGAGCCGCTGCCGGCGTTGGCGCTTTGCGCTTCGTTTTCCGGCTGCGCGATTACGCCGTCAAACGGAGTTGCAGCGACGTAGCGTCCATGCACCACGCTGATGCGGCGGAGCGGATAACCGGAATCGGGTCCGCGCTGCCAGGTGCTGCCACCATCGGTGCTTTCGAATACGACGCCGGTCTGGCCGCTGGTGGCGAGCCAACGTTTATGGCTGCCGTCGTAGGCGACCGAGGTGATGTCCTTATCGGGCAACCCTGCCACTACGTGGTTCCAGCTCTTGCCGGAATCCGCGCTGTGGAAGGCGCCTTCGCGGGTGGCGATGAAGATCTGGCCATCCGGGGACACGGTCACGCCGCGAACGTTAATCGGGTACGAGGCCAGCCGCGCGGACTCCCAGGCTGCTCCCGCATCCTGGGAAACCAGGACCGCGGAACGTGTTGCAGCGACCACCAGACCGTCCTTCGCCTGCACTGCGACGAAATCTTTCTCACCGGCGACCGGGCCGCCTACCCAGACCTTGCCGTGATCTTTGCTGGTGAAGAGTCCGGAGGAAGTTGCTGCGAACCAACGAGTTTGTCCCAGATCAGTATCGTTGACGCGGCCTTCAAGCACCGCGCGGGTGCTCGTGGTGGAACTCACGGTTTTCTTCTTACCGCTCTTCAGCGTGACCGTGCTCGAGACCGTCTTCGCAACCACAACATCGTTGATGGGGTGCCAGGTCGAACTACCCTCGGCAAGTTCAAAAACGCCCTTGTTGGTTCCGGCAACCAGGGTTCCGTTGCTGGCTTGCTTGAGGGTGAATACGTCACGACCATCAAGACCGGAACTCTTCTGCAGCCAGTTTTGCCCACCATCGTGAGTGAAGAACACGCCGCCGAATTCGCGGTCGTTCACCAGGCCGATGTAAAGCGTGTTGGGCTCTTTGGTGTCGGCCAGAATTGCGCTCACATACCGGTGGGAATATCCGTGGTTGGATGAAGTGAAGGTCGCGGCTGAGTCGTCGCTGGCCAGTACGCCGCCGCGATCGGTCGCGAGCAATACACGTTGCGAGTTGCGCGGATCGATGAGCACATCGTTGACTACGACTTCGGAACTGCTTACGAGCTTCCAATTCTTGCCCTCGTCAACGCTCTTCCAAAGGCCTTCGGTGGTGCCGGCGTAAACGATGGCTGGGTTGGTAGGATCCTGCTTCAGCACGCGGGTGCGTCGCGCGGTGAAGGGAATGCCTTTGATCTTCTCGAACTGGTCGCCGCCGCTGACGCTCTTATAGATGCCGGAGCAGGCGCTGGCGAAAACTTCCGAAGGATTGGCGGAGCTGACGATGATCGAGAAAACGTCGGAATCGTCGATCATACCTTTGTTGATGTGCTGCCAGTTGGCGCCGCCGTCGCTGGTCTTCCAGGCCAAGTGCCAGGTTCCGGCGTAAACGACGTTGGGATCTTTGGGATCGACAGCGATGGATTCGATGTTCTTGACGATACCGTCATTGGGAGAAATCCGCTGCCAATTGTTGCCGCCATCGTTGCTGCGGTAAGCGCCATCGAGGGCTCCGGCGACTACAACCTTGTTGTCGGAAGCAGAAACTGCCATGGCGCGCACGGACTTGCCATGCATGGCGGGCAGAGTTTCCCAATCCTTGCCGCCGTTGTGGGTACGGAAAATGTCGCCTGCATTCTGATCCTGAACACTCCAGGCGGAGACGAAAATAGTCTTAGAGTTGTGGGGATCGAAGGCGATGTGATCGAGCACGTAATCGTCGCCGGCGCCCAGTTTGGCGAATCTCGACCAGTTATGGCCGCCATCGTCGGAGACGAAAATCACGCCGGTGCTGGTGCCCAGAAAAACGCGGTCCGGATTATGCGGGTCATAGGCCAGGCTGCGGACATCGCCGCCATCCGGCCCCAGAACGGACCACTGGCGAGCTCCCGCGGCAAATGCGGACATGGAAGCTAACATCAACAAGGTCAGCAACTTAAACAAAACGGATTTCATAACGGTTTCAGCCCCAGATCGAGAAAGTTAGATGCGACAGCTAGCCTGACAGGCTAAACCCATCCCCAGCAAGTTACCGAAGGCCACACGAAAAAAAGGGCCGGTCGATTGCCGACCGGCCCCCTCCACTCCGTTGCCAAAGTTACTGCGCTTTCTTGGCGGCCGCTTTCTTCTTGGCCACCGGTTTGGGATGATCCGGAATCGCCTTCACCTTGGATTCATTCACCGATTCCGTACCGGTGGAATCGAAGGTCGCGCCCGAAGGCACGATCCAGTATTCGGCAGTCTTGGTTCCGCCGCCGCCAGTGCGGACTTCGATGCGGCTGGCATCGATGCCCTGCTTGGCTTCGCCCTCGACCAGGTAGGCTTTGGAATCGACGGCGCGTTCGCCCGCCAGATTCTTGCGCCTCTCCTTCGGGTCGGCGTTGCCGACGATCACCAACTTGCTGTCGGGGTTCTGCTGCAGGTTCTTGGCTACGTCATCAAGGATGGCCTTGCAGGTATTGTCGACGCGCCAAGGCTTCTTCTCGTTGGGGAAGTCGCATTGGCTGAGCTTGGCGGCTTTCGGCGGCGGCGGCGGCGGATTTTCCACTGTCGCCTGCGTCGAGGCCTGACCGGTCAAACCGCGAGAGTCGGTGCAAGTCGCAGTGACGGTGATGGGGCCGGGCTGTACTCCGTCGGTAGCCAGAGTTGCCGTACTGCCACTGCCGGAGACAGTGCCGCCGGTAGCAGTCCAATTCGAGATAGAAACAGGAACGCTGTCCGGACTGGTGCAGGTGCAGCTTACGGTTACGCTTGCGCCCGCCTGCACGGTCGAGGGACTCGCCGAGCAACTCATGGTCGGCGGGTTTTTCGGCGGCAACGGCTTGACCGTATAGGTCGCCGAGCAACTCGCCTCTCCGTTCGTCTTGGCTTTCGCGTCCGTCACATGAGCGGAGACAGTGTAGCTGCCGGGAGCTACGTTGGTGGTATCGATCTGAGCGGTGGTATCTTTGCCGGTGACCTGGCCTCCATTGCCGCTCCAGGCATAAGTTACCGTGTGCTTGGGGTTGAAGTTGCTGGCGGTAACAGTCGCCGTGAGCGGTTCACCCACCATTACTTCGGTCGGCTGGACTGAACAACTCGCGGTCGGCGTGACTGCGGGTGCGCCACCCCAACTGAACACGAAGCCCGTACGCAGGCGGGTACCTTCAAACGAAGGACGCGCCAGGTTGGGAAAATCCTGAGAAACAAAATCGGAGTAGTTGTGCCGTGCCCAAACATAGTCAGCTTCGAACAAACGGAATGCAATCCCCTTCTTGAGGGGCAGGTCCATGCCGCCGCCGAGGATGGCTCCAATTCCGTCGCCGGCGTTGAGACCGCTAACCGACACCCGGTTCAGGCTTACCAGGCCATGCAAGAAGTAATTTGCGTTAGCAGTGCGCCAGATGAAACGCGGCCCCAGCGATCCGGTGGCCTCGTAGTTGCTGCTGCCCCAGTTCTGACCGAAATCAAACTCCATGCCCCAGTGCGGATCAAAGTTATAGGTGAGGGCGCTGCCAAATCCCTTCGCCATGTCGGGAATCTTGTAGGTGCCGGGATTGTTGAAATCGCCGAACGCCGCGGGTACCGTGCCGCCGGGATGCAGCCATTGATATCCCACAAACAAATCCCATTGGGGATTCGAGTCGCTCTGCGCGAACGCCGGGCTGCAGACGAGTGATACTGCGAGAAGAACTAACAGGCCGATTATCACGCGGCTCTTACCGATCTTTAGACTAGGTGACATTCTTTCCTCCATGTATCGACACGCGTTTAACCTGCGCGTAGGCCCGACGACGACATCAAGAAAGCATTGCAGGATTAGAACGCTTCATTGGACCTCTATTTAGGAACCTGCAATTCTAACGCACTGCAATCGCAAAGCGAAAG
>OBLU010003824.1_pt1 | contig 13610 bp, 6 predicted proteins | sample 1518681 | NCBI WGS metagenome assembly OBLU01 (sample SAMEA3539304, study PRJEB22396) | soil metagenome | biome: tundra; feature: field; material: soil | place: USA | collected 2010-05 | depth 0.15 m
TTGGTGGGACGGACGACGGATGGTCTTAAAGTTCCGGTAGACGGAGCCCAAAATGTTAGCTGACTACTTGCCGCGAAAATTCAGGCTAGCCCAGTCGCTGCCATCAAGTGGGCGTTTGTGTGCGCTGGTTAAGGATAGCGTAGCGGTACCTCTGAGGACGGTTATCGAAGCGACGGGGCACGCACCCGATGTCTGTCGCTCACGCCATCGGGGCTGGACCGAGTGGCGAGACCTAATGGCGGAAACTCTCCTTGGCGTGCCATTCTCGACTCATCCCTTGCTATCACGCATTGACGCCCTGAGGCCGGTTCTTCCCCCTCCTCAGATCCACTTCCGCGGCGGCGTGAGGGCAGGAGATGCTTTCGTCGCACTTCCTGGTTTGCTGCCACTCGTCGAGGCTGTCGATGCAGACGCAGTATGGCTCCTGCTGGAAGACGGCTCCAGAATTCCGCTCGACTTCGACGAGTCACCAACCACGAGATTATGGCGCATTCCGGACACTGCCATCCAGGTTGGGCTCGTTGGACAGCACCGGCTAAGCGCCTATTCATTCGACACTTTTATTGCGGCTAAGGATATTGCATTCACAGCCAGAGTGTTGACTACCGAATACAAAACACCCGCTTACGAGGGCAGGTTTTTGTTCGAGGCAGGGCTGACCGATGTCGCGGCCCTCAATGCTCAGACCGATTTGAACCCTTGGCAAGAGATGCCGGCGCCAATATTCGAAGGACAATTGCACGCTCCACCCAAGGCGATGACCGAACGTTCTTGTCCGAATTGGCCGAAAATAGATGCCGCACTCAGCAGCATCGCTTGCGTGTCAGCAGCTCAACGGGGGCTCGCTGAACGGGACCTTGCCTCTTTGCTCATCGATACTCTTGAGGTTTCTGGCCCGATCTTGTGGTCAGTTATGCGCGCCTGGGTCGAGAACGGACTCCTGGATACTTTGGTGGACTCAAGATGGCGAGCAAAACTCTATTTCGCTCGCCGTCCGACACTCGTTGCATACGCCGATGGCAAGACGGTATTTGCGGTTCTGATGGGGCTCGCGCCGCCATATTTGCGAAACCGCTTCGTTGAGGCAACTCGTTTTCTGGGGTTGGAGGCGGTCACGCGCAGTTCGTCTTCGGACTTCGTCCCGCCCATCGCCTGTTGCCGCGCCGAGAGCATGTCCCAACTCGACCGGCTACAACAAGAGCTTGAGTTGCCCAACGTCATGAGTCTTTCTCCTCCTTGGGTTCTTGCTTCCTCTTTGTCCAACATCATTTCCGTGATGCGGCCCGAGCCTATGAACTGGCCTGTTTACCGACGATGGGATTGGGTTGACCTTGCATTTTCCCAATATCCACGAGAATCGACCCATCAGGGAATTTCACTCGTATGGTGCCGGCGAGATGATGGTCCAGACTGCTACAAAGTGTATAAAGACGAAGGTCTCGCCTGGTGGAGTCGTTCGAGGGCTTGGAGTGTTCTCGCCGCAATGGACCTGGCCGGCAGTCCGGCATTCGAGTTTGGTGATGGCGGAAGCGTATTGACCACCAGTCCCTCTATCAACCTACCTTTGCCGCTTGCACGCTTTGCCGCAGCAACGGGTCCGACCGCGCCTGGACCCATACCGGTCACGACCGGCACGACTCGGTACCATTACACCTTTCCTGCCCATGACGTTGCACGCGTAGTACTCGGCGTTCTCTGGCCTTCGATGTTTCACCGCCGGTCGGCTCCAATAGCCACATTGCGAGGCATTTGGGCGATATGCAATTCCCCGGGTGACCGGAAGGTGCCCCTGCCTTTGGGCCTCCGTCGATCTCTCGAGGCGGCCGTGGGTCCATCCTTACTCAGAGAAGCCGGCCTTCCGTGGCTTGTTCCCGCAGCTTCCCTACCACGCCTGTTTCACTTTGCACGTTCCTTGCACAACGGGGGCGAGTGGTCATGATGCATCTATATCTCGGAATTGTGGAGCGAATTACTCACGCTCCTGGACCGGGCGCTCGACTGAAGCCTCTATATGAAGCTTCGCCGGACAGGGTTCGGTGGGACCGCGTAGAGGAAGAGGAGTTCCCGAATTGCGGCCTGGTTAGTTGGTGGCAGCCACCGGTTGACTTGTGTCCGCAAAGCGTCTGGTGTTTTCAGACGGAGGAGTCTTCTACATTCGATGACGATAACCCTCGTCACGACCAATTTCGAATTCTGGGGACTCCATCCCTGGCTGTTCAGATCGTTGATTGTAGTCACTCGGAAGACGAGGAGACTATTCGACGGCATTTGTCCTCGGAAGGCATACCAGCCTCTAGCTGTGGGTCGAAGCGCGTCGTAATCAAGTGCCAATCGGGGTCTCTGTTGGGGCCAGCTGACCTTGTTATTCGAGATGATCGCGCTTATCTGGAAGACAAGCATCTGACCGTGCCTATTCAGGTGAGCCGACCAAGAAATGGCCTCTCGCTCGCGGAGGTCTCGGGGAACTTGTTTTTGCCGCCGGAGGGATGGGACAACAAGATCGGGGAAGTCGATTTCTCCCCGGATGAGGTGTTCATCAAGAGGGTCCTTCGAGACCTGAAGGTCGCGGCACCAAGCATCCTCGAGACGGCTCAATTCACCGAACGGCTGATCTCTCGTTACTGTGCAGCCTTTACCACGGCGCAGCTCACTGACCTGCAACGGCACCGCTTGAGTCGACTGACGTCGATGGCAGCGAAATCCCAGACTGACGTAGGCCTATTAAGCGCCGGCATGGATGCCCTCCTTTCCCTTGAGGTTGTTTCCCAGACCCTCCTCAAGGCTAAGGAGGAGGCGGAGCGCATAGCGACTGAGAGAATCGAGGCGAAACTGGGCCACCTGAGATCGGAGCAGTGCGCCCTTGAGTCCAACCTGCAGGCGCTCAACGCCGACATTTCTGGGCGCGAGGAACAGCTCAAGACCCTAGCGCAGCAGCAAGCCCAGCAGGTGGAGGACTTCGAATCGAAAATTAAGGAATCATTCGACCGAGTTGCCGAGCAGCCACTTGCCTTTCTGGCGGACCATGCAATTATTCGAGCGGCGCTCGGCAGTGCTGGGACCGCACCGGTCAAGACGCAAGGCAAATTTGCGCAACACGTTCCCGCACCATCTGATTTAGATCGGATTGATTGCTCGGAACTTATGTGTGCACTTCGGGATCGACTTACAAGAGCTGGCGTGAGTCAATTCGCAGCGCGAGCCCTTCTTGCGTCAATTGTCTCGGGGCATGTGCCCATACTCTGCGGCTCTCTTGCTCGCGACACACTTAACATCATCGGAGATACTGTGGCTGGGGGGCGAGTCTTTTGGCTTTCGGTAACTCCGGCATTGACATCTCCATCTGAGCTCGCAAGTGTCTTGCTTAGCAGTGAATCCCCGCAACGACCGGAATCAAGGTCTCTAGCGGATCTTTTGGAGCAATCTCGATGCTCTTCGGATCTCTCAGTACTAGTCATGGACAACGCGAATCTAGGGCAAGTGGACAGTGTGCTGGTTCCTCTCTTCAGGACGTGCGCAAGTGGGAGCCGACCCGATGTCGTCGCTGGAAGTTCATCTGCCGACTCAGGCGTCTTCCTTTCCTCTACGCCCGTAGGATCTTGGCCATCAAACCTCCTGGTTGCAGGCATTTTTATCGATAGCCCTCTGGCGTTACCGATCTCCCGCGAACTCTGGTCTGTCTCGACATTTATTGACACCGATGAGGACACCCCTATCGAGTCTGCCGTAGCGGTATCGAAGACTACTTCCTTCCCGTCCAGGACCGCCGTCTCCTGGGAGGATTGGATGACGTGGCAGGGACAACTCAAGAAGGTCCCACCGACTGACCTAGTAGTGTTGAGCGGCGTGCTGGCCGATCGGCTTCGTTGTGGACCACAAGTGAGGCGCCGACTTATCTCCATGGCCCAGTCGACGGAACTGCTGTTCCTTGATTGCGCTGCGGAGACGAGACTTAGTGTATTCGTTCAATGCGCAGTAACTCCTCGATGCCTTTCACGCGGAATCAGTCTCAAGGCCTGTCTGCAAGGTGAGGTGACCCTCCCAGAGAGTGTCAACGAGACGTTTGAACGAGCAAGGTCGCTATTCATCAAGTGGGGATTGGACAGCGTTTGAAGGTGGGAATCGCGGGGAGCTTTTCATGATTGATCCAATTGGAGCGTTCGAGAGAATTCGTGAGTTCTATCTTAGCTACCTAGACACTGCGTTTCGGATTCGCAACCGTTCAGTGGCGACAGATCGGCAGGCCCTCCTAGAGCGGCCTGGGTCGCTGTGTTCAGAGCCCATCATCGAGCCGCTCACGCGGTACCAGAATGTCGACTATCTATTGAGCGATCTGGCGCATGAGAGGCAGGAGGATCGACGCCTACCAGGGCTCGCGCCCCGCGAAAGGGAGGCTTTTGTTCATTTGGTGCTGTCAGGCCTGTTTGACTCTAGACCACCTCGAGCTGGCTCTAATATCCCTGAAGCAACCCACGCGCTATATACGCACCAGGGAGAGATGCTCACTAGAGGAGTGCAGGCAGGGCTGCCCTCCGTCGTCACGTCTGGTACCGGCTCCGGAAAGACTGAAGCGTTTCTTCTTCCGGTATTCGCAATGCTGGCAAAAGAGGCGGTTCATTGGCCGCGTCCGAACGCCGGATATCTGGCCGGACGCTGGTGGCAGGATGCGGCTGGAAGGCCCTTCGGTCGCTACACAGACCTGGCGAACCGCCCTCGCGTAGGGAACCCGACAGGTTCTCCATTCGTCCCCCAACGGGATGGTGAGCGCCGCGTTGCCGGCATTCGGGCGCTCGTGCTGTATCCAATGAACGCGCTCGTCGAGGACCAGTTGGCCAGGTTGCGTCGCGCCTTGGACTCAGGCCCCGCTCGAGGTTGCATGGACCGGTTCTTCAACGGCAACCGAATCTTCCTCGGCAAGTACACTTCTGCTACGCCCGTGACAGGCTGTCACTACGATCCACGGCCCGGGCCCGACGAACACAAGCGAAGAGACAAGAAACTCAAGACACTTTTCGCTTCGGTTCGGCAGATTCAGCTCACTCAAGAAGCAGCTCGAGACCAGGGAGATGCCGACGCGCGCTTTCTGTTCCCTTCTACAGATGGCGACGAAATGGTGACTCGATGGGACATGCAATCCCACCCTCCCGACATTCTCATTACAAATATCAGCATGTTGAATGCCATGTTGGCCAGGGAGGTTGACGCGCCCATTTTTGACGAGACGCGCAAGCGACTGCAATCCGATAATGATTCGTATTTTTACCTCATTTTGGACGAGCTTCACCTCCAGCGCGGTTCCTCCGGTACCGAGGTCAGCTTCTTGCTTCGACTATTGCTCGAGCGCCTCGGCCTCGATCAACCGCAGCATCGCCACAAACTGCGAGTTTTGGCGTCCAGCGCCTCACTTCCCATGGACGGAGAGCGGGGCGAAAGAAGCCTTCAGTATCTTTGGGACTTCTTTGGATCCAACGGAACGTGGACACGTCCAGGACAGCAGGGCGAACGTTCAAAAGAAGACTGGCGAAGAGCAGTACTTTCAGGCGCTCCGGTTCCCCCTCGTCAAGTGCAGACACGCTTGGTAATAGCTCCATTGATCGACTTTCTCGCCCGTCATTCTCAGGCTGACCAGGGACTGGCTGGACCAGTCCCTCCTCTCGATGCAGAGAGGGAATGGCGTGCGGCCTGTACTGAACTGGTACCCAGCCCGACGAATGCGCCACTGCACGAAACTGTTCGGGCGTGTATCGAGAATGCTGCTAGCCGATTGGAATGGGCATGTAGAAATGGCAGTAGCGGTGTGTTTACGCCAACCTCCCTACAGAGTCTTGCCACTTCTCTCTTCGGTGATGCAACTCAAGAGTCGCTCTTAGGAGCACGATCGCTCCTGGTTATTCGAGGCTTGGGGGACTACTACCGGCAGTGGTTTCCTGGTCAAACACCTCCCGAAGCTACCTCTTTTCGTGTACATCTGTTTTTTAGAAGCATAGAAGGTCTCTTTGGACCCGCACTGTTGCCCGCAAATCTCACGGTGCCGCCCTCCGAATTGCGGCTTGTAGGTGAGTTGACGGTTGAACGCGGTCTTCGCTTTGTAACGATTAATGGCGAGAGCAGACGTTTGCTCGAATTAGTCTATTGTGAATGCTGCGGCGAACTCTTTTTCGCGGGAATGAAGGGGGGCCGAGGCAGCAATGATACCCTCTTGGAGTTACTGCCTATTGATCCCGACTTAGATGGCCTACCGGATTCCGCTTCATCTCAACTATTCGAGGAACTCTCCGCAGAACAGTTCGCCGTGTTTTGGCCTCGACATGATGCCCAGCCGGAAGTAGCAAGCTCTGACCAAAGACACGCGGAGTGGAGAAAGGCATCTTTGGATCCCGTCACCGGGATCGTGAGTTCAGCACGTCGCTCTACTAATCCTTGGGGTACCCCGGGCAGGCTGGACGGCTATCTTTACGTGCGTCAATCTCCTCGGCAGGATCGCCATGGCCGTGCAAGAACAGATAAGGGCACGTGTGTGCCATACGCTTGCCCTGCATGTGGAACGAGCTACGAGTATCGTAAGCTTGGCTTTCGTCTTTCCCCGATTCGGAATTTCCGGACAGGTTTCGCAAAAACCACTCAGTTGCTCGCTACAGAGATCTTCGAGATTCTACAAAAGTCCACCGCTGATCCGAAGCTCGTGTCCTTTTCAGACAGCAGGCAAGATGCTGCCAAAGCTGCGTTGGATATCGAACGTAGGCACCATGAGGATCTTCGCCGGCAGCTGTTCTTTGAAACCATCGGCGAAGTCGCTCGTCGCCGCCGCCCCATCGCCGAGTTGCAGGCCGAATTGCAGGCCGTTTCTGCCCAAATACAAGAAGCGTTGAGCGCTCAGGATCATCCGAGGTTCATGGCTCTTACCGAGGAATACAAGCAACTACAAGCCGCTATTGCGTCAGCTGCTGATTCCTCCATCCCCATGGGGGAAATCGTTGAAACGCTAGACGTTCCCGGCTTTCAAGGTGTGAGACCGGGTCGGGATTTGCTGAAACCGTTCTTGAGACACTTTGCCCAATTAGGTGTGCATCCAACGGATCCCACAGGCGTCAAACATTTCCGTATGGGTCGCGAGTTTAGGGAATGGTTCGAGCTCTTCGAAACATTCAATGGCTCAGACGATTGGAAAGACGAACCTGGTCGCCGAAATGAGATCGACGATCTTCGTCGAGACATCGTGGGCGAGGCGCAGGAAGCCATTGCTTCGATTATTTTCAGCAAGACATATTTTTCGCTTGAAGAGACCGGACTGGCGTATCCGTGTCTTCCTTTGAGGCTCGCAACTAGCCAAGCCGATCAAGATGTCTTGGCGAGTTTTGTCCGGGTGCTTGCTGACTCGTACCGCTTGCATGAGAGCCCGTATGACGATGCTCCCAAAGACTGGACATCCGTTGCGGACATCCGTTCGACTGAGAGAGTGTTTCGGTTTGCTGCGGCAGTTTACGGCCCGTCGGCTCCGACCGAACTCCAGAGGGTCCTTGCCGTTTTCCAACAGGCCGGCCACGCCAACGGTATCATCCACAGCTCCTGTCTTTCCATTAAGCTGACGCAGCGTGGCGATTCCTACTGGAGATGTGCGAACTGCGGGCGGGTTCACCTGCACCTGGGTGCGAACAGATGTACCCGTTGTTTTGAACTTCTCTCTCTCACGCCGTCTGGCACAGTCGAGGAGATTCGACGGTCGAACTTCTTGGGCAAACGCGTGGAGCGTGGAGAGACCCCATTCAGAGTGCGCTGCGAGGAGTTAACGGGCCAAACTGATGACCCCGCGGAGAGGCAGCGACGATTCAAAGGCATCTTGTTCGGTCGAGGGAACGGTCCGGTCTCTGAAGTGGAGCGTAAGGCCCGGCTCATCGATCTGCTTGCCGTGACAACAACCATGGAAGTCGGAATAGACATTGGACCTTTGCAGGCTGTGTTTCAAGCGAACATGCCACCGCAGAGGTTCAATTATCAGCAGCGCGTCGGCCGTGCGGGTCGGAGGGGCCAGTCCTTTTCGATTGCCATGACCGTATGCCGCAGCAAGAGCCACGATCTTTATTACTTCCGCAACCCTGAACGTATTACGGGCGATCCACCTCCACCGCCCTTCCTAACGAAGCGGCAGGCCCTTATTGCGCGACGTCTGCTTCGCAAAGCGTGGCTGTCTAAGGCGTTTGAACGTATCCGCTCTGAATGTCAGCGGCTCGGTATCTCTTACCCGGGCGATGATGCCAAACCCGATATCCACGGCGAATTCGTTCCGTCTGCGGACTATTTCGATCAGACCCAGAACTGGAAGGATACCTTGCTGAGGGAACTGAGGGCCACTCTACCTGACCGGGACCGCTATGCTGCGGTGTTGTCAGCGGATTCTGACCTCACGCCAGAAGTGATCAACGCCGCTCTTTCTCCGGAAGAGATCATTCAGGAAATAGATGAGATGCGCAGCTTTTTGGGAAGTGACATTCGGGAGGGATTGGCACACAGCCTGGCCGAGGCTGGACTCTTGCCAATGTTCGGAATGCCCACGAGAGTGAGAAACCTCTATATGGGATATGGTGATGACGCTTCTGACGAGGGCCAGCTTCAGTGGACGACCATTGACCGAGACTTAGATGTAGCGATCTATGAGTTTTCGCCCGGCGCAGTTATTGTCAAGGACAAGCAACAGCACTCTTGCATCGGCTTCACGGGTCCGATTGAAGACCCATTCAGGCCTGGTACGAGCACTCGTCCCAGGGATTTGGACCCATATTCGGGTGCCTTTGGCGAGGCGTTTTGGCTTATTCAATGCACACATTGTGGTAGCTGGCATCGGTATGCTCAGAAGCCGGCAAGTGCAGAGTGCAGCTCCTGTATGTATATGCTTCCAGTGGATGTTGCGGGTGAATGTCGGACACCGATGGGCTTTCGGACCGATTTCAACCCCCGCATTATCAATGACAATGATTCCTTCGGCGGGCGCCACCGTTCGATCAATGCGGAGTATTTACCGCTGGACACGCACGATGCACCCAAGAGCAACGTAAGTCTTGATTACAAGCCCCAAGCGCGGACGTACCGCCTCAATAGGGGTTCGAGTATCAGCACACCCGCCGGAACAAGCTCTTGGACTGGGTTCAGCGTGGATTCCTTCGCCCACCAGATGATGAGGAACACGCGGTTGCTGAATCAGCTGATCTCGCTCGACCATCTCCCGCAGAATGGCTTCCAGCCCGACCAAACACCTTCTCCGATTCAGAATCTGTGGCTGGCGGCACCGAAGACGACGGATGCTCTTTTCTTGGCAGCCGCCAGAGTCCGACCGGGCTTGCAGACCCAAAAGGTCAGTGGGGCGGCTCAAGTTACAGCTGTCCGAGCAGCAGCACTGTCTGCGTCTTTCATTTTGGTTCAACGAGCAGCGCTCGATCTGGACATCGATCCTGAGGAATTCGATATCGTGGACCCTCGGATTCACGTTCTCGGAGGGAACCCAGTTCCCGTCTTACAGATTACGGATCATCTTGTGAATGGTTCGGGGTTCTGTGAGCGGCTGGCAACCGTCGATGCGAACGGTCGGCCAATTGTTGTGAATTTGATTCAGTCCATTATCAGTGACGTCTCCGAGTTTCCGTTGCGTGACTTTCGTGGGACCAAGGGCGGAGTAGATCACGCTCCCCGTTGTGATCAGGCATGTTATTTGTGTCTCCAACGGTATGGTAATCAGTCATATCATGGCCTTCTGGATTGGCGGCTGGGCCTTTCGTTCTTGGAGACTCTGCAAAGCGCCGACTTCGCTTGTGGGCTGGACGGTTGTTTCGATTCGCCTTCGCTCTCAGATTGGCCAAACCTAGCACTACGCTATGCTACAGAACTAGTGACCCGCTATCGAACAAACGGGGAGACTCGATCTTTGGGACCGCTGACGGCATTTCGATTTAACAGAAGCGAGGATCATTGGGCTATTGTCGTGCATCCCCTTTGGGACATTGAGAATCCAACGGGCATTCTGCAGAACGCGATTGACCAGCTTGGGGTGTTTCCGGAGTTTACAAACACATTTGAACTGTCCCGGCGGCAGGTGTCAGAGCGGGAGAGATTGGTTCGCGAATGGAATCGCTGACGGGGTTACCACCGCTTTTTGACGAGATTGTCGTACCATCGCATTTCAGCGTTACCCAACTCGCTTTCGGTGGAGATTGCCTCCTGCGTGCGGCGGCTCCTGCATCGGTATCTCCGGAGTTTCAGGTGAGCCCGGAATCCGAGCTTGGACGAGTCCTACATACCCTGATGGAGATGGCGAGTCGCGGGCTAATCCACCGACGGCACAATGATCGGCGAGATTTGGAGGATGCGTTAGATACACTTCTCAGCGAGGCCCAGGACCGGCTCGCAGCAGCGCCTCAGACAGAGAGTTTCGCCGATCTCCGGCACGCCTTTTCAACGCGAGAATGGGAACACCGTCGAGGGGCGGCGTTAAGGTGTGCTGCTCGAATAGCCGAGAAAACCCCGGAGCGCACCAACCGAACCCCAACTGCAGGCGGTTCGAGTCCGCTATTTCCGGTCGTCAGGAGACCAGGCTTCCGGGCGTCTGAGGTTCCTATTAAGTCAGATGTTTGGCGGATAAGAGGGCGCATCGATTTGCTTGAGACCGACATCAACCGAATTGTTCAGATTGTTGATTATAAGTCTGGGCACGTGACTGATGAAAACGGCCAAGTTCGCGAATCCATTGCGATCCAACTTCGAATGTACGGTCTAGCCATTTTGGAACTGTGGCCGGATTCCGACATTCGTTTACAGATCGTCAGTGGCAACATGGCTTACCCCGTATCATTCGGCCAGAAGGACCGGGACTCTACGATTGAATGGATTAGAGCACGTACGTCCCCACTTCCGACCGGTGCCACTATCAAGGCTCCACCCTTGGCCAAGCTGGGTGCACAGTGCTCCAGTTGTAGGATTCGGCCTGTATGCCCCGAATACAGAGCATCAATCAGCCTCCTCTGGTGCCAAGCACGGCTTCCGTTTCCTCTTCCACTAGACACCGCCGGAAGAGTTCTTGAAGTCACCGGCTCTGCGGGATGCCCCAGCACACTGAAGATCGAGGATCTCGGCGGTCGCATTGTAAAGATTCACCGGCTCAGCCTACCTACTGGGCTTTTCCCTGGAAATTCAGATGGGTTTCTTGTCTGGCTGTTTAACCTGGCCTCTTCCGAGGCGAGCTTTCGCAACAGCCTCTGGAGACACCCTCTGAACTTCCATGAACTACCAACTTCCGCTGCCGAGCGCCGCGCCTGGACTTGCAAGGTCTTTGCCGACCAGCGTTAGGCGAGGGGACACGAGCTCCGAAAGCACCTTAAGGGCTACCGGACTTTGCGAATGTGCTTCTCAAGTGCTGAGGCGAACGCCGGTGGGTAGACCAAGTTGCTTCTCTTGAGTCGTTCCAGGAAGCCACTCGCCGCCTTGTAGGAGAGCAATCGAGATTCGTACCGGATGAACTCGTCTATCGGCCTGAGCTTTCTCCGCACTGGCCATGTGGAAGTCGCGACCTCATGGCGGGTGCCACGCGTGCCCATCGCAGCAGGCGGCCAAGGGTCACCGGGGCGTAGGCTTCGAACAAGCTCGGGTTCGTCGCCAAGTTCGCCCGCCAAGCACTTACCCAACCACTCCGCGACTGAAGTTGTGACAGCATTACCGACCAGTCGCCATCGTGCGCCTTTTCTACCGACTGTTTCGGCGCTGACTGTCCAATTTGCGCTGAAGCCCTGCGCGCGCTCAGCGTCCCGAATGTCCGGAGTCACGATTGATCCGTCTCGCAACCATATTGCGGGGGGGGAGGGGATGCCAAGTGCGGAACCACCCTTGAGAGTCGGAAGCAACCCGGGCGCCCATCCGACCCCTCGGTTGCCCTCAGTCCAATAGAAACCGCATGGCGGCGCATTCACGGCAGGCTTTTCGTGGGTTGAGACCCCGGTGCAAAAGAGGCGGCGCCAAGGATCTTCCTCATTACTCGCCAGGAGAAACACTCGAGCGCGTCTTTGCGGCAGACCAAAGGCCCTGGTATCGACCGTCCTATAGGCCCACCGGTAGCCGAGCCTCTCCAACTCATCGGTGATCAAAGCAATGGCTGCGCCCTTGTGGAGGTGCAGCATGAAGGGCACGTTCTCAAGAGCAACCCACGGAACGCGATTACGCTTCAGTAAACGAAAGACATGGCTGACCAGAGCTGATTTCTCTCCGTGTAGGCCTTTCGTCTGTCCTACCTGAGAAAGATCCTGACAGGGGAAGCCAGCCGCAAGGAGATCGATGCCTTTCGGGAGACCAGCCAGGGTCGAAACATCTTCTGTTATGGGAATTCCTGAAAAGTGCTTGCGAAGCACCGCTTGAGCAACAGGGTCGATTTCACACAGCCACCGGAGATCGTGTCCCGCCTTGCTCAACCCCACTTCGAAACCGCCGATACCGGCAAAAACACCGCCGACGCGTAATGTTCGTAACCGACGGCGCGCAATGTCCGTGGGCCCTTTAGGTAGTTTACCGGTCATACGAGAGCAGTCTCAGCCTTTTCACCAAAACGTCGGGAGTCCAAATACTGCATTCCCATACGATAAGAACACGATAGCCCATCTCCCTCAGCGCGATACACGTCCGAGCATCTCTCAGCCTATTCGCTTTGAGCTTCTCACGCCAGAATAGCTGATTGCCAACAGGAACTCGAGGGCCCGTTCCGCTTTTCGTTTTAGGACAATTCTTATGCCCGTGCCAGAAGCATCCGTTAACGAAGATCGCCCATTTCCTCCTTCGATTAGCAATATCCGGAGAACCTGGAAGATCTCTGTTTCGAACCCGATACTTCAAGCCGAGTGTCCGCAGGAGTCGCCTCACCGCGAGTTCCGGACGCGTCCCCGTCTGGCGGACCGAGCGCATCATCTCCGACCGTTTGGTTATCGATACAACGTCCTGCGTCGCCGCTCCGGGAAGTTTCGTCATTGCCGATCACATCTTAAATAGCTATGCGCTCTACCGCGTCAAGCGTGATGTCGTCGCTTGTCCGGTCGTAGAGCTTGGTCGTTCTTGGGGACTCATGCGCAGCAATGGTCTGCGCCTTCTCAATTGTCCCTCCGTTTTCCAGGTACGCGGTCATCCCGGTTGCCCGGAACGTATCGCAGCAGGTAGAAGGAGGCAGACCGGCGTCCTTGACCCTGTGTTTGACACATCCTTCGACCGAAGATCTGCCCCGTTGGATCGCAACATCCACGCGGTGCATCGGGTTGGCGGATGGCTTCCGGTGGCGGTCTATAGTCCGGAAGAGGGGCTCGTTTTTTCCTCGGCTGATTCCGGAGTCTTCCAGATATAGATTCAGACATGGTGGAAACCGTGTGCAGTACCTCTATCTAGCCATAGGCTTTTTGACTTGTCCAATGACTTACAGTTAGTCAGATGTGGTAATAGGCATTAGCATAAGTTATAAAATCACTTGCCTGGCACAACTGTGCACCAACATACTTGAGTTGGGGTCCTCTTCAGAATGCCGGCGAAACCTGAATGGTTGCTTCGACTTCCGGATATCCGTGCTGAGCTGGAGCACCTGGATGTGCCCGTAGTGGACC
>OBLU010003825.1_pt1 | contig 13607 bp, 8 predicted proteins | sample 1518681 | NCBI WGS metagenome assembly OBLU01 (sample SAMEA3539304, study PRJEB22396) | soil metagenome | biome: tundra; feature: field; material: soil | place: USA | collected 2010-05 | depth 0.15 m
GACCCTCGATCGTTTGGGTGACGTTGGCGCCGCCGACGGCGGCCATGATGGTGTCTTCGACATCCATCACCGAGAGGCCATAGCGAGCGATGGCCTCTCGGTTGACGTCAAAATCTAAGTAATACCCCTGACTCACGCGTTCGGCAAAGGCGCTGCGCGTACCGCGGACCGTGCGCAAGGTCGCCTCAACTTGCGCGAGTATCCGGCCGATTTCGGTGAGATCCGGCCCGAACACCTTCACGCCGATCGGTGTTCGAATGCCGGTCGAGAGCATGTCAATGCGCCCCTTGATAGGCATCGTCCAACTGTTGGAGAAACCGGTCATCTTTTCGCGCAACGCTTGATCCATCTCCGCGACCAGCTTCTCGGGAGTCATGCCGCTCCGCCAAGCGGCGGGGGGCTTGAGATTCACGACCGTTTCGACCATTTCCAAGGGCGCGGGGTCGGTGGCCGTTTCCGCGCGACCGGTTTTGGCGAACACACTGGCCACTTCCGGAATACCCATCAGAATCTGATCTTGCAGCTGTATCGTCCGCGTCATCGTCTGGATAGACGCTCCCGGCAACGTGGCGGGCATATAGAGGATGGTCTCTTCCCAGAGCGACGGCATGAACTCGCTGCCGAGGCTCAGGTAAATCGGGACGACGCAGGCAACGGCAACGAGAGCGATCACGATCATCGAGTAGCGATGTTTTAAGGCCAGCTTCGCAACCGGTTCGTAAACGCGGATCAGGAATCGATTGATGGGATTTTTTTCTTCCGGCGATATCTTTCCACGAATCAGCAAGGTCATCAGAAACGGCGTCACCGTAATCGACAAAAGCGCCGCGAAGAACATGCTGGACGACTTGGTGAAGGCCAGCGGCTTGAACAGCCGTCCCTCCTGGTCCTGCAGGAAAAAAACCGGCAAAAAGCTGACCGTAATGATCAAGAGCGAGAAAAATAGCGACGGTCCCACCTCTTTGCCGGCATCGATCAGAACTTCCAAATGTGCGCGGCGTGCCTCCACGGGCTTGGCTTGCTCCCGTTCCAGATGTTTATGAGCGTTCTCAATCATCACAATGGCGGCATCGACCATCGCGCCAATGGCGATCGCGATGCCTCCTAGGCTCATGATGTTGCTGGTGATACCGACCCATCGCATCGACAACATGGCCAAAAGCACCGCGAGCGGCAGCGTGATGATGGCGATCAAAGCGCTGCGCAGGCGAAAGAGAAAGACGAGACAAACCAAGCTTACGATCAGGCTTTCCTCGATCAGCTTGCTGCGCAGCGTTTCCACCGAATGCCGAATCAGCGTCGAGCGATCGTAGGTGACCACCAGTTCCACGCCTTCCGGGAGCGAGGGCTGAACGGTATCCTTGATGACCTGTTTGACATGGGTCAAGACGTCATAGACGCTCTCCCCATAGCGAACCACGACGATGCCGCCGGCCGCATCGCCCAAGCCGTTGAAGTCCACGGCGCCGCGACGAATATCCGGTCCCAGCTGGACGAATCCCACGTCCCTCACGAGAATGGGAGTTCCATCGATGTCCGCACCCAATGCCACCGCCTCGAGGTCGGCGGGATTTCGGATATAACCGCGGCCGCGCACCATGTATTCGCGCCCCGTAAACTCCAACACACGGCCGCCCACCTCTTGATTGCTGCGGCGAATTTGTTCGACGACCTGATTGATCGAAATTTTATGAGCTTGCAGTTTGTTGGGGTCGATCGTGACCTGGTACTGCTTGACCAATCCGCCGACGGAGGCGACTTCGGCGACGCCGGGCACGGCGCGTAGCTGATACTGAACCTGCCAATCCTGGATCGTGCGCAGTTCCGCCAATGAGTGTTTGCCGCTCTTATCGATCAGCGCGTATTCCAATGCCCAGCCGACGCCGGTCGCATCCGGCCCCAGCTGGGGTGACACACCCTGCGGCAGCTTGCCCGCCATGCCGCTCAAGTATTCGAGCACCCGGCTGCGCGCCCAATAAAGGTCGGTGCCATCCTCGAAGATCACGTAAATCAGCGACGAGCCGTAGAAACTGTTGGCACGCACCGCCTTGACCTTGGGTGCGGAGAGAAGCTGCGTCACGATGGGATACGTGACCTGATCTTCGATGATGTTGGGGCTGCGATCGGCCCAATCGGTGGCAACGATCACCTGGACGTCGGAGAGATCAGGAATCGCGTCCAGCGGGGTGGTGAACGTCGCCCAAACTCCGCCGCCGATGGCCACGACCACCAACAGCAGCATGAGAAACGGGTTCCTCGCGCTGAACTCAATGATGCGAGCGATCATTTCTTCTCGCTGGCCTTGGCACCCTCGGTTTTGGCAGCGCCGGCCATCCCCGGCATGTCCGCCATGCTGCCAGCGCCCGCCTCCAATCGGCTTTCCGAGTCGATCAGGAAATTGCCGGAGGTCACGACCTCATCGCCGGCCTTGAGGCCCTCGAGCACCTCAAAGCGATCGGCGAACCGTGTCGGGCTGATTTTCACTACAACCGGTGCGAAACGACCGGCCGACACAACTCGAAAGGCAATGTCGCGCTCGCCGGTGCGGATAACCGCGGAAGTCGGGATCGTCAAACCGGAACCCATCCCATGCGAGATAACGACGTCGCCGAACATGCCGGGGAGCAATGTGCCGTTCGAATTAGGGAGCTCGATGCGCACTTGCACCGATCGCGAGGTCTCATCGACCACAGGATCGATAAACACCACTTTTCCGGTGTGCAATCGCTGTGACGACGAAGGAAATGACACGGTCGCCGGCATGCCAATGGCCACATGCGGGAGTTCGTACTGGAATATCTTGGCCTGCATCCACACCGTCGAGAGGTCTGCGACCACAAAGAGATCGTCTTGAAGCGTGACGTACTGACCGGCAAAGGCCTGTTTCTGCAGCACAGTGCCCGAGATCGGGCTCCGCAAGAGGAGGGATTTACCGGGTTTCCCAGTTTGTTCCAACTTGCCGATCTCGTCCTTCGGGATGTCCCAGAGTTCCAAGCGTCGGCGTGCGGTGTCCACCACCGTTTGCTGATCTCCCTCGCTGTCGAGGCCGGACTTTGCCACCCGCAAGGCGGACAGGAACTCTCGCTGCGCCGCGAAAAACGTGGGGCTGTAGATCGAGAGCATCGGCTCGCCGGCCCTGACCTTTTGCCCGTTGTACGCGACGAAGAGCTTCTCGACCCAACCTTCGGTCTTCAAGTGAACGTGGGCGACGCGGGTCTCATCGGGCCGAACGATGCCGACTGCGCGGATAGTCATGGTGAGAGGGGTCTGCTCGACCTTCCCAACGGTCACCCCGATGCGCTGCTGCACATCTTGATTCACGTTGATTTCCGCATAGCCTGGAGGAAGCGCCGCGGACGTCGTTGCAGTAGGCACCGGTTTCGTCTTTTTCGGCATGTCCATGCCGGGCATGTCGTTGGGCATCTCGGCGGGCGATGCTGGCTGTCCGTCCCCGTAAACAAAACGAGTAACCCCTACGACCACCGCCACTCCAACCACAATGCCAAGGAGCGTCCTCATTTTATTCGTTGGCACTAGAGTACTTCCTCGGTGACTCGGCTCGCGCCGTATTGGCGGCGGGCTGAATGTCGGCCTTCGCTGGCACCCCAAGCGTTTCGATGTCGACACCGGCTAGTGCCTCGAGCTCGGCGAGCCGCTGTTCGCGTTCGATCTGTGCTTGGGCCACCATTCGGCGCACCGAAATGAACATACGCTCGCTGTCAATCAGATCGGCAAAGACGATGGTTCCTGCGGCATAGGCGTTTCGCGAACTGCTCACGAGCTGTCGCGCGGCCGGAACGACTCTGGCGCGATACAGCTGTGCTTCGCGCTCGGCATTTCGCATGAGGTAGAGGTCGGCTACGAACCGAGCGGCGCGATCTTGCTTGGTCTGTCGCAGCATCGCTTCCGAGGAACGTGTCATCGACAGTGCTTCATCAATCGCGGCGCGAATCGCCGGTAGCTTGGTTGGCACCATCACCATCGCCCCCAGAGACTGCGACACACTGCCCGTGATGCTCGCGGAGGGGATGATATCCGGCAGATAGGCGAGCCTCGCGAGCTCAACCGCATCGCTGCGGCCGGCCACCTGCTGTGCGAGCGCGGCAAGCTCGGGATTCTGTGCAACCGCCACCGCAATGAGCGCCGCGTCATCGGCGATCACCGGCCGGGGTGCCGGCAAAGCGGCTGGGAGGCTGAGCGGTGAAGCGGCGTCTCGCCCCAGCATGCCATTGAGCTCCCCGCGCATCGAACTGGCCTTCGCCTGCAATCCGGCCAGATCGTTTTGCGCGGTCTCTGACTCGATCAAGGCTTTGAATAGATCCTGCATCGGTCCGCCGGCTTCAGCCCGATCCGCGGCGGAGTCCGAGAGGAGCTTTAAAAACGTCAGATTATCGCGCTCGATGCGGATGAGTTCCTCGGTAAGCGCCAGTTCCAGATAGGCTTCGAGCACCCGGCGCTGCAGGTCAAATTTGACCGCGCGAAATTTGTCGCCCGCTTCTCTGGCGGCGTCCAACGCCACTTTGCCGGCGGTGCGTGTTTTGACCGGCAGCGATAAATTCATCGAGGGATCGAAACCGGCCCCGATCGTCGTCCGATCCCAGGTCTTCATGTTTCCCGGGGAGAACATGTAGCCGAAGGAGAGCGCCACATTGCTGTTGGGCCATGTCGCTGCTTGGTCGATCCGGGCGAACGCTGCCTTCCACTCGAAGTAGCTCGATTCCAATTCGCCATTGGCGAGGAATGCTCGGCTGAGCACGTCCTGCCAACTGGCAACGGCAGGCAATTCCGGCAGCTGGCGCGCCCCGATTTGAGGCTCAAAGGGCGGCGAGGCAGCATTGAGCTTCGCCTGCTCATCCCGGGTTCCCTGTGGCGCCAAGACGCAACCGGCTAGTCCCGTCGCTAGAGCTAAGGTGAATATCAGAACGCGGCTAGCGCAGGATGAAGCAGTACAGTCCCCGCTTCGCGGTCGATGGAGATAGGATGGGTTCCGAGCACCGCGCATGCCTAGATTCGTGCAGCTCGAAGACGAAGCGCGTTGCCAATTACCGACACGGAACTCAAGCTCATGGCCGCCGCTGCGATAATGGGACTCAAGAGAAGTCCGAAAGCAGGATACAACACACCGGCTGCCACCGGTATTCCGACGACGTTGTAGACGAACGCCAGCACGAGATTCTCGCGGATGTTGTGCATGGTCGCGCGACTTAAGGCCCGCCCGCGCGCGATTCCGGCGAGATCTCCTTTGACGAGCGTGAGGCCGGCACTTTGCATGGCGACATCGGTGCCCGTGCCCATGGCAATACCGACATCGGACTCGGCGAGCGCCGGTGCGTCATTGACGCCATCCCCAGCCATCGCGACCACACGGCCCTCGCTCTTGAGGCGCCGAACGATGGCGTTCTTCTGATCGGGCAATACCTCCGCTTCCACCTCGGTGATGCCGAGCTTCGCGGCGACTGCCTGCGCCGTGGTGCGATTGTCGCCGGTCAACATGACGATGCGGATGCCCTCAGCTCGTAAGGCGTCGAGCGCGGCCATCGTCGTCGCCTTGATCGGATCGGCCACGGCGATGATGCCTGCCGGCTTATCATCGACTGCCACGAAGAGGGCCGTGGCACCGTCGTTTCGCAGCGCGTCGGCACGCGCTTCGAGATCGGCGCTCGCGATACCACGGTCGTTGAGCAGCGCGGCGTTACCGACTGCGATGCGCCGACCCCCGATGGTTCCGGTAACGCCCTTACCCGTGACTGAGGCGAAATTCGTGATTTCTTGCAGCGCTACCTTGCGTTCAACGGCCGCGGCCAGGATGGCGGCGGCGAGCGGATGTTCGCTCGATTTTTCCAGACTCGCGCCGAACGATAACACGCCGGATTCGTCGAAGCCGGCCGCGGGCACGATCGCCGTCACACGCGGTTTACCCTCCGTGAGCGTGCCGGTTTTGTCGACAACCAAAGTATCCACTTTCTCGAATCGCTCGAGCGCCTCGGCATTTTTGACGAGGACCCCGGCACTCGCTCCTTTGCCCACACCGACCATGATGGACATCGGGGTTGCCAGTCCCAGCGCGCACGGGCACGCAATGATGAGCACCGACACGGCAGCAACCACCGCAAGTCCCAGCGCGGGAGCCGGCGCCCAGATCATCCAGGCCGCAAACGCTAGGATCGAAGAGGTAATCACGGCCGGAACGAACCACGCGGAAACCGAGTCGACGAGACGTTGGATGGGCGCGCGGCTGCGCTGAGCCTGGGCGACCATGTGCACGATTCGGGACAACACGGTATCGGCGCCGATCTTCTCCGCGCTGATCGTCAGCGCACCGGTGGCGTTGATCGTGCCACCGATCACCTTAGCACCCACCGCCTTTTCAACCGGCATCGACTCGCCGGTGACCATCGATTCATCGACCGAACTGGTTCCCTCTGTCACGGACCCATCAACGGGCACCGCTTCGCCAGGTCGCACCCGCAGCCGATCGTCCACATGGACTTGATCGAGTGGCACTTCTTCGTCCGTGCCATCGGCACGAATGCGCCGCGCTGTCTTGGGCGCCAACTTGAGGAGTGCCCGAATGGCACCGCCGGTCTTCTCCCTCGCACGCAGCTCAAGTACCTGACCCAGCAAGACGAGAACCGTAACCACCGCCGCGGCTTCATAGTAGACCGGGACGAGGCCGCCATGCTGCCGAAGGCCTGCGGGGAAAAGGCCCGGGGCAAAAGTCGCTGCCAAGCTGTACAAATAGGACGCGCCGACACCCAAGGCAATCAATGTGAACATGTTGGGCGAGTGGTTCAGGATCGACGCCCAGGCTCGTTGGAAGAAGGGCCATGCGCACCACAGCACGATGGGCGTTGCGAGCGCGAACTGAATCCACAGCGAAGCCGCCATGGACACGTAGTGATCCATATGCAGGAGCCGCAGGTGGCCGCCCATTTCCATAACAAAGATAGGTGTCGCGAGGACAGCGCCGATCACAAAGCGCCGGCTCATATCCTGGAGCTCAGGACTCGTGGCTTCTCCCTCAGGAATGCCCTCAGGCTCAAGCGCCATTCCGCAGATCGGACAATTACCGGGCTGGTTCCGCCGAATTTGCGGATGCATCGGGCAGGTGTAGATGGTGCCCTGAGCGCCTGGAGTACGTGGCACACTGGACGCTGGTTGAGCGTCCGGATTCAGATACTGGGTGGGGTCCGCCAGAAATTTAGTTCTACAGCCGCCGCAACAGAAGTAGTAGGTCTGGCCATCGTGCTCCGCGCGGTTCTTAGCAGTAACCGGATCGACAAGCATGCCGCACACGGGATCATGGATTTGGCCCGGAGCGCTTGCCGCCGTGAGGCCACTTGTCGCATCAGGGTTGTTGGCAGCCGGTCCGCAGCAAGAGACTTTTCGAGTGGCAGCGTCCATGGGCTATCCTCGGTTGCTGTACTTGATTCGTAGGGTAGTCTAGGCTCCGTACCTAGGTACTGAGTCAAGTCATGCCCAAAACAGCCGCCAACCGCCCCTCAGTTACTCTCCCGTCACGTCCCGACGAAGCCGAAGTTACCATTGGGGGCCTCGCACGGGCGGCCGAGGTGGGGGTCGAAACTGTACGGTATTACCAGCGCCGGCATCTGTTGGCTGTCCCACAACGCGCTGGCGGGGTGCGCCGATATCCGACCGCCATGATTGACCGGATTCGGTTCATCAAGCGCTCGCAGAATCTGGGTTTTAGCCTCGATGAAATCCGTGAGCTCATGCGGCTCGAACAAGGTGGCAGTCGCAACGCCATCCGCAAGATTGCCGGCGACCGACTCACGAATATTCGCGAGAAGATCGCTGCGCTCGCGCAGATGGAGCGGGTGCTATCCGAGCTGCTCTGCGAATGTGAACATACTGCGACGGCGGCCCCGTGCCCCATCATTGCTGCATTGAACACAGACCAACGCGCTGGCGCAAACGGGGAGGTGGTGAGGCGGATTCGCCGGCCCTTATAACTGATTGTGGTCACGTCCAATACTAGATGTGACGGCCCAGTGCAAACAAGCACTTAAGGCGACGTGTCCTGCAGAAATATTAGATGATTCGCGTAATGACTTGAGATGCAAATCATCGACTTACGGATGATCGAGTGACGGCCTTCGAACCAGGTGGTCGGCGGTTCGAATCCGTCCGGGCGCGCAATAAAATCAATAACTTACATTTGACGATTTTCTCTACATGCGCTCGTATGAGCAACGTATGAGCATACCAATCGAGTAATTAACTGTGGCGTGCGACGGTGGGTTGGGCGCCGCGCCGCGGCTACTGATCAGCGTTATCGATATCGATGATCGCCTTCCACTTGCCGTCGCCTTGCTTCTTCCATACGACGACGAACTTACCGGTCGATTTCGTCGGCTTTCCTTGGCCGTCCTCGGCGCCGAGCACATAGGTTCCGCGCTGGTACGCCAAGTCGCCGGAACTGGCCACTTCGATCTTGGTCGTCGTCTCGTCGGAGGAAAAACCGGGGGTGGCGAAGTCCTCAACCCAAAGCCTGCGTCGTTCATCCGCAGTGGACGCTGCGGGGCGCCCCGCGGATAGGTACTGTGCATCCGGAGCATAAAAGGACAAGGTCTTGTCGAGATCTTTTTTGGCGATGGCATTGAACCAAGCATTCGCCTCCGATTGAATGGATTGCGATTCGGCCTCGATATTCTCCGTGCCGGCGCCGCGGTTCGGATGGCACGCGACCAATCCAGCGAGGAGCCAAGGCGCAACGCAAGATAAGCCGAGAAGTTTGGATTTCATGATCATTTGCACGCCGGCTGCTGTTGAGTAATGCAGTGGATTCCGCCGCCGCCGCTGGCCAGCTTGGTAACGTCGATCTGGACCACCTCGCGGTCCGGAAAAGCGGCCTGGACCACGGCGCGGGCCCGGGCGTCACCGGCAACGCCGAAGCTCGGCATGACGATACCGCCATTGGCGATGTAGAAATTCACGTAGGATCGGCTGAACATACGGTGAGGCGTCTTGACCTCGTAGGCGTCATCCATCGATATGATCTGCAGCCGGCGCCCTGACGCATCGATGGCGGTCTCCAGGGCGCGTCGGTTGTCCGCGGCAAGCCGCAGCGCCGATCCCGTTGCGCTCGGATCGCTTTCATAAATGACCACCCCGGGCTTGACGAATGACAATAAGCCGTCCACATGTCCGTCTGTGATGTCGACGTAGATCGACTCCGGGTCGCCCGGCAGCCAGATCACCTTGGTGGCCCCCAGGGCATCGCACAGTTCACGTTCAGCCGCGCTCTTGGTAATTCCCGGATTCCGATTGGCATTCAGAACGACGGATTCCGTCGTGATTACAGTCCCCAGCCCGTCGGTGTGTATGCCTCCTCCTTCGAGGCAGAGACTGGATTGATATACCGGAGCCGCCGCAAAACTCAGCACCCCTCTCGCCAGCCGTGCGTTGTCGCCGTAGTCGGGCGACTTACCGCCCCAGGCGTTGAAGCGCCAGGCGGTTCCGGCCCGCGCGCCGTCGCCACGCGTCAGGAAGGTGGGTCCGCTATCGCGCATCCAGGGATCGTCGATCGGGAAGGGGATGAGTTCGATCGATGGGCCGCAGTAAGCGCGGGCTTCGTCGATGCAATTCGGCTCAACGACCATGCGCAGGGGCTCGAAGCGCCGTATCGCCTGTGCAACGGCGGCATAAGTTTCCTGAGCCTCGGCAAGTCCGTCGGGCCATTGATCGGCCCGGCTCGGCCACGCCATCCAGCAGCATTCATGCCGCGCCCACTCGGCCGGCATGCGATAGTCCGACTCGGCCGGTGTCTTCAGCATAAGCGCACCGCAGTCCGGCGCCTTGAGTTCGGATATTTTTAGGAAATCATTCATGGATCGTTTCCTTCGCCAGCCGTCCGAATGGATAGCCGGCTCAGGATATTTTGTCCTTGGTCTGCGAACAAAGGACATAAATTCACCGAATCGATGAATGTTTCCAGCCGGCGGGTTTCGACGCGGGCGGCGCGACCGCAGCGGTTTCGCGAATGAACCAGTCGTAGACCCGGTGGACTTGGTCATCGTCATAGCTTCGTAGATCGCAATAAATGCGATACGCGGCTTGAGGGAAGCACGGCCCTTCCAGGACCTTCAGTGCACCGGCGCGCAGATACGGATCGGCACAGACCAAGCTGCCGAGTGCGACGCCATGACCCGCCGCAGCCGCTTCGATCATCAGTGCGTGGTCAGAAAAATTAGAACCGCTCACCGTGTCCGCGCTCGGCCGACCAACCCTTACGAACCATTCGCGCCAGGTAACCTGACCTTCGTCATGCAGCAGGGGCCAGCCGGCAATCGCGGAACACTCCGTCGGTAAGCCGCCCATCCGCTCGATCAATCCGGGCGATGCCAGCGGGACGCGCTGGTCTTCGATCAAGTGCGAATCGATGGCGCCATGCGCGGCGACGCCTTCGGCCTGCGTAATCAGAATATCGACTTCATCGTTCTTGAAGTCGACTTTGCGTTCGCTGGTGTCGAGCCACAGATCGACATCCGGCAGCTCCGCGCGCAGCTGCGCCATCCTCTGAAGAATGAAGCCTCGTGCGAATGCCATGGTCGTGTAGAGAATCACCCCACCCGGTTTCTGGTAGGGAGCAAGCCTCGCGACCCCGTCCTCCAACCGCCGCAGAATATCCCGAACGCTGCGCGCAAAGTCGTTGCCGGCATCGGTGAGCACGACGGATCTGCCTACTCGGCGGAATAACGGCTGACCAAGCTCCTCTTCCAGCAGTTTGATCTGATGACTCACCGCGGAATGGGAAAGATGCAGCTCATTGGCCGCCAACGCAAAGCTGGCAAGCCGCGCCGCAGCCTCGAACCCGCGCAGCGTGCTCAAGGTTACAGAAGGTCTTGCCACGCCTCATTGATGAATTAATTTAGCCGAATTGTCAAGAATTCGTCGTTTGTGTCCTGGTTCATCCAGTGTTTTGCTAACTGCACAAAGATGCCGCGGTAGGTCTGTTGCAAGGACGGGAGGTGTTCCATGCCATCGAATCACGGCGGACGTGGATGTTCATTGCGGATATCCGCCATTGCGGGTGGCTTCGCGATCGGGCTTGGACAGGTGATATTTCTCAATGCCGCCTTGGGGGCCGACAGCGATGCGGCGTCCGGCGCCACCGCCCTCGAGGAGATCGTCGTCACCGCGACGCGACGCGCAGAACGACTGCAAGATATTGCAGTCAGTGCGACGGCGTTTACTCAAGAGAAGCTCGACGTCCAAGGTCTGCGCAGCATCGACGATTTGACCCGCCTGACTCCCGGCGTCACCTTTCAGCGCGACGCCACCACGTCTGCCGGCAACTTCAACGACGAAGATTCGGACATCAACATTCGCGGCATCGATTCCACGGCGGGCACTTCCACCGTCGGAATATACATCGACGATACGCCGATCCAGGGGCGGCACATCTCCTTCACATCCTTCAATGCCTTTCCGGCCTTGTTCGATCTCGAGCGCGTCGAGGTGCTGCGCGGCCCGCAGGGCACGCTTTTCGGTGCGGGATCGGAGGGTGGAACAGTGCGCTTCATACAGCCTTCGCCCGGTCTACAGGCGGACTCGATGTATGTACGTTCGGAACTCGCGACGACCCACAGCGGTGGAACAACGTACGAACTCGGCGCCGCGATCGGTGGCCCGATCATCGATGACAAGCTCGGCTTTCGTCTCAGTGCTTCCTTCCGCGAAGACGCAGGCTGGGTCAATCACGTCAATTACTGGAATCAGGCGGTAACCCATCCGAATTCCAATTACCAGGATACCGTCGTCGTACGCGGCGCATTGAAGTGGGCGATCACCGATTCGTTGTCGATAACCCCCTCCGCCTATTATCAAGAATTGAGGCTGGGCGACACGTCGGCCTATTGGCCGTCGCTGTCCAATCCGAGCGCGTCGAGCTTCGAGAACGGGAATGCCCAGCGAAATACCAGCGCCGATCCGTTTTACCTGATCGCGGTCAAGGCCGACTGGGATGCCGGGTTCGCGAACATGATATCAAACACGTCATTTTATTCGCGTAACCAGCACTCGATTTCGGACTACACGCAGTTCGATCGGGCGCTGTTCGGGCTCACGCTGCCGCCGCCGCCCGGCGACGTCGGCACATCGCATGATGCGGATACCCAGAACAATTTCTATCAGGAGTTTAGGCTGCAGTCGGTCGATCCTGCGGCGACTCTCGTGTGGACCACGGGCCTCTTCTACTCGCATTTGAATGAAAACACGACTGAGACCGTCTTCGATCCGACCCTCGACGGCGAATACAACGCCGCCTACGGTGTCCCGCTTTGCACGCCCCAAGCGCCTTGTCCGAACGGCCAGATTCTGACTCAGCCCGTATCCAAGATCACCGACACGCAGTACGCGCTGTTCGGTGACGCCACGCTGAGAATCTCGAACTCCTGGAAATTAACGGCAGGCGTTCGTGCATCCCACATCAAATACAGCGGGGACCTGGTGTACTACGGGCCGTTTCTGTCGCCGACCGTAGGACCGCTCACGCCGCTGATTAACACCGGGTCGAACAGTGAAAACCCGATCACGCCGAAAGCGGTGGTCGCCTATCAGCCCGACCCGGACAATCTCTTTTACGTGAGCGCCGCCAAGGGCTACCGACCCGGCGGACTCAACGGCGAATTATCCTCCCTGTGCGGGCCTAATCTCGCCTCAATCGGCCTGTCCGCCGGACCCGGGATCTACGCGGCCGACTCGCTGTGGAGCTACGAGTTGGGCGCGAAGAATTCGCTCTTGGATGGGCGAATGCAGGTCAATGCCAGCGCCTTCGTCATCGATTGGAACAATATCCAGCAGGCCGTGTATCTTCCGGGTTGCGGCCAGAATTTCGTCGAGAATCTCGGCAAGGTGCGCAGCGTCGGCGGCGAACTCGAGGTCCAGATGCGCCCCATTCAGGCCCTGCTGTTGGACCTCTCCGTCGCCCACGTCGATGCGAAATATACGCGCACGGTGTGCGCAGGGCCGACCGCCTGCACGGGAGCCAATCCGCCGGCGCAGCCGGTGGTGACGGAAGGCGATCGACTGCCGGGCGCGCCGTGGACATTTCTCGCCTCGGCGGAGTACGGCTTTCCGGCCATCGAGAACCGCAAGCCCTACCTGCGGATCGATTATCAATACACGACGGCACAAACGGCGCTGCAGCCCATACAGGATCCGAACAACGGGGTCTCCGATCCCACCTATACCGGGCTGCCGGTAACCAAGAATTTGTCACTTCGAGCCGGCCTGCGCTGGGGTGGCATCGATCTGTCGCTGTTCGCGCAGAATCTGACGGATTCGCATCCCGTGCTCTCTCATACGCGAGACACGAACACCTCGGGGCTGTTCTTCGATCATACGGTCCGGCCCCGCACCATCGGGATCACGGTGACCTATCGCCGCTGACCGCTCTGCCGGGTGAAAGTCGGGCGCGAAATTGCGGCCCACATCGGGACATATAACGAGCATCGCGAGTGCTCGGGAGACGACACCATGCGAAAGTCAAATACAGAAGCCCTGCAGCTCAGTCGCCGATATCTGGACTTCCATCGGCGGAGGAGTCATGCCGCTATCGGCGTTCATCTCGACTCCGCAGATAT
>OBLU010003829.1_pt1 | contig 13601 bp, 9 predicted proteins | sample 1518681 | NCBI WGS metagenome assembly OBLU01 (sample SAMEA3539304, study PRJEB22396) | soil metagenome | biome: tundra; feature: field; material: soil | place: USA | collected 2010-05 | depth 0.15 m
TCGCTGCGCAAGCAGACCTACAACCAGCCGCGCAAGCAGGTGGACTACGACTTCAACGCCAACCAGGGGCCGCTGGTCAAAGTCGTGGTCGAAGGCGTCAGTTTGTCCAGGAGCCGCCTGAAACTGCTCGTGCCCATCTACGAAGAGGGGACCATCGACAAGGACCTGCTCAACGAGGGCACCTACAACATCAAGGACTATCTCTTCCAGTCCGGCTACTTTGATGCAACCGTGACGGTGAACGTAGTGGGCGAGGACACGCCCTCGGAGAGCGTGGTGTTCGCCGTCGTCAAGGGCGCGAAGCACAAGGTGGGCGAGGTCAACATCGTCGGCAACCACTACTTCGACACCGACCTGCTGAAGGAGCGCATGCAGGTGGCCAAGGCGGACCTCTATCTGCGCAACGGTCGCTACTCGCCCGCACTGATCAAGGCGGACGTGGACTCGATCCTGGCACTCTACCGCGCCAACGGGTTTAGCAATGCCGCCATCACTCCATCCACTCGGGACGTCGACACGTCGAAGTCCGGAAAGAAACTGAAGGTGTCGGAGATTGCAGTGCTCCTCACCATAACCGAAGGGGCGCAGCAGAAGTTTGGCACGGTCACGCTGGATGGAGTGACCAGCGAGCGGACCAAAGATGTGCAGGCGCTGCTGAACTCCACCGAGGGCCAGCCCTACTCGCTGATCACGCTCTCCGGTGACCGCGACGCGATGCTCGGCTACTATCTCAGCCACGGTTTCGCGCAGGCCAAGGTCGAAGTGAAGCAGCAGCCCCGCAGCGGCGACTCGACCAGGACCGACGTGACGCTGAAGGTCACGGAAGGCGAACAGGTATTCGTCGACCGGGTTCTGCTCAGCGGAATCATCCATACCCGGCCGGCGGTCGTCGACAGTCAGGTGAAGGTCCACGCGGGCGACCCGCTGGATCAAAGCGCCCTGCTCGATACCCAGCGCAACCTGTATGGGCTCGCCCTGTTCAACGAAGTGAACACGGCCGTGCAGAACCCCGACGGCGATGATCCGCGCAAGAATGTGCTGCTGCAACTCACCGAAGCGCGGCGATGGGACGTGACCTACGGCTTCGGCCTGGAGGCGGAGACGGGTACGCCGCCCACGGGCCAGATCAATCCCGCGTCCGCAATTCTGCTGGGTATTTCGCCGAACGCGGCCTATGCCCAGAACGGCAAGACCGGAGTCAGCCCGCGCGTCTCGCTCGACGTCACCCGCATCAATCTGCTCGGGTCCGACAACTCGCTGACGCTGCACTCGTCCTACGGCTTGCTGGAAGAAGTCGCGACGCTGACCTTCCAGGATCCCCACTTCCGCGGCAAGCCGAACCTTGCCACCAGTATTTCGGGCGGCTACTCGAACGTGCAGAACATCACCACCTTCCAGGCCTCGACCCTGCAGGGCGACTATCGTTTCACGCAGAAGTTGCGGCGCGCCGACACCGTCATCTACAACTTCGAGTTTCGCCGGGTAGCCGTAAATCCGGCCACGCTGCAGGTCGCGTTCAACCTGATCCCGCAACTCTCGCAGCCCGTGCGCGTGGGCGGCCCGGGCCTCACCTGGTTCCACGACACGCGCGATCCCAGCCCGCTGGACGCACAGCGCGGATCCTACACGTCGGTGGAGGAGTTCTTCGCGTCGTCGAAGTTCGGCTCGGAGGCAAACTTCAATCGCACCGACGTCACCAATTCGACCTACTACGCCTTCGGCAAGCACAAGTACGTGTTGGCGCGGAGCACGCGGCTTGGATTTGAAACCACCTTCGGCACGAATCCAAATCTCAACAGCGCGAGCTGCGTGGGCAACCTGCTGGAAACCAACGCAACGTGCAATGCGGTGCCTCTTCCCGAGCGTCTGTACGCTGGCGGGGCCACCTCGCATCGCGGCTTCGGCATTAACAACGCCGGCCCCCGCGACTTGCAGACCGGCTACCCGGTGGGTGGTAACGCCGTCTTTGTTAACAGCACGGAGCTGCGCATGCCCGCGCCCACGCTTCCGTTCGTGGGAGACAGCGTGAACTTCGTCATCTTTCACGACATGGGGAATGCCTTCTCGCACATCTCGGACATGTTCCCCAGCTTTACCCACTTTCACCAGCCCGACCAGCAGACCTGCGCGAACCTGTCGAGCGCGTTTGGGACCTGCAACTTCAACTACTTTTCCCATGCCCTCGGAATTGGCGCGCGCTACAAGACCCCCGTCGGGCCCATTCGTGTCGACTTCAGTTACAACCTCAACCCGCCGGTGTACCCCGTGATCTACGACTTCAACGGCGCGGCGCCGTATGAAGGCCAGGCGGGCCACTTCAACTTCTTCTTCAGCATCGGGGAGGCTTTCTAAGCATGAGCGCGAGGCAACCCAGATCGGCGAGCAGCGGACGCACCGGCAGGATTGCGCCGCTCGCGATGCTGCTGGCGATCGCCCTGCTGCCGGCTCCTGCGCACGCAGGGCAGTCAGCGGCCAGCGCAAACGCGCCCGGAGCAGGAGCGCGCGTCTCGCTGGACCGCGTGGTCGCTATCGTGAACGGCGACCTCATCCTCGCCAGCGACGTGGACGCGGAGCAGCGCTTTAGTGCGTTCCAGCCCTTCAACGAACCCAAGCCCCCTTCACAGGACGAGTTGATTAACCGACTCATCGACCGCGCCCTGATTCAGCAGCAGATGGCGCTGCAGCCGCAGACGCCCATCTCCGACGCGGACGTCGATGCCGAGCTCACGGTGCTGCGCAAGAGCATCCCCAAATGCGCTGCCTACCACTGCGAGACCGACGCCGGCTGGGAGAAGTTCGTCGCCGACCAGGGCTTCGACATGCAGGAGTTGCGCGACCGCTGGCGGCTGCGCATGCAGGTGCTGCGGTTTATTGAGGAGCGCTTCCGCATGGGCATCCGCATCCTGCCCGCCGACATCGACGCCTACTACCAGAAGACGATGATTCCGGCCTACCAGAAGGAGAACATGGCCCCGCCGCCGGAGGCGACCCTCGCGGATCGCATCCAGGAGATATTGTTGCAACAGCAGGTCGACAAGCTGCTGGACGACTGGCTGGCCTCGTTGCGCGCGCAAGGCAGCGTACGCGTTCTGAAGCCCGGAGAGGAGGCGCCATGAGCGTGAACGACAACCCGCCCGCTGCACCCGATCCGGCCCTTCCTTCGCCCGCTCCCGCGAAGCAGAAGCGCAGCCTCGTTTTTCATATGAGCCGTGCGATGGCCCTGTTCATTGGCGGCGTGCTCGCTCTGATCCTCCTGCTGGTCGCCGGCGTCTCCTGGTACACCACCACCGACGACTTCCAGCATCGCTTCGCCCGCCAGATCGTCTCGGTGCTGGAGAACGCAACCGGCGGCCGCGTGGAAGTGGGCGGCCTCAAGATCAGCCTGTGGCACCTCGCGATCGACGTCGACGGCCTCGTGATTCACGGACTCGAAGGCCCCGGCGAAGCGCCCTATCTTGCCGCGGACACCGTCCAGGTGCGGCTGGGGATCACCAGCTTCTTTGTGCGCGCGAACGGTTCGGGGGTGGCGTCGCACATTCGCCTGAAGCTGCTGCGGGTCGAGCATCCGCAGTTCCACCTGATCGTCGACAAGGACGGCCGCACCAACCAGCCCGTCCCGAAGCATCCTTCCACCAGCACCGAGCCGGTGCAGGATACGCTGCTCGATCTGCGTGCGCGGGAGGCCCAGGTCGTGAATGGTGTTGCGCTGTTGAACTACCGCGCGATTCCGTTCGACATGGCCGCGCGCGATTTCAACACCACGATCTATTACCTCCGCACCACCGACCGCTACGGGATCACCATCGACCTGAACGACCTGCGCACAAAGATGGACAGCCAGCCGGAGGCGCAGTCGAAGCTTCATCTCGAGGGCGAACTCGGCCGCGACGTGGCGGAGCTCACCAAGTTCGAGTTCAACTCCGGCAAGTCCTCGGTGCTGCATGCCACGGGCACGCTCCATCATTTTGCGCAGCCCGACTGGCAGGCCGCCGCGAACGGGACGCTGGAGCTGAAGCAGGTCAGCATCCTCACCGATGCGCAGGGCCTCGCCGGCGGAATCGCCGACCTGGAGTTGAAGGGGCATAGCTGTGCGCCGGTGGCGCCGGCCGCGGCGACACAGGCCCACTCCCGCTTCTGGCTGCATAAGAACCCCGCGACTCCGGCGAAGCCGGTGGTGCCTGCAAGTCCGGAGTGCATGGTGGGCTTCGTCATCGCAGGCAATGCGAAGTTGCATGGCGCCGCGTATGAAAACCAGAGCGTGCGGGTGCGCGACATCGACGGAGGCGCGCAGATTCATATGACTCCGGACGAGTTGCGGCTCACCTCGATGGCTGGCTATATCCCCGGCGGCGGATACGCAACCGGCGACCTGCGCCTTGAAAACTGGCTGGCCCCGGCACCGGCTACCCCGACGAAGTCGGCCGCGAAGGCGGCCACGATAAAGGCCGCAGTCAACACCGCGAACAACGCTGCGGAATCCGTCGGTGCGCGGCCGCCGGCGCATATGCCGGCAATACTCACGGCTCCGGTTCAGCACGCGTATCTGGTCGCGCAGGTCAATTCGATTCCGCTGCGCGCCATCATGGAAGCCACCGAGACGCAAGGCTACGGCGATCTCGGCTTCGACACGGCGGTCACCGGCCCGGTGAATGTGGAGTGGGGCACTTCCTCGGCGGACGTTGTGGTGGACGGCGATCTCAAGTTCCACCCCACCGGCGCGACGCGCAAGGGAGCAGTCAACAACGTCCCCGTCACCGGCGAGGCGGTTGCCCATTACGATGGCAGGCGCGAGCTGGTGACCATCCAGCACGCCATCCTGCTGACGCCGCAGTCCTCAACCGAAGTGACCGGCATTCTTGGCGTGAGCGACGGCGATCCGCTCACCAATCTCAAGGCCGACATGACCGTGCGCGATGTCGGCGAGTTCGACCAGTTGCTGCAAACCCTCGACTTCGAAGCGAACGGCAAGAAAGGAACCGCGGCCATTCCGGTCGTGCTGCATGGCGCGGCGATCTTCCATGGCACAGTGTCGGGCCGCGCGGTGGATCTCGACTGGAAGGGCCACTTCCAGGGCTCGCAGCTCGAAGTGAAGCTGGGCACGCAACTCGACGCGCTGATCGACTCCGTAGTGGCGGATGCGGAGTACTCGGTGGACGAAGGTCTGTTCGTTGCCAATTCCACCATCAAGCGAGGCGACGCCGTGTTGAACATCATCGGCAACATGAAGCCTCGCAGGGTGCTCACGCGCAAAGGCGTTCCGGATTACATGTGGGACGGCGGAACCGGCGTGGACGCCTCCGTGCAGCTTGCCAACGCCAGCGTGGTCGATGTTCTCCAGATTGCCGGGCAACAGCAGAAGCTGCCCATCACAGGCACCATCGCGGTGAACGCGAAGGCCACGGGCACGCTCGAAAACCTCAACGCGGACGGAAAGATTTCGCTCACCAAGGGAGTCGCGTATGGCGAGCCGTACGACTCCGCGGTCGCCAACCTCTCCATCAAAGGCGAGCAGTTCGAGGCCAGCCAGGTGACGCTCGTGCTGCACGGCGCACACATCACCGGCAGCGGCGGATACGACCTCAGTTCGAAGCATCTGCACGGCCACATCCAGGGCGAGAACCTCGTGCTCGCGAAGTTCGCGACCTTCGCCAAAGCCAGGCCCGGCGCGGATGGAACACTCACCCTGACCGCCGACGCGAACGGCACCATGGAGCAGCCCGGGCTGAAGGCCAACCTGAAGCTCGCCAAAGTTGTCGTCGGCGGCAAGGCCATCGGCGATGTTGCGGCCGATCTCCACAGCCAGGACAGCCTGCTGCTCTACACCGCGCAATCGAAGCTGATAGGCGCACAGGTCGACGCCTCCGGCCAGACGCGGTTGACCGGTGACTACGACACCCAGGCGAAGCTGAATCTTTCCGGGCTCGACCTGAGCTCGTTAATCGCTCTTGTCAGCCCCGGCAGTTTCAAGGCGCAGTCGTCCATCAGCGGAACGGTCACGCTCAGCGGTCCCCTCAAGAAGCCGACGGAGCTGAGCGGCGCCGCCCAGTTGAACGCAGTCGACGTCAAGCTGGAAGGCGTCGAACTGAAGACCGCCGAGCCGCTGCGGTTGAGCCTGAAGAACGGCCTCGCCACGCTCGAACAGGTGCACGTCACCGGGCAGGACACCGACATGGTCCTGGGTGGCACCGTGCAGGCGTTCGGCGCCACCGGCCCAAACGGCGGCAACCTGGACGTCAAGGGCAACGGCAGCATCAGCATGGCCCTCGTGCACACGCTCGATCCCGACATCCTCTCCAGCGGCAAGGTGGAGTTCACCATCGCCGCCGCCGGCCAGGTGAACAAGCCGTCGCTCACCGGCAAGGTCCAGTTCGACAACGTCAACGCCGCGATGGATGGAGTCCCCAACGGACTCAGCTCGCTCAACGGCACCCTCATCTTCAACGAAGATCGCCTACAGGTGGAGACCCTGACCGCGATGACGGGCGGCGGCCAGCTCAAAATCGGCGGCTTTCTCACCTACAAGAACGGCGTCTACGCCAATCTCACCGCCACCGGCGACGTGGTCCGCGTTCGCCTTTACGGGCTCAGCACCACCGCCAACACCAACCTCACGCTGCAGGGCACATCGCAGAACATGCTGCTCAGCGGCAACGTCCTGATCACGCGTTTCGGCGTCGGCCCGGACGTCGACTTCGCCGCATTCTCCTCCATGGGCGGAGTCAGCACACCGCCGGAGCCGAACGCCGCCTCCAACAAGATCACCATGAACGTGCACGTCACCAGCTCGCCCCAACTGGACTTCCAGAACACCTACGCCAAGCTGGCCGGCACGGTCGACCTCACCGTAGGCGGCACCATCGCCAATCCGTCCATCCTCGGCCGCATCCAGATCACCGACGGAAGCGCAACCTTCGCCGGCACAAAATATCAGTTGCAGCGCGGAGACGTGTATTTCACCAACCCCGTCCGCATCGACCCCACCATCGACATCAATGCCACCGCGCGCGTCGAGACCTACGACGTCACCGTCGGACTGCAGGGCACCATGAGCAACCTCAAGCCCACTTACCGCTCCGAGCCGCCGCTCAGCGAGGCGGACATCTTCGCCCTGCTCGCCCTAGGCCGCACCCAGGAGGAGGCGCAGCTCTACCAGGAGCAGCAGGTGCAGCAGGGCGCCAATCCCACCACCAGCGCTTTGTTGGGTGGCGCACTCAACGCCACCGTCAGCAACCGCATTGGCAAATTGTTCGGCGGCGGCACGGTCAAGATCGATCCCGCCTTCGTCGGCACGCTCGGCAACTCCACAGCGCGCATCACCGTGCAGAAACAGCTCTCGCGGCAGCTCTCCGTCACCTACGCGACCAACGTCAACTCAACGGCTGAACAACTTCTGCAGGGACAGTACGACCTCACCCCCAACGTCTCGCTGGTAGTAGCCCGCGACGAATCGGGCGTGTTCAGCGTCGTCTACAAGATCCGCCGGCGCTACCGTTAGATCCAGCCGCCGCAGCCCCGAAACATCTCCTCCCCACGCATCCTCAACCCCTGCATCTGCGTCCAATGCAGTGCACGGGGGGCACCAGCCTGGACAGGCGGTAAGCCGAGCACGACCAGGCGGTGAACTCCGATTGAGAGGGGAATACCTATGTCACGGAAGGAACGCCTGCTGACCGCGGGCACCGTTGCATTAAGCGCAATGTTTTTCTTTGCAGTGATTCCGGCGAGGCCCGCGTTGGCTCAGACCGATAACAGCGCCGACTCCCAGGTTCAAAACGATGTGCACAAGGCCCTGGACAACAAGAGGTTTCAAAATGTAACCGCGTCGGTCCATGGTCCCGAGGTTGTCCTTACCGGAACCGTCGACGCCTATGCCGACAAGGAGGACGTGGATAGGCGCGTTCACCACGTAAGAGGGGTCAAGGGCGTCGAGAACGAGATCCAGGTCGGCGGTCCCCGCATTGAGGATGTGGCCCTGCGCGACAAGCTCGCCAAAGAACTGTCCTACGACCGCGTTGGATACGGCACCACTGCATTCAACGCCATCACCATCGGCGTTCACGACGGCGTGGTGACGCTGGGCGGAACGGTCTATGGTCCGCCGGATAAGGACTCCGCGATCAGCCTGGTCTCCCACACGCCGGGCGTCAGGGACGTCATCGACAACCTCGAGGTCGCGCCTGTCTCGCCCATGGATGACGAACTGCGCATCCGCTTGGCGCGCGCCATCTACGGAACGCCGCAGTTGCAGAAGTACGCGATTGATCCAGCCAAGCCGATCCGCATCACCGTGGTCAACGGCAACGTCACGCTCACAGGAGTCGTCGACGATAAGATGGACCACGACGTGGCTGGAATCAAAGCCAACGGCGTCCCCGGCGTCTTCAAAGTCGTCAACGATTTGCAGGTGGAATCGCAGCGAACCGAAAAATAGTCAGCCATCAGCCATCCGGTTGCAGGTTGTCCGTTGCAGGTTATCTCTCAACGGACAACCTGCGACCTGCATCCCGGCAACTTCTTCCATCTAAAATAGAAGGAATGGCCAACCCCTGGAAAAGTACCCGCCTGACGCTGGAGATGATCAAGTGGGAACACTCGATCTTCGCGCTGCCGTTCGCGCTGACGGGCGCCGTACTGGCGGCAGGCGGCTGGCCGCGCCTGCCTGCGCTGTTCTGGATCGTCGTCTGCATGGTCTCGGCGCGCTCCGCCGCCATGGCGTTCAACCGCCTCGTCGACGCCCGCCTCGATGCCGCCAATCCCCGCACCGCCACGCGAGCCCTGCCGGCCGGCACGCTCAACGCCGGCTTCGTTGCAGGCTTCGTTGTCCTCTGCGCAGCGGTGTTCCTGCTGGGCGCGGCGATGCTCAACCGCCTCACGCTGATCCTGGCCCTGCCCACCATGCTCGTCCTGCTCGCCTACAGCTACATGAAGCGCGTCACGCGCTGGTCGCACCTGGTGCTCGGGCTTTCGCTCGGTATCGCGCCGTCGGCTGCGTGGATTGCCGTCCGCGGATCGCTGGACCCGCGCATCGCGGTGCTCTCCGCGGCGGTCCTGCTGTGGGTTGGCGGCTTCGATGTCCTCTACGCTTGCCAGGACTTCGAACACGATCGCGCCGCCGGCCTCAACAGCGTGCCTCAGGCGTTCGGCCTCACCGCCGCCTTCTGGATCGCCCGCGCCATGCACCTCGGCATGCTCTGCCTGCTCCTCTGGCTGGTGCGCCTTTTCACGCTGGGCCCGCTCGCAATTGCCGGAGTCGCCACCGTTGCCGCGCTGCTGCTCTACGAGCACAGCATCGTCTCGCCGCGCGATCTGCGCCGCATGAACGCAGCCTTCTTCACTTTGAACGGCATCATCTCCGTCGCGTTCTTCGGCTTCTTCGCCGCAGCCGTCCTGCTGCACAAATAGAAATAGGGCCCACTCGGAAGCGGACCCTCGTTGAATAGCCTACAGACCTTCAGGGAGAAAAAGCGAAACTACGCGGAACGCTTATGCTCGGCCTTGATCTCTTCTGCCTTCGCGTTGACCGAGTCTTTCGCATTCCGCGCGGTCGACGTGATCTTCTCACGTACGTCGTGCGCATGAGAATCCGCCCTGGTTTGGGTGGCATCCTTCGCGTTGCCCCACGCCTCTTTAGCGGCGCCTTTTACCTGGTCGGCGGTGCCGGAGTTCGCGAGCTTGGAACTGCCTACCGTTTCGCCAACCGACTGTTTGACCTTGCCCTTGACCTGATCGAACTTTCCCTCTGCTGTGTCACGATTCATGGCTCTGCTCCTGTATGTTTCCTTCTGCGGTTTGTGCCCGGGCGGGAATCGCCGCAGCGAGTCCAGCCCGGGCAACGAATATTTAGACTGCTCGTCTGCCGGACATCAGGTTGAAAATGATACTGATGATGGCGAGGATCAGCAGGATATGGATCCACGAGCCGACGGTGTACACGCCAACCACACCGAGCAGCCACAATACGAGCAAAATGACGGTGATTGTCCAAAGCATGTTTTCTCTCCTGAGACCTGCAAGGCAATCTCTTCTGCCGTAGGTCTGTCGATAAGCCAACCGCGTACCGCTTCATGTGGTAAGTTGCGTGGTACTGCAATGAGGTTGCCAATCGCGCAATCGAAATGAAATTGAAATATCGTTGTGTTCTAGGGGTTGCCTGTGAAAGTTGCAATTCAGGGTGAATTAGGTTCCAACAGCCACATGGCCGCGCTCGCGATGCTCGAGGACGCGGGCCGCGCCGCGTTGGAGATCGCCGCATGTGCCACCTCGGCCGAGGTCTTCGAGCACGTCGTGTCGGGCGCCGTCGATGGAGCCGTGCTGCCCATCGAGAACAGCCTGCATGGGTCCGTCGCCGAGCACTACGATCTGCTGCTCGCGCAACCCATTCGCATCGCGCGCGAGAGCCTCCTGCGCGTGCGCCACAACCTCATCGTCCGGCCCGGCGTTGCGGTCGCCGACGTCAAGCGCGTCCTGTCCCACCCCGTCGCGCTCTCGCAGTGCCGCCGCTGGCTGGCCGCCCATCCCCGGTTCGATGTCGTCAACTTCTACGACACCGCCGGCAGCGTCAAGCACATTATGGCCGAGCAACTCGACGACACCGCGGGCATCGCCCCCGAACTCGCCGCGCGCCAGTACGGCGCCGAAGTGCTCATCGCCGGCATCGAGGACCACGCGGAGAACTTCACCCGCTTCCACCTCCTGGTGCCGGAGAAAAGCTGGGTTCCCGCCCCCGATTCGAACAAGGCCAGCCTCGCCTTCAGCGTCGAGCACAAACCGGGCTCCCTCGTCCGCGCCCTCGAGGAGTTCGCCCGCGCCGGCGTCAACCTCACCAAGATCGAATCGCGCCCCGTCCCCGGAATGCCCTGGGAATACGTCTTCTTCGTGGACCTGCGCTTCGAATCGGCCACGCAGATCGACAGCGCGCTGGCCCAGCTCGCCGGCCACTGCCACATGGTGCGCGAACTCGGCCGCTACGTCGCCGCCTAGAGCGTCAGGCCTTCGGCGAGTTCAGGTCGGGGAGGCATCGGCGGAGGCGGCGGCGCCGGCGTAAAGGCCTCGCGATGCCGGTGCAGCAACCACAGCACGACCCCAAGGAAGGCCATCGCCAGCACCGTGAAAAACACCAGCGCGCCGGTGTTGGCAAAGACGTTCGGCGCCGCAACCTGCCCGTTATAGAGGCTGCCGTTGATCGAGTCCATATACGTGGTGAACTGCCCCCTGCCCCACGGCGTCAGCAGTACGGCAAGTTGGATCGGGCACAGTACGGACAGCACGAACACCGCAATCCGCGCCTCCTCGCGCAGCCGGTAGAGGCCGTAGCCGATCGCAAACGTGAGAACCGCAATGAGCGCGTAAACCAGATGCGCCGCCAGGCCGCGCAGGATGAAGCCAAATAGAAACGTCGGGAACGGAAGGAACACATACAGCAGACACAGCGGCCCGGAGATCAGGTACATCCAACTGATCACCGTCACCGAGGTGGGCCGCACCCGCCCCGTACTCGTCTTCGGCGGGCCCACCACAACCGGCGCGCTCTGCAGGAACAGGGCCCGCGTCTTCGCTAGATTGAAGTACACCAGCAGCGCAGCGCCGAGAGCGGCCACCAGGCCGTAAAACGCCCCGGCGGCGAAGAAGATCATGCGCAACTGGCCGGGATCCGGCGGGGGCTGGCCAGCCGTAGCCGGCAGCGTCGGCATCAGAAAGGGCATGGCGAACGAGGTCAGCATGGAGATTCCCCCGAACGCCGCCATCAGGCCCGCGATTACCAGCAGCGAATACCGCGCCCACGAACGCAAACGGACGAGGCCGATCAGAGTCAAAATAAACCAGACCGCCAGAGCCGCCGAGAATACCGACATGGCAAAGAACAACACGGGCATCATCGAAGGCGGGATGAGTTGCGGACCCGGAGAGGCAGGCAAACCCTTGTGCAGGGCGACAAGGCCCACGACTACCATCAAGACCATGCCCAGCAGTTGGAAGGCAGCAAACAGGCCGAGCAGGATTGCAGACAGAACGACAGGAACCGGTCGCTTCATAGTGGCGCCAGTATACGCGCAGTCCAAAACACCGCTAGTTAATAGTTGCGATTGAAGACAAAGGGCTTCCGGGCCGATGACGGGGAAATGACGGGTAGCATCCAGCGCACAGCCGGCACGTCGGCCCGGGTTGCGACTTTGACCATGCCTGACGCATCCAATGTAGGAAATATGATATAAGGACACTCAAGGATAACCAATGGCAAGTGACTTCGTAAGCGTAATCAAGCCAAGTACCACAAAATCCCCCGACGATCCGGCCGACGTCCCCACCGCGGGACGATCGATCCCGGTTCTGCCCGTCCGGGACACCGTGCTGTTTCCCCACGCGGTTCTGCCGCTGACGGTCGGGCGCGAGAGTTCCATCCAACTCATCCAGTCGCTCGGCGAGGAGAAGACGATTCTGGTCGTCGCCCAGCGCGACGCCCGCCAGGACGCGCCCCAGGCCGCCGACCTGTACCACATCGGCACCCGCGCGACCGTGCACAAAGTAGTCAAAATGCCGAACCAGAGCCTCTTTGTCTTCACGGAGGGCAACGAGCGCGTCCGGCTCGGCGACTTCACCCAGATCACGCCCTTCATGACCGCCGAGTGCGACGTGGTCGAAGAGATTGAGCCGGCCAAGTCGCCGGAGACGGAAGCCCTGCAGCGCAACGTCGTGAGCCAGTTCCAGCAGATCGTCAGCTCCTCGCCCACGCTCTCCGACGACCTGCAGACCATCGCGATCAACATCGACGAGCCCGGCCGCCTCGCGGACTTCATCGCCTCCTCGCTGCCGTTCCTCACCACCACCGACAAGCAGGAGCTGCTCGAGACGCCCGACATCTCAGCCCGCCTGGAGCGCATCAACAAGCACCTCGCCAAGGAGCTCGAAGTCCAGCAGCTCCGCAACAAGATCCAGACCGAAGTCCAGGATTCGGTCCAGTCCTCGCAGCGCGACTACTACCTGCGCGAGCAACTCAAGGCCATCCAGAAAGAGCTGGGCGACCTCGACGACTCGCAGAAGGACATCGCCGAGCTGAAGGAGAAGATCGAAGCCGCGGGCATGCCGGAGGAGACCAAGAAGGACGCTCTGAAGGAGCTCGGTCGCCTCAGCCGCATGAACGCCATGGCCGCCGACTACTCGCTCACGCGGAATTACATCGAGTGGCTCGCCGTCCTGCCGTGGTCCAAGTCCTCCGCCGGCGAGGTCGACATTCTGCGCGCCAAGGAGATCCTCGACGAGGATCACTACGGCCTGAAGAAGGTCAAGGACCGCATCTTGGATTATTTGTCGGTGCGGCGTTTGAAACCGGACATGAAAGGCCCGATCTTGTGCTTCGTCGGACCTCCGGGCGTGGGCAAAACATCCCTCGGTCGCAGCGTCGCAAAGGCGCTGGGGCGCAAGTTCTCGCGCATCTCCCTCGGCGGCATGCACGACGAGGCGGAACTCCGCGGTCATCGCCGCACCTACATCGGCGCATTGCCTGGCCAGGTGATTCAGAGCCTCAAGCGCGTCGAGACCAACGATCCCGTCTTCATGCTGGACGAGGTCGACAAACTCGGCCGCGACTTCCGCGGCGACCCCGC
>OBLU010003830.1_pt1 | contig 13600 bp, 15 predicted proteins | sample 1518681 | NCBI WGS metagenome assembly OBLU01 (sample SAMEA3539304, study PRJEB22396) | soil metagenome | biome: tundra; feature: field; material: soil | place: USA | collected 2010-05 | depth 0.15 m
GGCGCGGGGGAGATCGACTTTCGTTTTCTGCGCGATCTACTTGATAGGCACGGCTGGGACGGAACGATCAGCTTCGAGACGGTGCCGAGCGACGGTTTGACCGAGACTGCGGTAAAGGCCATCGACGAAGTGTTCCCCGTGCAATGGTGCCACGGAACTCGGTCCGCCAGCGAACTCATCGGGCGTGACTGAGATGGGCGTGCTGGACGGTAAAGTGGCCATTATCACCGGCGCCGGTTCCGCCCTCGGCCAGGGCGCGGCTGAGGCACGGATGTTCGCTTCATCAGGGGCCTCGGTCGTGGTGGTCGCGGACCTGGCCTCGTCACAGGGAGAAGAGGTCGCTGGCGAACTCGGCGGGGTCGGACACTTCGCCCTCCTCGACGTCACCGACGCGAATGGTTGGCATGTCCTCGTCGAGGATGTGATGCGCGAATCCGGTCGCATCGACATCCTCGTCAATAACGCAGGTATCTGGCTCGCCAAGGGCGTGCTGGATACGAGTCCCGAAGAGTACCGCAAGGTGATCGAGGTGAACCAGACGGGCGTCTTTCTCGGTATGTGGGCCGTGGCGCCGGCGATGCGTGACGCCATGCGTGGATCGATCGTGAACATCAGCTCCAATGCGGGCCTTCGCGGCGGAGGAATGCCCCACGCTTACGCGGCGAGCAAGTGGGCGGTGCGCGGGATGAGCCGCGCGGCGGCGTGGGAGCTGGCACCTTATGGAGTCCGTGTCAACGCCGTGTGCCCCGGAGTCATCACGACGCCGATGATCCAAGGCGGCCAAGAGGTGCTGGACCACCTGGTGAGCATTTCTCCTTCGAGCAAACTGGGTTCGCCCGAAGAAGTCGCACGGTTGGTGACGTTCCTCGCCAGCGACGAAAACGGCTATATCTCGGGCGCCGAGATCGCGATTGACGGCGCCTATACGGCGTGACGCGATGCACTTTGTCGTAATCGCCAAAGATGTCGAAACTTCCATGAAGCGCCGACGCGCGTCGCTCGCCGACCACCGTCGGTACGTCGACGCGCGCGCCGATATCATCATCGTGTCGGGCCCGATGGTGGCCGACTACTCCGACAAACGAGTCGGACAGTTCTTTCTGCTCGAGGTGCCGGACAGGAGCGACGCCGAGTCGTTCGTTGCCAATGATCCCTTTACCATTGCTGGTGTTTTCGACGTCGTGGAGATCACCCAAGTCGAGACCAAGTTTGCATTCGGCCGTCGTATCTGAGAAGTGCTGATCGACGTGCCGTACTGGTGAGTGGGGTGGTCGCTGTTCCGCCCGCAGTTGCTTCGTATCGGGTAGTGCCAGTCGGGAGCGTAAGGCACCTTTAAATCTTGCTAGTTGATTCGAGGCGGCGCCGTTCGAAAGGACGATAACCTGCAGTTTCTTGGATCTATTGGTGGCCTTGGCGCCCAAGAACTGGCGCACTTCTGGAGAGCCCGAAGAGTCGTTTTCGAGTAAGAACCTGATTGGCTGGTGGAAAGCCTTGTGAACACGGGAGTTTTTTCCTCCGTCAAGAGCGCGGTTTAGCTGGCTTGACTTGGCGGTTATTTACACATAGCATGTCACATGTCAGGCCAGTTGAAGTTCCAGGGCTGAATCAGGCGAGTAACGAGTGGGGCTGGAGATGCAACTAACAGGGGCTCGGCAATAGGGGGCGATGGATGTTTGAATCGCAGAAACAGCAGGGGACACTCGCGAGCGCAGGGCTCGATCATTCACCTCGAGTCGTCTTCGATGACGTTTCGCACACATTTCCTGACGGCACCGAAGTACTGAGGCACGTCGATCTTGAAGTGAACAAGGGTGAGTTCGTCGCGGTCATCGGCCCTTCGGGGTGTGGAAAATCAACACTCCTGCGCCTCGCGTCGGGACTGCTGAAGGCCTCGTCGGGTCAAGTGCGCTGCGACCGTGAAGGCATCGGCTTCGTGTTCCAAGAGCCGACGTTGCTGCCATTTCGAAGTGTCCTCGCCAATGTCGAACTGTTCACGGAATTCGAGGGTCTGGCCAAGCAGGAGCGGCGTAGGTTGGCCATGGACGCGCTCGAGCGGGTCGGACTGACCGGATTCGAGCAGAAGTTTCCCAAGACTCTTTCGGGCGGCATGAAGATGCGTGCCTCGCTCGCCCGTTCACTCGTGCTGCGTCCGTCGCTCTTTCTCTTCGACGAACCCTTCGCCGCGGTAGACGAGATTACGCGTCAACGATTGAATGACGATCTCATCGGGCTGTTCACGCGCGACCGCTTCGCAACTATTTTCATCACCCACTCAGTCGCCGAGGCCTGCTACCTCGCGGATCGAGTGGTCGTGATGTCAAAGCGCCCGGCCAGCATCCTCGGCGAAGTCGAGTTGCCATTTGCCTATCCGAGAAGTCCTGAGTTGCGCTTTGATCCGGAGTTTATTGAGCGAACGCGCGAGGTCTCGGCCCGGCTGAGCGAGTCAGGAGCCTGATGATGTTGGGACAGAGTTCGAAAAAACATTCCGACTCGATAGTGAACGCGGAGGCGCAAGACGAGATGGCCATCGCCGGACCGGCCATTCGCGCAATGGCCTTGCCGCCGGGCACGCCGCGGTGGCGCAAGGCGGCCAGCATGGTGGTCGGCCCGCTCGTCGTGCTCGCCATAATCATCGGCATCTGGTACTTCATTACTTACGTCGTCCTTGATCCGGCGAGGCGATTCCTGATGCCGGCTCCCCAGACCGTCATTAACACGGCATTCTTCCAGCGAGCCGACCTCATTTTGTTGCTAAAGGGTCTGGCCGTGACCACGCAGGCCGCAATGGTGGGGCTCGCGATTTCGATTGCCTTCGGCGTGTCGGTCGCGATTGTGATGAGCGAGGCTAAGGTCCTGGAGCGCGGCCTCTTCCCCTATCTGGTTGTCTTGCAGACTATTCCGATTCTGGCTCTGGTACCACTGATCGGCTTCTGGATCGGCTTTGGCTTTACGGCGCGCGTGACGGTCTGCATCCTCATCTCGGTCTTCCCGATCATGGCGAACACGCTCTTTGGATTGCAGAGTTACGCGTCGACCTATAACGAATTGTTTGATCTGCATCGCGTCGGGCGGTGGAAGAAGCTTCTCAAGCTCAAGATACCGATGGCGCTGCCGGCGATGTTCGCGGGATTTCGTATTGCGGCGGGACTGAGCGTGATTGGTGAGATTGTCGGTGGATTCTTCTTCCAGCGAGGTCAGCTCGATCTGGGAGCACTGCTCGACGAATTCACCGCTCGCCTGAATGGCCCGATGCTGTTCGGCACCGTCATTCTCGCTTCGGGCTTGGGAGTGGCGATATTCGGTCTCTTCAGTGGAATCAGTGCGGTCATGGTCGGTCGTTGGAAGGAGTAGGGGTTAAAGGTGGGGTTAATTTCCGTTTCAGATTCAGTCAGTTATTAATACAAAACCAGACACCGGGGAACCGGTTCATAACAAGGAGAATGAAGTGAAGAAAGTAATTAGTGTGCACTCGCGGTTCCGTGGAAGGGCGACCGTGGTGATTGCGGCAATGACACTCGCGGCGCTCGCCGTCGGGCCATTAAGTTCGGGGGCCGTTGTAAAGGCCTCCCACCGATCGACTTCGGCTGCGTCGGCGCACGTCACCAAGGCCGTCAAGACCGTTTCGCTCAAGGGAATCTGTCCGAATCCGGTCGTGATTGCCACGGACTGGACGCCAGAGGCCGAGCAGGGGGCGTACTACCAATTGGCGGCTAGCGGTGGGACAACCAGCACGAGTTCTAAGACGTACACGGCTCCCCTACTGGACCCGAACACCGGCAAATCTACTGGTGTACAGGTCGAGCTTCTGGCCGGTGGTCCCGCGCTCGGCTACTTGCAGACGCCCGAGGTGCTCACGACCCAGACCAACGTTCTCATGGGCGCCGACGACTCCGACAACGCGATCGCCGACGCCGGTACGACGCCGGTAGTGGGGATTGTCGCGCCGTTCAACAACTCGGTCCATATCATTTTGTGGAATCCGGCGAAGTTCTCCATCAAGAGCTTTGCCGATGTTAAGAGCAGCGGCGCTACGGTTCTCTACTTCTCGGGTACCGAGTTCGTGGAGTATATGGCTGGCGCAGGATATTTGAACTCGTCTCAGCTCGACAGCAGCTACAACGGCAGTCCGGCGCGATTTGTGGCGTCCGGAGGCGGTGTCATGGAGCAAGGATTTGCGACCGCCGAGCCCTACCTCTACACGCACGAGACTCCCTCGTGGGATCAGACGATTTCGTACGAGTTAACGTCGAACACTGGCTACAACCCGTACTCTGAAATGGGTGAGGCGACGCCAACGAATTTGAAGAAGTACGCGTCGTGCTTCAAGAAGCTCGTGCCCATGATTCAGCAGTCGCAGATCAGCTACTTGAAGAGCCCCAATCGGGTGAATAAGTTGATCGTTGGTCTCAATACTTCCTACGGAGAGATTGGTGGCAACTACGACATGGCGGTGGCACAGTACGCTGACCGGACTATGCTCGCCGACAGGATTGTCTCCCAGGGTTCCGGTGGATTCGGTAGCTTCAGCCTCCCGCGCGTCAACACCAATATCACGCAGCTGAGGCCCGTTCTCAATACGAACGGTCAGTCACTGCCGGCCAACTTCAATGCGAACCAGGTCGTGACGAACAAGTTCATTAATTCGAAGATCAAGTTCACGTCGTATAAGGGTCCGTACAACACGACCACAGGCGTCATCACTGTCGTCGGAACAAACGGTTAACGCAGTTCCGCGACTGCCGGTGTCTCACGCCCCATCCCTGGGCACCGGCAGTCGCGATTAATACTTCGACATCGGGAAGCTTTCCAGTGCCAGAGTGCGACAAGGTACTTTCGCACTCTGGCACTGGGGACTCTCTTTGATTTCATTCGACGAGTGACCGAGGACAGGACCAATGAACTCACAACCCAACCACCACGGCCATGAACTGTCAGCCGCGATGTCGGCTAAGCCTCGTGATCGGAATGCTCAAGGCTCTCTTCGGGTGTCTATTCGAGGACAATCCTTCATTGGCCTCGAGGGATCCTATGAGTGAGTCGATCGGGCCAGAAGTGGGCGAAGACGAAGTCATTGCCTTCACGAGGATTCGCCGCCTCATCGCCGAGCGAATGGTTCAGTCGAAGGCAATCTCTCCACATACCTTGATGGCCAAGGAAATCGACTACGAAAGCGTCGAACAGGTGCGCAGAACGCACGGTTCGCAGTTCAGGGCCGAAGAGGGATATGGCCTGTCGTATCTTTCCTTCGCAGCGTGTGCCACCGTCCAGGCTCTGGTCGAGTTTCCTCACCTCAATGCATCGGTCGTCGATGACGCGCTGGTTGTGCATCGCCCGATCAATCTTGGTATTGCCGTCGAGCTCGAAAAGGGTGGACTTGTCGTTGCGGTAGTGTCGAACGCGAAAGAATTGGGACTACGCGAGATGGCGCGTCGAATTCGCGATCTGGCCGAGCGGGCCCGCGCGGGACGATTAGGCATGGAGGACATCAGCGGTGGAACCTTCACGATCACCAATACGGGACCGTTCGGGACGCTGATGACGGGCGCCATCATCAACCAACCCGAAGTGGCCATTCTCGCCACGGACGGCGTTACGAGAAGGCCGGTAGTGGTGGAGTCCACCGTCGGTGTGGAGTCAATCGTCATCCGCACCGTCGGCGTGGCGACCATCAATTTCGATCACCGTGCAGTCGACGGGGCCTACGTGGCCCGCTTCCTCGGCCGGTTGGGCGCGATACTCAATGAGCGAAACTGGGCTGACGAGCTCTAACACGCGAAGGCCGGGCTCTTCAGTTGGAGAAGCGTGAACAGTGGTGGAAGTTCTGGGCAATGAAGGTGGGACCTCGAGCCGAAGAGTCCGGCCACGTCTAAGGAGTTGCGAAAGAGCGTCGTAGATGCTTCGATAGGAGGGTTCGCATGGTCGTAGAGTCGAGGAGGGCGAAGGGCGTGGACGACGGCGTCGATGTAGTGATCATCGGTGCTGGCGCATCGGGATCGGTGGCCGCGAGAGAGCTGGCGCGGGCGGGATTCTCGGTCGTATGTCTCGAACAAGGTGACTGGACGGTGCTAAGTGATTTCCCCGGTGATCGACCCGAGTGGGAGCTCGCCGCGGGGCGGGAATGGCATTCGGATCCCAATGTCCGAAACGGGCCGGCCGACTATCCGATTAACGCGACCGGCTCTGAGTTTGATCCGCAGATGTTCAACGGCGTCGGTGGTAGCACCATCTTGTACGCAGCGAACTGGGAGCGCTTTCTGCCTTCGGACTTCAAGGTTCGTACGCTCGACGACGTCGCCGACGACTGGCCCTTTACCTACGAGGATCTGCAGCCCTACTACGAACGCATGGACAATGACATGGGTGTGTCGGGACTGGCCGGAGACCCCGCGTACCCCACGGGCCGTGCACCACCACTTCCGCCATTGCCGATCGGAAGGATCGGGCGCAAGGCCGCCGAAGGCATGGACAAACTTGGTTGGCACTGGTGGCCCGGGCCCAATGCCATTGCCTCTAAGGCCTTTCGAGGGCGCAGCGCCTGCGTGCGCCAAGGCACGTGCATGACAGGCTGTCCTCAAGGGGCCAAGGCCAGCACCGATTTGACGCACTGGCCCGATGCTCTGGCTAACGGCGTCATCCTCATCACCGGTGCTCGGGTCAGAGAGATCACCGTAGACCTACGGGGACGCGCGACGGGAGCGGTGTACGTGGACCTCGATGGTCGCGAGCAGTTTCAAAGGGGGTCCACGGTCATCGTTGCGGCCAACGGCATCGGCACGCCGCGCTTACTTCTGAATTCGCGCTCGAAGCTGTTTCCGGATGGTTTGGCGAACAGCTCGGGGCTCGTGGGCCGGCGACTAATGATGCATCCCTTCGCGGCCGTAACAGGTGTCTACGAGGATCCGCTCGAGAGTTGGATGGGTCCCGCCGGCCAGACCATCCACTCCATGCAGTTCTACGAGACGAATCGTGCTGAAGGCTTCGTGCGTGGCGCCAAGTGGAACGTGGTGCCGACGGGAGGGCCGCTGGGTGTACTGGCGGGCTACGCAGGTCGGTCCGTCGAAGAGTATTGGGGCCTCAACTTCCACCGGAACCTGAAACAACGCCTGGGTCGCTCCTTCCAGTGGGGGATTATGGCCGAAGATCTACCTGATGAAGAGAACCGCGTCACTCTCGACGAACTCTTAACCGATTCGAGCGGCGTTCCCGCGCCAAAGATTGTGTACCGGAGTTCGGAAAACGCGAGAGCGCTGCTGGAGTTTCACATTGATCGCGCGCGTGAGGCTCACGCCGCCTCCGGTGCCTTAGAGACCGCGACTCACATGATGAGGGGTTGCGGTTGGCATCTCCTCGGGACGGCCCGGCTGGGTGAGGACCCAGGGTCGTCGGTCGTTGACCAGTGGGGCCAAGCACACGACGTTGCCAATCTCTACATCATTGATGGCAGCATCTTCGTGACGTCGTCGGCGGTCAACCCGACCGCGACCATCATGTCGCTGGCGCTTCGCTGCATCGAGCACATTATCGAAAGTCGACGTGATCAGGAGGTTTCGCAATGAAAGATGTGGATCAACTATCAGCTATGAGTGAAGTGCAACGCCAGGTCTACGTCCGACTCGCGGATGAACTCATTCCAGAGGGCGAAGGAATGCTGTCGGCCTCGCAGGCCGAGGTGCCCACGCACTGGATCGACGTGGCCATGGCAATTCGCCCCGATCTGCGAGTCTCCCTGCTTGAAGCACTCAACGGTGCTGGGCCAGAGGACCCCGCGCTATGCATTGAGTGGTTGATCCGCGAGCTTCCCGCGGCCTTTGAAGCGTTGGAGACTCTGACGGCGGGGGCCTACTTCTTAAGTCCCACAGTCCGTACCTTGGCGGGGTATCCTGGGCAAGAAACTCGAGAGTTCATCGATGAGGTGCCGCTCTACTTGGTCCTTCTTGAGCGGGTCGTCGAGAGAGGTCCGATCTTTCGCCCGACTCCCGGCGACGTAGAAAGTTGAAGGCTCCAATTGAGCCCTCGCATGCTTGTGACTGCATTTGCTGACTGTTCGAGACTGAAATGATGATTTTCAAAGTGATCACGTGCGAGTGAAAGGTTGCGCGGCGCGCACTGGACCGTCGCTCATGGTCGGTCAGAGGTCGGGCTCGGTTTCGTGAAGCACCCGGGTCCGGGCCACAATCTTTCCCCGACGGATTACGACTCGGTCGTCGGGGGCATTGGCGATGACCTCACCCAAACTGGAGCCCTTCACCGCGAGGACGTCCGTCTCGTGACCGACGACGATCGCACCCGATGGCAGGCCCATGGCTTGGCGCGCGCAGGTCGAGACCGCGTCGTAGGCCTCGGCCGGACTCAGGTGCGCTGCGACCACGAGCAGCGATGCGGTCTCCAGTGGATCGATCCGTGACGTCGGGTTAAAGGCGTCACGCCAGTTGTCCCCGCCGCCGGCGACGGTGACACCAGCGCTTCGCAGTATGCCAACCGCAGTCAGCCCACGAAGCACTCTGGTCTCTCGCTCACGGCCCAGTAGGTAGAGATTCGTCTGGGGCAAGGTGATGACGCAGACACCCGCCGTCCTTAGTCGCGTCGCGATGTCTCTGGCGACCGTCGTATCTTGCTGGCCGAGGCTTACGCAGTGCGACGCAGTGGCGAGCCCGGCGAGTCCGTGTGCCTCGACCTCGTCGGCGAAAGTGCGCACCGTGAGAGACAACGGATCGAGCGTCTCGTCGAGATGCAGGTCCACCCTGAGGTTGCGGTCGGCGGCCAGTTTAACTAGTTGGCGCACCGCTAACGAAGGCTCAGAATCGAGTGCCGGCGCGCCGCCCACGCCGTCAGCTCCCGCCTGGAGTGCCTCATCAAGTAGTCGCCGATTGACCGCTCCATCGGCTCCAGTAATTGGATTGCCCGCCATGGCAATGACCTGGAGGTCAACGACTGATGCCACCTCATTGCGCAGCGCCACGAGCGCCGCAATGGCCTCACCATCAAGACCGGCCTCGCACGTGACGTGCGTGCGAACTGACGTAAACCCCCGGCGAACGGCAATCCTTAAGGAGCGCAGCGCCCGTTCACGGACGTCCTTCGCCGTCATAGTCGGATACGTAGCGCGTGTGGCAGCAATGGCGCCGAGGAGCGTTCCCGATGGATTGGCCGTCCGTTCTCCAAGCAGGGCCTTGTCGAGATGGGCGTGGGGTTCGCCAGCGGCGGGCAACAGGACGTAGCCCGATAGGTCCAGTCGTTCGCACGGTCTATTGTCGGCCAGTCGGTCCGCTTCGAGCCCCATCGCTTCGACCCGAGAGCTCTGAAAGAGCACTGACTGGACCTGTCCGCCACCGATCGATCCACCGGTGAGCAATAGCCGAGGCGCTGCGACGTTCAGCATGGACGTAAAAGTACTGGCATGATGTAGGACATGTATGAAACTCTACGACTACGACAACGGGTTGCGCATTACTTCGGATATGGGGCACGGCCATGAGGGGGCTCGACGGATTGCGCGTGCTGGTGACGGGCGCGTCGGGAGGGATCGGCAGCCGCGTCGTCGAGCGACTCAGGGTCGAGGGCGCCATAATCGCCGCCACCGACGTTGCCAAACCTGACGGCGCCGGCATTGAATTCGTAGCTGGTGCTGATATCACCGACGAGGACTCGGTGGCCGAAATGGTGCGTTCGGCCGAGGCCGCGCTGGGTGGCATCGATGCTTTGGTGGCGGTAGCCGGAATCCAGGTATCGGGCCCGACCCACGAGCTGTCGGCAGGTGACTTTCGAAAGGTCTTCGAGGTCAGCGTGATTGGAACGTTTCTCGTGACCCGCGCAGTACTGCCTCTAATGATGCGCGAAGGTAACGGGCGAATTGTAACCTTCGGTTCGACCGCTGCTGTAGTAGCCGCGCCCGAGCTGGCCGCTTACGCGGCGGCCAAAGGGGCTGTCCTACAGTTCACCCGGTCGGTAGCGGCCGAGTACGCTCGCCGCGGCATCCGCGCGAACTGCATTTGTCCCGGTGGCACCATGACGCCGCTCCTGGTTGAGATTGACCGCCAGAGGACTGGCCCGGATCACTTTAGAGAAGGCCATCCCATTGGCCGGTACGCCGAACCGGACGAGATCGCCGCCGCGGTCGCTTTTCTGCTGAGTGACGACTCATCCTTCGTGCTGGGAACGGCATTCATGGTCGACGGGGGCTACACCTGCGCGTGAGTCGACAATCATGTAACATGTGTGACATCATACTTATGTGGTTGAAGGGGGTGCTCGGGTGACGGATGTTCAATCGGTCTCGCGTCAAGACGGACTCGAACTGTTTCGCCGAATGTTTTTGATCCGGCGATTCGAAGAGCGCGCGTCGCAGCTGCGCGCCGCCGGCTTGATTCCCGGATTCCTTCACCCCTGCATCGGACAAGAGGCCTCCGCCGTCGGAGTCTGCGCAGCGCTTGAGGTGGGTGACGTGTTGACATCGACGCACCGCGGCCACGGCCACATGCTCGCTCGTGGTGCCGACCCCGCACGAATGTACGCCGAACTTTTCGCCCGCACCGAGGGCTACAACCACGGCAAGGGTGGATCGCTCCATATGATCGACGTCGATCTGGGCTTCCTCGGCGCAAACGGGATTGTCGGCGCGGGCATTCCCCTGGCTACAGGCGCCGCTTTGCAACTAAAACGCAAAGGCCAAGGTGCCGTTGCCGTATCGTTCTTTGGCGACGGAGCGACCAATGAAGGCGGATTTCACGAGAGCCTGAATATGGCGTCGCTGTGGAAGCTGCCAGCGCTGTACGTCTGCGAGAACAATCTCTACGGTGAGTTCACTCGCCAGGATCAGCATCAGGTAATAAAGGACGTCGCCGACCGGGCCGCCAGCTACGGGATTCCCGGAGTGATCGTTGACGGCAACGACGTCCTGGCCGTTCGCGACACGGCTCGCGAGGCCGTGGCCCGGGCACGTGCCGGTAATGGACCGACGCTGATCGAGACTAAGACCTACCGCTACCGCGGCCACTTTGAAGGCGATATGGCTCGCTACCGCCCCGAGGGCGAACTCGAGCAGTGGCTCACGCACGACCCCTTGGACGTGCTTTCGCGACGTCTGGTCGACCAAGGTGTGACGAGCGAGGTGGACCTCGAAGAGAGTCGCGCCGGTGTTGAGAAGCAACTTGAAGAGAGCATCGTGTGGGCGACCGATCGCGCTCATCCCGAAGCGGAAGATGCCCTCGATGACGTATACGTCGACTCATTGGAAGGTGCCGCACTCTTATGACCAGATTCAGCTACGCCGATGGTATCCGTCAGGCCATCTCCGAGGAGATGGACCGTGACCTTGATGTCATTGTGATTGGAGAGGACGTTGGCGCTCCGGGCGGCGTGTTCGGGGTGACCAAGGGTCTGTTCGAGAAGTACGGACCCGATCGTCTCTGGGACACGCCTATTTCTGAAGAGGCGGTCGTCGGTGCCGCCGCTGGAGCGGCGCTGTTGGGCGCTCGTCCAATCGCCGAAATCATGTTCGGCGACTTTGTCACCCTGGCCATGGACATGATTGTCAATCAGGCCGCCAAGACCCACTACATGACCGGAGGGCGGCTGTCCGTGCCGATGGTTGTGCGAATGGTGACTGGAACAGGCGGCTCAACGTCCGCCCAGCACTCACAGAGCCTCGAATCGTGGTTCGTGCACGCGCCGGGCCTGAAGGTCGTTACCGCCTCCTCCGCGGAGGACGCCAAGGGTCTCTTGAAGTCGGCCATTCGTGACCCGGATCCCGTCATGTTCTTCGAGCACAAGCAGCTCTACGGGGGCCGCGGTGGACCGGCCGGCGACGTCGTCACGGTCGAACCGATCCCGTTCGGCGTGGGACGCGTATGGCGAGAGGGAACGGACGTGACGGTTGTGTCCTATTTGAAAACTCTCGAGTATTCGATGAAGGCGGCGGAGACACTCGCCGAAGAAGGGATATCGTGTGAGGTCTGGGACCCGCGCACCCTCGTTCCGTTTGATCGCGAGGGCCTGCGACGCTCGCTGGAGAAGACGGGTCGACTCGTCATTGCCCACGAAGCTCCCACTCGCGGAGGCTTCGGAGCGGAGATTGCCGCTTTCGCCGCGGAGGACTGCTTCAGTTATCTGCGCGGGCCGGTGGTGCGCGTGTGCGGAAGGAACACCCCGATGCCCTACGCTCCGCTCATGGAGGGCTTCGTTGTTCCTGGACCAGAACGTATCGCCGACGCAGTTCGTCGCAGCCTCGGCCGCGATTCGATGCTGATTTTACACTGAGGAGAGTTGAATGGCACAGTCGTTCCCGCTCCCGAAATGGGGAGTCACAATGGAAGAGGGAACCATTCTAGAGTGGAACGTGCAGCCTGGTGAGCCGGTTGAGGAGAACACCGTGATTGGACAGGTAGAGACCGACAAGATCACGGTTGAGTTCGTCTCTCCCGTGAAGGGGATCTTGGCCGCGCACCTGGTGGAACCCGGTACGACGGTGGAAGTGGGCGAGGACATAGTGGTCATCGCCGACAACGAAGAGGACTACGAGGCCTACAAAAAGTTGAAGGGGAGCTGAAGACATGGTGATAGCAGCGAATGGACAAGGGGGAGCGCGCGAGAAGAACCAGCGGCTTCTCAAGGAGAAGGGCGCATCCTCCGGGGTGGGGGCTACGCCCTTGCACGGGCTCTCGTCGGTGCGACGCGTCGGACCGACCGAACAAGTGCGCGACCAACTGTTGGCTGCTATCGAGCGTGGTGACTTCCAACCTGGGTCGCTGCTTCCTTCAGAACGAGTGCTCTGCGAAACCTTTGGCGTGAGTCGGGTCAGCGTCCGCGAAGCCATCAGCGGGCTCGAGGCGGTCGGGCTGATCAAAGTCCAACACGGCCGCGGTGCCTTTGTGCGCTCGGGGCTGGCCGACCACGAGGGGCCGTTCGTGAAGTACTTGGAGCTGCATCGTGACGAACTCATGGAGTTGCTCCAGGTGCGCGGTGCACTCGATGAACTTGCTGCCGAAGAGGCTGCGCTGCACGGCAGCGACGAGGGAGTGGCTCGCATGATCGAGGCACGCGACGCCTTTGAGGCGGCGGTCGAGATCAATGACCTGGCTTTGATGGCAATCTGCGACGTAGACTTTCACGTCTCGATCGCGAGGTGCACTGAGGGGCAGTTGCTGCCTCAGTTGCTTACTGAGCTCAATGACGTGCTCGAAGAGTCACGCCGGATGACCCTCGCCAGAAGTGGACGCTCATACAGGTCCGTGGTTCAGCACGCGGCGATTGTCGACGCCATAGTGGCTAGGGACGCCCGAGGGGCCCGTCGAGCCGTGGCTCGCCACATCAACAGCGTTCGTGGATGGATCCAGAAGTTCAACCTCTCTGGAGTTTCCACCGACGAAGTTCTGACACCGGAGAATCAGGCCGTAGGCGAATAGCGCGCCCCCACTTCCGGTGATGAAGGTAGCGACCGGCAGAAGGTGACCAGTTAGTCGTAGAGCGTTGTTTCGGTCGGTATGGACTGATTGAGACCGGCCCGCGTAACAATGGCGGCGGCGCGCTCACGAGATTCGATGCGCAGGCTCTTCTCGTCTTCGAGGGTTGCGATCTCGCCGCCGTCGAAGAGTGGCCGGCCCGC
>OBLU010003831.1_pt1 | contig 13598 bp, 15 predicted proteins | sample 1518681 | NCBI WGS metagenome assembly OBLU01 (sample SAMEA3539304, study PRJEB22396) | soil metagenome | biome: tundra; feature: field; material: soil | place: USA | collected 2010-05 | depth 0.15 m
GCCGTAACATGTCAAGAGGCAGGTCAGCCAACCCATGTGCCTAGGATGCGCACACCTAGCAAAGGGGTGCACCATGGCCGGTCCCGTTCGAGTGGAGCCGTTGGCCAAAGGCCAACGCAGCCAGCGGCAACAGGAATTGGTTGACGAGGCAGGAGGCGAGCTCGGGGTGTTTACGACGCTCGTCCATCACGTTGACCTGTTCGCTGATTTTCTGCCTCTCGGGGGGCGCCTACTCCGGCAGTCGAGCCTCGATGCTGTCGATCGCGAGCTTCTCATCTTGAGAACTGCAGCCCAGTGCGGAGCATCGTACGAATGGTCCCACCATGATCCGATTGGACGCCGCGCGGGACTGAACGATGACGTGATCCCTCTCCTCGCCGACCTGGGGGGCACCAATGGGCTCCGGCCCCACCAAGCACGGCTGGCCCGGGCTGCCGATGAGCTTGTCACCGAACATCGCCTGTCGGACCAGACATGGGAAGAGCTCCGACAGGACTATGAGCAGAACCAGGTCATGGAGATCTGCATGTTGGTCGGCAGTTACACCATGCTGGCCGGGACCCTCAACTCGCTCGGAGTGGCGGTAGAGCCCGGCTACCCGGTCGCCCCATGGGAGCGGGCATGACCGAGGAGATCTATCTACCCCCCGAGGCGGTCGGAACCGCCCCCGGCCGCGGCCGTCTCGTCGGCCGACGAGTTCTGGTGGTTGGCGCGGGGACCCGCCCCTCCCCCGAACCGGATCCACCCATGGGGAATGGCCGGGCCATCGCGGTACTGGCGGCCAGGGAGGGGGCCGACGTGGTGTGTGCCGATCTGAATGAGGCGGCGGCAGAGGAGACCGCCGGCCTGGTTCGGGCCGAGGGGGCCCGGGCCGAGGTGCTCGTGGCTGACGTGGCCGACCCGGCGGCGTGTCAGTCCATCGTCACAGAGACGGTGGACCTGCTCGGGGGGATAGATGGGTTGGTGCTCAACGTGGGGATCGGACTGGGACGGGGTATCACCGGTACCACGGCCGAGCAGTGGGATGAAGTGTTCGCCGTCAACACCAGGGCTCACTTTCTGATTTCGGCCGCCGCGCTGCCGGTGCTTGCACCCCACTCGGCCATCGTCTTCATCAGTTCAGCCGCCAGTCTTCGGGCCGCAACCGGAGTGCCGGCCTACGACTCGTCCAAAGCTGCACTTTTGGGCATCGCTCGCCAGGTCGCCCGGGAAGGGTCTCCACAACGGATCCGGGCCAACCTGGTGGTGCCCAGCCTGGTGGACACCCCCCTCGGCCGGGATGCATCCCGACAAAACCCGGCCCGCACCGCCCGACGGCTTCCGCTCGGTCGGGAGGCCACCGCCTGGGAAGTTGCCTACGCCGCGGTTTGGCTGCTTTCAAATGAATCCTGCTATATCTCGGCTCATTCCCTGGTGCTGGACGGAGGCGCTACCAACTTCGCCTGAGAGATATATTCCGTCCGATTCTCCCGCGTCGTTCTGATGGATCACTCAAGGTTCGAATATCCGCTGCCGATGTAAATCGGCATGCGATCTACCTTCGCTTTCCGATCACTGTCAGTGGAATCCTCGGACTCGGTAACGCCCTTCCGACCCCGGCCGGTGCCAGCGTCGGTGTGACCGGTCCCGTCGCCGCGGTGGGCACACCCACGCCCGCCAGTGCTAACAGCGGCACGGGGGGTTCGGCATCACCGGCACCAAGTCAGCCAGGTCTGACATCTGGCCAGGTGTCGGAATCCTGCCTCCGGGTAACCCGCTGGGGAACATCGCTTCAAACCCGGACCTCTTCGCCTCCGGTACCTGCAACCTCATCAGCAGTATATTTTCAGGTTGCCAAAACCCATGCTTTGACGGTGCCACGGCCACGTCGTAGCCGATTCTTGTGTAGACCCTCGGCTGCACCACCTACATCCTGCAGTCGGTGAACAATGCAGCCGCGCAGGAGGGCGTGAGTGCCATGGTTCTCCCATCGAACTTTGTCAACCTGACAGTTCCCGAGCAGCTCTTTGTAGTGGCTGATCTCGAACGGGTCGACCGCGGGCTACCGCCCTACCTCGGCCTGGTTCCCACCCTCAATGGCGCCGCCCAGCAATCCGCGGTAGGCCCCTCCGACCCCTCAGTGCCATCCGGCTCGCGGTGACCCCGACTCGGGGGGGCTATTCGATGATAGGGGGTGCGTGGGCAGGTGGGTTCCAGTCGGTTCTGGCTGCCGACTACGGGTGGATGTACGACGATGGTTGGGGCGGCTCGGCGGGGACCACGTCCAATGTGGCGTGCACCAGCGCCGTCGCTTCCGGCTGCTGGGGACACCGCGACGAGTTGCTCGGCAGTGATCCCGGTTTCAACCTCGGCGTGGGCCTCGCCTGCACGAATTGCGTGATGGGCACCGGGTACCCCTCCTCCCAGACCAGCCCCCGGACCGCCAACGGACATTTATCGTCGTATGTCGATCTGGTGGTGAAGCCAGCCGGTGCCGTGCCGGCCATGACCTATACCTGGGCCGACGCCCAAGCCGCCGGAGCTGGACCCGGCGGTATCGGGTCTGGGACCGTTGCAGGCTCGACGACAACGACTGCCCTGAGCGACAATGGGTACTGGCAAGTGGCGTCCGATGGCGGGATCTTCTCTTTCGGCGATGCCGGCTACCACGGGTCGGCGGGTGGCGCCCCGCTCAACAGACCGATCGTCCTCATGGAGGCAGCCCCCGATGGAGGGGGCTATTGGCTGGTGGCCTCTGACGGGGGGATCTTCAGCTTCGGTGACGGTGGGTTCTTCGGGTCCGCCGGTGGGCTTCCGCTCAACAAACCCATCGTCGGAATGGCCATCTGACCCTCGGTCAGCCCCGTAGGCGCTGCAGTTCGGCCACCACGGCCTTGCCGTTGGCCTGGCCACGGGTCGACTTCATCACCTGTCCGATGAACACCTGGGCCAGTTTGTCCTCCCCCGCACAGTAGCGGGCCCACTCGTCAGGATTGCCTTCGATCGCCTGGGCCACGGTGACCGACAACGAGTTGTCGGACATGGCCTCGAACCCCTTTTCCCGGGCGATGGCTGACGGGTCACCACCGCCCGCAGCCAACAGTTCGGCCAGCACGGTCTTGGCCTGGGTGGAACTGAGCGTACCGGCGGCCTCCATCGACAGCAGGGCCACAAAGGACCCGGTGTCGAGTTGGCGGGCGGCCTCCGGGTCGGCGGCCGCCTCGTTGGCGGTCCGAGCCAATGCCAGTGCCGTCGGGATGCCACCGGCAATGGCCTCGACCACCAGATCGTCCAAGCCAAGGTCGACCACCGTCGCTACCTGTTCGGTCCGGGCATCGGTGACGTTCCCGGCATCCCTGAGCAGATCGGCCAAGCGAGCGCGGCGTTGGGCCGGCATCATCCCCAGGGCGTCAGCCACTGCCTCCTTCCAATCGGCGTCGGGAACCAACGGCACCAAATCCGGCTCGAGGAAGTACCGATAGTCGTACGCATCCTCCTTCGAGCGCAGCATCACCGTTCGGCTGGCATCCTCATCCCAATGCCGAGTCTGTTGCATGATCTGCTCCCCCGATTCGATCAGGGCAATCTGTCGCCCGGCCTCGTAATCGATGGCCCGGCCCACCGACCGCACCGAGTTCAGGTTCTTGATTTCGCACCGGGTCCCGAACGGGTCGTCGGCCGACCGGCGCACCGAGACATTGGCGTCGACCCGCATCGATCCCTCTTCCATCTTCCCGTCCGACGCCCCCGTCGCCACCAGCACCGACCGCAACTCGGTGACATACGCTCGGGCCTGCGCCGAGGTGCGGAGATCCGGACAACTGACGATCTCCACCAGCGGGACTCCGGAACGGTTGTAATCGACCAACGAATAATCGGCGCCATGAATACGTCCGGTAACTCCGGCGTGGGTGGTCTTTCCGGTGTCTTCCTCCATATGCGCCCGTTCGATCCCGACCCGAAAACCGTCAGGTAACTCGAGCCAGCCATCGACGTTGATCGGTTCGTCATATTGGCTGATCTGATAGTCCTTGGCCTGATCCGGGTAGAAGTAGTTCTTCCGGTGGAAGGTGGACGGACGAATCTCACAGTTGAGGGCGGTGCCGATGGCCATGGCCATCTCCACCGCCTTCTGGTTGAGAACGGGAAGTGAGCCGGGGAGACCGAGACATACCGGGCACACATTGGTATTGGGCTCGTTCCCGAACATGTTGGGACATCCACAGAACAATTTGGTGGTCGTCTTCAGCTCGCAGTGGACCTCGAGCCCGATCACCATCACCCAACCGTCGGTCACGTTCGGCCTCCCCCCGTCGAGGCCGCCGCTTCGATGACGGCCGCCGCTTCGATGACGGCCGCCGCCCGAAGCAGTGTGCTTTCGGCCAACGCGGGGGCGAGCAGTTGCACCCCGACCGGGAGCCCGTCATCCCCTCTCCCGAACGGGATGCTGATGGCCGGGTGCCCGGCCAGATTGGTCGGAATGGTGCACACATCCGAGAGGTACATGGTCATCGGGTCCCCGACCTTGGCTCCGATGGGAAACGCCGTCGATGGGGTGGTGGGACCCAACAACACATCACATCTGCGATACGCACGTTCGAATCCCTCGATGATCTTGGTTCGCACCCGGAGCGCCTGGCCGTAGTAGGCGTCCATGTACCCGGCGGACAGTGCGTAGGTCCCGAGCATGATGCGGCGCTTGACTTCGGCACCGAAACCGGCGGAGCGGGTGGCGGTGTTCATTGCCATGGTGTCCTCGGCGTCCACCCGCAGACCGAAACGAACTCCGTCGTAGCGCGCCAGGTTGGACGACGCCTCCGCGGGAGCGATCAGATAGTAGGCGGACAGTCCGAGCCGGACCTCGGGTACCGATATCTCCTCGACGCGTGCGCCAGCCGCCGCGCATGCTTCGGCGGCCTGGCGGGTACGGGCGACCACGTCGGCGTCGGCACCCTCGAGGAACTCGGTCAATACGCCGACGGTCATCCCTTGGATGCCCTCGTCCAGTGCCGACAGGACCCGAGGGGCCGGTCGGTCGAGACACGTGGAGTCTGCGGGATCGTGTCCACCGATCACGTCGAACACCAACGCGGCGTCGGCCACGGTGATGGTCAACGGCCCTATCTGGTCCAAAGAGCTGGCGAATGCAACCAACCCGTAGCGGGACACCGTGCCGTAGGTGGGCTTCATTCCCACCACCCCACACAGGGCAGCCGGTTGACGGATGGATCCACCGGTGTCCGAACCGAGCGCCACCGGCGCGAATCCCGCTGCCACCGCGGCGGCGGAGCCCCCCGAGGAACCCCCTGGAACCCGACTGGTGTCGTGGGGGTTTCGGGTCGGGCCGAAGGCGGAGCTCTCGGTGGACGAACCCATGGCGAACTCGTCCATATTGGTCTTGCCCACCATGACTGCACCGGCCTCACCCAACCGGGTCACCACCGTGGCGTCATACGGGGGGCGCCAGCCGTCGAGGATCCGGGACGAACAGGTGGTCGGCACCCCGCGGGTGCACAGGTTGTCCTTCAGCGCCACCGGCACCCCGGCCAACAGGCCAGGGTCCTCCCCCGACGCCACCAGTTGGTCGACAACGGTCGCCTGCGCACGAGCGGCATCCCGGGTAACGAGGTTGAACGCGTGGATCTCGCCATCGTGGGCGTCGATGGCAGCCAGATAGTCGTCGAGGACTTCGACCGCGCTGGCTTCCCCATTGCGTATGGCGGCAGCCACGCCGAGCGCCGACCGGGGAGGCGTCACGGGGCCTCGCCGAGAATGCGCGGCACACGGAACCGATGGTCCTCGACGGAGGGAGCGGCAGCGAGGACCTCCTCGCGATCGACGGTCGGGCCGGGGATATCAGGCCTCAGCACATTGATCACCGCCATGGCATGGGCGGTGGGGGGCACATCGGCGAGGTCGAGCAGTGCCACGTCGGCGGCATGGTCGAGAACCACCGCCAGTTGTCCGGTGAACAGATCGAGTTCTTCGTCGCTGAGGTGGAGTCGAGCCAGACCTGCGACATGAGCCACGTCCTCGCGAGTCAGCCGAGGGATGTCCACCATCAGGACGCCCGCGCCACGCCCGGCCCGCCCAGGGCCTCAACGGCAAAGGCCACCACCCGCTCTTCGATCACCGGTGCGTCCCAATCGAGGGTGGCAACGTGATAGCTGCGTTCGAGATAGATCCTCTCGATGGGGCCACCCACCCCGCGTTCGAGGACATCGCCGGATTCAACCGCCACCACATGGTCGACCCGGCTGCTCATCAGCAGGGTGGGGCAACGGATCTCCCCCAACAGAGGTTCCACGGTGTCAACCGCTTCGAACAGGGAGAGGGCGGCAGCCAAAGGCGAGGTGGCATACGCAGACTCCACCGGGCCTTCTTTGGCGATGTCCGAGCCGATCCCGTCCACCAGTTCGGTGCCGGCCGCCAACAGATCACGGATGACCGCCCGGAGCTCCTCCGGCGGGGGGTCGACCAACGGATTGACGACGGCGATACCGGCGATCTCCGGATGGCGAGCGGCCAGCCAGCAGCTGAGGGTCCCCCCCATTGACAAGCCGGTCACGATCACCTTTTCGCACCGGGCTGCCAACGCCAGATAGGCGGCTTCCGCTGCTCCTGACCAGTCCTCCCACCGAGTCGGCACCATGTCCTCGACGGCGGTGCCATGTCCGGGCAGCAGCGGCAGATCGACGGTGAATCCCGCCTTCCCCAACGCCACGGCCAGCGGTCGCATCGACTGGGGGTTACCGGTGAAGCCGTGGAGGACGAGCGCACCATGAGATCCGCCTTCGGACGACCACGGTTCGGCACCTGACATGATCGGGGCAGTCATGGTCCGGCATGCTATCGGTGATACCGACGGCGCCCGGGCGGCCACGGGTTCCTCAATCGGTGCGGCGCTATGGTTGCCAGGCACGAGAGACCACGTATTGATAGGCAAGGAGCAACTTACCCATGGCCGCACATCTCTTTCTCAGCGACGAATGGCTCATCGAGGCTCGGAGTATCCGGGCCGAATTCCACGGCAAGGGTGAGCCGATTCCCCACTCGGTAAGGATGAATCTGGTGATCACCGCGGTTCCCTTCGGCGAGGGTACGGTCAACGCCCATATGGACACCACGTCGGGCCAACTCGAGCTCGACATGGACCACATCGACCCGGCAGACCTCAAGGTGACGCTCGATTACGAAATTGCCAAGGCCATTCTCATCGAGGGAAATCCCCAGGCGGGCATGCAGGCATTCATGTCCGGCAAGATCAGGGTCGAAGGCGACATCGCCAAGCTCATGGCCATGCAGACGAGCGGTACCGACCCGGCAACTGAACAAGTGGCGGCTCGGATCAAAGCGATGACCGAATAGCTCAGCCGGACGGTGACTCAACCGCGGTGGTCCCTCGGCTGGGGCGCGGGGTGTTCTTCATGAACATGCCACACCCGGCCGCGGCCACCGCCGCCACCACTCCCACCAGATAGGCGCGGTGGAAGGAATGGAGGGTTCCCACCCCCCCGTGGGCTGATGCCTGCACCGTGACCATGACCTGTATGCCGGCCACCACCCCGATCTGGGTGATCAACTGTTGGGCTGCACTCATGACTCCGAGCTCATCCGCCTTCACCTCGTTGGAGGCCAGCGAGGATGTCGACGGCGTGAGAATGCCGATGCCCGCACCCGAAAGGGCCAGGGCGATCATGATGATGACCAGCGACGGATGTACTCCGAGTTGGGTGAAGACCACCATTGAACCGGCCAGCGTGGCCGCCCCCACTACGGTGGAGATCCGTTCACCGATCACCACGGCTGTATATCCGGCAATGGGAGCGATGAGCGAAAACAGGAGTGGTCTTGCCGTGGACACCAAGCCGGCCCGCGTTTCGCTGTAGCCATAGATGCCTTCCATCAACAATGGGAACAGAAAGAACCCACCCATATAGGCGAAGTTGGCCAAGGCCTTGGCCGCCAGAGGGAATGTGAAGTTCCGCAACCGGAAATAGCGCAGTGGAATCAGCGGATGGTCGGCCCGCTGTTCCTGCAACACGAACCAGATGCCGGTAATGATCGAGACTCCCAAAATGCTCAAGATGACGGGCGAACCGAAACCCCTCGCCGGTGCCAAGTTGAGGGCCATCAAACCCGATGTCACCGAGGCGGCCAGGGTGAACGATCCTGTCCAGTCGAGATGACGCCACGGGCGGTTGCGCAGTTCGGCCAACGGCTCCCCAACGTTGGAGCGCATCTCGAGGCCACCTTCGGATGAGTGGATTCGGCCCGGCAGCACAACCACGGCGAGCACGGCCGCAACCGCCATCAACGGCAACTCGCCCCAAAAGAGGGCGCGCCAACCGAAGTACTGGATGATGGGTGCGCCAACTGTCACCCCGATGACCGGCCCGCCTGCTCCCACCAGTGCCCACCATCCCAGGGCCTTGACCCGATCTTCGTGGGAGAAGACCTGGAGCACTAGAGCCATCGATGCAGCTCCGGTGGCGGCTCCCTCTATCCCGTCCAGCAACCTGGCGCCGATCAGCACCCCCGCGGTGGGAGCCGTGGCCGTCAACACCACACAGACCGCGGCTCCGAGCAGGCCCCAGAGGTAAAGGCGCCGATAACCACCGATATCCCCCAGTTTGCCGAGAACCGGGGCCGCCACCCCGAACGCCAACAAAGGTCCGGTCGACGTCCAGGTGAGGGTGGAGACCGAGGTGTGGAGCTGGTGGGCGACCTGGGGAAGTGCCACCACAAACACGGTGAAGGTGATGTTCACCGAGAGCAGCCCGGCCAGCACGGTCCAGAGCACCCACCACTGGTACCGATCCGAGGAGCGGACCCTTCGATGCATCCGGTGGCGGAAGAGAAGGGGCCACGGAACGACGATCCCCCCTTCAGCGCCGGCTCCGGTGCCGCTGAGCATCGCCTCAGCCTCGATCACCTCCGAGGAGTCGAACCCGTGATCTCTCCCGGCCGGACCACCTCTGTCGACCGGTGTCACCATTCAGCCACCGAGCCGGGGCATCTCCGCTTGGAGCTGGGCAACTGTCCAACGGTCGTCCTTGTTGAGAGTCTTGGTCATCGTCCATGGTTGGAAGAGGCGAATCTGACCACCGTGGACGAGGTAGACCTTCCCGGTGGTGGGAGTACCCTCGGCGGCCAGATAGGCAACCAGGGGGGACACGTTGCCCGGGTCCCAGATATCAAACACAGAGGCATCGGTCGGAGCCTGCACGATCTCCGAGAGGCCGGGCGTCTGTTCGGTCAGACGGGTGCGGGCAGCCGGAGAGATGGCGTTGACCCGGATCCCGTACCGGGAGAGCTCCTCGGCGGCGATGATGGTGAGGGCGGCGATACCGGCTTTGGCTGCGCCATAGTTGGCCTGACCGGGATTCCCCAGCAGGCCCGATGTCGACGAGGTGTTGATGACCGAGGCCTTCACCTCGGCTCCATCCTTGGTCTGCTGGCGCCAGTAGGCGGCGGCGTGGCGGAGCGGGACGAAATGCCCTTTGAGGTGGACGTCGATGACCGTGTCCCATTCTTCCTCGGACATGTTGACCAACACCCGGTCGCGAAGAATCCCCGCGTTGTTCACCAGTACATGCAAGTTCCCAAAGGTCTCGACGGCGGTATCTATCAACCGCTTCCCGCCATCCCAATCGGTGATGTCCTCGGCATTGGCAACGGCTTCACCTCCGCCAGCAACAATCTCGTCCACCACTAGTTGGGCTGTCGACCGATCACCTCCCGAGCCGTCAGGCGCGCCACCCAAGTCGTTGACTACGACTTTCGCTCCTTCAGCGGCGAAAAGTAGTGCGTGCTCCCGACCGATACCGCGACCGGCTCCCGTGATGATGGCGATTCGCCCGTCCAATGCCCCCATGTCCCGACTCTCCTGTTTTGCCAACCTCGTGTCATTGACCACGCCACCGAGAACCCGTCGCCTGCCAATGGTGGGCCCACGTTGGCAGGAGCCTCATGCGATGGTCAAACCGGGACAGTCCCCTTGCGGATTCCGGCCCGTTCAGGTCGTTCCACCGGGATACCCAAGCCGGCTCCTGTCACAGCCTGCGCCATCCGTCTGACTCGGTCACGCTCCCCGGCGATGAGGACGTATTCGGTATTTCGGACATGGGACACCGTTCCCACCTTCCGCCCCTTCTGGTTGTGGATGCCGATTCTCGCTCCCACGTAGCGAGCCGAATCGAATGCCACCACCTCCACGTGCCCTCGAGACGCACACATCTCAACGAGCTCATCGAGGGACAGCCACGACTCGTTGTTGTAGGAAAGGATCACGGTGTCGGCTCGGACTGCGGCGATCACTCCCGCCAGCGCTTCCGGCATGGTCCGCCGGCTATTGAACGGACTCCTCCCAGTCGGCAACCGCAGGTCCTCACGCTTACAGGCGATGCCGTAGTGGGTCGGAGCGTCCCATGCCACCAGCGTTTCCCATACGTGATAGTTCGACTCGTACCGATGTTGGTTGTACGGCGGGTCGAGATAGGCAAGGTCAACAGGGGTGAGACTGTCGGGGGTCTTGGTGTTGGTGACCAACTCACACGCATCACCCCGCACCGCCCGGCCCGGACCCGACACCAGTTCAGGTATCCGTAACTCCAAAGGACGATGCGCCCGAGACGCCCACTGCTTGAGGTAGGCCATCTGCACCCCGGTAGTCGAATCCACCCGGTCGGCCGCTTCGAGCAGACTGGTCATCAGCACCGGCCACAGCGGTGTCCCGGCATAACCGGCATCGATGGCATCGCGGATGGCATCGATGCGGGCGCCGTTCTCCGGTCGGAAGAACCTGGCCGATTCGCAAAACGTTTCCGTCACATACCCCGGACACCCCTCCAAACCGTTGAGGAATGCCACTGCATCGGACACCTCGGAGAGAAATGACTGAGTCTGGTTCGGATCGGTGGCCACATAACATTGGGCCAGCACATGAGCGGCACGAGAGCTGTCCACTGCGGTGGTGTGGATCCCCAGCCGTTTCAAGGCCTGCGCCACCCGGGTGGTTCCGGTGAACAGATCGAGAGCCGTCACCGCTCCCGAGGCCACGGCCATCTCGGTGAGGGCCGGTACCAGGCGCCGTTTGGAACCGAGATACTTGATCACCGGTTGGCGGGTCCCAGATTCGCCGACGACCGGGTCACTTGCGGCCGAACCGGCGAAACCACCAGTTGGGATCGCGGGCATGGGCATGGAAGTGGTCGGGGATCTGACGCATCACCCGGTCGAACGACCACCCATCCAAGCCCAACCGCTCGTCGGCCACAGACCCCAGTCGGGCCAGCATGTGCTCCACATCCGACTCCGGAGGTGCGTTGCCATGGAACTTCCAGACCACCATGGGAACGTCGCACACTTCGCAGTCGGCCACCCAGCACGTGTCGTCCTCGTAGAACCACTCGGTGATCTTGGCGGCTTCACACAGCTCGCACTCCGGGGTGGGCTCGGGTGCGGTCATCACAGGGTGTAGATCGTCACTGAGGTGCCGGGGGGAACGCTGGTCCCCGTATCAGGGGTGGTGTGGAACACGCTGCCCTTCGCCGGTCCATAGACGTTGCCGAGTGTCAGACCCGCTTCCTGGAGCGCCGCCGTTGCTTCTGGAACCGAGTCGCCGCCCAGGTTCGGGACCTTCACCGGTTGCGGCCCGAGGGAGACGCTCACCGTCACCGTCGAGCCGAATGCCGCCGGTCCGGCAGAGGGGTCCGGCGACGTCCCGATGACCTGACCGGAGGGGATCGAGGAGCTGTACGCGCTGCTTTGAGCCGGGACGAATCCGGCCGCGGTCAGGGCGGCGGCGGCGGCGGCATAGGAGGAGCCGGTACCGGTCACCGAAGGCACGGCAACCGGCGCATGGCCCTTTGAGGTGATGACGGTCACCGTCGATCCATAGATGGCACTGGTCGCCGGGTTGGAACCAAGGATCCCACCGGCCCGTACTGACGAGCTGTACTGGGCGGCACTGTCGGGGCAGACACCTACCAAATTGACGGCCTTGAGAGCCTGGGTGGCATCGGCACAGTTGGAATACTGGCTCAGGTTGGTGGGAATTGTCACCGGAGGCGGCCCTCGCGAGACGATCACGTTGATGGTCGACCCTTGCTTGGCCATGGCCGGGTGACTTCCGGCCTTGGCCACTGGTTGCTGACTGAGGATGAGGCCGGGCGCCATGCTGATGCTGTACTGCCCACCGTTCTGATGCACCTTGAAATGGTCGGCAGAACTGGTCTTGACCGCCGCCGGAAGCGTCTGCCCCACCAGTGAAGGCACGAGGTGACTGGGCGTGAACACCTGCTGCTGGGCTGCGAACACGACTCCGGCGGCGATCATCGCCGCCACCAACACGATGAGGCCGGTCACCCACAGCCACCGACGCCTGACTCGAGTGCCACTCGTCACGTTGGTCGTAGGGGAGTCGGTTGGAGGTCCTTCGGTGGGCGTCTCGTCCGATCCCTTCCGAGGAAGGAGAGGCATCGATACACCCAGTTCGGTGGCGTCAGTTCGATCCGCCCCGCCCCTATGGACCGGGGCGGGTTCGACGTCTCTTTGGTCGCTCACCGGAATCGCTTCAGCCAGTGCCAACGGCTCGGGTTCGGGCAGCGCGATGGCCAGGGCTTGCAGTCGCAGCGTCAGTGCGGCGGCGTCGTAGCGCTCTTCGGGTTCAGGGGCAGCTGCCCACACCAACACTCCGTTGAGGGGCCCGAGCGCTTCGTGCTCAGGCAGCAGGGTTCCCACCCGGGCCATCAAAGTGGCGATGGTCGTATCGCCGGCGAACGGCGCCTTTCCGGTCACTCCCTCGTAGAGCACCAGGGCAAGGGAGTAGATATCGGCTTTCCCGTCGAGAGTCCACCCCTCCACTTGCTCGGGAGCGGCATAACGGGCCGTCCCCAAGATGGCTCCGACCGGCTCGGTCCACGCCGCCTCCGCCAGGGCACGGGCTAAGCCGAAATCGGCGATCCTCAATCTCCGTTCGGAATCGAAGAGAAGATTGGCGGGTTTGATGTCCCGGTGCACCAGGCCGCGCCGGTGGGCGTAGTCGAGGCCGGCGGCGGCTTCGATACCGATGTGGACAGCCTGCTCGGGGGTGAGCAGAGCGCCGGAGTCGTAGACCTGGCGAAGGCTGCCTCCGGCCAGGTATTCCAATACCAGATAAGGTTCACCGCCCTCTTCGCCCCAGTCATAGACCTGAAGAATGTTCGGGTGGTTCAGTGCGGCCACCGCCCTCGCCTCAGCCCTGAATCTCTTCAGAAAGGAAGAATCGCCGGCCAGGGCGGGGTGGAGCACCTTGATGGCCACCCTCCGGTGAAGTGAGACATCATCGGCGAGATACACGTGCGCAGACGCGCCGGTGCCCAAGGCGGTGACAAGTCGGTAGCGGTCGCCGAGGACCCGCCCGATGGAGTCCGTAATGCTCGGCATCGTTGCCCCCAGGGTACCTATCGGCGGGGCATCGGCGGTGGAGGGTGGCGCTCACCAGGGCATTCCCGAGTCCCGGTACGGGTTCGGCCGGGACAAAGGGGATGATCCTCGCTCTCACAAAGCCATGATGAAAATCCGGGTCTTCTGCCGCTCCATGGGTCATGGGGGCACCGCCCAGGGCAGTTGAGGAG
>OBLU010003834.1_pt1 | contig 13592 bp, 5 predicted proteins | sample 1518681 | NCBI WGS metagenome assembly OBLU01 (sample SAMEA3539304, study PRJEB22396) | soil metagenome | biome: tundra; feature: field; material: soil | place: USA | collected 2010-05 | depth 0.15 m
AACCACATCAAGTGGTTCAGTTTCTTGAATGCGTTCAATGAACGCTTCGACGCGGGCGCTAACATTGGTTTTCATAACGGTTTCTCGTTCTGCTGCACTATGGTTTGGACATTCAAATCAAGCATATTCGAATTAACAAAAGTCTGTCAATCAAATTTTACGGGTCTGTATTTCGTTGCACAAGGAGGAAATTTTATGTATTGCGGAGCATAAGATCTCACGCGATTCAGGCAGCTCCAATTCAAGACTCACATGTCCGCTGGGATTTAAGCCGTTCTCCTTAGCTGCGGTATAGGCACGGCATATATTGTGCAGCCACGCAATGAAGAATGTTTTGTCATTGACTGCCATCGGATCCAAATCACCGAGATGGCCTTTCCCAAAATCAGAAACATGCGCGTGCAGAATATGCGCCGCTACTTGAGGAGAAGTTTTATGCAAATCATTGTTGATATCTTGAAGTGAAATATCGCCCAACGACCAATTTGCTACGTTACAATTAAATCCAACCCGATTCTTAAGGGTATGCCTCGCTTTAATGTCTTTGGCCACCCGAACGAAATCATCCCAACCAGAGACAATGGCCAGAGGCCCCGGTTCGAGTTCCAAGGCAATCGAGATGTCGTCGGGTATGTCCTTAACCAATTTCTCGAGGGCATCTAGAATTCTTCGAGTGGCTTCTTCTTTGCACAGCACCGAGGCTGCTGCAAATTGACCTGTTTTATCAGCTCTTGGGAGTGAGATGAGCTTCTGTTTGCTGATAAGATTGCCCCCAACCATTTCAACCACCCGAATTTTATTCTCAGAAATTTTATTATACGCCTCTGCAATTCGCAGGATGCAATGCGTTGCTTTCAAGGCTTCGTCATATTTTTCTTTATCATCTGACGTGATCCCCGGAAGGTACGTTGAAATGGCGCAGCAACCTCGTGAGTCTTTTGTAACCGTGTGAATGCGCCTAGCGACTTGGCGCGCGTACCTGAGGCTTTTGCTCTTCGACGCTAGCCATCGACACACGTTGGAAGTTTGTTCAAGACGTGGTTTAAATCCCCATAGGTTGAGAGAACGGAAACCGCCCTTGTCGCCGTCGAAAAAAAGATCTCGAAGCGTTCCTAACTTCAAAGGCAGGAAAGACCCCATGAATGTTCGGCTGTCGTTCACCATGAAACAATACGGTTGCAATGCTAAATTCTTCATTCTATTTCCCAGACAATCATTAGCACCCGAAATTCCTTCCGACGAAAAAGAGGTTATTACCCCGGGGGAAACACACTCAGATTCCTGTAGAACTATCTCCGTTGCCACCTTTCCATGACCTGGATCCGAATTGCTCGGACGACCTTTAGCCTCGCCGTCCGACCATGTAAAACCGTTGTTTCCGTTGGCTTTGGCTCCTACCGAGACCAGAAACTCCTTGTAATTCAGGCGCGTATCATCCCACAAAGCGGGGTCCTCTTCCGCGTTCCATAGTAGGATAAATTCTGCACCCGTTTGCACCCATAACCATTGTTGTTCCGGCCAGCCACGCTTTAAGAGAAATACCCCCTGTTCGCTTAAAGCCGTTAATACCTCATCATCAATTCCTTCGTATGGCATCTTACTGATCCTGCGATCTATCAGATTAGCTATTTGGGTCAAAATAAAGCCTGAAGACAGAAACTTCGGGAAAATGCTGCCAGCTCTTCCATTAAAATGATCTTCTGGTTCAAAAAAACTCAAAATATGAAACAATCCTTCACGCACGATTTTTCCCGTTTGCGCGGGATACTGACTTCCCAATAGTGGAAGACGGACTTGGCTGGCCGTAATAGGAATTATTACCGGCTCCACTAGGCGCTCCCCGAGTTTGAATTTCATTTTAGCGCTTGGCACTTGATAACAGGCATTGGAAATCAAAGCCGAAACATGCATGGTCACGAACGGATTGAACGCCGGATCATTGCATACAATATTTTCCCCGTGTTTTTCATAGCCTATCAGAATTATCATATGTCGGCTATTTTTGACCTCTGGTCCGGTTTCTTGAAAAGGGCTCTTTCCTGGATCATAAACGGGTATTGCTGGTGTGTCGCAAAAACCGGAGTTCCCGCCCATTCGACCCTTATCCACGAGACTCAACACTGGACAACCGGAGCCCAAGTAAGCTTTTAAGGTATGGAAAAGATACTTCCAGTCGTTGACGGTCGGAATTGTATTGCGTGCTGAATTTCCGCGTTGAAGGGTCGCGTTTAAACCGATTGTGGAAGATTGAAAATAACGCTGGGTTTCATATTCATTTAACCCAGTCAGTCGCAGCTCAAAATTACCGCCATCGTGGTCAGCTGCGAGAAAACTTATCTCCGGTATGGAAACAATGCGCCTGGCCCAGTTATACACTAACGCTGTTGCCATGAAACAACAAGCTTGGGCGCACAAACCACCACCAACAATGTCGACATGCTTCATGAACGGCGATCCATGAAATTTTTCCTCTTCGCCGTTCAGGTGGAACCTTTCGCCATAATGTTTCAACAGGTCTTGGGTTACGGACAAAATGTGCCAGTCGCTTTTTGGGAAATGCTCAGGGATCCGAAACACTGAATCCGCTATGGATGAAACCACATCTACCTTTTCGAGTAACTCTGAGTTTTTAAGCTGGCTACTCATCCGACGAATGCGGCGTAGATTAGAAAAGCCCAAGCATTTTTCGGCTTTATCAAAAAGCAAAACTCGGCGCGCAAAACGTGGATCTGATAATCCCAGCATCTCGATCTCTCCCTTGGTAATCACAGAGTGAGCCAGTCGTGTAAACCAACGATTATCAGCCATGAGTTCGTGGTCGGTCAGAAAGGAATAAATTTCCTCCAGTTCAGCACACGCTCCTTCAGAAATTTCTGGCAGTGTGCAATATTTCCGCTTGGCGTCGCCCCTCAAAGGATACCATGCTTCGTAGAAAGAACTGCCCTTTATTAAATCTTCCATGGAACAACGCGAGTTTGATATTTCGAGTTTTGCGTGTCAAGCGCGAACAGACTTTCCCCCAATCCTTGGTAAAGCAAACTTCCTTGGGCCGCAATCCCGACCTGCGACTTCTGATATCAAGGAACTCGTATTAAATTGGTTAACAGTTTTTGGCGGTTTGACCCGTTTGGCAAACATCCGGTAGTGATATGGCTCCCTGCAGACCGAGCACTGACCGGCGGTGGGCGGCGGCACCGGACCCTATTACAAACACCAGGTCTGGGAGCAGGGCAAGAACCTCAGCCAACGCATCCCCGCCACCGCGGCTCCGGCCCTGTAGACCGCCCTGGCCAATCGCCAGCGTTGCGAGGAATTGGCCCGCCAGTTCATTGAACTGACCGTGCAACTGACCCGCCGCCGCGCCGACAGCCAGTCTGACGTTAGAGCCGCTGCCGAATTCGATGCTTTACTTCCGGGCATTTTTGGACAAATCTTTCTAAGGAGAACTGATGGATAAAAAGCCTATTTTTGAATTTAAGCCGAGTTGGGGACCATTCACCCTCGATCTGAATGAGCTCTGGCGTCGATTGTGCAGCCGACCAAAAGGGGCAGTGAACATGGTAGCAAAGCGCTTCCTGCAACTCTTCGAAGTGCATGGCGTGGCTACATCGGAGATTCCCCGGTTTCTTCCCACTCTTAATCTAGCCGTCTTGAACACGACCGAATCACTTCTGCCCGCACTGACACCAGCCGTTCTGGATGAAGCGGCACAGCTTTTCGGTATCCAACGCGCGTGGTTGGAAGGCACGACTGATCGAATCTACCAAACGCACACTTGCTACAAGCAGCCGGAGGTTCTCTTCGAGCAGTTCGGCTGCTTGCGCCATGCGAAATACTCTTTCCCGGTGCGTGTGCTAACCTCGTCAAGATCACTGGATTTCCGAGATGGCGGGGACCAACTGCTGGTGCTATTGCTCGTAGAGAAACTCGCAAATGTAGAGGACATAGATAAAATTTGGGACATCGAACGTTACCACATCTTTTGTGACAGTTGGAATTGGGCGTATCTGCCGGGCCGGATTCAACTTAAGGCGATGGTTCGGGTTATTGATCAAATCATTGACGAGCGCGTACCGCTCTTTCAGGTGAACGCTGCGCAACTTGACGCCGTTCGCGAGGGACGTCTTGTGCCTCGGCAATTTGTTAATCATTGCTTGCTGACGGATCCTTCTTTTGAAGACTACACCTGTTCGAAGTCCGAACATGCCCGAGCCAAGGAAACAGAAGAGTTGCCAGTTGTCATGGAATACATCAAAAATCACGAACTTGAAAATACTGTTTGTCGCGCTTTCAAAGGAGAGCTCTGATAAATCATGCGGCCATTAACGATTTTTCTGTAGCGTTTAGTGGAACAATTACTCCCTAGTTTTTGGTTATTCCAATTGCAAAAGTCTCGTTTCCAACTCTCCCACTTTCCGATTGGCAGCCAGTAATTGGTCGAAAAAGCCATTGCGTTCCTTTTGCCATTGCTCAATGAGATAATCCTTGCCCCGGTTCGTGATCTTCAAATCCATCACCTCCTTTCCCAGTTCCTGGATTTGGCCAGTGACGGCTTCGAGCCGGTGTGGGTGTTTGTTGCGCCTTTTCCGACGGGTTCGGAAGGCTCGTTGTTTTTCGCAGCCTTGGCTTTTTCCTCTTGAATGGCTGTTTCCACACTCTGCGGCGTGATGTAATAACGTCGCTCGTTCGGATCGTAATAACTGTCCAATCGTGAAATCCCCTGACGGTTCGGTTGGCACCAGTTGATTATGCTCCGTTCCGTCCGCGCCATCCCTGCCGCCTCAAACATCTTCGCTGCCTCACGGACGGTTATTACAGTCACTGCCAGACTTGCTTTAACGGGGCCGCGCTCACGTGAGCGCGGAATTACCTCTGGGGGAGAGTAGCCCTGTTGGGTATTGCACAACGCCAAATTCGCATAAAATACGCACAAAAATCGAGAACACAGCAACGATCTAAACCGTTGCCAGCGAGCATAAACACCCTTGGAGACTGGATTCAAGTCAAACGGATGGAGAAAAACCTTACACCCGGCCACTTGGCGGCGAAAATGGGAATCGCCACGGCTTTGGTCCGTTCATGGGAGGACGGCCCCATCCAACCCGACAATCGGCAGTTGGAGGTATTGGCAAACCTTTTGGGGTTTAATGCAGGCGATTGCGGGTCTTGGAGGAGGAGAACGGCCGGCTGAAGCGCCTAGCAGGATGATGAAAAAGCCATGTATTTGAAAATTGACCCTCAAATTCATTGGGATATTCGCATATTTTTCGGTCAAAAAAGAGTTCTTCAGCAGCCTGCTAGTGGCCGATCAGGCGGTGCAGATTCAAATCCTCAAGGGGTTAACTCAAAAAAAGTGGTAAGCCCTTCGGCCAGACAATCTCCAAATTAGGCCACTCGTAGCACATCCAACTCAATTTCAAAGAGCAATTACGGGCGGCAAATATCAGTCTGGACAATCACAGATTGCCGGCATTATCCGCCGCACAATCTGGGTGTCCATCCTTCCAACATTGGCTTTTGGGAACTGAGCGGCACGCCGCCGTGTGGGGGAAGTGTTGCCCAAGATGGCGCACGCGCTCGGTGTCAGCGTGGACGCATTGCTGGGCGTTACGCCGCCAAGCCAAAAGCCCAGGCTGCCAAAGGCCGGTTGCAACACGTCTTTGAAACCGCATCCAAACTGCCGCGTCGGCAGCAGGAAAAAGTCGGCGCGTTCGTCAAACAACACGCCAACGGCGACGCCTGAGCCTTTTTCTTTCAGCCGCGCCAGCGGCTTTGCTTTTTCGAGAAGCGCAGCGAAGAGTTTCCCCGCAGCCCGCGCGCTCAATTAACTTTCCATTACCCAAACCTCGCGCGCGCGGGCTGCGCGGTGCCGTGACGCGCCAGCGGCACGCACCGTTCCGGCGCGCGCGCGAATCGCACCACGCCCGCCCAAACGTCCGCCAGGTTCCAACCTTCGCACCAGCGCCAACTTTCTCTTTTAGCTGTAAATGGAAAATCCAAAACCGTTGCACGCGAAAAAGAACGAACGAACCGCCCGCAACGTTCGCCGCGATTCTCCCGCGCCAAACTTCATTCAACTGCGGAGTGGGGGCGGACGGGGGCGCGACGGCGCGGCCTGTGCTCCCGCGCCCGTAAGATAAGAGCACATTGTGTGATCATAAAATGACCGGCACGGGGTCTCGCGGGGTCCCCCGTGCCGGGGCCGCCCGTTGCTTTCTCCAGCGGCCAATTTTATGTCACACAATGTGTCTTATCTAAGCGAACCATCTGATTGCTTTTTTATTGAGCGGTAGGGCGCTTCCCGCACAGGCCGTGACGGCGCGACCCTGGCCGCCCCCACGAAGCACGTCGTCACTTGCGCGCGATTCGTTCCGAAGTTTTGAGCGGGAGCGAACTGATATTTCCAGACAGCGTTAGCGGTCGTTGCTTGTTCTGCCGGTGACGACGCACGGCACGGCGCGCGGGCGGGACACTCAAAATTAAAAAGCAATTCGTCCCGCCAGCGTGACGGGGCGGACGACGCCACGGGCAGACTCACTTTGCCTTGGGGGCGGAGCGGGGGCGTGACGGCAGGACGGCTGGCCTTTGCTTCGCAGCCGCCATGACGCCACGCTCCAGCGAAGGGGGAAGTTCAGCGGCGGGACTCCGGCGGTTGGGTTGACTTCACTTGTTCGGTGCGGCTTAAACGTGGTGGCACAGATTTATCCACACCACAACATTCAACGCGACAAAGAAAAGCAGCAGCACAAGGTCACTCCACCGAGGCTTTTGAAACTTGGTGAAATGCCGCCCCCTGAGTGTCATTGGCGCTCCACAGTTTGGGCATCGGCGAGCAATTGATCCACCTCCAGTGGCCATCTTAAAAATGGTCAATGGAAATCCAGCTACGAAAAGCAGAAGGAGTTCCCCGGCAAAGATGCAGAAGAAGTAATACCAAGGGAAACTCCACGGTGCGCGGAGCAACACAAAAGATAAAGCAACTGCGGCGATGAATGCGGCGACAACGTAGGGGATTGACAAAGTGCTCCCGTGTTCAGAGCGCGCCCCAGCACACTTGGTGCAACGATATTCGGCAGTGATGTAGGAAAAGGTCATCTTTTTATTTGCCGGTGCTGGAAGATTGACTGGCCGTGTTTCCCAGGAAACCTCCGTTCTGCAACCAACCCGTTGCCTCTGCTCCCGCCCCAAGCATTCCAGGAACAACCGCTGCGCTTGGTGTAAGTCCCGTGCCTACCAGCGTCATGGATGTTCCAACGCGCTGCCAAAATGGCGTTGTTATTGCGTAGGCGTCTCCTGCCAAATCAACCCCTTGCTGCATGAGCAATCCTTTGTAAAGCGGGGATGTCAACTCTGAACCATAAGCCGCGTAGTCAGCAGCGTTTAGCGCCTGCGCTCCTTGGTCATATGTATTCAGTAATCGCAAAGTGCTCATCCCTTCTGCAAGTCCCGGCTCCGCCGCTGCAATTGCGGCTGCTCTTGTTGTGGCGGTTGCAAACCCGGAACCAACCGTCGCGGCAACAATCAGGATGTTTCCAACGACTTGCCCCTGGCCTTGAAGACCGGAGTTCCATGTGTTGACAACTGACGTGCTTATCGCGTTATACGCCTGCACCGGATTGGCTGCGATATTGTAAAGGCCGACAGAGGTATTAATTGGATGAGCGGCGGCATTGTAAATTCCCGTGACTGTTCCGCCGATAGCTTGGCCGTAGCCGGCAAACACCTGTCCAACGCCGGAGAAATAATCACCAACGGCACTCAACCCAAACGGGTCTAAATAGGAAATGGGATTCCCGTTTGCGTAGGCGTAAAAGTTCATTCCTCCGCTGAACCCAATCGGGTCAGGATTTAGGAACCGGCATATGAATGGGTTGTAATAACGCGCTCTCATATTGAGCAACCCATTCGGGTCGGTCATGACTCCATAACGTCCATTAAACAAGAACGGCGTGTCATTCGTCCCAGTCCGATACGTCATCGTCGCGTAAGCCGAGTATTCAATCCGGTCGGTCACATTGCCGCTATTGTCAGTGAGAGCCACCGTCGAACCGCGATAATCGTAATGATATGTCAGTGTGTTCGTCACCGTGGCGGATTCCGTGATTTGATACATCAAGCCGATTCCATAAATGTAATAATTGGTCACGCCATTCTTGATTCGCATCAACACCTGCGATAAAGACGGATTGATGACGTAAGCCACCGAGTTCGTGCCGTAGGTTATTCCCACACGATTGCCCGATGGATCATACGCATTGGCCACGCCACCGGCATTGAGCAGCCGGTTCCTGGCATCGTAAGTATAAGTGAACTGCGTATCGTTCGTGAGCGGCCCGCTCGTCATATTCCCGTCAGCATCATTGACAATCGTGTTGTCGTCAACACCCGTCAGCCGGTTGTCATCATCAAACGTCATCGTCCGTGGCGGCACGGTTGCCGCGTGCGGCAGGGGCGCGCCATATTCGGTTTGCATCCGCGCCGCGTTGTCCCAGCCCAATTTGAAGAAGGCAATTACATTGCCGTTAGCCGCCTTTTCCGTAATGTTCGTCGTCTGTCCCGCCGCATCGTAACCGATGATCCGTTGCGTCCCGTTCGGGCGCGTGATGCTCATGACTTGTCCGGCTAAATCATACATGGTGCGTGTCTTTCTTCCCGACCAGTCCGTCACGTTCGTCATGCGGTTCAAACTGTCGTAGGCGTAAGATACATTCTTGCCACCCGGATAAATCAGGTTTGTTACGTTCCCGTTCAGATCGTATTTATATTGGATCAAATCCCCATACACATCCTTGCAACTGGCCACCCGGTCATACGCATCGTATGTCCAGCCATTGGTTATGCCGTTCTCCGTCACGTTCGTCGGATTGTCATTGGCATCATATCTGAAAAGCGTCGTGCCCACGCTGTCCGTGCGATTGGTCAAACGCCCTTTGGCATCGTAATTGAACGCCTGCGTCTGGCCGGACGACTCCTTGCTCGAAACCAGCAAACCGCGATTATTATACACCTGGCTCATCGAACGGCTTAACGGCGTGATGGTATTGGTCAACCGGTTCGCCGCGTCAAATTGGAACTGCCACTTTTTTCCATTGCGATTGGTCAGCGTGATTTGATTGCCCGCACCGTCATAAGCCCGCCGCACAATCCGGCTAGCCGGATCAGTAAGGACTGTCAACGAACCGCGCGCATCATATTGTTGCGTCGTCACGTTGTACGCCGCATTGGTGGAGGCAATATTATGCCCGTCGCCGTCATAACCCAAAGTCGTTGTCCGCGTCAACGGGTCGGTTACACTGATTAAACGTTGTGCCGCATCGTTCGTATAAAATGTAGATTTCCCAAGCGGATTCACCGTCTTGACCAGCCAATCGCGATTGTCATAGGCATTGGTGATTGTCGCTGTTCCCTGTGGAGTTGGCGGTAAAGTGGTTGAAAGCAAATGGCGCGTGACACTCCAAGAGTTGCTGCTGGTGAACCCGCGCGCATCCGTCGCGCTTACCGCATTGCCAATGGCATCATAAACCACGCGCGTGGTCATGTTCGTCGGCGCAATGGAGTTGGTCAATTGCCGGCGATTATTATATTTGAAGGACGTCACGAATCCCCGGGCATCTGTGTGGCTCAACACATCACCCAAGGCATTGTTCAAGAAACCTTCACTGCCAAGGCTGCCGGGATAGGTGATTTTACTTAAAATCCCATTGGCATCATACGCATAGGAGTTGGTGCCGCCCGGATCAATCCGGGAGGCGAGCGTGCCATCTGTGTTGTAAGTGTAAGTCACTGTATCCCCCGCGCCGTTGGTGGAACCAGTCAACCGAAACTTGGCGTCATAACCAAATTTATTGACATTACCACGCGCGTTTATCACTTGGAATAAATTGTTTTGACTGTCATAAACGAACTGGTTGGTGAAGCCCAATGAGTCAATCGCTTGAATTAAGTTATTGTTACCATCGTAAATTGACTGGTTGGTTTCATTCAATGGAGAAACCGTCATCACCACATGGTTCTGGCCGTCGTAAACCATCCGACTTGAGTTACCCAGTGCGTCTTGTTGCCCAATCAGGCGGGAATCATCGTCGTAAAAATAGCGTTGTTTGTTGCCTGCCGGGTCTTGAGAAACCGTCTCCCAATCCGACCAATAAAGCTGCCAAGTTTTATTCGTGTCGCCCTGAGTGAACTGTGTCGTAATCCGGCCAAAGCTGTCGTAGATATTCGTTACAACCAGACGGCGCAGAGCATCCAAAGTAGCGGTAATCTGATGGTTGGTGTCATAAAGAAATGTATTGGTCTTGCTTTCGGGATCAGCCACGGAAATCAAGTCCAGATTTTTGTCGGTATTGGTTGCGTAACCATAATTGACCGACCGGCCAGAACTGTCGGCAACCTTTGTAAGCCGTGCGGGATTGCCGGAATATGTAAAGGTAAATGTGCGATTTTTCCAGTCCTTTACCTGCGTCAGATTTGTTCTTGTGTAAGTCAAAGTTGTGGTGTCGCCCGATTGGTTCGTGATGCTGGTCAATTGTCTGCTGCTGTTAAAAAGGAAGGTGTTATCATTGCGTTTTTGCAGCTTGTAAGTGCCTGAATTTGTCAACGTCCAGTTGCAATTGGCGGGCGGCGTAAACCTGCCTCCCGGTTGCCTGATAAATTCGAGCGTATCGTTGCCGATGGCAATCGAAACGGCATTGCCGATGGTCTGGTCAATCCCCCACTTGGCAATCAAGGCCGTGACCAGCCAGGTTTTGGGGTCAGGCTGTGAATTATACAAGCCAAGGGCGGCACAAGTGGTGACCAGCATGGGTGACATCTGTGCTGGGGTTGTCCCGCCGAGGCTTGCCTCCGGGTCGCTGATTTCCTGAAGATTGAAATTATAACTGTGAACCCAGCCATTGCCGAGAAACGCAGAATTGTGCCGCCGCCGGGTCGGGCTATAAAAACGAGTAAAAGTCATTCCAAGCGGATCCGCCTGGCCCAAGGATAAATCGGTGGTATTTAACCGAAAAGAGGCGTCAGACATATTCACCGGATCGAGCGAAAAAACTGTCGGCGTTGAAATGGGCGCAATATTAACAAAAGAAGGCAGTGAATAAAAGCTGGTGTCGATGTATGGGGTGTTTACTACAGAAAAAGGGTCTGAAACATAGCCGCCGCTATAACCGCCACCAATGATCATCCCCATGCGCCGTGAAGTAGACCTGGACTGCAACTCGACATAGCCCTGGCCCGTCCAACTTCCCGTACCGGCAACCCGAACCGCACCATTGGTTGGCAGAAGCAAAGAATAGCCTTGATTTACTATAAGGTCGTCCAAAGTGGCAAGCGTATAATTGACCAAGTGGCCTCTCACGTTGGCGCCCGTTGTCCAATTAGTGCTGTTGGCCAGATAGATGGCTTGATGATTGGTGTTTGCCAATTGGAGTATCTTGACGGTTGAGGCAGCCGTCAGGCCGCTATTTTGAAGTTGTTGAATAAGGCCGTGTTCCATGCTGCTGGCAATATAACTGCCAACGTCAAAAAATTTATTAAATCGTGGACCCGCAAAAGTGAGGTCGGAAGGGTCGTTGACGCCATCGGGTTGTGCCCCGGTAAATTGAAGATAAATATCAACATAATAGCCACGGCCAGCCTCCTGCGCCATGCGTCCCAACCGCTCGTGATACTGTTGTAATATGCCAAGCTGTTGCGCCATGATGTCCTCATTTTGTTTTGTCTGAATCATCCAATTCAGCCCCATGGTGTTCAATGTTTCCGTGACGACCTGTCGTGAAGTATTGGGGTAGCCCTGCTGTAAGTAGGCATCCAAGCGATCCTGCCGTTCCCGGAGAAATTTGGGATCCGGCTCAAAACAATAAATGATGGCATAACTGCTGTTGGTGCAATGGTAACTATTTGGTATTGACACATCAGACCATATCGTATCCACCGGCTGGTTGTTGACAAGATCCCATGATCCATAGGGGTGCTTGGCCGTAAAGTTCACAGAAATGCTGCTGCCGCTCGTATTTGTTTGGGCGACCAAAGCATCGTCCAGCCATAATTGAGCCTTCCCAACACCGTTGGTGCTGTTGCATGTAAACGACAGCCGCTGCCCCTGCAATTGTGGATAATACCATTGATTGCTGACCCCGCCAAAACTGATGGCGAAAGTGGACATAAAACTTGTCGGCTGGTTGGTCCAAGTCAATTCAGGATACGTTCCGCCCCTTGTATCAAGGGGAAATGGTGGATTTGACTGGCTCAAACCGTTTGTCCAAGGCAAGATTTGATGGCCGCCCAGAATCTGCAGAACCGAGCTATTGGGATAAGTGCTTTGAATAGTAGCTAACAGATTGCTGTTATAGCCTTGTAGCGTGCTGCGCACGTTCACCTCGCTCACATTTTGCACATAATCGACGGTAGCAGTGCCACCAGCGTTCGACATAAGAGAATTGGTGCTCAACCCCATGGCCGCCGGTAAATTAATACCTGCAACCGGCTCGCTGATCTTGAACGCGGGATCCAGATAATAAGTGGTGGAACCAATGGTCAGCGTCACCCATACCCGGTAAAAGGCGATGGTGTTGTTATCCCCTTCGTCATACCAGCCCGGATACCCGCGATTGGGGAGCAGATTTGAAAAGTAAGTGGTCGTATTGGCCCAGTTGGTGTTGACCAAATTCAAGCCCAGCCAATGATGCAAATCGTTATGAGTGCCGTCTGTGGCGTCATACGGCATCTTGAGCATTCCAAACTGGTAACCCACACCCCGGTCGGTGCCGGGGGCGTTGGTATAGCCTGCCGCCTGCAACATGGCCACCAAAAGTGCGCATTGGTCAAAATCGTTGCCGCTTCGCTCCATCAATGTCAACTGGGCCCCCTTTTTGGAACCGAAATAAAGCACATGCTTGATATGGTCATGGACATAATCAAAAATGCGCAGGGGATCATTCTCCAATCCTTGGGCCAATGCCTGAATTTCCGGTGTGACAGCTTCGGCAATGCTGTTTGGCCCCTGCACCAGTAACGGGCCAAATGTCTGGCCTGCCAGCAATGTTTTTTGCTTGGGTTGGGCTGATCCAAAGGCACCCGCTGGTTGAGGTTTGACCAAATTTAATGAGCTATACCACCCAGGCTGGGTAATTTGCTGCGCCCGGCCAACCAGTGCCACCGTCATCAAAAGGCCGAGAATGAAGAATTTTATCGTTTTCATATGTCCCTTAAAAACTATTGTGAAACGGTCTTGATGTTTCCTTCGGAATCCGGGCTGACCGAGCCGCTATGCGCTCCGGACACTGTTTGCAGCCAGCCACCCAAATCGTAGATATAATTTAGCCGCGATCCCGGCACGGTGCTGTCGTCCACATTGGGGTTGGTGCCTCCCTGATATTCCTGCAAGTTGGTCAAGCCGTCGCCGTCAGGATCACCATTGGGATTCACACTTAATGTCCCGAAATAATTCATTTTCCATATGTCGGCCATCCCATCGCCATTGCTGTCTTGTAAGATCAAGGTTTGATAATTGGCGGCAATATTGGTGGCGCTCAATGGGTAGTTAAATGTTTGCAGTTCATCAAAGATGCCTCGCGCCTGGTTGTTCCCATTCAAATCAC
>OBLU010003835.1_pt1 | contig 13589 bp, 9 predicted proteins | sample 1518681 | NCBI WGS metagenome assembly OBLU01 (sample SAMEA3539304, study PRJEB22396) | soil metagenome | biome: tundra; feature: field; material: soil | place: USA | collected 2010-05 | depth 0.15 m
CGCTCAGGTCATGCTGATACTTCAAGTAATGCAGCGCCACCATCAGACGCGTCGACAGACCAGGAGCACCCTGGCTGGGATGAAAGGTCGCTCCCAGAGTGGCTTCGAATGAACTCCAGTCGAAGCACTGCCCAAGACAAACAAGCGGGTGGTGCATGTCGATCAACTGCTCCAGGTCAACTTGAAACATCTCTCGCTGCGGGTGCTGCGGCTCGCGGTGTGGGCGCATTCATTTCCCCAGTTTTCAGGCCATTGGCCTCGACTTCAGAGAAATTCTAAACCGAAAAACAACGAGTTTCACCAGGAGTTATGCATCTTTTATTGGTTTTTCAGGATCGACTACTTACAACGCACCGGTTCCGATTACCATTGCTGCCGGAACAACACTGGGTTCGATCACGGTCGCCAACGCAGGCGACACTATTTCAGTCGGAACTGCCTTGGATGGAATCGTGCTAAATGGATCGGCAGCAAATACCATCGGCACGCTTTCGATTAGCAACACAAGTTCCCAAGCCAATGCAGATAGTTCGACGCTGAGTGGCACGTTGAACATCGTCGCGGCGGATGGTACAACGCACGCAATCACACTCGGTACCATCGCAGGCGCTCTGAATTCCACGGACACGCTGCAAAATTTAGCTGCTTCATTTGGTTTCGGCGGAGTGAACGCGAGCTTTGGAATCACTGCAACCTACAATGCCAATGCCGGGGCAACTGCTGGGAATGTCGTGTTTACCGCGACTGGTTCTGGCGCTTCAATCAACACGGTCAGTTCGAATCCTGGGGGAACTCCATCGGCCGGCTCGGATACGGTTACGCTGACGGGCGTTCCAACGACGACGCTGAATATAGGGACTTCCGGCAAGACTCTTGCGCAGGTTGCAACCGCGGTCAATGCACTCACCGCGCAAACCGGGATTATTGCTTCGACCAATGCAACGGCGGTCAACGGGCACGCCATCGGGACGGTCCTGACCTTTACGGATTCGCTCGGAGCCAACGGTGATCAATCAGTTGCGATCACAGCGCTACAGACTTTATCGGACAACATCGCGTCAGTGTCCAAACAGACGGGACTCTTCGGTCTCGCGGCAACTTTGGGATCGATTTCGGTCAATAACACCGGGGACACTCTCGGCGGAGTCCTCAATGTTGTCGGTGCAGACGGGACTTCAAGCAGTATTCAGCTGGGAATTCAAAGTTCGACTGACACGCTGGCTAACTTGGCTACTTACATCACAGCGGACGCGGCCCTTGGAATTACGGCGACTCTCAACACGGCAGCTGTAGTGAATTCGAACGGAACCACGGTTCCTGCCAATACGGTCCTCACATTTACAACAACTCCAGGAGCCGCCAATCCGCCCAGCATCACCAACAATGGGATCATTTACGATACGACCGCGGCGGAGTTGAACAACCCCGTAACCGTGACGCCGGGAGGCGGAGACATTGGGGTGCTGACGGCGGCGACGGCCAACGACATCTTGAGTGGAACGCTCCAGGTCACGAACACATCGGGAACCACTACTGCCTATACCTATACCGGGCAGACGCTTTTGGAGATTCAAGCATCCTTCAACCAGCCTCCAGGCTCACCCAGTTCTCCATATGGCAGCGGCGTTACTGCTGCTCTTACCGGGAACAAGCTGACATTTACCGGGTCCGGCTCGAATGCTGTCAGCGGCATCAACTTTACTGACTCCACGCCTGCATCTACGGTGAATGCGTCTGTTGCCACCGGGACCGTCTTGAACACATTAACGGTGACCAATAGCGCCGATCTGGCGACGGGCGACTTCGACATCGTTGAAGGGGCAAATTCTGCTCACACCAACATTGGGGCTGTCGCAGTCAATCCGGGCCAGACCCTGCAGCAGATAGCGGATGATTTCAATGGAGTCACTGGTGCGACGCAAGCGGCATTGAGCGCCTATGGCATCTCTGCCATGCTGAATTCAGCTAAGACGCAAATCACGTTTCTACCAGACGCTCGGTGACGCAAGCGTTGCCAATATCACCGACGATGTCACCACCAAACTCACCGATACAATCGCCGGCACCTCGCCAACCTCTACTCTCGCTGCGGGTGGGGCACTCGCGAATACTCTGACTGCGGCAGGTGTAACGGATACGTTGACCGGAACGCTCAATATTCAGGAGGGCGCGGACGGCAAAAATACGATTTCGACATTCAACCTTGACGGCCAAACCCTAGCGCAGATCGCCGCGGACTTCACCACCGGCGCGCAGGCAAATCTTGGAATCACGGCTACTCTCAACGCGGCCAGCGACGATGGACATGCGATCGGGACGGTGCTGACGTTCACGCAAAGTCAGGAAACCTCGGAACGTCAAACGTCACAGATGGCACGGCAATCGACGACCGAGGCATGCCAGCTCAAACTTCACCGATCACTGTGTCTACGGGGACGATGTTGGACACGCTGTCAGTGAATGCGAGCAGCGACATGTTAGGTGGCACTCTCACCATCACGTCAGGAGTCGACGGTCAGGCGCGTGTCATCAACCTGGGAACGTCTAATACGAACTCAACGCTCACTGAGTTATTAGCAACTGTCAACCGGCCGAGCGATAATTACGGCGTGACTGCAACCTTGAATGCTGCCGGGACAGGACTGACGTTCACCAAGATCAACGGCGCCAGCCTGGCGTCTAGTGTTATCGGCGCATCGGTCACCGATTCTGAATCGACAACCGTCGCCGCCAGCAACAGCCTGGGTTCTCTCACAGTGAATTCGGCAACCGACACCTTGAGTGGGACCCTTACTGGGGTGAAAGGCGACGGGCTGAGCGCTTACACCATCAACCTCGGAGTTGCCGGAAGAACCGACACGCTGCTGGACCTGGAAAATACGCTGAATATCACGGACGGCAGCTATGGGATTACGGCGACGCTTGACCCCGCGGGGACTGGACTGACTTTCACATCGACCAGTGGAAACGTAGGTTCACCCACGCTGGATAATGAAGGAACGCTGATCGATACAACTCCATCGATCCAGACGCCAATCAGTTTCTCGCAAACGCCGACATCAGGAGCGTCGAATTCGACGTCGCTCGGTTCTTTAACGGGTTTGATGAGCACGAATACACTGAGCGGAAGCGTGGCGATTGGTTCAAATACCCTGGCCATCGGAGCGAGCGACAATTCCGCGGCAACGCTGGTATCAGCAGTCAACAAAGGCAACTATGGAGTGACAGCCGCATACGATGCAAGCACCGATGCATTGACGTTCACTTCGGTGAATTCATCACTATCGATCGACACTTCGAATCTTTACGAGACACTGCTCAACGGTTCGACAGCTACGAGCGTTGGCTCACTCACGGGAGGGGAATCAACAGCATCGGGATTTTACGGGATCGGAATCTCAGGCGACGTGACCGACACCAGCACCTCGGCGACGGTGAACAACACGACGACCTACGGAGGAACCAGGAACACCGGTATCGCTACGGACACAAACGGGGCTGGTGGCATCGCCACCATGAGTTACGCCGACGCTTCGGGCCAATCGCTGAGCAGCACTGATCTGCTCAGCCAAAGCGATGCACAGACCGCGCTGACGGAATTAAACGTTGCCGTGAATAACGTAGCGTCGATGGACGGTTACATCGGTGCGCAGATCAATACGCTCAATTCGCTCTCTCAAGTGATGAGCACGCAGCAGGAGAATGTGGTATCCGCGCAAAACGCGATTCAAGCTACGGACTATGCGGCAGCGACCTCGAACATGTCAAAGTACGAAATTCTCAGTCAGACGGGGATAGCCGCCCTAGCGCAGGCGAACACTGTCCAGCAGGAAGTCACCAAGCTTTTGCAGTAAGAGCAGAACTGTAGCACCTTCAAGACAACCCAGGGACGGGCGGCGGCAAAGGCACAAACCTTTGCCGCCCATTTTTGGTTGACTGGAAATGTCTAAACATGTTGAACGGCTTGCGCCAGGTGACTGAGGCTACTCTTGGCATCGCCATACAGCATCGAAGTGCAGGGCTTAAAGAAGAGGGGATTCTCGAGTCCGGAGAAGCCTCGCCCTTGCCCGCGCTTGAGCACGATGACGCTCTTGGCATGATCGACTTCGAGTATCGGCATCCCCGCGATCAGCGATTTGGGATTGTCGCGAGCGTCAGGATTTACCACATCATTGGCGCCGATCACTACGGCCACATCCGTCGATGGGAACTCAGGATTGATCTGCTCCATCTCGTAGAGGGAGGAATAAGGAACGTTAGCTTCGGCCAGAAGGACGTTCATGTGTCCAGGCATGCGGCCGGCGACCGGATGAATCGCGAACTTAACGGTGACTCCGCGGCTCTCAAGCAACTCTGCCAATTCACGCACTGCATGCTGCGCCTGTGCAATCGCTAGTCCGTATCCAGGGACGAAGATTACGCGATTCGCAAACGCCAATTGCATGGCCGCATCGTCCAGCGAAATTTCGCGCATGACTCCGCCGGCGTTAGCAGTAGCTTCAGCAATGACAGCGCCGAATCCGCCGAAGAGCACGTTGGTGATCGATCGGTTCATTGCTTTGCACATCAAGACTGAGAGGATAAATCCCGAAAATCCATCCAGTGTGCCAGCGATGATTAGTACGTTGTTGCCCAGAACGAATCCCGTGGCAGCGGCGGCCAAGCCAGCGTAGGAGTTCAACAGCGCGATCACCACAGGCATGTCGGCCGAGCCGATGGGGATCACCAGCATCACTCCAAAGACAAAAGCGACACCAAGCATAGTGTAGAAAGCTGCGATAACTTCAGGATGAATACAGAAGAAGATGAAACTCGAGAGCATCGTAAGTCCAACGATTAGATTGACGGCATTCTGGCCGCGGAACTGGATCGGCTTGCCGCCGATTACGCCTTGCAGTTTTCCCGCCGCAATCAACGAACCAGTGGTGGTGAGGGCGCCGAGCATCACTTCAAAGCCCAGGGCGCTGCGCGTGACCGCGCCCATCTCTGCTCCCTTGACCACGAATTCGCCTACGCCTACGAGAGCCGCGGCCAATGCGCCGAACGCGTGGGAGAGGGCGGTCCGTTGCGGCATGGCCGTCATGGGAACGCTCACGGCCATCCATCCGCCGATGATGGAGCCCAGAGCCAGCCCCGCAATGATCCATGTCCAAGTGATGATGTGCGTACCAACCAGTGTTCCGACGATCGCCGCAAACATGCCGGCCTCGGCGAGAAACATTCCGTGACGCGCGGTCTCGGGGTGCGACATTTTCTTGAGCGCGAGGATGAAGAGGATGGACGCAACCAGGTAGGTGGCTTCCATGAAGTAGGAGGTCAAATTCACTTGACTGCCTCCTTTGCTTCAACTTTGCGTTTGCCGAACATTTTCAACATGCGGTCGGTAATACCGAAGCCACCCACCACGTTGATGGTGGCCGTGGTTACAGCAACAAAGCCCAAAATGTGTGCGAAGAGTGGATAGTGGGCCGAGCCTGCCAGTACCAGCGAGCCAATCAGCGAAATGCCGGAGATGGCATTGGTGGCTGACATGAGAGGCGTGTGCAACAGTGGTGGCACGCGGCTGATCACTTGGTAGCCAAGGAATGCGGCTAGCGCAAAAACATAGACCGAAGCGATAAGGACTGCGGGATTCATATCTTCTTTCCAACGTGAACTGGGCTAAAATCACTTTCCGTGTTGCACGTTTGCAGAAAAGCGCGATGCAAACTGATCAGTCGCTGACGTGAACCACCTCAAGCAGCTTGGCTACGCGCGGATTGACAGGCTTGCCATTGTGCGCGACACATGCGCCGGCCAAAACCTCGTCGCCAAAATCTCCGGCGATTTCGCCCTTCTTCACCATCAGCCCGAGGAAGTTGAGAATGTTGCGCGCGTAAAGTTGGCTGGCATGCACGGGGACTTCAGCAGGGAAGTTCAAAGGAGCAAGCAGGATTACGCCGTCAATTTCCTGCGTGATGCCGGGCCGTGTCAGTTCGCAGTTACCTCCTGCGGGCGCGGCCAGATCGACCACGACCGAACCTGGTCGCATGGCCTCGATCGCCGCTCGACGTATCAGTCTGGGAGCCGGTCTGCCTGGCACCTGCGCGGTTGTGATAATTACGTCGGAATGAGCGGCTGTTCGCGTGATCAGATCGCGCCCTCGATCCAAAGCCTCCTCAGTAAGTTCGGCAGCGTAGCCGCCGCCACCCTCAGCGACGATACCCCCTAAATCGACATCAAGGAATTTTGCTCCGAGCGAACGTACTTGTTCGCCCGCAGCGGCGCGGACGTCATACGCTTCGACGACCGCTCCCAATCGGCGAGCCGTGGCGATCGCCTGCAAGCCTGCCACGCCGGCACCAATGACGAAAACTCGAGCAGGCGGAATGGTTCCTGCGGCGGTCATCAACATGGGGAATAATCTCGGCAGCCGATCGGCAGCCGAGATGACTGCCTTGTAGCCGGCGACAGTGGCCATCGACGAGAGAGCGTCCATGGATTGTGCGCGGCTGATGCGCGGCACCAATTCCATGCTGAAGAGACTTACAGGGCGATCGATGGCCGTAACCAGGGCTGCAGGAGCTTCCAATGGCTTGAGAAAGCCGATCACGACAGCTCCGGGTTTCAGTCGCGCCTGATCGGCGGCATCGGGAGCGTTGACGACCGGAAGCAAATCAGCTTTGGCCAGAATTGCGTTTCGATCGGCGTTCACGGATGCGCCGGCTTCGGCATAGGCGGCGTCGGACGCTCCAGCAGACAGGCCTGCTCCCGACTCAACTGCAATGTCGATTCCCTGGGCCCGCAGTGCTTTCAAGCTTTCCGGTAAAAGAGCAACGCGGGTTTCGCCGGCAGCGGATTCCTTCAGGATGCCTAAAAGCAATGTGCCTCCGCGGTTCGTTGGGAATTGAGGACGCAAGGACGAATACTGCCCGGACCTGCAGGACGTCAATGCTTTTCATTAAGGATTATTTAGCAGCGAGGCTCGTGAAACGTGTGATGTTGATCACCGGGAGAGACTTAGGGAACAACACAGACCTGCGCCGCGTAGTGGTAATCTGTGCGGTCCGGATGGCCTTGCCGGATCAGTAGCAAGGAGAGTCCCATGCGTAAGTTCGTCAGTGTCGCAGGTTTGCCGGTTTTGCTCTTGTTAGCGGTCAGTAGTGGTTTTGCCGGTTCGCCGCAGGCTGCTAAAGGTGGAGCGAAGATTGTCATTGTGTTCAAAGACGGACATCAGCAAAGCTTTAACCTCGCAGACATTTCGCGCGTGGAGTTTCCAGGTGCGTCCGCAGCGGATGTTCCAACCGCTAGCAGCACCATGCTTCCTCCTCGTGGCCACTTCATCGGAAAGTGGGAAGTTGGCGACGGGAACGGCGGCAACTTCTTCATTACTTTGAATGAGGGTGGCGATGCCAAGCGAACGTTAGGGGACGTCCGCGGGCGATGGGTGTTTGTGAACGGCGAAGCGCAAATCACGTGGGATGACGGGGCTATGGACGCCATTCGTAAGGTAGGTTCTTCGTATCAAAAATTTGCCTATCACGAAGGCAAGACGTTCACGGATGTTCCCGACAATGTCACCAATGCCCGCAATACAGCCACAAAGCCCATCTAGGCCCGACACCTGAAAGCTTCAGTCCAGTCCAGGTGGAATCTCATCCCCGCGGCGAGCGAACTGCCTTGCGGGGATGGGATTCCACAAACCAATGCCTACTTCGGCAGATTGGTCGTGCCTGTCACGGTAAAACCTGCCTCTGACTTGGCATCGGTTTCCTGAGGCTGCGCGCCGGCCAGGGTCAGTGTGTATTTGCCGGGTAGAATAGACCGGTTGCCCTGGTCGTCGACGCTCGACAACGACCGCGGATCGATTGCAATCTTCACTTCATGCGTGGTGCCTGCACCCATCGTCACGCGCTCAAAGCCCACCAGCGACTGAATCGGCCCTCCCTCCTGCGGAGTTTTCACGTAAGCTTCGACGACTTCATCGCCGCTCGCGGTACCGGTGTTGGTCACGGTGACGGTTGCTGTCAGGGGCTCGCCGGCCTTCAAGCTTTCAGCGGATAACTTCACCGGGCCGTACTTGAACTTCGAATAGCTGAGTCCATAGCCAAATCCCCACAATGGCTTGCCACTGAAATAGCGATAGGTGCGGCCTCCCGTTGAATTGTGGATTGCGTAATCGGTAAATGGCGGAAGTCCATCGAGGCTGGAATAAAAGGTAACCGGCAGGCGGCCAGCGGGATTGTTGGTTCCTGCCAGGGTTCTCGCGATGGCTGTACCGCCTTCGACTCCCGGATACCATGCCTCGAGTACGGCTGCAGCATGGGCACTGGCCCAATTGAGCGCGACGGCGCTGCCGCTTTGCAGCACGACGACCAGCGGTTTGCCTGTGGCTGCAACCGCCTCAAGCAGTTTTTCCTGCGGGGCGGGCAGATCGAGGCTGGTGCGGTCGCCGCCATTGAACCCCTCAATCTTGATGGGCATCTCCTCGCCTTCAAGCTGCGGAGAAAGACCAACGAAGGCGATCACCACATCTGCTTCCTTAGCGCGTGACACAGCTTCGTCCAGCTGTGCCTGCGCAGGAGCTTGCCATTTGAGCGTCAGACCGCCACCGGAGCGATCTCCGGAATGCGAGTATTCCAACTGGAACTGGTGCGCCTGGGTGTCGGTAAAGTCGATGGGAATCTGGGGAGCCTTGGCGAACATCTCAACAGGCGGAGCCGTTGGCGACGCGCCCGGGGCGGCTTTGAAATTGCCCATTGCGGCAAGATCAGTGCCTGCCCGCAGGCTCCCCTCGGCCACTACCTTACCGTCGAGGAGAAGACGGTAGGATTCGACGGGCGAATAAGGAAAGCTATCACCCTGCTCCAATGAGAAAACGTAATGGCCGGGCGCAGGCACAGTTAGAGTGCCGGTCCAGCGCACGGAGTAGTCGTGCGTTTCAAGTTCGGGCACAGGCTTGGCATTTTCCCAATCGTCCTGAACCGCGGGCTCCTTGGTTGTCGCCACCGGGCGGCCCGTCCAATCAGGAGTCGCAAAGAACTCTGTCTTCAAGCCTTTGTTGAGTCCGAACGCTGTGCGCGGAACAGGTACGCCGACTCCCTCCGCCAGCGTAGAACCCTGTGCATACAGAACCGGCGAACTGCGGAACTGGTCGTAGATACCCTCAAGCGGCGTAACCGGATGGAACGGGGTTCCAACATAATTTCCCAGGATAGATGTCAGCTGATCGGCCGTCGGACCAATGACCGCGATGTGTCCTGGAGCTCCTTTAAGGGGCAGGACGCCGTTGTTCTTGAGGAGCACGATGGCTTCTTCTGCGGACTTTAACGCTATTCTGCGATGGTCGGCGGAAGCCGCATCGGAGAAGGGAATCTTATCCAGAGCATTGGAGCCCTGCGGATCGAACAACCCGAGCTGCATGCGTGCGGTGTAAAGCCGTTCGGCCGCTTGCGTGACGAGGTCTTCGGAGATGAGCCCTTTGCGCACAGCATCTGCCAGTGTGTTGAATCCTGGTGTCCAGATGCTGCAGGATAGATGGGTGCCTGCCTGCAATGAAAGTGCAGCGGAGTGCATGACGTCGGGCGTCTTCTTGTGTCCTTGATTGACGTCGACGATGGCGCCGCAGTCAGAAACCACAAACCCCTTGAAACCCCATGCGTCGCGCAGGTGCTCCTTGAGCAGCATCTTATTGGTGCAGGCCGGCCACTCATCGATGGAGTTATAAGCGCACATGACCGATTGGACATGGCCCTCGGTGACGGTGGCGCGAAACGCGGGCAGATAGGTTTCTTCAAGGTCGCGGTCGTTGGGATCCACATTGAATCCATGGCGAAGTTGTTCGGGACCACTATGAACAGCGAAGTGCTTGCTGGTAGCAACGGCGCGCAGATGATTGAGGTCGTTGCCTTGCACTCCGCCTACAAACGCAACGCCGAGCTTTGAAGTCAAGAATGGATCTTCACCGTAGGTTTCCTGTCCTCGTCCCCAGCGCGGATCGCGAAAGATATTGATGTTGGGCGACCAGAACGTCAGGCCATAAAAGATGCGGTGATTGTCTTCACGCTGCGCCTGGTTATATTTCGCGCGCGCCTCGTCGGAGATCACGTTGCCCATGCTGTGAACGATAGTGGGGTCCCAGGTAGCCGCCATGCCGATGGCCTGCGGAAACACAGTCGCGTATCCGGCACGCGCCACGCCATGCAACGATTCGTTCCACGTCTGATAGTCGGGGATTCCGAGGCGGGGAATAGCCGTCGCCCAGTCTTCGAGCTGCGTAGCTTTCTCATCAAGCGTCATGCGCCCAACCAAGTCATGCGCGCGCTCTTTTGCCGAAAGCTGTGTATCTAAATAGGGGGCCTGCTGTTGGGCAGGAGCAGGCTGCTGCGCCGGCGCAAGCGCGGTGGTCACGGCAAAGACAAGTGCTGCAGCAAAAAGCGAAGGGCGAAGCGGCATGGGATCTTTCCTCCAGGATCCTCGGGATCTGCAATTAAACGGGCGCAACCCGTGTCCGACCGTCTCCGAAGCCGTTGCATACACTCAGCGGCGTCGACTGAACTCCATACGAAAATGGCAGACTCAAAAAACTGTACTTGCTTGAGGGCCTTTCTGACTAGGTTTATCGGTTTACTTCAAGAAATGCGGGCTTAGAAGAGGATGTCAGGGCGGTAGTCAAGGCTGGCCCCGTGACTCAGAGCTGATTTATCTGAGCGAACCTGGTTCTAGTAAAAATGTTCGGGTTTCCCGACCGCAGCCGCTTCCACATCGTCCAGAATGGTGCGCATCCGCTCGAATTCCGGGTGACCGTGCAGTGGTTGCAGTCTCGGGTCAGCAAGCATCTGGAAGAACCATGGGCAGCGCGCTTGTTCGCTTTCGCGCAATTCCGCGATAGCCGCATCAACGTCACCGAGTGCGGCATAAGCTCCGGCTGTGAAGGTGCGAAGCACAAATCGCTCCCGGCTCAGCCACTGCATGCGCTCCAGAGTCAGGCGCGCGTTGTCATGATTTCCCGCGCAGACGTAAGAGTAGGCTTGAATTGCCATTGCGATGTCAAGGTAAGGCGTCTTCTGGGCCAAATCTTCGGCGAGTCGCGTTCCTCGGCGGGCATCCCCATTAAAGGCAAAAATTATTGCGCCATAAAAGGCGGTGCTCTCGTGATCCGGGAAGAGCCTCAGGCACTTCTCAATTTCGTGCATGCTTTCGTTCCGTTTGGCGGCCAGGTGATACGTCCATGCCAGCCTCGCGTGGAGCCACGGAGCGAAGGGATCGATCTGCAGGGCCGAATGTAGCATCTGAATTGCTTCGTCAAACCGGTGCCGGCTCAGGGCGAACATCACGCGCAGGCGCGTAGTCAGCAGATCGTGCGGCAAATTCGCGCATTGTTCAAACAGCCTGTTTGCTTCTCGAAGATCGCGATCGATGTGAAAGCTGATCCATCCCAGTGCGGGCAGGATTGATGGCGTGTCGTTGACTACATCGGGAATAGCGGCGGCAATGCGACGGATCTCTTCACTGGCAGACATCGGCGTCATAAAGCCAAACAGCGATTGGGTCACGCACAACTGCACCAAGTCAATCTGAGCCGCTAAAAGCGATGGATCGAGCTTCGTCGCTCGAAGCAAATCCTGCATGGCTTCCTGCATGCGATGGCGTTCCAGACTCTGCCATTCCTGATGACCGCGCAGAAATGCTTCATACGCTTCAGAATGCACCGGATCATCGGTCGTCTCGGCGACCTCAGGGTCATGGGCGCGGGCCTGGGAGCCGCCCAAGCGAACGATAAGCCGGCGCATCATCTCCCCTTCCAAACTCGAGGACCGGTCTCTGGAAACGAGCAGGTCTTCCGTCCAGATTTGTGTGCCGTCGGCGATACGAATCATCTCCGCACGCAATCTGAAGTGCGAAGGAAGAGCCAGCAAGGTGCCTACGAGAACGAGATCGGCATCAAGAATCTCGCCGATTTTCTGTGCAGTCGCCCCATCGTGCGCGAGAGTGAACACCGAGTCGCGCGCCAAAACAGCGGCTATCGGCGGCCGCATCGCGGTGAGACCGGTGGTGATCTCCTCCGCGACGGCCGTTCCGAGGTGCGCGGGGATGTACGGGCCTGTCGCGAAGGGCATGATGGCAAGTCGCGGAAGAGCAGGAGGAGCCTTCGGGATCGTATGAAGCGGAGCCGTGAAGCGGTATCCGCGCTTGTAAATGGTCTGGATGCACTCTTCGGGTTCGAGCCGCGCACGCAGAGAAGAAACACATCGCGGAACGCTGTCCTCGGTCACATGTAGGCGGCCCCAGAGCGCTGACTTCAACTCTGCGGGCGATACAATCTCTCCCGCATGCGACAGCAGAAATCTTAGAGCGTCCAGTTCCTTGGGCGGTAAATGGATAGATGTGTCACCGCGCAGCAGATTGCCGTCTGGCTCAAGCCGCAGACCCCCGAAAGAGTACGTTCGACTCTCCGTGCTCGAAGCATCTGAGGTAATCTGTTTCATCCGATCCGACATATTTGCAAAAAGCTTTCAGCTAACTGCCCATCCCGCTGAACCATCGCGTGTGCTGATGGGCAGAAAAGAAGCGCAAGCAGTAACAGCCCTCTGCTTTAACGATCTCAGAGGAAGGCTTGTTCACAACTTCAGAAAAATTTCACGGACCCAACTCTTGAAAATTATCCACTTCTTAGCCGGTAGCTGAATGTGACAAGAGAAGAGTTTCTACGTGATTAAGTAATGTATATGGAGGTTACTTCTACTTCGACATCTGGGTCGAGTGGGTGTCTACCAGTCAAGTTCCCCAGGCCGATGTGCCGATGCGGCCTGGGGAATTCAATTCCACTATTCCTTGGACTTGATGGCGTAGGTCAGACCCATTGTGAACTGGAACGAATTGCGCTTGGTGGGCGGCAACGAAGCCGGCGGATCGTTCAAGTAGCTATCAATCGTTCCCAGTGAGAAGCTCAGATTCTTGTATTCCGGGGACGCAAACGTATTGGTCTCGTTGGCTGAGTATGCCTGCGGCTGATTATATGCCGGGATGTACGCAAGGCCCTGTGTGTAGGTCACCAGCTTCTCGTGGAGCACATACGTAGCTGAAAAGGTGGAGCCGATCAAGTTCTGATTGGTGCCTGATGCGCCGGAGATGAATTGCTGTTTCTCATATTGCATCGTGGCTTTCAAGTCGGCTTGTTCCTTGGGGGTCTTGAGGACTGTCCAGCCGATACCACCGCCATAGATCTGTTGCAGATCGAGGTCCTGGCTGAAGTTATGGTCGTAGGCTAGTTGTGCGAGAGCAAAGAAGCGGGGCGAGAAAAACTGATCTCGCTCAGCGTCGGCGTGATAGATGGCGGACTTGGTCATCGTTCCGGGCGTAAACACGCCGCCGGATGTATAGCTTGGTTGCGTAATTTTGCCATACGAACCTTGGAAGTCCATTGAAGTGCGATTACGCGGGTCGAGCCAGGAGACGGATGGAACCGTGCGCATCACGCCCACCGCGCCCGACAGTGTGTACTGATTTTGAGTCGCGGTAACGACCGTGCCGCCTGCTGTGACGGCGCCATTCCATCCCGAGAGCAGGCTAGAGATCGGAAGAGCACACGTCTGAACTCCAGTCACGCC
>OBLU010003837.1_pt1 | contig 13583 bp, 4 predicted proteins | sample 1518681 | NCBI WGS metagenome assembly OBLU01 (sample SAMEA3539304, study PRJEB22396) | soil metagenome | biome: tundra; feature: field; material: soil | place: USA | collected 2010-05 | depth 0.15 m
CCCGGCCACCCTGGATCCGCGGCAGCTGCAGCGGCTGGCTGCCCTGATGCGGACCTACAGCCTGCTGGACAAGCCGTTCAACGTGACAGCGATGCTCCGGGGAGCGAGGCCCCCCGGTCCCGACATATTCGGGACGCACTAGTGGGACAACTTCTGGGACGGTGCTGACCTGGGCGTCCGTGATCGGTGTCGACACCACCGGACGGCGTCCCAGTTCCAAGGTTGCGGAACGGCGGAAGCGGCGCAGTCCTCTACCAGGTGCGCGGCGGTTCCTGGCCGACGGGGATCTCGTCGAGCTGCCCATCTGGCCGGGTCCGCCAGGTCACTCCGGATGCGTCGCGGAAGAAGGCGACGGCGCCGAACATTTCCGGCTTCGCGTCGGGCGGCACGGGCCGGGTGTCCTTGTCCTCAGCGCCGGGCATGAGCGGCATCAGGGGATACTGGCCTTTCGGGTCAGTGCCAAGGTGCCAGCTGATGAGCACGTTGTAAACGGGCTGCTGGCTGGTGTTCATCACGTAGGCGACCACTACTGGCTGCAGCTGCCCTCTTCGTACCGCCCGCTCCGCCTGGGAGACGCGGGGGTCGGCGTCCAAGCGCTCCTCATGAATGAAGACGCGGGATGCCTGTGCCCGCCGACGCTCCTCGGCCTCGCGCTTGCGCTCGTCGAGGGACTCGCGGAGTTCCTGCGCCTGCAGCGCTGCCACCTCGGCCTGCTTCTGGTTGATCTCGCGCTGGTCGTCGAGCTGCTGACGCTGGACGTCGAGCTGTCCTGCCTGAACTTCGAGCAGTTTGCCTTGCTGACCTCCAGTTCGGTTTTGTTCTCGACGCCAGGTTCCCCAGCTGTGAGCGGCACGCAGGCTATCTGGCCATCGGCACGCACGACGACATGCGTAGCAGCCAGTTCTGTCCTCAGCTGCTCCGGCTGCCCTGCGGTGTCGTAGACGATCATGCCGGCCGGGAACGTGCCGGCCGAGTCCCGGACCGGGAGATATTTGACGGCCAGCCGCCATCCTTGGGCCCCGGATGAAGCGCGTGAGTACGTCACGCACGGGCTTCGAGCTTGAACGGACAGTGATGACCGCAGGTGGGAAAACTGTTTCCGCAGGATGCGCAGGTCACATGAAGCATGAGATGAAAGCACTGTAAACTTATTTATGGAACGTGCTAATGTTTTCATCAGCCTGGTTCGGCGAAGGGCGCCGACTGCGTTTGGGGGTAACATGCCGGACTCCGCGGTCCTAACGGCGGCTGACATCGCCCGCCTCGCGGGGGTCACGCGTGCGACCGTGAGCAACTGGCGTCGCAGGCATGCCGACTTTCCGGCGCCGTCTGGCGGCACCGATGCCAGTCTCGTCTATAACCGGGATGAGGTGGAGGCGTGGCTCGCCGCGCGGGGCGCGCTTCCGGATCTGCCTCTTGATGAGCAGCTGTGGCGGCACATCCAGGAAGCATCGGACGCGGCGGATCTCGGCGAGGTTGTGGCTTGGGCCGGACAGGTGCTGGGGACGGCGTCTGGCGGTGGCCAAGTCGGCCGGAGTCAACCCCGTCCCACTGTCGGCACCGGGGCGGGCAAGAGCCGGGAACTCCTAAGTGCGCTGACAGATGCGGCGCGCACATCCGATCCGGCCGGCGTTCTTGACTCATTGATCACCAGGTACGCAGAGGCTGGCGGCGGACAAGTCTCAGCAACTCCGCGGCCGGTCGCAGAACTGATGGCGACGATTGGCGCCGCGGCCGGGGGCACGGTGCTGGACCCCGCATGCGGTACGGGAGAACTGCTAGCTGCCGCCGCTCGGCATGGCGCTTCCAGCCTTTTCGGCCAGGAACTGGACGACAGCCTCGCCAGGCTGGCCGGGATCCAGCTCGCTATGTCGGACCGGGAGATCGATAGCCGGGTGAGGGCCGGCGACTCACTGCGCGATGACAAGTTCTCTGACCTCGTGACGGATGTTGTGCTGTGCCATCCGCCGTTCGGCGTCCGGGACTGGGGCCAGGAGGAACTTGCCCTGGACCCGCGCTGGGAGTACGGCACTCCGCCGAAGGCAGAACCCGAGCTTGCCTGGGCCCAGCACGCTGTCGCTCATCTTCGTCCCGGCGGGCGCGCTGTGCTACTGATGCCGCCTGCCGCAGCGGGCCGGGCATCCGGCCGCCGGATCCGGGCCGAGATGCTCCGGCGCGGAGTGATCAAGGCAGTAATCGCGCTTGCTCCGGGTGCCATCTATCCGCGGCATGTTGGCCCTCACTTGTGGGTGCTTGAACGGCCACGCGCTGCCGCCGCTAACCCTTGGACTCTGCTGATCGACACCGCTCCGGATGCTGTAGTCCTGAGCGCCTGGCGTTCGTTCACTGCGGAGGAGGAATCAAACGGCTCAGAACCTGGTGTATGGCGGGGCGTCCCCGTTATCGACCTGCTAGACGAATCCGTCGACCTCACCCCGTCACGGCATGTTGGTGTCAAGGTCATGGAAAGCTCTCCGCACGAGGCGGCTGAGGCTGTCGATTCCTCGCGCGCCAGGCTGAAGGCCCTGCTGGCGGAGTTGGGCGAGGCTCTACCCGGTGATGGCTGGGCGCTAAACGGCCGTGAGCTCAGATGGCGTGAGGTCAGCATCGGGGACCTCGCGCAGAACGGCACGGTCCATATCCACCGGATGTCCTCCGCCGCCCGCACGGATGAAGAGATAAGAATTAGCCGGGGTGACGTCATCGTGCCTGTAGCCCTGTCAGGACCAGTGACCGTGCAGGTAGTGCCTGACGAGGACGACGGCAGGTTTCTCCGTCGCGGCCTTAACTTGATCCGGCCCGATCAGAAACGGATAGATCCGTGGTTTCTGGCCGGATTCCTTAAGAGTCCCGCCAACATTCAGCAGGCCAGGTACGGGACTACCAGCATGCGAATCGATGTACGGCGAATGACGATCCCGCTGCTGCCACTGGCGGAGCAGCAACGGTACGGCGTGTCCTTCCGGCAACTACACGACTTCACCGCAGCGGTGGGCGAACTCGCCGACCTCGCGAAAGAGCTCACAGAACTGCTCGGCAAATCCCTCGCAGAAAGGACGCTGCTCCCCGGAAACGAGAGCAGGAAGTTAGCAATGCAAACCTTTCTAGCTCATGTCGCGTCATACACAGAGCCATCACGTTCGGACCCGGCTGAAAGAAGGCGGTCATGAGAGACACGGAGGTCATCGCCGACAGGTTCGAGGTTCTGGGTCCGCAGGCTCGCGGGAACATGGGCGAGGTGCACCGTGCCCGCGACCTGGAGACCGGCGAGATTGTCGCGGTGAAGGTGATCCGGCGGCGACGGTCCGGCGAGGAGGTGTCGCTGACCGAGGCGGACAAGAACGCGGCACGCTTCGAGCGTGAGGTGCGGATAATGGCGCGGCTATCAAGTCCGAATCTGCCGCGCACCATCGCCGGCGGACTGGACGGTGACCGGCCGTACCTGGCGATGGAGTTCATCGACGGGGTCACGCTGTCGTCGCTGCTGAACGAGAACGGGCGCCTACCTGTGGCCTGGGCGGCTGCGATCGGCGCACAAATAGCACAGGGTCTTGATGCTGCGCACAAGGCAGGCGTGGTGCACCGGGACCTGAAGCCGTCGAATGTGATGCTCGCCGCCGACGGCCTGGTGAAGGTCCTGGACTTCGGTGTCGGGCTGATCTTGGACGATGTCGAGGGTGGCCCCAGACTGACCAGTTCGGACGTCACGGTAGGCACTGCCCGGTATATGGCCCCTGAGCAGGCCACACAGCATGCTGCCGTCACCGGTGCGGTCGATCTCTATGCCCTGGGCTGTGTGCTGTATGAGATGCTCACTGGCGCGCCTCCATTCGACGACGGATCCACCTATGAGGTGCTGAAGCGCCATATCGAGCAGCAGTCGCTCCCCGTTAGCGAACTGCGTGGCGAGGTCTCGCCGGAATTGGATGCTGTGATCTCCCGGCTCCTGGAGAAGGATCCGGCAGACCGCCCTGGCACGGCCGCCGAGGTCGTGGAGCTACTGTTGCCCTTCGCGCTGAAACCAGGACCCGGTGTCCCCGGTGCGCCGGGCGATCCAGCGCTGTCACTGGCCGAGCGTGCGACAGCAGGTGACCGGCGCGACGCCGACGACACTGATGACAGTCCCGTCGTGCCCGTACCGACCGAGGATGAGTCCGTGCCTGCGGAGGATGGCGGGTTTGACATCTTCTCGGTGCACCAGCGGCTGATCAGCGACTACCGCGGCTTCACCGAGGGTTCCGCAGTGATCCGGGATGACAGGGTCGCGAAGTTCATGGATGAGGACCTGGACAAGAAGTCCCAGTGGCCGGACCCGTGGCTGTCGCTGAACCCGTTCTTCGCCGACGGCGGCTCGGTCACCGACCAGGGATACCTGCACCCAGAGTGTAAGAAGATCTTCCAGACGGGCAAGACAGAGGGTGGCACGTCCTGCGACGGGCAGCCCATCCGGTTCTACCGTCACCAGCGGGACGCCATCAGGGCCGCGCAGGGCGGCGACAGCTACGTGCTAACCACTGGGACCGGATCGGGGAAGTCGCTGTCGTACATCGTGCCGATAGTGGACCGGGTCCTGCGCGCCCGCGCCCAGGGAGACCGGGCTCAGCGGGTCCGGGCGATCATCGTCTACCCGATGAACGCCCTGGCGAACAGCCAGCTCAACGAGCTGAGGAAGTTCCTGCGCGACGGGTTCCCCAAAGACCGCGAGCCGGTGACCTTCGAGCGGTACACCGGCCAGGAGAGTCAGTCCGACCGGGACCGGATCCGTAACAACCCGCCTGACATCCTGCTGACCAACTACGTGATGCTCGAGCTGATGCTCACCCGGCCGGCCGACCGGCAGACGCTGATTCACATGGCCGATGGGCTGGATTTCCTCGTCTTCGACGAAATGCATACCTACCGCGGCCGGCAGGGCGCCGATGTCGCGATGCTCATCCGGCGGGTGAGGGATGCCTGCGCCGCAGACAACGTGCAGTGCATCGGCACATCCGCCACTATGTCCACCGAGGGCACCAGCGCCGAGCGCCGCAGGGCCGTCGCCGGTGTCGCATCCGAGATCTTCGGCACGCCCGTCGCCGAGGAGAATGTAATCGGCGAGACCCTAATCCGCGGCACATACGAAGAGGCCGGGTCAGTAACCGCACAGCGGATCAATGCGCCTGTCGCGCCATCCGACTACGCTGACCTCGTCCGCGACCCTCTCGCATCCTGGATCGAGACCACGTTCGGGCTGGACCGTGACGACGAGGGCAACCTCGCCCGGCGCAAGCCCACAACCGTGCAAGCGGCGGCAGGGGAATTGGCGAAACAGACTGGCACCAGCGAGGCACAGTGCGAGAAGGCTCTCCAAAAGACCTTGCAGGCCGGTTCCCGCGCTAAAGACCCCAAGTCCGGGCGGCCACTGTTCGCGTTCCGGCTGCACCAGTTCCTGTCCAAGGGCGACACGGTGTACGTGACGCTGGAGGATGAGAACACGAGGCACATCACCCGGGACTATCAGGTGGAGCAGCCCGGGTCAGGCGGAAAGATCCTGCTGCCGCTGGCATTCTGCCGCGAGTGCGGCCAGGAATACCTGGCGGTATGGCGGCAGGAAAAGGCCGGCGCGGTGACCTATAGGGCGCGGCGCGACGCCAGCATGGCAGGCGGCGATGCGGCCGACGGCCCCCTGCACATTTCCGATGGCTATCTTTATGTCTCTGGAGACATGCCGTGGCCGCGTGACCACGCCACGGTAATCGCTGACCGGCGGGTGCCCGAATCCTGGCTGGAAGTCTCGGACCGCACCGGCGAGGATGTCATCAAGCCCACCGCGCGCCAGTACCTCCCCGACCCCGTAACCGTAGATGTCAACGGTGACGAACACCCCGACAAAAACGGCATCGAGGCCGCGTTCATCCCTGCGCCGTTCCGGTTCTGCTTGCGCTGCGGTGTCTCCTACGAGCAGGTGCGCGGCAGCGACTTCGCGAAACTGGCCACGCTCGACCAGGAGGGGCGATCGTCGGCGACCTCGCTGACCTCCGTGTCCATCGTCCGCAGCCTGCGGGCTGTACCGGAGGCTTACTTGCGCGAAGATGCGCGCAAGCTGCTCACGTTCGTGGACAACAGGCAGGACGCGGCCCTGCAGGCCGGCCACTTCAACGACTTCGTGCAGGTCTCGATGATCCGCGGCGCGCTGTACCGGGCCGCGGCCCAAGCCGTCAAAGACGGCGAAGAAGGCCTGTACTACGACGAGATCCCCACGAAGGTCACCCGAGCGCTCAGCCTGTCCCCGGAGGAATACGCCAAGGAGCCCGGCGAAGATCCTGCGCTGCGCCGCCGCACGGACAAAGCACTGCGTGACGTCGTGAACCTGCGGGTGTACCTCGACCTGGAACGCGGCTGGCGGGTGACGATGCCGAACCTGGAGCAGACTGGCCTACTCGAAATCGGCTATCTGGGCCTGGAGGGCATCGCCGCCAACCATGAACTCTGGCGAGACACGTTCCCCGCGCTGCGCGACGCCGCCCCGGACACGCGGGCCCATGTCAGCCGCATACTGCTCGACGAGATGCGCCGCTCGCTGGCCATTGACACCGAGTGCTTCGATACTGACGAGTTCGACCGGATCCGCCGCGGCAGCGATGGGAGGCTGCGCCCGGAATGGGCAGTGACCGATGCCGACGAGCGCCCGGCCGTCATTGTGTTCCCGCAATCAGGTCGACCAGGCACCGCTCGCGAGATGGTTTACATGTCCGGCCGCGGCAAGTACGGCCGGTACCTCAAGCGCGCCGATCGGTTCCCCGGCTACCTTCCGGCGATCACCAGCGACAACGCCCAGCAGATCATCGAGGACCTGATGAAGGTCCTTTCCGGGAAGAACGCAGGCCTTCTCATCAAGACCGAGAACCCGCGCAGGAAAGGCGTTTTCGGCTACCGAGTTCGCGCGACCGGGATGGTCTGGCGTGCCGGAGACGGCACGCGCGGCGCCAACGACCCGCTGTCGCGGACCTTCAGCGGCGCCGAGAAGCCGCGCGTCAACCAGTACTTCGTGCGCCTCTACCGGGACGTCGCGGCCACCCTCAGCGGCCTGGTGGCGCGCGAGCACACCGCGCAGGTAGCGCCGCAGGTCAGGGAAGAGCGTGAGGAATACTTCCGCAAGGGCGAGCTGAAATTGCTGTACTGCTCGCCCACCATGGAACTCGGCGTGGACATCGCAGGGCTGAACGCGGTGTCGATGCGCAACGTGCCGCCCACACCCGCGAACTACGCACAGCGATCCGGGCGGGCCGGGCGGTCCGGCCAGCCTGCCCTGGTCACTACCTACTGCGCCACCGGTAACAGCCACGACCAGTACTACTTCCGCAACTCCGACAAGATGGTCGCCGGGGTCGTCGCTCCGCCCAAGCTGGACCTGCTCAACGAGGACCTGCTCCGCTCGCACGTGCACGCGATCTGGATCGCCGAGGCCGGCCTCAAGCTGGGCCGTGCGATCCCGGAGAGCATCAACATGGACGGCACCGAGCCGGAGATGAAGCAGCGGCCCGACCCACGACTGCAGCTCGTCGACAACCTAAAGGAGCAGATCCACGACCAGGGCGCGGCGCGGCGCGCCGTTACCCGCGCCGAAGCGGTCCTGGCGGAACTCGAAGATGGCCTGAAAGACCTGACCTCCTGGTGGGATCCCGACTGGGTCGAGCACGTGATCAAGACCGCCCCAGCGACCTTCGACAGTGCCTTCGACCGGTGGCGCGACCTATTCCGGGCCGCGCTGATCGACCAGTGGGAACAGAACAAGCGTCGGATGAACTACTCGCTGACCGAGCGGGACCGGGACATCGCGCGCCGTCGGCGGGACGAAGCGGAGACGCAGCTGAAGCTGCTGCGGAACGAGGACAGCGACGACCGGACCATTACCGCTGACTTCAACCCGTACCGTTACCTCGCATCCGAGGGGTTCCTGCCCGGCTACTCGTTCCCGCGGCTGCCGATCGCGGCCTACATCCCCGGCCGCCGGGGCTACCGCGGCGAGGGTGACTACGTGCAGCGGGCGCGGTTCCTGGCCATCAGGGAGTTCGGGCCGCGCGCGCTCATCTACCACGAGGGCGCCCGCTACGAAGTGCACCGCATCCAGCTGCCGCCCGACGCGGCCGGCGAGGTCGTCACCGAGCAGTCACACCGCTGCCCCCGCTGCGGCTACTACCACGAGGTTGCGCCCGGCAACGACCGCTGCGAGCTGTGCGGCGCCCTGCTCGCCGACAAGCTCACCGGGCTGCTTCCCCTGCACACGGTGTTCACAAGGCAGCGGCAGCGGATCACTTCAGATGAGGAGGAACGCCGCCGCGCCGGCTTCCGGATCGTCACCTCCTACCGGTTCGCCGACCACGGAGACCGGCCCGGGCGTCTCGACGCGACCGCCCAGAACGAGCACGGCACGAAGGTCGCGAACCTGACCTACGGCGACTCGGCCGTCGTGCGCCGCATCAACCTGGGCCCCACCCGGAGGCCGGAAAGCGAGGCAGACGGCTTCTGGCTGGACCCCGTCACCGGCAACTGGCTGACCAGCGTGCAGGCGGCCAACGGCGGCAAGAACGAGGACGAGGACACCCCAAGCAGTCGGCGGATCCGCGTGATTCCCTACGTGCAGGACCGCCGCAACATCTTGGTCCTCCAGCTCGCCGCACCTGTGCAGGCGCAGACCGCGATCTCGGTGATGTACGCCCTGGAGCGCGGCATCGAGGCCGCCTTCCAGCTCGAAGACGTCGAGCTCGACAGCGAGCTGCTGCCACCCGCCGACGGCCCGCGTGACCGCATCCTCTTCACCGAGTCGGCCGAAGGGGGCGCCGGCGTGCTACGCCGTCTCCAGGCTGAAAACGACGCGCTTGGCAAAGCGGCCAGGGAAGCGCTCAAGATCGCCCACTTCGACCCAGACTCCGGCGCGGACCTTGGTGGCGTGGATGGCCACCCTTGCAGCAAGGGCTGCTACAACTGCCTGCTGAGCTACGGCAACCAGCTAGTGCACGACATGATCGACCGGCACCTCGCTCGCGACCCGCTGCTGGCTATCAGCAAAGGCAGCACGGTCAGCGCGGGCCGTGGCATCTCAAGGACCGACGACGCCATCAGGCTCATCAGCCAGGCGGACAGCAGCCTGGAAGAAGACTTCATCAAGTGGCTGAAGGAGCGCGGCTACCGGCTCCCCACTGCCGCCCAGGAGACAGTAGACGGCGCGCACGCGAAGCCGGATTTCATCTACCGCCGCGCTGATGGGCCTGTGGCGATCTTCGTCGACGGCCCAGTCCATGATGATGAGGCAATCGCGCAACGAGATGCCGCCGCCGCTGAACGGCTAGAAGACCTCGGCTGGTTCGTGATCCGCATCAGGCACGACGACAAGTGGGAAGACGTCGTACGGGGTTATCCCAGGGTCTTTGGCGAAGGACGATAGGAGACGACACGATGAGCGTCGCTTACGCACCCGGCTCGCTAGTGACCGCGCGCGGCCGGGAATGGGTAGTGCTGCCGGACAGCGAGCCCGAGATGCTCGTGCTCCGCCCGCTTGGCGGTGCCGACGATGAGGTCACCGCCGTCTTCCCCGACCTGGAACATGTGCATCAGGCCCGCTTCCCAAAGCCAGAACCGGACGATCTCGGAGACGCCCAGGCAGCCGGTCTGCTCCGAACCGCACTCAGGATCGGGTTCACGAGTAGCGCTGGCCCGTTCCGGAGCCTGGCTTCTATCGCGGTTGAACCGCGGCCATATCAGCTCGTACCGCTGCTGATGGCGATGCGACAGAACACCGTCCGCATCGCGATCTGCGACGACGTCGGGATCGGGAAGACGGTCGAGTCGGGGCTGATCGCGAAGGAACTGCTGGCCCTCGGCCAGGCAAGCGGGCTGGCGGTGCTATGCCCCCCCGCGCTAGCGGAGCAGTGGCTGGACGAGCTGCGGACGAAGTTCGGCATCAACGCACAGCTGATCCTGGCCTCGACGGTGCCGCGGCTAGAGCGGGCGCTTGAGTGGGGGCAGTCACTCTTTCAGAAGCACCGATATGTAGTGATCTCAACTGACTTCATCAAGTCGCCCCGGCACCGCGATGACTTCATCAAGCACTGCCCGGACCTGGTGATCGTGGACGAGGCGCACACCTGCGTGCCCGCCGACGCTGTCGGTAACCGGACGGCGCAGCAGCAACGCTACGATCTGCTGACCCGCCTGGCAAAAGACGACAAGCGCCACCTCATGCTGGTCACCGCCACGCCGCACAGCGGCAAGGACGAGTCGTTCCGCAGCCTGATCAGCCTGCTCGACCCCGCCCTCGAAACCATCGACCTCACCGCCGATCAGGCCAGACGCCAGCTCTCCTCCTATTACGTCCAGCGCCGCCGGTACGACATCCGCAGGCTCTATCCGGACGAGGCGGCCGCCTTCCCCAGTGACCGTCTATTCCAGGAAGCGCCCTACAAGCTGGCGGCCGACTACAGACGACTGCTCGACGACGCGATCGGCTACGCCAGCGAGCGGGTGACTACCGCGACCGGGCAGCGGGAGCAGCGGATCGCCTGGTGGTCGGCGATCGCCCTGCTGCGGTCTCTTGTCTCTTCACCAAGAGCCGCCGCGCAAACGCTGGTCACCCGATCCCAGTCTGCCGCTGCGCAGACTGCAGCCGAGGCGGACGTCCTCGGCAGGCCGGTCACCGCTGACATGGCCGACGACAACCCTGATGGCATCGACGCCGCCCCCGGCGCCGATGACGGCGCTAGCACCACAAGCAGCCCCATAAGCACCGGCAACATCACCACGAACGCCCGGCTCGCCGATCTGGCCACGCGCGCCGCGGAACTCGAAGGCCCGGATCAGGACAAGAAGCTGGCTCTGCTGGTCAAGGCAGTCAAGGATCTCCTCAGCAAGGGCTATAACCCGATCGTCTTCTGTCGATACATCCCGACGAGCGAGTACGTTGCCGAGCATCTGGACGGCAAGCTCGGCAAGAAAACGGTTGTTGCGTCGGTGAACGGCACGATGTCCCCAGCGCAGCGCCTGGACCGCATCGACCAGCTAGCCGAGGCATCCAGCGAAGAGGGATGCAAGCGCGTCCTCGTCGCCACCGACTGCCTGTCGGAGGGCGTGAACCTGCAGCACCACTTCAACGCGGTCGTGCACTACGACCTCGCCTGGAACCCCACCCGGCATGAGCAGCGCGAGGGCCGCGTCGACCGGTTCGGTCAGCGATCGGCCGACGTCCGCGTCGTCACGATCTACGGTTCCGACAACGGCATCGACGGCAAGGTCCTCGAGGTGCTCATCAAGAAGCACCGCGAGATCCGCAAATCCACCGGCATCTCGGTTCCGATCCCCGACGAGAACTCCAGCCGGGTGACCAACGCGATCGTCGAATGGCTGCTGATCCGCAGCCGCGAGCAGCAGACACTGTTTGACCTGGACGAGGTCATCAGGGAGGCGGACAAGGAACTCGAAGCCGAGTGGACGTCGATGGCGGAACGCGAGAGCCGCGCCCGCTCCCGTTTCGCCCAGGGCAGCATCCACCCCGACGAGGTCGCCCGCGAGGCCGCCGCGATCCGCGCCGCCCTCGGCCCGGACGACGAGGTCCGCGCGTTCACCCGCACCGCTCTCACCGAGCTGGGCGCCGACCTGACGAGCAGTCGCGACGGGGGCTTCATGGTGACGACAGCGAGCCTGCCGCTCGGCCTGCGGGATTCGATCGCGGCGCTGATCGGCGAGCGGCCGAAGGTCCCTTTCAGCACCACACTCGCTGTCCCGCGCGGCGAGGCCGCGCTCACCCGCACCGACCCGGTTGTCGCAGCCGTCGCGAACTTCGTGCTGTCCGGCGCGCTGGACCGCCAGGCCCCCGCCGGGTACAGGCCCGCACGGCGCTGCGGCGTCATCCGCACCACTTTGGTCTCCAAACGGACCACGCTGCTTTTGGTCCGTTACCGGTTTCAGCTGATCTTGCCCGGACGCTACGGCGACGTCCCGCTGATCGCCGAGGACGCTCGGGTGCTGGGCTTCACTGGAGTTCCGGCCACATCTGCGGAGTGGCTGCCTGATACTGAAGCCGCCGCGCTCCTCTCGGCGAAACCAGACGCCAACACCGCCCCGGAGTTCGCCGCGAACGCGATCAGCCGGGTGCTCTCTGGCCTGGACTCGGTGCTGCCGCATGCGAACGAGCGCGGCGCGGAACTCGCCGAAGAACTGCGCGAGGCGCACCGCCGGGTCCGCCGCATCACCGACCAGGCGGTGCGCGGCGTCCGGGTTTCCGTTGCCGGTGACGCCGACATCCTCGGCGTCTATGTCTGCCTGCCATACACCGCCGAGATGGGGGCTGGTTTCTAAGGTGCCCGCTATCGCTGCCACTCAGGTGTTCACGTCGATCCAAACGGTCGGCGGTCTTCTCTCCGCTGACATGCTCCGGAACATCGCGTCGGGCCGGGATGTCTCCGCTTCCGCCCCGGCGGACTATCACGTGGTCGGGGTCCGCTCCGTCAAGGATGCCGCCGAACGGCACTGGGACTATCTGCGCGGTGCCTGGCGCGCGCTGCGCGACGCGATCGGCTCTAGCGGTGACCCGTCCGGGCTCGCGATCGAGCAGTGGCTGTTGCCGCTGTTCGAGGAGCACGGCTACGGCCGACTGGAGCGGCTGTCGGCCGGCATCACGTCCGACGACGGGTCTTCGGTGTTCCCAGTATCGCACCAGTGGCGGCACATGCCGATCCACCTAGTCTCATGGTCGCTTGACCTCGACAAGCGGCCCGCCGGGGGCGGGCTGCCGCCGCAGTCGATGGTGCAGGGGTGCCTGAACCGGACGCAGGCGCACCTGTGGGCGATCGTGTCGAACGGGCGGGTGTTGCGGATACTCCGGGACTCTTCGGCGCTGACGGGGACGTCGTATCTGGAGATCGACCTGGAGGCGATGTTCGACGGGGAGTTGTTCGACGAGTTCGTGCTGCTCTACCGGCTGCTGCATGTCTCCCGCTTCGAAGTCGATGAAGGTGCCGCACCGTCGACGTGCCGGACGGAGAAGTGGCGCACCGAAGCGATCGAGGCCGGTACCCGCTTCCTTGAGAACATCCGCGGCGGAGTGCACGCCGCTGTCGTGGCGCTGGGTACGGGGTTCCTGAAGCACCCGGATAACGCAGAGTTGCGCGACAACTTCGACCGCGACAACTACAAGCGGGCGCTGATGCGGCTGGTGTACCGGCTGCTCTTCTGGTTCGTAGCGGAGGAACGCGACCTGCTGCACGCGCCGGACGTTCCTGAGCAGGCGAGAAAACGGTACTCGCGGTACTTCTCTGCGCGGCGACTGCGGGAGGCATCGCTGCGGCGAGTTGGCGGCTCACTCGGAGACAGGTGGCAGGCAGTCCAACTCGTGATGGATGGCCTCGGCGACGAGAACGGCCTGCCGCACCTCGGCCTACCGGGTCTGGGCGGTATCTACGACAAAACGGACACCGACAAGATGGTGGAAGGGCTGTCGCTGTCCAACGAGTACCTGCTGGCCGCGATCAAGTCGCTTTCCCGCGTCTGGGACGAGTCGACGAAGCGGTTCCGTTCGGTCGACTATCTGCACCTGGGTGCCGAAGAACTCG
>OBLU010003838.1_pt1 | contig 13583 bp, 13 predicted proteins | sample 1518681 | NCBI WGS metagenome assembly OBLU01 (sample SAMEA3539304, study PRJEB22396) | soil metagenome | biome: tundra; feature: field; material: soil | place: USA | collected 2010-05 | depth 0.15 m
GCGGGGCCGCGTGGTGGACGCCAAAGGCGCGCCCGTCGCGGACGCGCTGGTGCGGCTGTCCGGCGTCCGCCGGGACGACCGAAGCTTACATTCTGGCACACCGCTCCCAGGAGCCGCCATCGCAGTCACCGATGCGCAGGGCCAGTTTGTCCTTTCCTCCAAAGACCCGTATTCCGGCCACCCAAGGGCAAAGGTGGTTGAGATAACGGCGGAGATCGAAGCCCTGGGGTTCGTCAGACAAAAGACTGCCATCGAAGTGGGCGGCCCCCCAACCAGGATCGTTCTCACTAAAGGTGGGGGCATGATCGAGGGAAGCGTCGTCTTTCCGGATGGCCAGCCTGTAGAAGGCGCGTTCGTGGCACTCAAGAAGGATGGCAAAGCCCTCAATTTGCGCAATGGCGGACTGGCCGGCTCTCCGAATGACACCATCGTTGCCACGGACGCCGCCGGCCATTTCGTCCTACCCAGCGACCCGGACGCCACCGGCATTTTCGCGTCCCACCCCGCCGGCCTGGGGAAGGTTCCGGCCACCAGTTCCGTCAATTCCGGGGGGACGTGCAAAATAGGCCTGCAACCGTGGGGAAGGATCGAAGGAACATTTCGGATCGGCAACCGGCCCGGCACTAATGAAACGATCGAATTGGTCGAGCCTTTTCCGGCAAACTTCGAGGACGTGAGTTATGCATTCGGGACGACAACAGACAGCGAAGGCCGGTTCGTGTTCACCAACGTTCCGCCGGGCATGCGGCAAATCAACCGAAGGATACAGGAGGGCCAACACAGCTTTCTCGGCGAGATGCTTTTGCAGGTCGAGGTCAAACCAGGGGAGGTCACGCAAGTCAGGCTTGGCGGATCGGGGCGCGCCATCGTCGGGAAAGTCATGATATTGCCGCCCGGCGAAGAAGTGGATTGGAGCTTGGTACGGATCGGAGTTAGCGTGGACAAGCGTTCTTATGTCGCAAACCATGCGACCAACGGGTCGTTTCGCGTGGACGATATTCCGGCAGGCGCCTGTCGAGAATGGGTAGTTGTGTCGGAGATGGGCACGGGATTGGCCCTCGTCGTCATTGGCTCAGTGAACCGGGACATCTTGGTACCGGAAATGCCGGGTGGACGGAGCGATGAACCGCTGGACGTGGGAACCATCGCAGTGCCGATCCATCATCCGCCGGCCGTCGGCGTCGAAGCCGCTGATTTTGCAACGAAAACGCTGGACGGACAACCGCTCAAGCTCTCCGATTACCTGGGGAAATTCGTCTTGCTGGATTTGGCCGGGAAGCTTCCCGGCCCGGAAACGCCCGCCGTGGAAGCCGCCGCGCAAGCCTTCTCCGGCGCCACGAATTTTGCCATCATCACGCTCTGCAACGATACTGACCCGGATTTCTTGGTGGCACTTTCCAGGAAAGAGCTACATTTGGTTACGGGCTCACTGACCAACCTAAACCTACTATGGTACGGCGTCAATTTCGGATCCGGTGGTGGTAGTGGGGCCGGCTTTTCTGGCGGAGGCGGAGACGGCCTCAATCTTCCCGCCGTTTTCCTAATCGGTCCAGATGGAAAGTACCTTTCCTCCAAGCTCAAAACCAAAGACATCCAGCCCGTCGTAACCGCCGCCCTCGGCGCAAAATAGTCATTGCTTGACACTGCAACGATCTTATAAAGAGGCGGGGGTGGCTGGAACACAGCGTCTTCGCTGCGAAACGCCTTCTCGCCAAGACCAGAACAATACTGTGTAGCTACAGGCCAACAGGCAGGCCAAAATAATTTTCATGGTAGTATCGGCCATTTCAGGAGACAAATGAATCAGATCTGTAATAGTGCCCATACAAGGACAAGGCTTACGGTAGCCCATCCACAATAGTCCGATCCGGTACAGGGCGAAGAGGGTGGCCAAATACGCCACAAGAAACGTCGGTAACAAAGTCCGCCTATTAAACAGACAAATTGAGGCGACCACTAATTCAATTGCGCCGACAACCATCAACTCATATCGGAAGGAAATTGGAAAAATGGGATCGTGCAAAATTAATACTTTTGCATGTCCAGCGCTGCTGACAAGTTTGGCTAAAGCTGTAAGCAGCAATACTGTGCCCGCTGTACAGTTGAAGACGCGAATTACCTTTGGCTTCATGCTCATAATTTACATGTAATCTGCTTAAACCGCTATGGATTTCTTTGGAAGCAAAAAGTCCGCCTCCTAAGAATTTTGCAACTGTTCAGGCCGACTAACACTTTAACGCCGTTAGCATTTTCGGTAGAATGGGGTAATCTGCAATAAATGTCAACTCCAAAAATTACTGGAATTTTCGATTTTGGAAAAACAGGAGGGTTGACACGCGGCTGCGATCTTGTTTCAATTGTCGGGGATAATCCTTGAACAAGCGAGAATAGGATGGGAGTTGTCATGAACGCGATTTGGAAATCGTTGGAAAGAAAAGGCATCAGGCCGTCCTGGGTGCTGATGCTCAAGCGTTATTTTCGTTTTGGAGTCGTCGGAGCCAGCGGCATCGGTGTGGATATGGCCGCGCTGTTTGTGCTGGCAGACCCCCGGATGCTGGGGCTTAATTTGTCTTTGAGCAAGGCCCTCGCGGCGGAGTTTGCGATTATTGGAAATTTCATTTGGAATGAGCTTTGGACGTTTCGCGACCTTGCAATCGGTGATTCAAGTTGGCGGGGACGCGCGACCCGTTTCGGGAAGTTCAACCTGATATGTCTGGCTGGAATCGGCTTCAGTGTCCTGCTGCTCGCTGTGCAAACGCGGTGCTTACAGATGAACATGTACCTGGGAAATCTGGTGGCTATTTTGGTAGTAAGCGTGTGGAATTTTGGAATGAACCTGAAATGGGGATGGACCTAAACCGTTGCCACCGGTGATCGCAATGCTTCATCAAGTTCGACGCGGCAGTGGTGCCTTGGTTCTGTTCAAAGTGGTGTATCTGCTGGCTCTCTCCGCAGCCCTGCTTCGATGGTCTGGCGGAATTGAGGCATTTGAAAAACATATCGTCGCGACGGACGCCAAATTTTACCTATTCTTGAGCGAGAAGGGTTATGAACGCGGCAATCCTACCTGCGCCTTTTATCCGCTCTATCCGTTGCTCATCCGGTGGGTTTCCGCTGTCACTGGAGGCCACGACGTTTTGACAGGGATGGCCCTCGCGAACCTATTCTCTTTGCTGGCCTTCATTCTTTTTTTTCGACTCCTCAAGCGGCGTTACGACAAATCTGTGGCCGCCTGGGCGCTGGTGTTCTTGCTGGCATTTCCCGGCTCGTTGTTCTACCAATTTATTTACACGGAGTCCCTGTTTTTCCTTTTACTGATGCTGCTTTGTTCCGCATTGGATGAAGGGAATCACCCGCTGGCGCTAATCACCGCTTTCTTGCTGCCGATCACCCGGGCGGTTGGCATTTTTTGTGTGTTTCCGATTTTGTGGCAGTTATGTATTGGCTCTTGTCCAGATTGTTGGCGGAATGCGGCCAACTGGCGTGGCTGGATGGCAAAAATGGACCGGCTGCTTGGGCCGTCGCGTGAAAATTCGGTTGCATTGAAATCGTCGCGCTGGCGTGGCACGAGCGACAACTGTTTGGCGCTGGCCCCGCTATCGGGCTGGGTGACCTATTTTCTTTTGATGCAAAAGTGGACGGGCAACCCCTTTGAAGGCATTGAGGCACAGAAACGGTTCGGTGTTGAATCCATCCACAATTTATTTGATCCGGTCCGGTTTGTGGCCTTGTTTTTTACGCCAACAGAATGGCACGAGTTTAGAGGATCGGCACTGGATCGCTGTGTTTTTATCCTGGTGATTTACTGCTTTCCTATTATCTGGAAATTGGACAAATCCTGGTGCCTCTGGACATTTTTTTTGGGCGTGGTGCCGGCGGTGAGCGGCGGGTTCACTTCCTACACGCGGTTTGCCTCCGTGGTGTTTCCCTTTTTTGTCGCTCTAGCGGTATTCTTGAACAAACCGAGATTGCGCTGGTTGCGATGGCTCGTGCTGGCGGCCTTCGCGACCTTGCATTTGATTTTGGTTTGGCGCTTTGTCAATCACGGGTGGGCCGGATGATGAACGTAGATTCTCCGAATCAGTGCCGTATAGCCGCGTGGACTCTTGTTGCCAACTGGGTCGCGCGGCACCGGCTTGCAGCGATCTATTTCATCGTTGTGCTAACTTGGCTGCCTCTCCTGGCATCTCTTGACGGATACGAACAAGGAGACATTCGGATATACAAAAGAGATGCCGATAGCCTGATCCAAGGACGGATGCCTTACCGCGATACGCTGGTGGAATATCCCCCTTATGCCATCCCCATTTTTCTGCTGCCTCGGGTGTTCGGGAATGGCAACTATCTGGATGGGTTCATGATGCTGGCAGTTTTGTGCGATATACTGATCAGGGGAGGGTTGTATTGGGCCGGAGTGCGGCATGCCAAACCGTTGCGTTCCCTGCTGCCGCTTATCTACTACTGCGCGGCCGTGCCGTTTCTCCGGTTCTTCTGCCTACAGCGGTTTGATCTTTGGCCGGCGCTCATCTGTGTGGTGGCGTTAATGTTGTTCTGCGCGGGCAAACCTGGTTGTTCGGGACTGGCGATTGCCCGTAGTATGCCGGTAGTGACCTCCACGCTTCACGCGTGAACGGTCGTGATAACGAAAACGTCGTCGGGGCGCGTTTTCGCTGCGTATGCGATGATGGAGTGATTTCATGCATCAATCCAGCACCAATCGGTCTATGCGGATTCTGTCAAGTAGTGTGTTGCCTCTGCTGTCGGTGGTTTATTCCGCAAGAGGTCTGACCGACGAAACGAACCGGGTGATATGCCCGGCGATTGATCAAGACGAAGTCGCACGCACTGATTATCCATTTGATTCGAGCATGGTCGTCTCGCTTGTTGCCCAAGGCAGTGCGACAACGACCGCGAAAGAGAATTGGTGAACCAAATCGAGGGCTTCCCGACCGGAGGGCGCGGCGTGGGCAATCCACTCGCCATCCGCCGCGGAGTGGTGAGCCTGAAATTCGTTCCAAAGATCCTGATCTTTGGCGGCCAGCCGGTTCGAAGCCCCCTGAATCTCGTAAATAGCAGCGTGGAAATGAACGTCAATTAGTCCGCTCGACCGCCTTGTTTCTCCGGAAATGCGGCAATAGCGCCCGCGTGACATCCATCAAGCCAAAGAGGTTGACGTCGAATTGTTCCCGAATCTTTTCGCGGGAAATCGCGTCGAAGACGCTGGTATGGCAGATCTCCTTCCAGTCAATTGATTGAAAAACGAAGGTTTCTGAAAGATTGGCCGTTTTTGATCCGTATTCTTTAATAGAATAGATAAGGCAAGTTCTGTTCCGTGCGCGGTGGTGGCCAACTTGTCTGGTTGGGGGGGGCGTGCAAATCTGCTCGGGCAACTGGCCACACAGCAGGCAGGCCTTGGGGACGAAGACTTGCATAGATCAAATGTTGCCAATTGGCAACATTTTTGCAGGTGATTGAATATGAGCCACTTACAACAGCATTCTTCGAAATTGAGATCTGTTTTCGTATTATGCAACCAAAATCCGCCGCTACCAACATCCTTCACCCTGCCAGCCGCCTGGGGACGGCTTCGGGTCAACAACTGGACACCGATCCACGCAGAAAAGTCGTTGAACATCGGGTGGGCGTAGAGAAAGGGAGCGAAGCAATAGTTGCGCTGACAGCGAGCGAATACTATGAGTAATAAAACAGTCCAAAACTCGTTTAAGTTTAAGTCCTCCAAACCCCAGAGGTTCTCGGGTGGCAACCTATGGAGAGCAAGTCTTGCGAACTTCAGTGCTTTGCAAGGTCTTGCGATTCAAGCATTGGATTTGCAGGCAAGAGCACTTCAGGAACCGCATGTTCACCCGAACGCTAACCAGCTCGATTATTGCGTTTCTGGCCGAGCTCGTGTTGGCATCGTTGGCCCCGACGGTTATCGGCAATATCTGGAACTCAGCGCAGGAGACACCTCATTCGTCCCTCAAGGGTACCTCCATTGGATCGAAAACATCGGTGAAACACCGTTCAAATTCCTCGTGGTACTTTACCACGAGAAACCCGAAACAATTGAGCTTTTCGATATGATCGGAGGCGTTCCCGGCTCGACCATCAAACAACTTTTCGGATTGCCGGGCGACACATTTAAAAATATTCCAAACGGCGGACTTGGGATCAAAGGCGCCATAATAGACTCGCCTTCCGGCTCGGTCTCACTTGCAAAAGGTGGGAAGGGGCAGGTGAACGGTTGTGTCGCAAAATTATGACGCGAGCCAACATCTGTACATTGGAGCAATGGCAGGAAAATGGCATATGACCCGGTGGTGACGAAATGACCCTGCCGCGCGGTATCTTGGCCGGACGCGAGCGGGTGATCTCGGGGGTGGGACTGCAAAATGGAGGCGACCAGTCAGCAACCCAACGTCAAGTGGCGGGCCGCCAGGACCGTCCTGGCTCAGGCGAGGGAAAAACCGGGCTTGACAAGCCAATATGCGGCTGCGAGAGTCGTCCCGTCCCGTCAAACATAAGCAGGCGCTCCTGAAGAGCAACCTGCCGGAGGGATAGCGTGCTGGGACGACGAAATAATGGCGTCTCCACCTTTTTGGGAGGCCAAAAACCACCACGAAGGAACTTACTGGAGACCATTATTCCAGAGGCCGCTCATGGCTGAAAAACTTGCGCTTGGGGCAGGAATACGCTGACCGGCAGCGGCTCAAAGGTGAACTGGAAAAGTCCATTTCACGCTGAACCAAGCCACGATTAAGGAATAAATTATGGGCCAAACATTGGTAGTAAGCACAACTGACTTTTGTAAAGCTGTTCGCAATGAGATCCTAAGGGGCAATGGCATAATTCCCCTACTAGGGGCCGGACTGTCGGCGGCTTCCGGAATTCCAACCCGCCCTGATTTGATGCTGTACTTAAAACTATGCCTGACTAAAGTTTTGGGGTTACGCGAACTCACGAATCCCGGTTGGACGCCTTGGCGCCCTCAGTTCGGTGGTTGGCCCACCATGGAAGGCGATTGGCGTAATCATGTTGACGAAGGCATGAAAGTTCTGAAAGAAATCATAGCGCTCTCTCCAAATGATGCGACTGAAAAGTATCAACGCTTTCTTGACCACTGTGTAGAAGCGTTCGGCTCTCTTGTGGATTGGCGACTCGCTCTTCAGTTTCTTGCTCGCATACGTATACGAGATGAACCCGACAAACCTTTTGCCGCTTTTTTCTCTTCAGAGGACGCTCCATTATCTGAAAGGCCTCATACATCCTTCGAGACGGGCCTGCGGGATCACGCAAATCGCGCTTATCGCATTTCTCTGGGTGATGTAGATGAACACGTAATTGACTCATTCTTCAATCACATCGTAGCTGGAAAGTCTCCTTCGATGGGACACAACATGATAGTTAATCTTGTGCAACCATTGCGGGTACCAATTATTTTGACTGTTAACTTCGATGACTTGCTGGAGCAGGCCTTTCGACACTTTGATTCATCGCTGTCTGTCTTTAATGTACATCATGAAGCCGGTTTACCACCGTGGAATCTTATCGGCCGCCAAGTAGCCCTTGTCAAGTTACACGGAAGCCGTTATGGCCTCCGGGCTGACTTCTCACTTGACAGGGCACCAACTGACAACGACAAACTCCATTTTCAATGCTACCTAGCAGGCCAGGCGATCACCAATGATGCCGAACTACCGGACAACGTGAGCAAACCTAACGCCCGGTACCACCTGTTAATTGCCGGGGTCTCTGGGCAAGATCGGCGCGTTCGCATACTCCTACATGATGCCTTAAAACGCATCAACCACCTCAAGGTATTTTGGTGTTGCTATAGCGATGGAGACGTACGAGAGCTGAATGAACATTTCCGAGAATATGGTCCACAGGTAGTGGGTGTTCGCCACGTCCATCTTGGATTACTTTTGTGGGAGATCTATGAAACCGTGACATACTGCCTTCCATCCAGAGGTTTGGAGTTTCCGACAACGTGGCGGATGTCCGCACCGCCTTCGTTGGTCCCCGATGAAGAGCGCACATTACTCGAGCATGTAAAGACGTATGCAGAACACGCTAATAAATGGCTTCAGGATTCCCGGCGTGGTCCCGGGTTGTTGATCGAGTGCGGTCACTCCCAAGATTCCTCAGGTGCCAAGTCTATGACTCTTTCTGGAATTAGCGCCTTAGCTTGGCAATTATTTAAAAACTGGAATGGACCTAATAAGTGCATTTGGATTGATTGTGAAGATATTGGGACTGTTGAGCAGTTCAAGGATTATCTTCTGCAAGCCATAGCTTACCGGATCGGTGTGGATCAACCTAAGCCTGATATCAGCAGTTTTGTCGAAGACAAAAGGCACAGCTTATTCTTCGCTGAGATCCGGGAACTCCTTCGCACGAGCGCCCGACCATGGATTCTTTTTCTCAACCTTCGCGGTTCGCCAGCCTACTGTGCGGATTCCTTCGTACGTCTATCACTGCCTGATAGACTACCTTCGATGGATACTGCTGCGTGGATTAAACAACGTAGAAGTCAATGGGAGTGGAAACCAGATGTCCGTCGTAGTATGGTCGACTTTATCAATATCCTCGCAAAATCCATTTCGAAGGAAGTGGCCACCGTGGTGTTGCGAGAGGAGGGGACCTTTGCGCTGAATAAGAGGCTTTTCCCTACGGAAATTCGTGTTACCCAACTAAGCTCGCCAGCGTTCCAAAACTGGGCGTCCACTCGCGCAGGAGAGGCAATTCAATGGGCTAAATCGGGGGATGATGAAGCGCGACGTCGGCGTCGAGTCCGCCTTCTTCGCGCGATCACCTTGTGGCAACAGGTGCGACATCACACTGCTCTGGTATCCCGAGCAGTTCTTGAGCTCCGTTGTGAGGAGGAAGAGTGGACGAGAGCTTGGGAAGACACTTTAGAGTCGGTCAACAGACTGGTAGAATTGAAAGTCTTAAGGCACAAGGCAGGTGGATTTCTTTGGATGCATTGGGAGATTCGAGAACACCTGCGCGAACTCCTGATCACTGATCGTGAATTAGAAGTGTACCTCAAAGATACTGCCTCCCTACATCTTGGCGCGGCAGATTGGCATATGAGCTTTTTTCACGCGACAGGTGACCCCAGGGCTGTATTCCAGGCAGTGTACCACCGATGTTGGATAGCCAAATTGGCGTTGGAAAGCCCTGCGGATGAATCCAATTTCGTCGGGGCTCGGGGAGCACTTTATCAGGCTAGCAGCCATCTCGAAGTGGCACGCGGCCAAATTCTGGCTCAAGGCCATCATCACGATACAAGGGCATGTTTGCGAGGCTATATCAAATTCCTTGCCAAGGAATTTCTCAGCGAATTGGAAAAATATGGCAACTGCCAGGACCCGGCTATTTCAGACGGACACGAACGTAACGTTCGCCTTCTATTGCTCCTGAAAGTGAAGGCCCAACTCTATAGAGTCGTTTTTGAGCGTGATGTGGGTAGGTCAGACGAGGTTATTTCGGCCATCAACCATCTCCGGTCGTGGTTCACTAAGTGGAACACAATGCCCGCTAAACCGAAGTCGTCGAATAAGCAGCTCAAGACAATACTTGATCTGTATTTGGATACCTGGCAGGATGAAGCATTCTGGACAACTCATGTTGTCGAGCTTGAGTGGTCCATTGTGTGCATATCAATGCGAGATTACAGGTCGGCTTTGGATCACCTTTCACAGATTGCGGACAAGTTCCAATTCCCAGTTAGGAAGTTGCTTAAGGCGGTGCGTGATGATCAAGTGTGGAAATTGATTGATGCGTGGGTTGAGGAATCGGGTTATGTCAAAAACTATGGCACGTACCGCTTTAGATATTCAATCCGTCGTTTGATGTTTTGTGTGCTGCGAAGATACATGGAAACCCTCCTTCTTATGGTGGAGCGATCCCAGGTGCTTAGGGAAGTCGGTCTTGAAAATGATCGTGTAAAAAATGAAAAAGCCTTGTTACGTAGTGCCCAGACGTGTTACCTTGCGGCACAAATGCTTCCACGCTATATCCCTCAGCAGGAAAGTAGTTTAATGCGAATTGAGCGCTCGCGTTTGCATTCAGTAATGGCTGGAACTCTAGCATTATTGGGAGAGCGAGATGCCGTAAATCGCCAAGTCAACGAAGCTGTTATTGCATTAGATAACTTATCCGAGAGCGAACGTTCTATAGCTCGGGCTGTATTGGACCTGCGTTTGATTTACTGTAGGCTTGCGGAACTACGAAGCATTTCGGGTCATAAAGCATTAATGGTAGATCAGACCAACGGCGCCCGTTCTGATGGCAGCGCAAATAGCGGTTCCGATGTCCCAAACGTTGAAGCAACTCTAGAGGAGATAGACACACTATTGAATAAAGTTGAAGGAAGAATGGTCGGTAGTCGGAAGAGTTTATGGTGGTGGCTGACTATGTGCCGATACCGCATGGTGTGGATTGAGTATTCCATATTTATTAGCTTGCGGAACCAGGGGCCTCAGAAGGCAGCGTCATCTAAGGTCCAGGAACTTTTAGAATCTGCGGACAGACTAATGAAAGATGCCTGTTTAAGAAGTAATTCGGACTCTTTTCAATTGGCTCGTATCTTACTGGCATATTGCAATATTCTGCGCTTGAAGGCCGGCTTTCTCGATGCGCCAGCGTCCAGGGGGCTTGCGTTTGCGGTCAAACGTTTGAGGGATGTTCGATGCGTACATAGGCTTGCGTGTCACAGGTCAGGGATTTACCGCCCGTCATGGCTGAAGGATTTTGTTGAGAACGTTTTGAGGAGCGCAAAGCAGTTTGTAGTCAGCAATCCATGATGGTCCTGAAGGTTTTGTGGAAACAGAAGTCCTGAAGACGCCGCTGTAGTGTTGCGCTCATATTCTTGATCGTGGCGCTGTATTGTGTTCTTCTTGTCAAACGGGCCCCTACTGGCACATTTCGACAAATTTCAGAAAATCTTTATTTTGAAACGGCTTCGTTTTCTCCCATACCGGCTTTGGCAGCGGGAGCGAGAAGAATGACCCCACCGTCCTGGCGCAACCCATCCTGCTTCGTGACCAGTTCATCCTTGAGCGATTCATAGACGCTGCTGATATGGTTGGTTTCTTTGAGTTCCGAGGATCACACCTGTTCCGCCCATCATAGTCTGGCAGGCACCAACCCAGCCGTCAAGCGTGCCAGAGAATCGTCCGGTTCCTTGGATACGACCCGGCAGTGACGAACGAACCAACCGCGCGATAACAGATGGTTTTATGGCCAAGCGGAGTCCGCCTGAGCTAACACAGACTCAGCGCAGGCCTTTTTCGTGATTTTCCTCCCACTCCACAGGTTTGCAAGTCCATTTTCCAGTCCGTTCTCCGTTTTTCTCTGGCACAGGGAGAGATTCGTTAACATTTGTGCCTTCCGCACGCTTTTCCACCCCACGCGAAGACGTCTCTTCCGTGGTTTCCATTGTTTTCGTGCGAGTCCATTATCCATCAAACCGGATATAATAAAAATGCTGCAACTTAATTTAGCTGGCACGAACGGATTTTAGGAGGGAAAATGCGTTTGGCAAGGTCCTTCATGATCTTTCAAGGATTCCAGTCCGGTATTCTGTGAGACAGTCCGATTTATTGTGAGATTTGCCAGCTTTCCGCCTCTTGTCCGCTGTGCATTTACAGTTGGCAGTGATGCCTTTTTGCCACCTGACGCTGAAATGCCGTAAGCCACAGAATTGCAGCTACTTATGGAAAGCATCCCTCTATCCTACCACCCCAACCCATATTGGCGAGCACATTAAGAAGAGGCGTTTCGACCTCAAGCTGAAGGCCACCGAATGCCAGAAGCTCTTGGGTGTGGACAAGAGCACCCTCACGAATTGGGAGAACGGCAAGCACAGACCCAGCCGCCAAGCACATGCAGGAATCGTCAGATTCCTTGGATACGACCCGGCAGCGACAAAATGGGTCATGGGTCGTTAGATTGTTGCTGGCGTGCGCAAGGCATTGGATTGCAACGGATTGCGTTTAAAATGCGTCATGAGGTGGTTTTGCCCGTTTTTAGGCGATTTTCCGCTTCCTCTCTCCGTGAAAGGGCTTGGAAATGGAGAGAGGAAGGGGTTTTATCATTAAAACGCCGGTCATGGCTCACGTTTTTGTTGCCAGACACCACAAGCGTGGGTGCAAGTGGTTTAAGGTAAGGCATTTAAGAATCTAATCATTGTTGGATTTGACTCATTAAACCTTGTACGATCCCGGTGTTCCTTTACGGTTTGGGCAATCTATGCTAAATTATGGTGGATTTATGGTTTACAAACGGTTCCGGCATGATAGAAATGCTGGAATATGAGCCCAAATGATGACAGAAAAGAACAGCAACGTCAACGTGCCATTCAGGAAGCTCGTGAGGCCGAACGGCAGGCTGCTAACGAGCGTCAACGGCAGGAGTCTATCAAGGCCGCGCATCGGCGGACCCAAGCCAACAGAGCAGAGGACGACACGAAACCGCCGCCTGGAAACGATGATTGAAACAATCAGTGTATGACCGCCATTGAACCAAAATCAGAGCAGTCGGCAGAGGATAAAACAAAAGAGAGGTGGAGCGACCTTATTTTTGGCGTTAGGCGCTCCATTAGGTATCACAATTTCCGCAGGAAGTTCTTTGATTCCCTAAGTGTTTGGGCTGATTTCTTAATCATAATTAGCGCAGGAACAGCGGGCGCATTTGCCATCGGTGAGCCGACGAAAAGCACTTTGACAATTATTTTGAGCGGAGCTATTGCCATAATTGGCACACTCGATTTAGTGATTGGCTTCAAAACTAAAGCCCGCGACTATCACGATTTGGTGAAGGATTTTAGCGCATTAGAACGGGAAATGACGGCGGCAAGTGATAATAAAACAAAGGAAAATCTGGCAAAGTTCAAAAATAAGCGGCTTGAAATTCAGGAAGAAGAGCCGCCTATACTTCGCGTTTTAAATAACTATTGTCATAACGAACTTTGCAGGGCAACGGATAAAGACCATAAATACTATGTGAGGATTTTTTTCTTTCAGTCTTGGCTCAAGCAATGGTTTGATGTCTTTCCATCTACCATGAAGTCTTATGGTAGTATTGAGGAAGCAAAAGCCAAGAAACAAGCGGCGAGGGCTGCTTTAAGAAACAGCCCCACCGCATCGCCAGCTGAAACTTAATTCAGTCAAACCGCCATCGCCAGCAATTCCCCCACCGTCCAAACATGGTCCGTCAACCCGGCCGCCATTGCTGGGGTTTTTCCATGAGCGGAAGGGTCGTGCCGGCCAGTTCAGCGAGCACGATGACGCGCCCTACAAAACCCTGGCCCAGGGCTTTTTCGAGATGTTCTTTCAAGCGGTCACTGGATAGCGGCTGCCCATTATTTTGTTCGATTTCATGGATCGCCTCGCGGCACTGGACTTTGGTTTGGGCTTGCCACGAAAAAACGGACACAGAAATTGTGTAATTCAATAGTTAGTTGTTTTGGGTTTCAAAGTCAAGCGGCGAACGATAGTGAAGCGAACTGTGCAGGCGTCGGCGGTTGTAAAACACCTCAATGAAATCGAAGATGGCCTGTCGGGCTTCGTCCCGGG
>OBLU010003839.1_pt1 | contig 13581 bp, 15 predicted proteins | sample 1518681 | NCBI WGS metagenome assembly OBLU01 (sample SAMEA3539304, study PRJEB22396) | soil metagenome | biome: tundra; feature: field; material: soil | place: USA | collected 2010-05 | depth 0.15 m
GCGAGTAACAGCAGAAAAACGACTAGACCGCACAGCTTCTTCATAGTCATCTCCTCAATAAGGTGAGTTCAACGGCGGGAGGATCATACGCTTCGTTCGGGAGAATGGGAAAGCGGCATCCGGCTCCCGGCATTCGGCGGCTTTACGCGGGCTGAAGCGCCGGTCTTCCACGATGGTGCGGGGCTGGTTGAAGCTCCTCTTTGAGCCTCGGGCGTTACTGGCACGAAAGGGGTCCCCTTCGGCTTCGCTCTGGGCAGTCTTTCGACTGCGCTTAGGGTGTCAGGACTATTTGTGCGCCGGGTGGTACGGACTCCCACACAGCCGAGCTTCGCTCGGCGGATGGGTCAAAGACCCGTCCCCACACAAGCTTTCCCACGCCTGCTCCTACGGGGCTTCGATCAGCTCCATTTTGCCGTCTCGGGTGCGGTGCAGGATCATGACTTTGCCTTTGGGATCGCGGAAGACGAAGACGTCGCGGTCGCGGAAGTGGGCTTCTTTGATGGCTTCTTCGAGGGTCATGGGGCGCATGGCGACGGCTTCGTCGGAGCGGACCAGGTGAACCTCGGTGGTCTTGGCCACGGGGGGATAGCGGTGCACAGCGACGGGCACCGCAGTCTTTTCCGTTAAGCCGACTTTGGTGTGAGGTTCCGCCTCGGGAGAGTGGCCGTTCCACTTCTTTACTTCTTCGCTCTTGCGGGCGGAGCGCTTTTTGGATTGCCACTTGGTCTTGTATTTCACGGCCTGTTTTTCGAGGTGGTCGAGGGCTCCGCTCACGGCGATGAGCATGTCTTTGGCCTGGGCCAGGCCGACCAGCGGGCCATTGCGGGGGTTGATGGTGATTTCGGCTTTGTGGCGGTGCTTTTCGACGGCGAGGACGGCTTTGGCTTCGAAGCGGTCGCCGAGAATTTTGCGGATTTTTCCGAGGCCGGTTTCCACTTCTTTACGGATGGCGGAAGTTACTTCGTAGTGTCGTCCGGTGTATTCCACGTTCATGAGCGCCCCTCCTTAGATTCTTGCTCGAGATGTATTGGGCACTGCATTAAAAGTCAGAAGGTAGAAGGCAGAATGCAGAAGTAAAATCTCTTACGTGTCAGCATTTCCGACGATGGCAATCTTCATTGCTTTTACTTCTTCATTCTGACTTCTCACTTCTGCATTACTCTCTCACCCGGCGCTGATGTGTGCTCGGGATGCGCATGTCTTCGCGGTATTTGGCGACGGTGCGGCGAGTGACCTGAATGCCTTGCGACTGCAGAATGCGGGTGAGTTGCTCGTCGGTCAGCGGACGGCTGGGGTCTTCCTCGTCGATTAATTTCTTGACGCGGCGCTTGAGAATCAGCAACGAAGTGTTGCCGCCCTCGGGGCCCTGCACGCTCTCGCTGAAGAAGTAGCGCAACTCGAATACGCCCTGCGGCGTGTGGGCGTATTTGCTGGCCACAGCGCGGCTGACGGTGGAAGGATGCACGCCGATTTCTTCGGCCACCTCCTTGATCATCATGGGTTTGAGGTAATCGATACCTTTTTCCAGAAAATCGTACTGGCGGGCGACGATGCAGTAGCAGACTTTGGTGATGGTCTGCTTACGCTGCTCGATATTCTTGATGAGCTGAATGGCGCTCTTGTAGCGCTCTTTGACGTAGTCGCGGGTGTTTTTGTCGTTGGTGTCGCGGGTGAGAAGTTTCTTGTACGCGGGATTGAGGCGAAGCTGAGGCAGGTCATCGTCGTTCATGAGGACCAGCCACTCGTCGCCGTGCTTGATGAAAGCGACGTCGGGCTCGATGAGGCGGGCCTGGCCTTTGTTGTATTGCAGGCCGGGGCGGGGATCGAGGGTGCGGATGTAGTCGATGGCCTGCTGCACGGCGTCGGCGGGACGGCCGATGGCTTTGGCAATTTCTTTGTGCGCCTTGTTTTGCACGGCGCGCAGGTGCTGGTCGACGATGGCAATGGCATCCAGCAAAATCTGTGCGGTGCCATTGACGGGCTTGTCGCCATTCTTATGGAGCGCGAGTTGTTGCTGGTGATAGCGCAACTGGCGGAGCAGGCATTCGCGAAGATCGCGGCAACCCACACCCGGAGGATCAAGCTGGCGAATGACTTCGAGAGCTTCCTGGAGATCGGCGGCGGTGAATCCGGCGGTATAAACCGGGCGCGGCGGTGCGGGATGCGCGGCAGGCGCTGGCTCGGGCGCGGGGGCGGCGGCTGAGGCCGCACTTCCTGTCTGTAAGGCGAAGGGCGCTTCAGACGACGTGGTTGTGGCGGGCAGATCATACATCTCGCCAACGGAGCTCTCGCCGATGAGGTTGGTGCTGGGAAACTCTGCAGGGCTGGAGTCCGAGAGGATTGGTTCGTCGAGATCAGGCGCAGAAAAGCTGGCGGCGAGAGGTTCGTCGGGCGTGATCGCTTCGGTGGAAGCGGGTTCGTCCAAACCCAAGGCTTGGGCCTCGATGACAATGTTTCTCGCGGCAGCGGCGTCGGCTTCCGGTGTTGCGGGAGGGGCAACGCCGAGCATTTCTTCGTCGCTGGCGATCAGGTAGCCGTCTTCGTTGAGGTTGCCGATAATCTGCTCGGCGGCTTCGCGAACCTCACGGCGGAGGCTCAGGGCGCCTACTTGCCAGGCGAGGTGATCGGTAAGATTGGTGGGCTTGGAGAGAAAATTTTCGAACGACGGACGCTCGATCTCTTCCATCTCGCCGCGGGTGCGGTAACCGGGATCAAGATAATCCTGAAAGAATGACCCGAAATCGATTTCTTCAAATGGATCTTTCTTTTCGGCGGTGATGGGAGTTTCTTCGGTTGAGGTTTTGGTGGCGCGGTCGCGGTCTTCCTCTTTGCGGCCCACTTCGTCGATCAACGGGACGGACTCTTCGAGCTCTTCGAGAACGGGGTTCTCGACCATCTCGGAATTGATCATGTCCTTGAGCTCAAGTTTATTGAGCGCGAGGACAGAGACCATCTGCACCAGGCCAGGAGTGAGGATCTGGCGCTGCGACAGCTTGACGCTCAGTTTGTGTTGAAGTAAGACCATGGTTCAAAGTTTCAAAGTTTCAAAGTTTCAAGGTTTCAAGGTTTCATAGTTTCAAGGTTTCGGAGTCTCAAGGTTTCAAGGTTTCGCGTTTATTCGCCACGCTTCTAAAGCTTCGAAACCTTGCAACTCTGAAACTTTGAAACCTCACACTAAAGAAAAGCTCTCTCCCAAATACACCCTTCTCACTTCCGGATCGCTGGCCAGTTGCTCGGGCTTGCCATGACGGAAGATTCTGCCGTCGTCGATGATGTAGGCGCGATCGGTTACTGAAAGCGTTTCGCGCACGTTGTGATCGGTGATCAGCACGCCGATACCGCTGGCCCGCAGTCCGCTGATAATTTTCTGCAGGTCGAGAACGGCGATAGGATCGATCCCGGAAAAAGGTTCGTCGAGCAAGATGAAAGTGGGATTGATGCACAGGCAGCGGGCGATCTCCACGCGGCGGCGTTCGCCGCCGGAAAGGGCGTATCCCCGATTCTGCCGAATATGCTCAAGCCCGAGTTCATCGATAAATTTCTCCATCTTCTCGCGGCGCTCGTGCCAAGACATGGGCTGCGCTTCTAACACCGCGAGGATGTTTTCCTCAACCGTGAGTTTGCGAAAAACCGAAGCTTCTTGCGGGAGATAGCTGATGCCATACTGGCGCGCCCGCAGGTACATGGGAACGTCAGTGATGTCCTGGCCGTCGTATAACACGCGGCCAGTGTCAGGGGGGGTCAGGCCCACGATGGCGTAAAACGTTGTGGTCTTGCCGGCGCCATTAGGGCCGAGTAAACCGACCACTTCAGCCTGTTCCACACGCAGGCTGACACCATTTACAACGCGGCGGCCACGGTACGATTTGCCAATTTCATCTGTGGCCAAGGTACGCATTTATCTTGCCATTTGTCTTTTCTTATTTGGCCACTCGCGTCTGTGTTACCACAGGAGTACTTGCTTCGCCTTCTACGAGCACCCTATCATCGCCCCTAAAGAAAGTCAACGAAACGCCGGTAATCTTGCCCCGTTCGGCATCAAAAATGCTAGGCGGTCCGCCGGTGAGGACGAATTTGTCCTCCGAGGCGGTATAAACCAAGGTCTGGCCGTCAGCATGCCGGCCTGGTTGTTGAATGACGACATGGCCTTCGGCGACCATTCGATCCAGCCGGCCAGGACCGTTAAGTGGTTGACCGCTCGAGCTTTGGCTTCGCGGCAGGAGACAAGCATCTATCTCGTCGGCCGTGACTTGAAAGCCGGTACTCCGGGCAGTCACACCTCCGTCGTAGTGGGCGCGGCGGTCGGCATCGGAGTACGTGAGCCGGGCTGAAGTTATGGTGACAGGACTGGCTTGGTCGAACTTTTCTTGAGATTTTGTGTTCGTTTTATGTTCGCCTGTAGGTTGAGCCTTTTTGGATTGAGACTCGCCCGGCTGCGGTTTATTCGGCTGGGTCTTGTTAGGCTGGACCAGTTTCTCCTGAACCAGTACCGTGGAGACCGGGTGCGCCGCGGTTCCCTGGGCCACGAGGGAACGGCGGTCGCGGTCGAACTGGATGGAGGGAGCTTCGACGATGTTGGCATCCTGCCAGAGGCGCGCGTTGCCCTCGTACAGAGCGACTGCGGGGGAGTTATGCGCGGTCATGGTGGCTGCGGTCACATGGATTGGCGAAGAAGACGCGAGCAGGGCGCCGCTCGGTTGCTCCTTGAGGTCGCTGTAAGTGCTCTTGACGTTTCCCTCGGCGACGGCGTCGTCGGTGACGCGATTGATGCGAATTGTTTTCGCGGTTGTGGTCATGCCGCCATCGGAGACGCGCGGACTTCCGCTGAGCAGCAGAATCCGGTCGGATGGAGTGTAAAGGGCTTTGTCCGCCCAGGCCTGGGTGCGTTTTTCGGGCGATCGCCCATCGCTATAAGCCACACTTCCCTGCTGCATGACGGACGCGATCCCTCCTTCAGGCAGGAATGTGGCATCGAGGGCCTTACTGGTGCTCACGCGGTCGGGCAGGCCGGGGGCGACGTTAACGATTTTGGCATCGGGCGCACCATGGATCGAAGTTAGCCGGCCTTGGCCTTCGGGTGTCGAGGCAAATTTTGCGTCAAAGCGGCCGGCCGTGATGACGGTGCGTTGGGCTTGCGCGCTTGCGGGATTAGGATTCTGCGCTGGCGAGATTGTGATCTGAGCGGCGCCGGAAGTTTGAGCGCGGTCGAGGCGGCGTCCGTCGGCGACGAAGAAGTCGATGATCGGCGCGGTAATGTCTAAATCCTGGGGCGACGAGGCGGGAGGCGAGGCACTTGCCGCAGACCGGTCGGTGCTGGCCGCATGCTGCGCCAGGCGAACTCCCTCCGAAGCATGAACTTTCTGCAGTTCGTTCCGGCCCAGGAAATCCAGGACCGCGCGTCCGGCATCGCCCTGCATGGGTTGAGATCCGACGCGCTCGACGTGGACATGCCCGGTGAGCGTAGCGGTGCGCAACAGGTTTTGCTTGGCTGTGAGCACGAGTTCGGCGTCATCGGCGCGGGCGCGCATCTGGTCGGCTTGTTGCGCAGTCTCTGCAGTCACATCGCCGTTGGCCAGGACGCGCTGCACTTCATTTTCCGGTCCGAGGAAGAATGTGGCCTGTTCGGATTGCAGTGTTCCGCTTTCGCGTTCCATCCGAGGATGATCCAGTACGATTTCACGGGGCTCGCGAGTGATTCTGCCATGGGTAGCGAAAAGGCTGGCGGAATCTTGCCCGCTCAATGTCACGTGAATCTGCGACGCCAGCGTGAGCGTTTTACTTTTTGCCGAATACTGTACCCCGACGGCCCAGCCAGTGGCCTGCGGGGTGCTGAAATCAACGCGGGCATCGGTGGAGGCGTCTCCGCTATCGCGGTTGAAGACCAGGTCGCTGGTGGTGAGATGGATCGGATTCTTTAGTTCCTTCGGAATGGCCTGATCGGGTGCGGTCACGCCGGTGGGATTGGCTTGCAGATCGATCTGCACTTCGCCCTTGGCGGTGACATTGCCGGATTTCGGATCGAAAGTGAAGTCGTCGCCATAAATCTGATCGAAACGAGAAGTATCGCGGCCGTAGAGGATGATGCTGACATCGTGCAGGTCGGCGTGGCCGTTGAGCTTGAATTCTTTAACATCCTTGGCGCGGATGGTGAAAACCGTGCGGCCCGATTCGGATTTCGAAAACTGAAAGCCGCTGGCCGTCTGTTTGATGTCGTAACCGATCCTGCCGGGAAATCCTTTAAGCACGCTACGCTGGCGCAGACGGGCGTAGAGATACATGCCCGCGACCACCGCGGTGAAGAGCACGGCAGTGACAGCCAGCCAGCGGCGGAGGCGGTAGATCTTGAGCGGCATTGAGTTCAGTCTAATGCAAAGGAAGGGCCAACCCGTTGCGACCATCGCGCCAGCGTTCGTAAAGTGGTTGGCCGGCAAGAATTGTCTTCTAACCTAAGCGACGCTTGGGTTATGATGGTCGCGTGGGTTCTCTTAAGTTTGAAGGCGTTCTGTTCGTCGCCTATTCCAACGATCATGCGCCGCGTCATGTTCACGGCTTCGCCGGTGAGACAGAGGTGATTGTCGATCTTCGGTTGAACGGGACCGTCGCGATATCGAAACGGAACGATGCCATCCGCCCATCGGATGCCAAGCGATCCGACGTGAAGAAGATTTTGAATGTAGCGGCTCTGCACTTTGAGGAACTCGCCGAATTATGGGAGGAAATACATGGCAAGGCATAAGCTCGTCCGACACCAGACCGCCAAACATAAGATCGCCACTACCGACGCCGAGATTGATCGCGCCATCGAGCACGCCAAGAACCTGCAAAGCGAGCCGCGCGTGACCGAAGTGGAATATAGGCCGGGACCTGGACTGGACTTGATCATTCTTAAGTTGAGCGATGGCCGCCGGCACTTGATTCCGCGCGAAGACCTGCAAGGCCTGCGATCCGCCACGAAAGATCAGATTGTGCGGGTCGAAATTCTCGGCAATGGAACCGGCCTCCATTGGCCGGCACTCAACCTCGATCTTTATGTCCCCGCTTTGCTTCGCCGCATCTACGGCACCAAGAGCTGGATGGCGGCGATAGGCCGCAGCGGAGGCTCGGTGAAAAGCGTTGCCAAGAAAAGGGCGGCTCGGGCCAATGGTTTGAAAGGCGGTCGGCCCAGGCAGAAAGAACTTGCAGTAATGGGCGGCTAGCGGTCGCGGCCATCGCGCTGGCGTTTGTGAACTGCCGCAGTGGCTCGCAGGAGCACCACCGGTTGATGGCGGCGACCAGTGTTAGCCTCAAGCGGCCTTGAAATCCCGCAGCGAGAGCTCCAGGCCGCCGAACTCGGGGTGGTCATTCAGGCCGATGGTGAAGGCGATGTCGATGGCGTCTCCGGCGAGGAGCGGGGATTGCTGCAGGCGTTCGGCCATGTTCCAGCCGAGGGCGTCAAAACAAGTTCTCAGTTCTCGGTTCTCAGTTCTCGGTTGAAAGCCTTTGGCTTCGGCTTTTTCGGCGCGGCTAATTGCGGCGCCGTCGGGATGGCAGCGTGGTGTGGTCAGTATCGCGGTCGCAGAGAGTTCCGATTGCGCGGGCTCTCTTTCTCCCGCTTTCAGTTTCAGCTTGATGTGTTTGTCTTTCAAGATTTTGGGCGGGGCTATCAGACGCACATTGCGGGCGCTGAATGCGGGCTCGTGATTGCCCGTGCCATAGGGTTCGAGCAGACTCAGCATTTGAAAAAGTGCGGGGGTGATTTCGGTGAGATCCAATTCGACCTCGATGTCGAGAACGGGATCGAAATCGGCTGCGGTGAGGCGGGTACGGGCAAAGGCATCCAACTCTGCGCGCAGTTGAGGAACGTTCGCGGAGGGCATGGCGAATCCACAGGCGTGAGAGTGTCCGCCATAGCGGGTGAAGAGACTGCTGCTCGACTCGACAGCTTCAAGCAGATGGAAAGGGCGAATCGAACGGCCGGAGCCGTGCGCTTCGTCGCCATCGCGCGAGATCACCATGGCGGGACGGTGGTAGCGCTCGACGATGCGGGTGGCGGCGATGCCGATGACGCCGCGGTGCCAGCCTTCGCCATCGACCACGATGCAGTAGGCCTCGCACAGCGCGGGATCGCCGGCGATGCGTTCGTCGATGGAGCGGAGAATGCGGCGCTCTTCTTCCTGGCGTTCGGCATTCAGACGATCAAGCTTCCCCGCAAGTAGCCGGGCACGATCGAGGTCTTTCACGCTGAATAGTTCGATCACGTCGCGGGCCACATCCATGCGCCCGGCAGCGTTGATGCGCGGGGCGATGCGGAAGGCAACCTCGGTGGAGTTGGGCGGACGTTTGGTGGAAATTTGTGCCACCTCCAGCAGCGCCTTCAGCCCGGGATTTACGGCGCGGCGGAGAGCCTCGAGGCCGAGGCTGGCGAAAACGCGATTCTCGCCGGTCAGCGGGACGGCGTCGGCGATGGTCGCGATGGCGACAACTTTCATGAACGACAATAAGAGGCGCGTCTGATCTTTTTCTGGCAGGCGGCGCTGCAGCAATCCCTGCGCCACTTTGAAGGCGACACCCGCTCCGCAGAGCTGCTTGTAGGGATAATCACATCCAGCTTGATTGGGATTGACCACTGCGTGCGCTTTCGGCACGCCGTCAGGTCCGGGCAAGTGATGGTCGGTGACGATGAGATCGACGCCGAGGCGATGCGCGGTTTCCGCGGGGGCAAAGGCACGGATGCCCATATCGACGCTGATGATCAGCCGAATGCCCGCAGCCGCCGCGCGCTCAATCACATCGTCGCGCATATCGTAGCCTTCGCGAATCCGGTGCGGGACGTGGAAGTCGGCGGTACCGCCGCAGAGTTCGATTGCAGTCTTGAGGATGATGACGGCCATGGTGCCGTCGACGTCGTAGTCGCCGTAGATCAGGATGGGATCTTTGCGTTCGATGGCCGCGTCGATACGGTCGACGGCAGCACGCAGGCCGGTCATTCGCTCGGGCGTATAGAGATGAGCCAGAGAAGGAGCGAGATACCGGGCGGCGGAATCGGCATCAGTCAATCCGCGACGGATGAGCAGGCGCGCCAGCGTGTGAAGAGGATTGCGGCGTCCTGTGGCATCGGCTGTTCGATTCGAAGCGACAGAGGCAAGACAAGGCAGATCGCGAAGAATTGCGGTAAGGGCCTGCACCTGCGCTGGGTCTTCAGCGGCCAGTTCCCAGCGCACGGCTAATTCTCGTCGTCCTGATCCGGTTCGTCGATGGGGATGCCGCCGAAATCCTCGGAGACTTCGAGAAGACGCTGGTAACGGTCGTACCACTCGGTGCTCGACTCACAAAGAAACATCGATCCCTGATAGGCCCAGCCGAGCTGCAGAAATCCTACCTTGCTCACGTGAGCGCGCAGCCAGCGGGCGTCTTCGACATCGTCACCGTCGGTGAATTCCGAGTGAGAGAGGCGTTCCACCAACTCATCGAGTTCCTCGCGCTCGAGCCTCCAGGAGTGCATGGTGAGGAACGGAGCGCCGGCAGTTTTGGCGAGTTCGACGAAATCCTTCCAGCCGTCGGGATTCGAGCCCGTCTCCCACATGACGCACTGCACCTCGTCGTAATCCACGTAGCCGTGGAAGCGGCTCATGCCATGGCCTTCGATGAAGGCAATCATGTCGTCTTTAAGGACAGTGAGGTCTTCTGGCGTGGGCGACATAGCGGGTCCCTGCTTAAGAGAGCATTGTATGCTGTTTTGCGGTGAATCTGCCAGCGCCGGTTAGGCTGCGGCCGCACGCCGCCCATGAATGCCGTGTTACACTTTATGTTTCATAAACTAAACCTCTGCTGATACAGGACATTCTATCCGCACATGCTTCTTTCCAAGGAATATGTGGGCTACCTGGCCCGCGAAGTTACCAAGAAACTGATTGCCGGCAAGGCTATCGAAACCACGGCTGTGCCCAAAGTGACGGAGCGCGTGCACGCCGCGTTGCTGGAGGAACTCACGCTGGAAGACCGCATCAACGATGAGGTGCGGGTCATCCTCGAAGCCTACTCGGAAGAGATGAACAAGACCGGCGCCAACTACCAGGAGATGTTTCGCAAGGTGAAGAGCGAACTGGTCCGCAAGTACAAGGCGGTGCTGTGAGACTGAGCCGCGACAAAGTAAACGTGCTGGCGCGGGCGGTTGCCGACGCGCTCAAGACGATGGACGAAGTTGATTTCATCGAAGACCCGAACACCATCCGCCAGGAAACCCGCAGGATTCTCGAAGAGTTGCTCAATCACGAAGCAAGAATCGATCAAGCCGCCCGGCTGAAGATCGAGAGCCAGAAGCGCACCATCCTGGAAGGATCGCAGGAGTGGGACATCCTCTACCGCAAGTATTACAACGAGGAAGTGAAGAAGCTGGGGATCTGATCGAATATCTGTGCGGGATTAAATCCGCTTCGACGCGGGCCGTCGTCGCGCCTCGTCGACTTCTTTAAGCCCAACTGTATCCTCCTTTCAAGTGCCGCACTCAAACAGTTATTCCTTGGCAGAAACGGGTGTTGTTACGAATTGCGAACTAATTGTAAGCCTCCCGTCTTGAACGAGGTTTTTGCGGTATTGTGAGCCTGCTAAGTAAAAGCCGGGGCGCTTGAAAAGACGGTTTTCTCCGGCAATATTGTGCGAGGCAAGGCTGGAACGGAATTCGCGCCGTCCGATTCAAGCAGACCGCGTTTGTGTTCGGCGCGGTCATGCCTCACGAGAAATCGGTGCAAGTGTAGTACGTCACAGCAGAGGAGAACACGATGAAACGCAATGACAAACGGGTACTGGGTCGAACTGGCGCCCGTGAGCTAACCGCGCAGGAATTGGCTTGCATTATCGCCAGCCAGCCTGTAATCACCGACATCATTACCTTCAACCTGGTAACCGGGGAGAGGGATGGTGATGGCTAGAAGGAGGAAAAATGGATACCAGCAAACGCGTACTCAACCGTGTTGGCGCGCGTGAACTCACTCCGGAAGAGATTCAAAACTGGGGAGAGGACATTCACACCACCACTATGTGCAGCTTCAACCCCGTCACATTGCAGCCCGACGGAGACCTCGGCGAGTGCTGAAAACCGGCAGGCGGCGCAACCTGCGCCGCCTGTCAAATAACAGCGGGAGGCACGATGAAGATCGTGATCGTAGCTTTCGCAAGTGACAATCACACCGCTCCGCTGAAATGGGCTTTAGAAAAGGCTGGATATAAGGTTGCTTGCTGGGCCGGGGTGGGGTGTACGGCCGCGCGGCAGGCGACGCTCTCCTTCAATGGCGGCACACAGGTGATTCTGGGATCCTACACCGTCGATCCGGGCGACGTGGTGTGGATTCGGCGCCCCAGCCCGCCCTTGCCCAATCCCAATGTCGCCGCTGCGGATAAGGCCTTTGCCGATGAGGAATACCGCTGGTTTTCTCTCTCGACAATGTATCTGCTGGAGCATTTGCCGGTGCGCTGTATCAATCCTTACTCCACTTCCCGTGCGATCAACAACAAGGCGGTTCAACTTTACCTTGCAGCAAGGAATGGTCTCAATGTACCAGCAACGGTTATGACGAATGCGCCCGCGGCAGTTCGAGATAGCTTCAAGAACTCTAGCTGGGGAAGGGTCTGCAAGGCGTTTTTCCCGCATATATGGAAAAAAGAGGGAAGCGAAGCGCTGGCGGTGACTGAAACTTTTGCGATATCGGAGGAAGCTCTGCCCGAAGATGAGGTTCTTACATATGCGCCCGCTATTTACCAGGAAATGATCGCTAAAGCTTCCGATGTACGCATGGTGCTGCTGGGAACGACTGTCTACTCCTACTCCCTGCATACACCGAACGGAGCGCTCGATTGGCGGCAGGAAGTTGGACAAGGCCACGTCACACTTGAAGAAATTGCCACCCCGGCCGATGTCGAAAGAGCAGTGCTGGCATTTTCGCGAGAAGCTGGAATCGAGTTTGGAAGTCTTGACTTTGCAGTTGACGAGAATGGCCGTTGGTGGTTTTTGGAAGTTAATGAGGAAGGCCAATTCCTTTGGTTGGACGCGTTCAACCCCGCATTCCGGGTGCAGGAAAAATTTCTCGCGTTCCTCACCTTACCCAAAGGCTCGACCAGAAAAGACATTGAAAGGAAGCAGATCGACTTCCCGTCCTGGAAGGATTATTGCGCATCTCCCGCGAAAGCGCAGGTTCCCGAGGAGGCCCATTCGGCTGCGCCCATCCTCTCTGTGGAGCCGTAACCAGCTCACAGCTTATGTTGTCAAGAAATTCAACCCAAATTGAACCGGAAACTCTCCCCTGCATGCCCTCGGAGCCGACCGGTCATTGCACGCGGCAGCAACAGCGCTCCAATTCCCGTGGGGTGGGACATCCTCTACCGCGAGTGTTACAACGAAGAAGTGAAGAAGCTGGGCATCTGATCTCCGAAAGCGTCCAGTGAACCAGTGGTCAGACAAAGCGGAAGAATCGCAAAATGTTTTTACTGACCACTGACCACTAAGATTTCGCGCTCGGCGCTGGTATCCGCTCACAGCCGGCCGGCTATTGCTTGAGCCAACAGCAGCGCTCCGGTGCACATCAAGCCCAAGTAAATGTATTTTAGAAAAGCCTCGCCATGCAGGCGATGGTTGATCACTCTGCCGAGGAATATCCCCAGCAGCGTGACTGGCAGCGAGAGCAGATAATAATGGGTTACGGCAGGCACCCAGAGTCCGGCCAGCCAATAGCCAGTCATGCCAATGATGCTAGCGGGCAGAAAATATCCTTGTAGGGTTGCCCGGAAGTGCTGCGCGGACCAGCGCCGCATGGCTCCGTAAACCACGAGCGGCGGCCCATTCATTCCGTAGGCTCCCCCAAGCACGCCGGCACAGAGTCCACAGGCCAGGAGCCAACCTCGGCTGTCGCGTTTTAGCTCCAGCGGTGTGCGGCCGATCAAGGAGTAGGCGGAGAACGTCATAATAATCACTCCTAGCGTGGCTTTGACTACTCTTTGATGAGTGCTCGTCAGAAGCAGCAGACCCAACGGAATACCAAAAAGGGTGGAGAGCACAAGCCAGCCGGTGCTATGCAGATGGATCTTCTTCCAGTCCTGCACGACAACTATGCCCGCGATCGTGATCGATACGAGCACGGCGAGCGGGGCGGCCACGTTCAGCGGAATGCAGAAGGCGAGAAGCGGAACGGCGACCAGGGCTTCGCCAAAGCCAAAGGCTGATCGAATCAGCGTGGCGATAAATACGACGAATAAGACACCCAGGGTAGTAACGTCGATTGTGATCTCCGAGAAGAGCAGACTTTAAGCGAGGCTATGGAAAGTCATTCTCTCACGACCCCACTGGCGCCCGCGAGAAGTCGTGACGCATCAGCGGCGAAAGCGATATCCGCGGAATGGCCGCGGTCCCGCCCGAAAAAAAGCCCCGCGCAATTTTCGCGCGGGGCGTAATGGGGGAGGACACAGAGGAAGGTATTCACGCCGCTTCGCGCCGCCGTTGGATGGTTTGCAGCTGTTGGCGGTATTTCTGCGCATTGCCAGTGATTTTGCGCTGGGGCAGGCTGTTGACCCACAGGTCGTGAGGAATGTTGCGGCGTTCACGGCGAGTGCCGA